>Ga0209784_100091_pt1 | contig 116854 bp, 120 predicted proteins | sample AraplaCvi_mLB_r2_2_FD_184284 | JGI IMG/M metagenome (GOLD analysis project Ga0209784, IMG submission 184284) | Arabidopsis root microbial communities from North Carolina, USA - plate scrape CL_Cvi_mLB_r2 (SPAdes) (version 2) | ecosystem: Host-associated > Plants > Roots > Endosphere | place...
AAACGAAAATAAATAAGGAATAGAGACAGAAATAAGGCACTTCCTGTTCAAAATTGAACAAGAAGTGCCTTATTTTTATCTGAGAAAGGTTCGTTTTTATGAAAACGTAAGTTTTTCAGTGCCCTCCACAAGCGCTGCCTCTTTTTTCACTTATTTTGGACCGATATGGAAACGACTAAACGGATATATAGTTAATTTAGCTTCACCATAGATGGCATCTTTAGAAATTAAGCCATAGTGGCGGCTATCGGAACTTTTCAAACGGTTGTCCCCCAGTACAAAATACATACCCTCAGGAACCTTTTTTTCATTTAATAATTGCTCTAATGTGAAATTCTCTGTAATACGTAATTGATTAGGATCATCTGTTTGACGATTCACATAATCTTCTTTATAAGCTTTGCCATTTACATACAAAACATCGTCTTTCATTTCAACTGTATCACCTGGCAGACCAATCACTCGTTTAATATAGAGTTCATCTTCTGTTGGTGATTGAAAAACAATTTGATCAAAGCGTTCAATTTTGCTCATTTTACTTACCATAATAATATCTTTATCATGATATGTTGGGTACATAGAAGCCCCTTGCACTTTAATCGGTGCAAATAAGAATTGCTTACAGCCTAAAACAACTATAGCTGTAATCACAATAATTTTAAGATAAGATAGTAATTCTTTTTTGAAACTTGATTTCTCTTCTTGCATGCTCATTCCCCGATACTGTTTTATTTATAGTATAACATTTTTTACAGTATTTTGACGAATTAATCACATAAATTGTTCCAAGTTCACCAAAATGACTCATTAGCAAAACATGAGGTTGATTTTCTGTTCCAGCTAGAGGCCTTTTAGGGGCAACGGGAGATCTATTTCTCTTCAGCTCCAGGGTCTCGTCTATGACAAATGGATTATGAGCCACAAAAATAGACAAAGTCGCTTTATAACTTTGCCTAAATGCATCCTATTCTTTTGTTTTTCGAGTATGAATGGTTACTTTGTGTAGTAGAGTGATGCTGCTATTAATGAAGTCGACTGCTAAACCAATACCTGCACGTACTGCAACTACTAATAAAATTGTGCCTATAATCAACACAATCACTCCCTCAACCATTTCTAATAAAATTATACATCAATTTTCCGATTTTTCAAACATCGAGTTCAAAACACTTATGCCACGGCAAAATACGTCCGAAATCGGCTATGTGCTTTAGCAGGGCATACACGATGTCGATCATTTCCATGATACACAGGACGTGGCATTCACTGAGTTCCTCATTTTTAGTGTGTTGGATACCTCTGAAAAAAATAAAAAAACCATTCAACTAGGCATGCACCCTACCTGAATGATTTTTTTATTTTTCATATAAAGATTTTTAAACACAATAGTTGTAAATGTCGCATGGCTGAACTGACTCGACTTTTTTGAACCTTACGCTTAGGCACAAAGCTTTGCATGCAATTGTTTAGAGCTGTATACCTAAGCACCTGGGTCCTCCCATTCATTGATCTCCCTCCCTTCATTGTCAATAAATTTACAGCTATCATACTCAAATTGTCACACCTAAGTTTTTATTGCAAACTGGCTTTTAATTCCGATTTTATTTGTTCTAGCTCTGTCTCTTCAGGCATGAAATACCATATATTATCAATTCTTTTACCATTTCCCTCTTTAAATGATAACTGATCAATTTTACCATCCATTTTTTTATAAATACTTTGTAACTGGATTAAGTCCTTCATCGTAAAATTCATACGGACATTGTCTCCTACTACATCAAGCATATCTGTAGCCTTTAATAAAATAGAAGATGTCGAAGAGGCTTTTTTCAGAACCGCTTCAATAATTTGACGTTGTCGAATTTGACGACCAAAATCACCACGGGGATCTTCATAACGAATACGTGAAAAAATCAGTGCCTTATCACCGTCTAAAGTGATCTCCCCCTTCGGATAATGGTAGGAGTTATAAGTTAAATCCATATCGTTATCAATTGTTACCCCACCGATCGTGTCGATAATTTGCAGGAAGCCTTCCATATTAATAAACACATAATAATCAATTGGTATATCTAAAAAATGCTCCACCGTTTTCACCGCCATTGGGACGCCTCCAAATGCATAGGCATGGTTAATTTTATCGACGGAATTATGTCCAATAATTTCTGTACGAGTATCTCGAGGTATACTGAGCATCTTCATCGTATGTTTTTCAGGATTCACGGTAATGACTATCATCGTGTCAGAACGGCCACTATCATTTTTACGTTCATCTACTCCAAGCATTAACACAGAAAACGGATCTTTTTTCGTAACTATTTTTTGTTCTTTTTCATCACCTGTCGTTTCAAGTAATGGTGTATTTATTTTATTCATCGTTTTTTGGATTGTATAATAAGCAGTACCTATAAAAATTAAAAAAATTGTTAATAAACTACCTACTATCCATAGCCAAATTTTCTTCTTGCTCTTTTTTTCTTTAGAGCGTTTCATATTTTTTTCCATACATAAGTCCTCTCTTGCAAAAAAATTTACCCCTCTTTTTGACGTTTTAAGTTGGAAAAAAGTTAATATAGTCTAATTATATGCATATTGGACGAAAAAAAGACGTACACTAGTATTTACTAAATGTACGACATCCTAATCTTTTTATTTATAAATACCCCCTCATTTATTTAGTGTCAGCTAACTTTATGACAAAAAACTTTATTTGATTCCACTATGGTTTATTTTTTTACCCGTAATTCAACTAATGAAACAGCTTAGTTTAAGAGTGTTGAAACAATCGGGGCAGATTGTTTATCAAGGAATAAATACTATCCAACTGGCCCATAGGATATTTACTTTAATTGTCCAAAATTGAACTTATAGATATGAAAGTTGTAATCCTACTCCAACTTCTTCTAAATAAGCAACTGTTGAAAGAGCTATTTTAGCGTGTAAATCTGTACAATGGCAAGCATGAAGCTTAGTAGGTTTAAGCTCTTTAATATAATGAACTGTATTATCTAAGTGCACTTTCGTCGAATGTAAGAGATGAAATCCGCCAATAATATCAACTACTCTCTCTTCCTGACATACCTCTTTGGCATATTCGATAATGTTACATATTCCAGCATGTGCACATCCAACGATAATAACTAACCCTTCTGAAGATTTATAAACGATCGCTGTGTCATCCAAAACGAAGTCATTAACACGCTCTTGATCTGTCACAACTTGCCCTATAGAATCTTTTCCTTCAAAATCAAATATTCTTTTAATTTCCCCTAGAAATACTAGTCGATCTGTTAGCCATAATGGTTCTTTCGTTAATCGGATCGGAAAGTGTCTACTTAACTTTTCATGAGATAAGATACTCCCTATCTCTCCTACAGGGTCAAATAGTTTAGTGTTAAAAACCAATGGGTGGCCAATAATCTTTGGCGAATTGTATAGTATTTCTTCATTTTTTGCTTCCATATGTAGTCTAATTAAATGCGTCAGTCCCCATGTATGATCCACATGCCCATGCGACAAAACAACATAATCTAGATTTCTTAAATCAATTCTCATTTTCTCTGCATTCTTTATAAAGACATCAGAATATCCGGTATCAAAAAGGATACGTTTATCATCTTCTTCAATAAAAAAAGAAAGCCCAGGTTCCCCTAAAAAATAGCGATCAATTAAAGTATTATTATCTACCAAAATAGTTAATTTCATATAACCCAACCTTTTTTTGTTAATTATAACAAAAAAGAGTGAGGTGTGATTTATAGTTAATCTTTTTCTAGAACAATGCAAATCATAAATATTGAACTACTTATTTTAAGCATTCCAACTTATAGCTTTAATCATAAATAAAAGCTGAACTAATACAAAAATTAGTTCAGCTTAAAAATAGCTTTATGTTTAGTATAGCTTTTTTCATCATTACAAAAGCGAATTAGCGAGATTTTTACTTTAACGTCTTTGCACATGCTCATTTAAGCCATTAAGCTTACATTTCATTTGCAATCTGTTTAACAATTTCATCAATAGTTGGGATGGCTGAAGTTTTATTCGCCTGTGTTAAAATACTAAAGATATACCACTTACCACTTTTTCCTTTTACATAACCACTCAAAGAATATGTTCCAGAAATATAGCCTGTTTTAGCAGATACACTATAGCCCTTCATACGATTTTCTAAAGTCGCACCAACAAGGCTGCCCTTTTTTCCTGCATGCGGTAATGCATCTAAATATGAGTTATACCAGGATTTACTTCGAACTTTATATAATAATAGACTTTCTTGCATACTATTAACTCGATTTTGATGACTTAAACCTGAACCGTCTACAAAATACCATTGATCCATAGTAAGCCCATTATTACTACCATATGTACGAATTGCTTGGATGCCAGCCGACCAGCTTCCTTCCCCGAGTAACTCTCGTCCAAGTTGTTTTGTCAACATATCACCCATGCCATTAATGCTTAACTTTAAATATTTAAAGTTAATCTCAGTTAATGGCTTTGAATACGAAATACCTACTTGCTGTGCATTTTCAGGTACCTTCCCAGTTTCAAGAGGCATTGTTTGGATACCTTTTGCTACTAATTTTTCCCGAAATACATCGAGTGTATAGAGGGTTGGATTAAAGACAGTTACATATGTACTTTTCTGTGAACCTGCTGGTAAGTTACCCGTTACAATAATTCGATCTGTACCATATTCTCTTGTAATTTTCACAGTACTTTTCTCGCCCTTTTTAACAATTTTCGTTTTGTTAACAACCGGGATACTACTTGCAAACGGAACGAGCTGAACATTAGCTGTAGTACCAACCTTTGAGCCTGTCACTTTCACCTGCACATTTGCTATATCATATTGATCATTTGGCGAAATCGTTAATGCTGAAATACGTGAAGCATAAGGTTGATTCTCTTCTTGAGGTACAATACCCTTCGGTAAGCGATCTGCATCAAACCAAGTATCATCCCCTATTAAAGAACCCTTAATTTTAGAGATACCCATTTTTTTCAGGCCATTGGCGAATGACTCTAAATGACTAGGTAGAAGCGTTGGATCTCCCCCGCCCTGTAAATAAATATTACCGTAAAGTACACCATTTTCAATTGATCCATCGATATACGTCTTCGTCGCAAAGCGATAATCTGGTCCTAATAAATCCAATGCAGCGGCACTAACTAAAAGCTTATGCGTAGAGGCAGGACGTATCATTTTTTCACCATTATTATTGTAGAGCACATTACCTGTTTCTATATCTCGTACGGTAATGCTGTACTCGTTGTTCTTCCAACTCTTCGCAATAATACTATTCACTTTTGTTGTCATCATTTGCTCACTAGCACCTGCCTTCTCAACAAAGATGATGGTCGAGTAACAGACCAATAAAATCATTATTAAAAAATTAATCTTCTTTTTCATAGATCCTCCAATTGGCAAATTTCTACTTTTCATGCTTTTATTCTACGGAAAAAATTAGCATTATACAATAAAACACTTTTTTATTTTACAAAATGTCATCTTTTTTATTCGACAAGAATAAACTGTAATAGCTAGCTAAATCATTTCGGGAAAGGAGTTGTTTATTAAATATGGGTGCTAAATGGATAAAGATTTCAGTTTTATATTTAGTGATTGTTATGGCCTTTGGACTGTTTATGCATTATACAAATCAACTCGACTGGAAGACGACACATGCACATATTGGTGTTGTAGGTTGGCTAACAACTGGTTTAATCGGCATAATTTATTCTGTATATAAAGATGCCGCTGAGACAGGTTTAGCCAAAGCACAATTTTGGTTTTACAATATCGGATTACCGTTCCTTTTAGTCGGTATGATGATGGTTTATATAGATGTACCAAACTGGTTATTTGAACTCTTTGTATCTGGTGGCGGTATCGCAGTGGCAATTTCAGTGCTATTCTTTGTTGTCAATGTCTTTAAAAATGTAAGATCTTAAATAGAAAGCCCCACTTTATTTTTCATAGAGTGGGGCTTCATGTATTCCATAAATTATTGCAATGAATTCGCCTGCATTTGATACATTTTTTCGTAAATGCCGCCCTGCGCTAATAATTCATCATGTGTACCACGCTCAACAATCTTACCTCGATCTAAGACAAGAATACGATCTGCATTTTTAATAGTAGAAAGTCGGTGAGCGATAATGAATGTTGTACGTCCTTTTTTTAGTACATCCATCGCATGCTGAATAATCTCCTCTGTTTCCGTATCTATATTAGAAGTAGCCTCATCTAAAATTAAAATAGCTGGGTCAAAGGCAAGCGCACGCGCAAAGGATATTAACTGACGCTGTCCAGATGACAGTGTGCTCCCCTTCTCAATAACAGGCTCATCATAGCCATTTGGCAAGTTCGCTAAAACACGCTCACCACCAACAGCTTTTAATGACGTTTCTATTTTTTCACGTGAAATTTTAGGATTATTCAGGCTAACGTTCGAAGCAATAGTGCCTGTAAATAAATATGGATCCTGTAGAACAATGCCCATATGTTCACGCATTGTTTGGCGAGGAACCGAAGTGATATCAATTCCATCAATCGTAATTTTCCCTTTAGAAGGGTCATAGAAACGGAACAATAAGTTCATAATAGAACTTTTACCAGATCCTGTATGACCTACTAAGGCAATGGTTTCACCTTGGTGTGCTTCAAATGACAGGTTTTTCAATACGTATTCATCATTTTTATAAGCAAAGGAAACATCTTCGAACACCACATTCCCTTTATATCTAGGTAAACTTTTTTCAGATACTGGTTCCCCGTTAATATCTAACACCTCAAAGACACGCTTTCCTGCAACAAGTGAGCGTTCAAGCTGAGAAAATTGATTGACAATATTCGTTATCGGATTAAATAATCGCGTTAAATAATCAACAAAGGCATATAATGTCCCCGCAGAAATAACTTCCGTTGCTGTAAATGACTGTGTACCAAAGTAAAAAATAAAGATTGTAAACATAAGAAGTCTTAATGTATTAACAAGGTTGAAGGAAGTGGCAGAATCGAGGAAAAGCAGCTTGCGCTCATATGCATAATGCTCATTATTCATGTCATCAAATTCCTTCGTCATTTGCTGCTCACGACGAAATGCTTGAATAATCGTCATCCCTTGAATTGACTCATTAATCATTGCGTTAATATCGGCGATTTTCGTTCTAATAACATCATTATATTTAGAAGCAACTTTACGGTATAAAATCATCCATAAATAAACGACTGGTACCATAGCCAGTGCTAGGAATGCCATTTTCCAATTTAAAATGAAGAGTGCGATATAAACACCCACAATAGAAATTAAACTTGTAACGAAGTTTGAAAGTACTTGAACGTATAAATTACGAACAGCCTCCGTATCATTCGTGACACGGGCAACAATTTTCCCTGCTGGTAAATTATCGAAGTACTGAATTGGCAATGTTTGAATATGCTCAAATACATCTTTACGTAATTTTTGTACAACACGGTTAGCACCCATTTGTAAATAGATATACATAAAATAGCGTAAAACAGCTGTAGCTATTGCTAAAAGTAAATAGACAACTAATAACCAAGTAATTGGTTTAAATTCAATGCGGCCAATTGTCATGTAATTATCAATAATATGCTTCGCAATAAACGGCCCAACAAGCTCCGTAAAAACGGCGATTGTCAAGAAAAATAATCCAAGTAGTATCGGTTTTTTAAAATACATGGCATAGCGTGTTAAACGTTGACTCGTACTCATGAGGCACCTCCTTCTAGCTGCTGACGGTCAAATTGCTCTTTATACCATCCTTGTAGTGAAAGAAGTTGCTCATGTGTTCCCTGCTCTACAATTTGGCCTTCATCTAGCACGATGATTAAATCGGCGTGCTGAATTCCTGATAAACGATGTGTTGTAATAATCGTCGTTTTGTCTTGACGTTCTCGCTGTATATTCTCAATAATTTTTGCCTCTGTTTTGGCGTCTACAGCAGAAAGCGAGTCATCAAGCATTAAAATTTCAGGGTCTTTAATAAGAGCACGCGCAATGGAAACACGTTGCTTTTGACCACCTGAAAGAGATACACCCTTTTCACCAACAAGGGTCTCTAAGCCCATTGGTAAATTTTCCAAATCCCTTTCAAAGTATGCTGCACGAACCGCCTGCTGCAATTCAGACTGTGTAGCATCCTCTTTCCCAAATAAAATATTTTCACGAATAGTACGTGAGAATAGAACATGATCCTGTGGAACATAACCAATCCAGTCGAGTAACTGCTCCTTCGTTTGGGCAGTAATATCGACTCCATCAATCGATAGCTGTCCTTCACCGATTGGATACTCGCGTAATAATTGTCGTAGGAAGGTCGTTTTACCCGCTCCTGTTTTACCTACAATGCCAAGTGTTTGCCCCTTTTTCAACGACAGCGAAATTTGCTGAAGATTTTTCACCTGGCTCATTGGATATTGGAATGTTAAATCATCAAAGCCAATCGCATTTGGTGTTGAAATCATTTGAGGATTTGCAATATTTTGAACATCCATCTCGTAGTTTAACGTTTCCTGTACACGATCAAGTGAAGCGTTACCTTGCTGCATCACATTGATAAGTTCCCCAATTGCAAATATTGGCCAAACTGCTAGCCCCAAGTAAACATTAAACGTTACAAGCTGCCCAACTGTCATAGCCTCAGTCGCTACTAAATGAGCACCGTAGCCAAGTGCTATAACATAACTAATCCCAGTACCGACCTTTGTAATCGGTCCAAACAAGGCGTTAATTTTTGCAGTATGCATATTTTTTTCATACACAATCTCGCTCATCTCTGCAAAATTTGTTTCATCCTTTTTTTCTTGTACGTATGCCCGTACAACTCTCACTCCTGCCACCGACTCTAGAACACTATCATTCAGCTCTCCAAAAACATCCTGCGCCTTCATATAGCGTTCATGCACAATCTTCCCTAAATATTGAATAAGGATGGCCATGATTGGTACTGGCAGCATTGCAAAAAAAGTAAGCTTCCACGAAATCATAAAACCCATGGCGAAAATAATAAAGCCCATGTAAATTGTGGAATCAATCAATGTCATAATCCCGAACCCAGCAGTTAGCGACACAGCGTTTAAATCATTCGTCGCACGGGCCATTAAATCCCCAGTACGATTTTTTTCATAAAAAGTTGGTGTCATACGCAAAAAATGCTGCATAAGGTTGCGGCGTAAAATTTTCTCTAAGTTAATAGCCCCTTCAAATAATCTGAATTGCCACACAAAATTAAGGGCATATCCCCCAACAATGATACACAGGAAAATCAAAATATACTTCGTTAAAAGAGCTGGTGTCATTTCACCAGCAGTCAATATATCAATAATTGACCCTAGTAAATACGGTGGAACAACTTCTAAGCCACTCGCAATCATTAATAGCGTAACGGCTATTGTATATTGCTTCCAGTATTTCTTGAAAAACCAGCTTAATTTACTTAAAACATCAAACATACGTTATAACCTTCTTTCTCAAGTGCTGTTAAAACTTTGCTACCCACTCTCCATAAATTTCTTGATGAAAATCATTTTTTGTACTTTGTTTCGCATACACATACACTCCTTTTTTATGATCACTACAACCCTTTTTTGCCACAAAAAAGACACATACCCCAAAAAAAGAGCATGTGTCTCTTCATAAAAGGCAAGGAGTTACCATGCCATTTATTTGCAACGCAAAATAAAAATGTTAGAAGACATGGACAATGTATGCAGTTGTACTTTGATATGATACTGGTAAAATCAACATCGTCATGCCCTCCTTTACTTAAGATTGTTATAGTGTTATTGAAGATTATCATACTTTAGAAATATTTGTCAACTAACTCGCTGGTATTTTTTCTGTTTTTCAGAAAAAAAATTAACGCTTTAAAGCGATAAATTGCTAAAATCCTATAATGTAACATAAAAATCTATAACTTATTGTCTTGACTTTAACGCTGCGTAAACCTTTATGGTTAGTTTGTATGAACCTAAAGGAGGAAATAGACATGAATGAATTTTATCAAATGCCCTTATTTGTAAAGCTAAAAGTAAAAGATATTGAAAAGTCAAAAGAATGGTATGGAAATGTACTAAATTTTAATTCAGTATTTGATTTTCCAGATGCTAACGGAACAACTTCAATGACACATTTAAGAGGCGCAAAGTACCAAGATTTGATGTTATTACAGGATGAAGAAGTCAACACTAGTGACTCAGTCATTATTAATTTGTTTTCTAGGGATATTCATAGTATTTATCAAGCTACACTGGAAAATGAAACAAATATCATTCAAAAACCGACAGTTCTCCCATGGAATGCGAAAGAATTAACTTTGGAAGATCCAGATGGATATATTTTTACAATAACGGAAAGTGTCGATTCCAATAAAGACTTTGATACTGTCATTGACAATGTTAAAGGACAATTATAGTAATAAAAAATTATGACATGTTTGCAACAGCAAAAACACGTTACCTGTTACACTACTTGTGTTAAGTAGCTGGCAGAGTATTAAAAAGAATCAAGTTCAAAAAAACGGTAAGTAGTATCCTTAATTTTTCACAAAATACAATTACAAAATTTTCAATTCTGGAAGACCCTGAACGAACAAATCTAGTTCGAGAGGGGCTTCCAGCAATTGATCAGCACAATTTTTAGATTTTCGCCTAACTTTAATTTATCGCCCATCCTCCCCAAAAAAATTAAAGAATAGTAAACACGGAGACTGTCCCCTACTTTCCATTAAGGGTGTAAAAATTGCATTCCTCTTCGCTCATGCCAACATCCGTCGGTGCGAGTTGAATATAAGAAACACGAGCGTCAAACTTAAACAATTATTGTTTTGAACTTTACTGGGTACTTTTGAAGGCACCAGCTCTATTGTAGTAATTATTTTTATATTATTGTGTTTTCCGTCGACGAAGATTTCAATTGAACGATGTAATCGTATTTGAAACTATAATTTTGCTATGATATATGGACATTAACTACGAAGTATTTTGGAACGTAAAACGGTGATCTTTTTGCATCTAAATAACTGGTAGAAATATATCTAAAATAGTGTGCACATGATACACTTTTCAATATAGATATTTTAGTAAGGAGTCTTTACTGTGAAATCATTTTTTGCTGTTGGAATTGGCGGATTTTTGGGTGCCATCTGTCGATATAGCCTTGGCCAAGCACTTTCAAATAACGGTGGTTTTCCATTTGCGACACTTTGTATGAACTTAATTGGCTGCTTTTGTTTAGCGTGGCTATTTACAATGTTTACAAAGAGAACGCCTGTTATTATAGGAATTGGTACTGGCTTTTTTGGTGCCTTTACAACCTTTTCGACATTTTCTTTAGAAACACTATTGCTTTTGCAGGATAGTAAATGGCTACAAGCCGTTCTTTATATATTAGTAAGTGTTTTTGGCGGTTTAGCTTGTGCATGGCTAGGATTTAAACTAGCAAAGGGGCGCATCGTATGATAATTATTGGTATCGGTGGATTTTTAGGTGCACTAACACGATTTTATCTAGGAAAATTGATTGTCCATACATACCCATGGGCAACATTTTTTATTAATATAACAGGGTCTTTTGCGCTTGGCTTTTTATTTGCGCTACATCTAAGTGATTGGATCTGGCATTTAATAGGGATTGGTTTTTTAGGAGCCTATACGACTTTTTCGACATTCGGTTTTGAATGTTTGACGCTCTTGGAGCAGCAAAAATGGAGACAAGCGATTGTTTATATAGGCACTACAGTTATATTCGGCTTATTTTTCGCTACACTTGGCTTTTTCCTTGTATAGTCGCATTTTTAAAAAACTAGAGGTGATTTTTTGACACAGCCATCCATTGAACAATTACAAGCGCTTGAAGCTGACATTGAACAAACACTATATCGTTTAATCGACCTAGAACTAGAAGAAAACTTTCTAGAAATGAATACACGCTTTGCACAATTACTTGCAAAGGTACAGGCGGTACAATTAATTGATTATAAGCTTGACGTCCTCGTTGACCCTCAAGCATTTGCAACAGAAACATGTACACTACTACAAAGTTTAATAGAAGCAAAGGCTAGACCACAAAAAAGACAACGCCTCCTAACACATCGTATGATTTTAAAAATATGGTTGCGTAAAAACCAACGCTTTATGACGGAATTTTTACCACAAATGTTTTAAGCGCCCTTTGCTGTCCCAGGGGCGCTTCCTTTTAAAGTTGCAATTGCTGCAACACTTCTTTTATTCCCTACAACTGTTAAATCGAGGTGCTCTAAGCATATTACGGATATTTTCCTCAAAAACTTTTCAGAATATAGCTTTAAAATAAAAATTAAATAAAAATATGTTGCAAAAATTGAATTTTTATTTTAATATTTATTATTGTGAAAAAAATAATATTTTGCTTCTTATCAAGAGAGATGGAGGGACTGGCCCGATGAAATCTCGGCAGCGGAACTTATGATTTAAGTTACTGTGCCAAATCCAGCAGGCAAAGGCTTGATAGATAAGAGGAGTGTTTTATAGATATAAGGCCTCTTCTTGTTAGTACAAGAAGAGGCCTTTTTTTCGTAAAAAGAATGGACAAAAGACGTGTCCAATTTTATTTTTGGAGGTAGACATGAAGAAAGAGAATCCATGGGCGCTAATCCCATTTGTTGTGTTTTTGATTTTATTTATTGGCTCAGGGGTTATTACAGGTGATTTTTACGCCTTTCCTGTCATTGTAGCCATTTCCATTTCAGGCGCAGTCGCTTTAGCGATGAATCGACAAGAATCGTTTGCGCAAAAGGTTGATATTTTTTGCAAAGGCGCAGGAAATTTAAATGTCATGCTAATGGTTGTTATTTTTCTTTTGGCTGGGGCCTTTTCAGCGGTAGCAAAAGGAATGGGGGCAGTGGATTCCACTGTAAACTTTGCTTTATCGGTTGTTCCGCCAAATCTACTTGTCGTAGGCTTATTCATCATTGCCTGCTTTATCTCCCTATCAATGGGGACATCAGTGGGAACGATTGTTGCGCTAGCGCCCATTGGAGTTGGCATAAGCGAGCATATCGAGCTTTCCATGGCTTTAGTAATGGCAGCGATTGTTGGTGGTTCGATGTTTGGCGATAATTTATCTTTTATTTCAGATACAACCATTACTGCCGTTCGTTCACAAGGTGCACAAATGAAGGATAAATTTAAGGTGAATTTTTGGATTGTCTTGCCGGCAGCTATTGTAACGAGTCTTATTTTAGGGTTCATTACAATGGGTGAAACTGCGCAAGTGGAGCATGTAAGCTATAATTGGGTAAAAATTGTTCCCTATATTTTGGTCATTATTTTAGCGTTAGCTGGAATGAATGTTTTCCTTGTTCTAGCATCTGGAATTGTTCTTGCCGGGGCTGTTGGCTTAGCGGATGGCAGCTATCATTTAATGAGCCTTTTTCAAAAGATCGGCGAAGGAATGGCAGGCATGTATGAAATGGCATTCCTTGCGATATTAATAGCTGGAATGGTGGAAGTTATAAAGTATAACGGTGGGATTGACTTTCTACTTCACCTTGCAACTAAAAGGATTAAATCGAAAAAAGGCGCTGAATTTGGTATTGCCGGTCTTGTAGGCCTAACTAATTTATCGACGGCCAATAATACGATTGCTATTTTAATTGCTGGTCCGCTTGCAAAAAATATTGCGGAACAGTATGAGATTGAGCCAAGAAAGTCCGCAAGTATATTAGATATTTTCTCCTGTACGATTCAAGGCCTCCTACCATACGGAGCCCAATTCCTGGCAGCCGCAAGTGTAGCCGGAATTTCACCAGTGAGCATGTTGCAATACTCTTTCTATCCAGTCCTTATAGGAATTTGCGGAACCATCGCTATCCTCCTCGGATACCCGAAAGGAAAGAAAGCCTGAGCTTCATACTTAAAAAACAATAATTTCCCACTAAATTACTCCAATTGTTTTGCAAGAAATAATCAAAACAATTGGATTTTTTATTGTGATAAGATATTACTTAAAAATTACAAATTACACTTTCTCACTAGTTATTTCGAAACGTCTATATTTGACCATAAATCCAATTCCAAGAATAGGTCCAATCGCTAATATCGTAAAAACCCACTCCCAACCAATAATCCCCTGTATAATCGGGATCAGGTTTATTGAAAATATAGTAAGTAAGAAACCAATACACATTTGAAAAGTAAGGGCTGTACCTACATAATCAACCTCGGCTATTTCTGAAACTGCAGCTGAAAATTGGGCGGAATCAGCTATGATAGACATCCCCCAAATCATGGAGATTATTAACGTTAACCAAATATACTGCCCAAATGTAAAACCTATTACTAGCGAACAGATAGCACTAATAAACATAGAAATAATCGTTAAATTGGCTCTTCCGATTTTATCCGAGATTAGTCCCCCTATCACACAACCAATCCCTCCAGCAATTCCTATTGAAATAAAGGAGGATAATGCAATTAACCAATGAGGAATTTCTGGTGAATAAGTTAAGAAACTAGCTGTCAAAAAAGCTGGAAGCCATGTCCACATCGCATACAATTCCCACATATGCCCGAAATAACCGTAGTTCGCAAGCATTACTGGTTTATTCAAAATAACTTTTTTTATTAACTTGAAGGAGAAAGGCGATTTATTAGGTACAATTGGGGCATCTTCTAAAACATAAGTTATTATTATAGCCGATAATAAAGCCAATCCTGAAGTACTAATTATCACGAGTTTCCAATTTAACGAAGAGAAAAACATAACTACAAAATGTGGTAATGATGATCCTACTGTTAATGCAGCTATTAAGACTCCGATTGCAAACCCACGTTTTTGTGGAAACCATTGTGATAAAATTTTTACTGCTATTGGATAAACACCTGCAAGAGTCATACCCGTTAAAATTCTAAGTAGAATACCTAAAAAAGCATAATGGACTAGAATTAGTAAGACATTTAATATTGCGCCTAGAAAAACTGAAATCGCAAAAATCTTTCGGCAATTAAAGCGGTCCGCAACCCCAAAATAGGAACTAAACAATGATCCTATTACAAAGCCAATAGGAATAGCAGCCGAAAGCCAAGCTTCTGAATGGGAGCTAAGGTTCCAAATTTCAATTAATTCGGGTGCAATCACTGATGCACTAAACCATAAGCTTAATGCACATAATTCTGATAATCCAATCCATACCAATGCTCTCCAAGAACCTTGAATCATATTATCCCCCCAAAAATAAATCCGAATCTCCTGCGAGTTCACATAAAGTAACTGTTTTAATTAGTCACGAGCGAAGTTAAGTATCAGGGTAAAGTTCTGATATACGCAAAGTATTCTTTGATCTATAAAAAAAGGTAGATTGTCATTTACACAAAACTAGTGACTATCCCTTGAATAAATAATACCAAATACAGGATAAAATTCCTTCATAAATCTTATTATCAATAAAAGAAAAATAATCTACTATTATCTCATATTGAAATAATAGTAGATTCTCATATTTTATACTATTAGTTATATAAAGCCTGCACCTCTACTGTTTGATGTTAGTAACAACCACTCACTTAATTGTCATGTTTACCTCTACCATCCATAGCATTATCAAATGGTGTATACGTCATAGTAGGTACTTTCTTTTTCACAAAAACGCGATATATTGCCCGAACCAAAATGCTTGAAAAAATCAGACTTACAATAAGCGCTATGCTATTCCCGATATTCATGCCATCATCCTATCCTTTCGTTATGGTTTTTCTATTGCAAGTGTACTACCAATTAATGTAGGCAACTGTACGATTATATTGTCATCAAATATTGGACATACCCAAATTGTAAACATAATGATCTTAAATTTTAAATGTAATTAAATATCTATATTCTAATGGTCTACATATTATACTTCGACATTAAGCAAATTTTCCCTGTCGTTTGGTGTTCGTAGCGTTATGATCTCGAACATAAAACATCATGCTGGACCAAGCGGCCATCGAACACCCTAGTTGTAACGGTAATACCTCCATTGACATACTAATTTTCAAACAACATGAAAAAACAGCTGATAAGCTTCAGCTGTTCGTTCTTTATATATGCTTGGATTTTAAGCGTAGGTTTTTCCACATATGATAGTAAACTCCACCAGAAGTCATTACTGCTGGAACAGTAAAAATAAAGGAATATATAAATCCTTGGTCTGCAATGTGTTGAATTGTTCCAGTGGTAAATGTCATAATTACCCACAAAATCATCGTTATAGCAAGAGCAATAGATGCTACTAGGTTTACAGGCTTTGCAAGACGTGATAATTTATCAATAGAAGACTCAGTATCACTATAAATGGGTGTTGTTTCTGGTGCTGCCTTAAAAATATGCATATCAGTACTAGAACAAACATGTGTCCAGCCACCGTAAGCAAATAACTCAAAATACTCCTCTTCTTCACTCTTCGATAATTTACGATAATCAATACTAAAAATGACGTCTTGTGGTTCACCCTTCTCTAGACCATAGCCCGCACATCGAAATCTTTTTAAATGCCAACCTTTTGCCGCTTTTTCACTTAATTTTTTCATATCGCGCTCCTCAGAAAAAGCTAAACCATATGATGCCATATATCTTTTATTTCGCACTATTTTTGCCCCCTTTGTAGTCCCTGTTCTGCCAATTGAATCATGACCTTTCTTCTTTCAATATCTTCGAGCAATATATCTCGACCTTTATCCGTTAAGACATAAACCTTTCTCCGAGAATCCGAATCATCATGTAGCTGAATAAGTCGTTCAGCTAATAGTTTTTTAATAATTGTATAAAGGGATGCAGGACCAATTACGAAAGTACCCTTTGTTGTCTCCTCTATTAAACTCATGACCGCATAGCCATGTCGAGGCTCCGTTAAGGCAGCCATAATATAAAAAACAGAATCAGTTAATTGCTCTAATGATTTCATTGTCTACACCTCCATATATCATAAAACGATATATCATTAAATAATATATCACTTTATGACATATTGAGCAACTCTATAAAAAATCCCCTCACAAGTCTTACTTGCAGGGGATCAATAATTCTTCGCTCTTTAATTATCATTGAATTGGGCGATTCCAACGTAGCTGATATCTGAACATTTCTTTTTTCATGTCCTTATTTAACAACAAAAAACTTATTGCTAATGGCATAGTAGTTCTCTAAAGTACGAACCAGCCGGATTTTAGAGCTCAGCGTTAATAACACCTATATTTTCTTCCCAAATAATGCGGTGGTTTTTCATATCATTTGATAATACGATACTATCTACACTTCCTCGCTTCGTTTGTCGATAAGATACATTGGCTTGTTGTTGCAGATCAACATCTAATTTTTCATAGTCCTCTAACGCTTGATTGTACGAAGCTTTGGCGCTGACGCTTTGCTTTCGCGCAGAAAACATTTGCCGCTGACGCTTCGCTTTCGCGCAAAAAAACATCTGCCGCTGACGCTTCGCTTTCGCGCAAAAAAACATCTGCCGCTGACGCTTCGCTTTCGCGCAAAAAAACATCTGCCGCTGACGCTTCGCTTTCGCGCAGAAAACAATATAGCTGTCGTCTTTCTTTCGCTACGGATAAATTGCCATAGGACATGGCGTTCGATTTACATTATGAAAGAATAATCTTTTATGACTGTACAAATTTCCACACTGTACTGCATGTACCATTTTTCTTTTCCGAATTGCTGTGCTACTAGATGTTTTGAATTGTCTTTCCATGCCTGAATGGCCTCTAGTGATTCCCAATAGGATACAGTAATGCCTTTCCCTTCTGCATTTCTGACACTTTCTACACGGAGAAAACCAGGCTGTTTTTGTGCTAGTTTATCCATCATTTCTGCCATCTTGGCATAGCCTTGTCCATCCTCGTCTGTTCTTTGTGATGTAAAAATTACGGCATAATATGTTTTCATAGCTATTTACTACCACCTTTTTATGTATTATTGTAAATGATATATACTGAATCGAAATATGGAATGCAGAAAGGACTGTGACAAATGGGTATTAATCCAAACATGGCTGAAATCGCTTCGCTTCTAGGTGAAACTTCAAGAGCTACGATGCTTGCTAGTATGATGGATGGTCGTTTTCACACTGCCAGTGAATTAGCTTATATGGCAGCTATTAAGCCCCAGACTGCTAGCTTTCATCTTGCAAAGTTAGTAGATGGTAAACTTGTGAAAGTAGAGAAGCAAGGTCGTCATCGTTATTTTCAATTAGCAGACGAAGAAATTGCTCATTTACTCGAATCTTTCTTAGCAATTTCTCCTCCCCCTGAAGTTCGTTCTTTAAAACAATCTAGCCAAATGAAATTATTACAGGATGCAAGAACTTGCTATGACCATTTAGCTGGTAAACTAGGCGTTCAATTAACAGACTCTTTGCTTAACGCAGGTTATCTAAAGCTAGAAGAAAAGCAGTTTCTCATAACATCTGAAGGTGCGCAATTTTTTACGGATTTCGGTCTTGATTTAGATGAATTAAAAAGAAAACGTCGATCATTTTCCCCTGCATGTTTGGATTGGAGTGAACGCCGTTATCATCTAGCTGGTGCTCTTGGTCAGGGGATCCTTGCCCATTTATTAAATTTGGGATGGGTGACTCGTGTCCCGTCTATTCGTGCTATTAAAGTGACTGAAAAAGGAAGGGCTGGCTTTCAAGAAGTTTTTCAGTTAGATGTTTAAACTAGCAATGGCTCTGCCTTCTTTCCACGGACAGACTATACTTTACGCTCCGCGGATATTTTTCTTGGGTAAACCGTAATGTTGCGATTCACTAAATAAATACCAGCAATAATAAACAGCCCTCCTACGATTAACGATGGTTTTAATGGTTCATTCAATAATAGCCAGCCTGTTATCACACCGAAAAAAGGAGCTAAAAACAAAAAGGCACTCGTTTTTCCAGGATCACTATGTTGTAAAAGATAATACCAGCCGGCAAATTGAACAATTGACGAGAAAATGCTAAGCCATAATAAAATGAATACTGAATGAATATTCACAGTGAAAAATGGTTGTTCGAATACGTAACTTGCCATTAAAAGTAGTAAACCACCAAAAAGCATTTGATAGGCTGATAGCACCCATGTATCCAATAAAACACCCCATTTTTTAGCCAGTAATGTTGCAATTGCCCAAAAAATAGCTGAAAGAATACCAAAAAGAATACCGATTTTTCCTCCGATCTGCATACCCATTGTAATCGTAACACCCATTAACCCCAAGAAAACACCACACCATTGATACAATCGGTAACGAGCTTTCGTAAATATTGTAGTAAATATGACGACAAATAACGGATTCGTAAATGTTAGAATAGAAGATTCACTTGCCGTAATTGTCCGCAAGCTTAAAAAAATACAGCCCATTACACCCGCAGTTTGAAACGCCCCTATCGTTAACATTTTCATCCAGCCATCTTTTGAAGTGGGATGTGGTCTTTTTATCATAAATACGACAACAGCCATCAAAATCCCTGCCAGTATAAAACGGAGTGCAGCCAATAACAGTGGAGATGCATAAGGCAATCCCAATTTAACAATAGCAAACGAAGATCCCATTAAAAATGTCGTTAAAACTAACAATGCTGTAAATTTATAAATATTCATTATTTGTCTCCCTTTTCTATATTTAAGGACATTATAGATAGGAAAAACTACAACTCTTATCGAAGTATGAAATACATATAGCGGAGGAAGGAACTTTTTTCAGTTTCATTTCATTTTCTTATGCGTATACTTAGTTAAATATAGGTACTAGGAGGAAGCTGCCTTGAAAATATTACTAGCAGAAGATGATGCACGATTAAGAAGAAATATCGTTCATATTTTAAAGAAAGAATTTCACAATGTGACAGAAGCGGAGAACGGCCAGGAAGCGCTAGACCATACGCTTACTGAGCAATACGACCTTGTTATTTTAGATTGGATGATGCCGAACCTTAGTGGAATTCAAGTGTGCCAGCAGCTACGAAATACTGGATTCAATAGTAGTATTTTAATGTTAACAGCGAAGGACGACACAGAGGACATCATTAAAGGACTTGATAGTGGCGCAGATGATTACATAGTAAAGCCATTTAAAATAGAAGAATTGTTAGCAAGAATTCGTGCATTATTACGAAGAAAAGATAAAGTGATAGAAAAGGTCATCCAAATAGATCAATTACAGCTGAATGTAGATTCCCGTGTGTTTTTGTACAATAATGAAAGTATAGATCTAACGAAAAACGAATTTTTACTGTTAGAATATTTATTTATCAATAAAGGTCGTGTACTAACGAGAGAACAAATTTGTATTTATATTTGGGGCTACGATTACGATGTTTCGAATAATTCCTTAGATGCTTTAGTCAAGCTTGTTCGAAAAAAAATTGATGATAGTCAATCCAAATCACGTATTCAAAATGTTAGAGGGATTGGCTATAAACTGAGGGAAGACTAATGTTTCATAAAACGAAAAAAAAATTATCCTTTTTGTATGCAACACTTTATTTTTTGCTATTTTCACTATTCGTTATTGTTCTATACTTTTCCCTCGTAAAATTAATGGAAAATCAACAAATAAACGAATTAGAGGATTTTTATGTTCGGCAAGAGCATGATTTCTTTGAACATGTTCATGCCAACACTAAAACTTTAAGTTATGATCCAAATCGCAGTTTTTTTTACTATATTTACACAAAGGATCATAAGTTTGTCCATGGTGACGAATCTTACAAGGGGCTGAAAAATCAGATTGAAAAAGTGTTTGGCAATAGCAATCCAGATGAGGACCTCGTACAGCATTATGACTGGCAAGAAGAGCATTTTCTACTTTTAAAAAAGCCAATATTTAACGATGATACAATAGCTGGTTATATAATCGTTGGTAAATCTGTGACGTCACAGCATCATTTTTTTCAAATGACAAAATATTTACTGATGTTATTAACTTGTATTTCAACGGTCTTAATCGGTCTGCTGTCCTATTATATGGCTGGGAAAGCGATGGTACCTATTCAATGGTCGTTCGATAAACAAAAAAAATTTGTATCCGATGCATCCCATGAATTACGAACACCATTAAGTATTTTTTATAGTTCACTTGAAATTTTAGAAGTAGAGGAAGCAAAGCAATTAAGCCCTTTTGGAAAAGAATTAATTACGGATTTAAAAGATGAATCTGAAATAATGAAAGAGCTCATAGATAAATTGCTGTTCTTAGCAAGGCATGATCAGCAACAGGTTTCCATTCAAAAAGAAATCATACCATTATCAACTTTACTCAAAAAAGTGGGCACGAAATTTCAAAGGATTATGCCTCCTGACATCCAGTTTTCTACTGAAATCCAAGAAAACATAGAGCTACTTGGTGATGCTTCAAAAATACAAGAGCTACTCTATATTCTTTTAGACAATGCGATAAGATATACAAATAGTGGAACAATAACACTAACGCTTTTAAAAAATAGAGATTCTGTAAAAATTACTGTTGCTGATAGCGGCGTTGGTATGACTGAACAGGAATTGCCTTTAGTGTTTGAGCGATTTTACCGAAGTGATGCTGCTCGTCAACGAAATGGCACTGGTTTAGGTCTTGCCATAGCAAAAGCAATAGTAGAGCAACATGATGGGAAAATTTACGCGACAAGTAAAGTAGGTAAAGGTACTACATTTCATATTGAATTCCCTCTATAATTCAACATTAAGGAAGCGGTGCTTTTTAAAATGGCACCGCTTCCTGTTAACTTCTTTCATCATTCTGTTTCTATAGCGAAAGCAAAGCGACAGCCACAATTATACCGAGGCATAATGGATTTATTGTTGTGACGTTGAAATATTTACTCTTTTCATGAGCTGGCTTATTGTTCTCGCAACCAGCACTAACATCGTAATCCCCCCCGAAACCACATAAAACATAATAACCAACTTATTTTCTGTATCCGTTCCAATTAGCACTCCATGAACGAGTGATAATAACCATGCTGGTAACACAAGAAAGTGAAGTTTTTTCCATAAGGAGCGATTCATTGTACGAATCCATAAATCCGATGTCATTATGACCATTAAAAACAAATAAAATGCTATTGTTCCAAGTGCCGATGGTAGAGACTGATAGTTAGCTGAGAATGGAATTAAAATTCCTATTATACTATACGGCTCATATTGATCGATTAAAAGCACTAACATATGCGCTATTACGGTGATTAATCCTAGCCATCCTGCATTTTGATGTATATGAAAAATTAAATTTTTATAGGATTTGACAAATGATGATTTTCTCAACAACCCAAATATAATGGAAATTGTAAAGTAAAAATACGCTAAAAACCCTAATAATCGAATCCATTCCCACGTACTGATGATCATCTATTTCACCCCCGTCATTCTCCAGTTTGCTACTTGCCCTTCTTTAACAATGAAACGGGCACTATGTTGACAATTATTTTCGAACCATTGCTGCAATTCACTTTCATCCATAAGAAAGCACAGTTTGGCACCAACCTCTGCATCACATAAAGAGGGTGTTACGACTGAAGCTTGTAATACCTCAGTATTTGCAATTTCACCTGTTTGTCCGTTTAATAAATGATGCTTCTTCCGTGTTCCTTGCGTCCAGCTTCGATAAACTCGATTAGATGTAGCGATGGCACCTGTTTTCATCCTAATCGAGCTAATTTCCTTGTCGATATCCCAGGCATCTGCAACACCGATTGTCCAAGTCTTGTCCCCAGAAGACCACATTTTCATGTCCCCTCCCCCGTCTATTAGTCCATAATCAGGAGATATCTCTTCTTCAAGCCAATTCGCCAATTTTTCAATGGCATATCCTTTAGCAAATCCACCTAAATCAATTTCCTGCTGCGCTACCTTCATTACTTGCTCATCGCCTAAAAATTGAAATGGTTGATCTGCAATCAGAGGTTTGTTTTGAAATGCCTTGCTGTTTGCTGCATTAAATGGAAAAGATTTATTGTAGCCATGCTGTTCTAATTGGCGTTTAAGATACGGTGAAAATAAACAATTAGAAAGTTGATAATATTGATCCGCTTGCATTAAACAATCATATAGTAACGAACTAATGCGTAACGTTTCGCCAATTGCCAAATCATTTAGTTGTGCTAATTCATTATTCGATTGAAATCTTGACCATTCTTTTGCTACATATTGAAGCCATTTCTCAGCTTTTTCTTTCCATACGACATGAACACCTTTTGGCATAGCTAGATAAAATTCAGTATTCATTATTTGCAAAGTTAGTGTATCCACACGACCAACTCCATTAAGTTCTTTTCGTTTTGCGCTCGCTTTTGACAGCAGGCTGACTTGTAATTTCAAAGTTTGTCCAATCCAGCTGTACGAGTTCTTTTTCTTTCTTCGTCATATTTTTCTGATCTACTTCCTGAACATTATTTGTACGTCTAGTTTCGGCTTCTGTTGGACTGTTAATTTGGGTTAGTATCGCTGCAGATAAAAGTATCCCTGACGTCCCTAATACCCATTTTGCCTTTTTCGGATCTTTCATAGTGCTTCCCCCCTAATTCGTAATTGGTTGGCAGACAAATGTTTGATTATTCTCTTGCCACTCTGCTATATAACCTAAGCCATTTGTTATTGTACTAATAGGTACATATAATTCTTCATTCATGTAAAATACTTGTGCAGGAGATGGTGTTTTCATATTGTTATCATAAACAACGTTAGTTCCAGCTCGGTAAATTAATTCATTTGCTTCATTTTGAACATCTAAGATTTTACTTTCTTTGTAAAATGTCGCTTTCGCTCCCAAAACTTGTGCTACAGCTTTTCCAGGTACAAAAAGTTCCCCGTCTTTTGGTACAATAAAAAAACTTAGCTCCTTGTTTGTCCCTTCTACCTTTAACGTGACTTTATGAGGATTTGTAAAAGGTAGCACTTCTTTATCTACAGCAACTGTTCGTGTCCAAATATTCCAAGTACCTTTCGCACTTACTGCGTCTTGAAAATAATAAGTTTCACCTTCATCATCGTAATATTTCTCATCGTCATCATCATCGTCGTCTTTGTAGTCCTTATATTCTTTATACTTTTCATGTTTTTTATCTTCATGTTCGTGATCATCCGCATGTACGACTACGTCATTTGACATAAAACCTGCCAATATGAGAACTGCAACAAGACTAATTTTTTTCATCTTCATCTACACTACTCCTTTCCTTTGACTTCATTGTAGGTTTTAAAAATGATATAAGACTGAATTTTTGAAACAAATTTTTACATACAATAAAAAACCATTTTCTATGGACAGATTTTTCTGCTTAGAAATGGCTTATTTCAAAATTTATGTTTTTATATATATAATATTGGTGAAAACTATCCTACAATTATAAAAATCAGCATAACATTAAATTACGAAGAACCAATTTTGAAAGGAGAATATGTCTTACATGAAGGTTAACATTAAAATTATTGAAAAACTTACAGAAGAAACATGTACATTTAACATTCACAAACTAACGTCTTTTATTAAAGATATTGTATCAACTCTTGAAAAAAGCTCGGACAACTATTTACTAGCGAAGTCTATATCAAAAAACGAACAAGAAAAAATTCCTTACTCCAATATATTTTATTTAGAATATCTTGAACGAAAAATATTCATTTATACAAATGATACTATTTTTGAAACAAAAAGCCCTTTATATAAATTGGAGCATAATCTTCCCAACAACTTCATCAGAATCTCAAAAACGATCATCATCAATATTTATTTTTTAAATAAATTTTCGGTTAAGCCTAACGGTAATCTTGAAGCCTTTCTCTCGAATGAAGAAAAAGTAATTGTGTCAAGAAAATATGTATCTTCTTTGAAAAAGGCGCTAAAAACATATTCCAAAAGTCCACTTATGTATTGATTTTCACCACATATGTTTCGACGTATTTCTTTATTCCCTCTTTGATGCCATGATGAATAACATCAAAGGAGGCAATAAAGAATGTATAACATCATTAGAGAAGTAGTTTTAAGAACGCCATTGCCAGTATGGCTATTACTAATTATTTTAATAAAAAGAGGGATCGCTATTTCCCAGGAAAGGCCAATCAATTTATCTAAAATGTTTTTAGTTCCTTTTATATTTATAATATGGGGATTTGAAAAAATGATCTCTCAATTTTCACACTTAGAATGTTGTTTGATGAGCTATTTCTTTTTCATATTTCCTGGGACTTTAATTGGTTATTTATTGTACAAAAAATATCAAATGTTCTTTAAACAGGGATCAGTAATTATGAGAAAGAAGTGCTATCTTCCATTAATCATTATTCTAATAAACTTTTTAGTCAAGTATCTCTTAAATGTAACCTTAGGCATCTCGCCATCATTTTATAATGACCTTTCATTTAATATCATTTATTCTGCTATAAATGGACTATCTATCGGACTTTTCTTCGGGGGAATTCTTTTTACATATTATGTACAAAAAGAATTAAACAAGCCTATCTTATTTTGAGAGGAAGACATTTCGTTGCAAATAAAAAACAGACTATTTTCAGGTTTAGGCACTGGTGCATTTATTTTTATGATGGTTTTACTATCGAGAAAAAATATCATTTCTTCAGAAGCTGAGATTATTAGTGTATTCATAATCTCAGCTTGCGCAGGTATTTTTACAATTATTTTTGACATTGAAAAATTGAACTATTTGTTTGCTTTAGTCATCCATTTTATCATGATGTTTCTAGTAGTCTTTTCTATATCTTTATATAACAAGTGGGTAGATCATTTTTTAAGCGTAGATTTTCTTGGCGGTTTTTTATTACTCTATTTATTTGCTTGGATCATAACACTTACTAAGACTAAAAAAGAGGCGAATGAGCTAAATGACTTACTAAAACAGCTAAAAAAATTATAAAGGGAATGAAGCTGGGACAAAAAGAAAAAATGTTAGACTGATTGTATTTCGGTCTAACATTTTTTTGATTTACAAAGGAATACTCTACTCATTGAAGTGGAAAAGTTATTATCTATTTTCGCTGTTTTTCATAATCATCGAGTCTGTCCCAGTCCCCCTATCATACAAACGAATCGTAAAAAGATAAATCAAGCTTCATTAAAACGAGGGCACTGAAAAAGTCCATATCTTCTCACATCGCGAGGTATTTAACGAGTAAATCGTTGAATACCTCGCTTTTTTTATTTGGCACTGTGACTCTACTGTTGTTTTCCGAAGCATTCCGCTCGCTTTCCGCGGGCGAGCGCCGAGCCTCCTCCTACGCTTCGCTTCGTGCGGGGTCTCGTCTGTCTCGCTTTCCCGCAGGAGTCGAGCGATGCTTCTCCAAACAACGCAATGTATCACACTATTATTTTAGTCACGCTTTCCTTTATAATAAAAAAATAATGTGCAGGTGGTGCCCCCGATGATTTCAAATCAAGAAACCCTTAATTTAAGTCCATATATGGCGATCTACGATATTGTTGTGCCAAAAGATAATATGCTTCGCCAAATCAATGAACTTGTTGATTTTTCATTCATTTTAGAGGAGTTAAAAACAAAATATTGTTTAGACAATGGACGAAATGCCATTCCTCCAATTCGTATGTTTAAGTACTTATTATTAAAAGCGATTTATGATGTATCAGACGTCGACCTTGTAGAGCGTATAAATGTCAACACCAATATGTACATTTTCGCTCGTTTAAGGAAGGCTGCAGTAAAAACGATAGAAAAAGAGCAGCCTCGAATGGAGGCTGCTCTTTTTCCGTCTAAATTTTAGTGTAATTTTGTTGGGTATCCACTATTAATAACAGTCATAATTACGAACCAACCGAATACTGCAGCACTTAATAAGTTGAAAACAACGCTTAAAAGATTCTTTTCTTTAAGTGCTTGGAATGTACCAACTACAGCTAAAATAGAAACTAGACCAAAAATAACCATTAATAAGTTCATTAGAAATTGACACTCCTTTCGACATCAGAAAATGAATGTCGTAAACAATATTCCTCCTTAATTGTAAACGTTCTACCTGTTTTTGTCGAGAACTAATATAGACTAAACTATGAACATTTATCGTCAAATTGTGGCAAAGGCTGTATAATTGAAATAGAGGTGATTACAATGATAAACGTACGAAGTTATTCTCTTGGACCTGTCCAAACGAATTGTTATATCGTATCGAATAAAAATAAGGAATGCTTAATATTTGATCCAGGAGAAGAAGCAGATCGAATCATCAAGGCTATCCGCAGTAACAATCTTAAACCACTAGCCATCTTTTTAACACATGCACATTTCGATCATATCGGTGCAGTAGACGCTATCCGCGAGGCTTTTCATGTTCCAGTATGGATTCATGAAAAAGAAGTAAGCTGGTTAGGAGACCCAACAAAAAATGGCTCTAGTAAATACGCAGCATTACCAGAGTATATTGTCGGTGCCCCAGCTGAAGAAAATATTATAAAAAAAGAACAGCTATTTGAAATAAGTGATTTTTATTTTAAAGCAACGTTTACACCAGGACATTCACCAGGTAGTATTTCCTATATATTTGAAAATGATGGCTTCGCTATTGTTGGTGATACACTATTTGAACAAAGTGTAGGTCGTACAGATTTACTAGGAGGCTCGACAAAAATATTACTTACATCCATTCATGATAAGCTATTGACACTACCTGAGGATACTATTATCTACCCTGGTCATGGGAACTATACAACGATCGGTGCAGAAATGGAGACAAATCCTTTCTTGAATGGTTTTTAAGGCTTGGCGATAATTAAAAATAAATAGTTAAGCTATTTGATAATAGCCATCCGCAAATGAAAATAATGATATTTATGATGCCGTTGATGATTGTCATTTCTTCAATTTTTATGCCATCAGCCATCCCATTTTATTGGACAATTTCATCTTTGTGGGTGATTTTACAGAGCTTTGTGTTTAATACATTAAAGCCAAAATTAACTTTATAAGTGGAAAAAATCCCCCTAGTATTATTTTATAGGATAGATAGAATAAACCATAATCTAACCTATTCAATGCAAAGGGGGATTTTACTATGTTTTCATAATTGATGATCTATAATTTCTGCATAAAAAAGCATGTCTCATACTTAATGAGACACGCGTTTTTCTTTGTATTAATGACCGCCACCAGGTACGTGAATAAATGTTGTATAGTACGTGAAGCCAGCAAAGAATACAGTTAAATATGCTCCGAAAATGTACATGTACATACGTTCTGAAAGGTTTAAGAAGCCTAATAATAAGAATAAACCTGTATTACCTAAGAATAATAGCGATACTTCGTTCATACCACCAAGGTAGAACATGACTGCAAAAATACCTGTCCAGAATGCCATAACTTTATACATATTATCCATGAAGATTTCCCCTCCTTTTGCCCACGACACAATAATCTCATACTCATTATAAATGATTTGAAAGGTATCTGTAAACTGGAACTTCTTCTTCTTTGTGACAAACAATTGGATATTTAAAAATTAACTATCAATTTCTGTCACGTTTATTTCATACTTACATAAATCACAATTATGTATCATGCTATCAATTTGTACAAATTCATTGCTTGCATATAACGCATCAACCTGTCCTTTTAAATAGGATTCATGTAAAGAACAAACAATTTCTGAATGATTAGAAAGCTGCTCATGGAATGGACAATTAAAAATGGAGAAAGTCACACTTTTACCATGCTCTGTTTGTTGTACATGTGGAGTATAGCCAATTAATGCTGCATTGTCAGTTAATAATTGGAGCTTTTGTTCGAAGGAAAGGGTATTATTTAGTTGTAACTCAGCATTTACATAATTTTTCATTTGTTGGTAGCCGTCTTGGTAGCTTATTTCCTTGCATTTTTCTATTGCAGATGGTCCTAATTCTTGGATTAATTGGATTGTCCATTTTAATAGTCGATCTTCATCCCGTCTCGGGAACGTTAATGATACACCTTTATCTGAGGCCTTATAAACACGCCCGGGTCTACCACCTTTCCCTGTTTTGGCAAAATCAGCTGTAATGATGTTTATTTCTGAGAGCTTTGTTAAATGTAGCCGTGCAACATTTGGATGGATGCCAAATTTATCAGCGATATTTTGGACCGTTACAGTTTTCTTCTCTTGCAGTATGTACTCATAAATAGAATATCTAGTTTCATCGGCCAATGTACTAGTAATTTTTAATGGATTGATCATTTGCTTCACCTCTATGTATTTTTTGAAATTTTTGCTGTTCTACCAAGTGTAGGAAAAAAATCATGTTAATTCTATTATATTGCATTATCGAAAAAGGTACAGTTCCTTTAGTCATAAATATTAACTTTTTCATAAGATTATGTTCATAGTTAGTGGAAATTTGCATGTTATCCACATTTTTATAGTAAAAAAACATGTTTGACCGGAAAATTTATATCAAATTTTTATTTTAAGAAAAGGGCTTTTCACTTAACAGCTTCCTATTTATACTAGGAAATAACGAATAGCGCGGTCATATTCGAGTGAACCAGAAGAGGGGTGCGAATATGCAAAATATTGAAACGGTTGTTGAACAAAAATGTGAGCAACTTTTATTAAAATCCTACCATTTCGGTGCATCAGATTTATTATTAGTTCCAGAACGTGAACAATACCGTATATATTTTCGAAAATATGATAAGCTGCTCCAAGCTGGTGAATTACCGAACGAGCTTGCAGAGCGAATGATTTCCTATTATAAATTTTTAGCGGCATTAGATATTAGCGAGCGACGCAAACCCCAAAGCGGCTCCTTCCAAAAAACTATGGAACAAGATCAATATGCCTTTCGTGTTTCTACACTTCCCTCAGTATTTTTAAAAGAAAGCTTAATTGTCCGACTGCTTCTACAAAATCATGCATTCCCACTTACTTCCTTATCCTATTCCGAATATGTAGCAGAAATGTTAATGGAACTAGTGAAACATCAACAAGGGCTTTTATGTTTCACAGGTGCGACGGGCTCTGGTAAATCTACGTCCTTATATTCTTTAATTAATTACTGTTCGACAGAGCTTAATCGACATGTCATTTCCTTGGAGGACCCTGTAGAAAATAACCAAGCTAACCTTTTGCAGATTCAAGTAAACGAACGAGCGGGCGTTACATACGCTGCAGGACTAAAGGCTATTTTACGCCACTCACCTGACGTCATTATGATAGGTGAAATACGTGATAAAGAGACTGCAAAAATTGCAATCGAGGCAGCTTTAACAGGTCATTTAGTGGTGTCGACCATTCATGCGAAAGATTCAATAAACTGCCTTTATCGATTTATTGACTTAGGCATTTCAGTGGAAGAACTTCGTCAAACTGTAGTGGGTATTGTTGCTCAAACACTTTTCCAATCACCAATAGTCCAGGAAGAACGCCGTGCATTGTTTGAAATATTAAGCGATGTTCATCTTCAGATGGCTATTAAAGCAATTATGCAAAAAACTAGCTTTGAGTTACCACATGATTTAACGCTTACGGGGCAAAAAGAACTGTTGGAGAGTCAAATCTATGCGAATACAAAAGTTTTTTGAAGGAATTCGATTAGATTACAAAAAGGCGACAAAATGGCGAGTAAGGGAGCAAGCTCATTTTTTTAGCAGATTAAGCGTGTTAATGCAGGAAGGATATTTATTCCCACAAGCTATTTCTATTCTATTACCCCATCATATTGAAGCGCATGAAGAAATACAAAAGCTAGTCAATGAAAGACTGAGGCAGGGTGCCGGTGTTTTAGGAGTTTTTGAAGCGTTGCAAATTCCAAAGCAGCATTTAGTAGCCATTACAGTTGCCGAAAATAATGGACATATGATAGAGACCTTAAAAGGTGTGGCAAAGCAAATCGCATTAAGTGAATCGACGAAGAAAAAATTAATGAAACTACTCATTTATCCAGTAGTGCTTATTCTATTTTTGATGCTGTTGTTTTTAGTGTTTCGCACCATTTTCTTTCCTAATATAGAAAAAATGGTGACAAGTCGAACTACTGGTACAGAGGAAACAAGCATTGCTTTGTCAAAAGTATTATTGCATTTTCCTGATGCTTTGATTGTCGTAGGAATAGCAGTAATTTGTAGTATTTTCTTTTTTCACCTCTATCTCAAGCGCTGTCCGATTGCTCAACGGCTAAATATGATCCTGAAAACGCCATTAATTCGGATATATATTCGAATGTCTTTGACTAGACAATTTGCTGCTTATTTAGGAAGTCTACTCCAAAGTGGTTTTTCTTTACAGGCAAGTCTACAAATTTTAGAGGAACAGCAACTTCAACCGTTTCTACAGTATCTGGCAAGATGTATAAAGGAGCGTGTTGTTTTTGGGGATTCGCTGACACAAGCTGTTCATTTGATGACGGTTTGGCAGATGGATTTCTCAACATTTGTTGAACATGGAGAGCAAAGTGGCTATCTAGGAAAAGAGCTAGTACTGTACAGTGAATTATTGACTGAAAAGCAAGAGCAACTATTGCATAAAGTCCTTGCGTTTGTGCAACCTACCTTCTTTATCATTATCGCGATGTGCATAGTTGCTGCCTATGTAAGTTTATTATTACCAATATATCATATGATTGAACTAGTATAGGAGGATAATAATGAAACGGATAAAGCAGCAAGCTGGATTTACATTGGTCGAAATGCTCATAGTTTTGCTAATTATTTCCGTATTAATTTTAATAACAATCCCAAATGTTACGAAACATTTTGCCACCGTCGATGAGAAGGGCTGTAAAGCGTATATCAGTATGGTGCAGGGGCAGGTAGAGGCGTATCGTGTAGATTTTATGACTTATCCAACTATTGAAAATCTGGTAGAAAAAGGCTATTTAAAGAAGGGTGAAACGACCTGTCCTAATAAAGAAGAGATAATGATTACTAATGATGGAGAGGTACGATTGATTTCTTCTAATAATGGCTCTGGTAACTGATGGATATTATAAAAAGTGAGCGTGGTGTTACGTTTGTTGAAATGCTTAGTGTATTATTTATCGTTATGTGTTTGTCAGCGATTGTCATAAAGTACTCGGTTAAAGCTGAGGAGACTAGGGAGATTGAGCGATTTTTCACACAAATTCAATTAGATATACAATATATACAAACGTATAGTATGCACAAAAGAGAATACATTTCGATAAAGTTTGAGGGCTCATCAAAAAGATATATCATTAAAAAGGATTTTTATACAGAATTATATGAACGACCTTTTCCAAAAGGGGTTGAGGTCGTTCTTTCTTCAAGTTCAATTAACACGATTATATACAATTACAATGGAAACGTCATGACCCCAGGGACTGTTTATTTTAAAACGCCTCAAGGTACTAAAAAGGTTGTGATTACGTTAGGACGAGGGAGATCGAGAGTTGAATGAATCTGGTTATTCATTTGTAGAAACGATTTTATCAATAGTCATTGTTATGTTATTATGCACGACATTAATACCGATCAGCTACATGATGAAGTCGACTCTTTATAACAAGAAGTTAGAAGTTATCGCAGCTGAAACTGCCTATGAAGGCTTAAAGCGTTATCGCTACTTACAGCAAACTGAAGGCAATAATACCGTTGAAAATGTAGATTTCCAATGGTCTATAAATGGACAGAGGATATGTGTAAGTTTTCAAAACATACGGGAATTACGTAAAAAATGTATACAACTGACAGGTGAAGTCGATGAATGAACGAGGCTATACATTAGTAGAAGCGATATTTCAATTAGTTGTTTTTGTGTTTATTGCACACCTTGTTGTGTTTATTATGCTTTGGTTTGCAGAAATGAAAACAACCGTACTATCTGATGAACAATCGAAGTGGGAGCTTTTTGTTTATGATTTGAATATGTATTTAAATGATATTTCTTCATTTACGATTCGACAAGATCAAAAGAGAATAACCTTCCAGAAAGGGAATACTATTCATAATATTGATTGTTATAGTAATTTAATTCGTGAACAAGTAAATGGTGGTCATGTACCAATGCTAATTGGTATTAACAAATGTCAGTTCCAATTTGAAAAAGATATGTTAACTGTAGCTGTAGAACTTCCAAGTGGTATCAAAAAGGAGCGAACTTTCTATGTTCCAGTTATTGAAAAGTGATAGAGGGGCTATATTTTTAATCGCAATTGCATTATTATTTTTTGTAACTACTTTTGTTCTTACGTATTGTACGTCTTATGAGATTCAGTTTCGAACATATAATGACCTAGAAAAGCTGAATATTCGAGCTACGATAAATTTATTAGGACAAATTTTGTCAGACAGTGTAGAATCGTAGTTATAAGAAGGTGATTCGAATGCGAAAAATATATTTAGTTGGTTTTATGGGCTCCGGCAAAAGTGCGTTAGGAAGACGTTTAAGCTATTTGTTAAAGATGCCTTATTATGATATGGATCATGAGATCGTTCGGCAGCAGGGAATGACAATTCCACAAATATTTGAAAAATACGGAGAAGTACGCTTTCGAGAAATAGAAACAGAATTTTTGAAAAATTTCCGAGACGAAGCTTGTATTATTTCAACAGGTGGTGGCGTTGCAATCAATGCTGAAAATCGAAAAATAATGAGACGCAGTGGGCTCGTGTTTTTTTTAGATGCGACATTCGAAGATATATACAAACGAATACAGCATGATCCGAACAGACCAATTGTACAAAGTTCAACGAAAGAGGAGCTAGAGAAGCTGTATCATTACAGAAGAAGATTTTATCGTGAAACAGGACATATACAAGTGTTAACAGAGGGCAGAACACTCCGCCAAATTCTTGAGTATTTAGTATTCCAAGTTAAAAGGTTGAAAGGCGAACATTAATTAAAATAAATGTATTAAACGTTCGTGTTTTGATATAAAATAAAAAATGATTGCCTTTTCAATGCAATTAATGTTAGGATATAGACAAATAAGTAACTAAATGTTCATTGAATACTAAATAGTACCAAGATGAATCTTGGGCGGATGATTGTGCGGGGAGAGCACGTGTAGACGTCACCGAAGGAGCAAATAACAAAATGTTATGAATCTCTCAGGTAAAAGGACTCGTACAAGACGCAACTCTGGAGAGAGCTGTAGTACTACAGCCACCAAAGGGGAAAGCCGGCTGTTTGGCATTGTAGGTATGCGAGCCAGTTTGGTGTAACTTTCAGGTTTAAGGACAGAGAATCCCGAAAAGGGGTTCGTCTGTCTTTTTTTATGTCTAAATGTTTTGCCTAATGTTGCTAGTTCCTTTTCCTTAATTGACTGAATAAACAGGGGAAGCATGATTGCACTTATAAAAAGCAGACGAACTACTACCAGTAAAAAATGTAACTACCATTAAGGGGGCAAAAATAATGACGAATGAATTAAAGCGTACACCTCTATTTGAAGAATATGCAAAGTATGGTGGTAAAACAATCGACTTTGGCGGATGGGAATTACCAGTGCAATTCTCTTCTATTAAAGAAGAGCATGATGCAGTACGTAATCGTGCTGGCTTATTTGACGTATCACATATGGGTGAAATTTTAGTAACTGGACCTAATTCACTAGAATTTTTACAAAATCTTTTGACAAATGATATTTCAAAAATTGCAGTAGGTCAAGCGCAATATAATGCAATGTGCTATGAAGATGGTGGCGTTGTCGATGATTTATTAACGTATAAATTAGCAGACAATCATTATTTATTGTGCGTAAATGCGGCAAATATTGAAAAAGATTATGATTGGATGATGGAAAATCAACATCAATATGATGTAACGATCGACAATCAATCAGATGCTTATGCACAAATTGCCCTTCAAGGTCCATTAGCAGAAGAGGTTCTTCAAACGTTAACAGACACTGATTTAAAAACGATTAAATACTTCCGTTTCCAAGCAGATGTTGATGTTGCTGGTCATAAAGCATTAGTATCTCGTAGCGGTTACACGGGGGAGGATGGTTTTGAATTATACGGCTCTCCAGAAGATATTAAAGCTTTATGGAATGCAATTTTAGATGCTGGAAAAGACAAAGGCGTTGTACCAGCAGGTCTAGGTTGCCGTGATACACTTCGTTTCGAAGCAGGTCTTCCATTATACGGGCAAGAGCTATCAGCAACAATTTCACCTCTAGAGGCTGGTATTGGGTTTGCTGTAAAGTTAAATAAAGAGGGCTTTAATGGTCATGATGCATTAGCGGCACAAAAAGAAAATGGACTGTCCCGTAAAATTGTAGGTATTGAAATGATCGATAAAGGAATTCCTCGTCATGGCTACAAAGTGTTTAAGGATGGTAAGGAAATCGGTGAAGTGACAACAGGAACACAGCTTCCTTCCTCTAAACGTAATGTTGGTCACGCATTAATTGACAGCCAATTCACAACTATTGGAACTGAATTAGAAATCGAAATTCGTGGTAAGCACTTAAAGGTAGTAACAGTTGAAACACCGTTTTACAAACGTTCAAAATAAAAGTTGAAAAGAGGGACCTACATTTATGAAACATCGTTATTTACCAATGACGGAGCAAGATAAACAAGAAATGTTAGACGTAATTGGCGTATCCTCAGTTGATGAGTTATTTGGGGATATTCCAGAAAAAGTACGTTTTAAAGGCCTATATGATATTAAAGATGCAAAATCTGAATCAGCATTATTAAAAGAATTAACGGCACTCGCTGCGAAAAATAAAGATACAAATGCTAACGTATCGTTTTTAGGTGCAGGCGTATACAACCACTATAAACCAATTATCGTGGACCATGTTATTTCTCGTTCAGAGTTTTATACAGCGTATACTCCATATCAACCAGAAATTTCACAAGGGGAATTACAAGCAATTTTTGAATTCCAAACGATGATTGCAGAGCTTACAGGTATGGATCTTGCAAACTCTTCTATGTATGATGGAGGAACGGCATTAGCGGAAGCAGGGATGCTAGCAGCTGGACATACACGCCGTAAGAAAATTTTAGTATCTGAGGCAGTTCATCCTGAGTATCGCGATGTCGTTGCTACATATGCATACGGTCAATCCATTGAAATTGTTACTGTTCCACAAAAAGATGGTGTGACAGATGTAGAAGCTTTAAAGGAACTAATAGATGACAATACGGCAGCTGTTATTGCACAATATCCTAACTTCTTTGGCCAAATAGAGGACTTACAAGTAATTGGTGATATTGCACATGAAGCAAAAAGTTTATTTGTCGTATCTGCAAATCCACTGTCACTAGGGGTTTTAACACCACCTGGTAAGCTAGGTGTTGATATTTGTGTAGGGGACGCACAGGTCTTTGGTATTTCTGAAGCATTCGGTGGTCCGCACTGTGGTTTCTTTGCAGTAACAACGAAGCTAATGCGTAAAGTTCCAGGTCGTCTTGTTGGTGAAACAGTAGACGGTGAAGGACGTCGTGGTTATGTTTTAACATTACAAGCACGTGAGCAACATATTCGTCGTGATAAAGCAACATCTAATATTTGTTCGAACCAAGCGCTTCTTGCACTTGCCGCTTCTGTAGCAATGACTGCTCTTGGTAAGCAAGGTGTTCGTGAAATGGCTATGCAAAATATTGCGAAAACTCGCTATGCTAAAAATGCCTTTGAAGCTGCAGGCTTCACAGTAGCATTCCAAGGTGCACACTTTAACGAAATCGTTGTAAAGACAAATAAATGTGTGAAAGAAATAAATAAAGGCTTAATTGAAAAAGGTATTATCGGTGGTTATCCTTTAGGTCAAACATATGACTCTCTTAAAAATCACGTGCTAATCGCTGTAACAGAATTACGCACGAAAGAAGAAATTGATGCACTTGTTGCGGAAATGGGGGCTCTCAATGCATAACGAAAATCAATCACTCATTTTTGAAATTTCCAAAGAAGGTCGCGTAGGTTACAGCTTAGAAGCACTTGATGTACCAGAGATTGATCTCGCAGATTTACTGCCAGCAAACTTAGTACGCGTGGAAGCAGCGGAATTACCAGAAGTATCTGAGCTTGATATTATGCGTCACTATACAGCACTTTCTCGCCGAAACCACGGTGTGGACTCTGGCTTCTACCCTCTTGGTTCTTGTACGATGAAATATAATCCTAAAATTAACGAGGCAGTTGCTCGAATTTCTGGTTTTGCAAATGTACACCCATTACAGGATGAGTCAACAGTTCAAGGTGCAATGGAGCTTCTTTATGATCTACAAACTTCATTAGTTGAAATTACAGGTATGGATGAAGTGACATTACAACCAGCGGCGGGTGCACACGGTGAATGGACAGCATTAATGATGATTCGTGCTTTCCATGAAGCAAACGGTGAAGGCCATCGTAATAAAGTTATCGTTCCTGACTCTGCTCACGGTACAAATCCAGCATCGGCAACTGTTGCAGGCTTTGAAACTATCACTGTTAAATCAGATGAAAATGGTTTAGTAGATATTGAGGATTTACGCAAAGTAGTTGGTGCTGATACAGCGGCATTAATGCTAACAAATCCAAATACACTTGGTCTATTTGAAGAAAACATTATCGAAATGGCAGAGCTTATCCACTCTGTTGGCGGTAAAGTATACTATGACGGTGCAAACTTAAACGCAGTTATGAGTAAAGCACGTCCTGGTGATATGGGCTTTGACTGCGTACACTTAAATTTACACAAAACATTTACAGGTCCTCACGGCGGCGGTGGCCCAGGTTCAGGTCCAGTTGGTGTAAAAGCAGATTTAATTCCATTCCTTCCAAAACCAGTTTTAGTAAGAACAGAGGAAGGAACATATCACTTCGATTACGACCGTCCACAATCAATCGGTCGTGTTAAACCTTACTACGGTAACTTTGGTATCAACGTACGTGCATACACTTATATCCGTACAATGGGTCCAGATGGCTTAAAAGCTGTTACAGAATACGCTGTACTAAACGCAAACTACATGATGCGTCGCTTAGAGCCATTCTACGATCTACCATATAACCGTCATTGTAAACATGAATTTGTATTATCAGGTCGTCGTCAAAAGAAACTTGGCGTTCGTACTTTAGATATCGCAAAACGTCTGTTAGACTTTGGCTACCATCCACCAACAACTTACTTCCCGTTAAATGTGGAAGAGGCGTTAATGATCGAGCCAACAGAAACGGAATCAAAAGAAACATTAGATGCATTCTGCGATATAATGATCCAAATTGCAAAAGAAGCAGAAGAAAATCCATCTATCGTACAAGAAGCACCACATACAACAGTCGTATCTCGCTTAGACGAAACACGCGCTGCTCGTACACCTGTGCTGCGCTATCAAAAAGCATAATTAACTACCATAGCGTCCAATGAGTATTTAAGTACTTGTTGGACGTTTTTTTCTTTTCTTTTTTTGATTGATATTAGCAAAGGGACGGGTAGGAGACAGAGCAATGGAAAGAAGAGCTGGGGCGACGGAAAGAAGGTTGAGAGTGACGGAAAGCAGGCCGAGGTGACGGAAAGCAGGGCCAAGACGACGGAAGGAAATTAGAGTGACGGAAAAAAGAGCCGAAAAGACGGAAAGAATGGTCCAAGCGACGGAAAGAAAGACGAGAGCGATGGAAAGAAGGGCCAAGGCGACGGAAAGAAAGTCGAGAGCGACGGAAAGAAATTAAAGTGACGGAAAGAAGAGCCGAAGAGACGGAAAGAATGGTCCAAGCGACGGAAAGAAATTAGAGCGACGGAAAGAAGGGCCGAAGCGACGGAAAGAAAGTCGAGAGCGACGGAAAGCAGGGCCAAGGCGACGGAAGGAAATTAGAGTGACGGAAAGAAGAGCCGAAGAGACGGAAAGAATGGTCCAAGCGACGGAAAGAAAGTCGAGAGCGACGGAAAGCAGGGCCAAGACGACGGAAAGAAATTGGAGTGACGGAAAGAAGAGCCGAAGAGATGGAAAGAATGGTCCAAGCGACGGAAAGAAAGTCGAGAGCGACGGAAAGCAGGGCCAAGACGACGGAAAGAAATTGGAGTGACGGAAAGAAGAGCCGAAGAGACGGAAAGAATGGTCCAAGCGACGGAAAGAAAGTCGAGAGCGACGGAAAGCAGGGCCAAGACGACGGAAAGAAATTGGAGTGACGGAAAGAAGAGCCGAAGAGACGGAAAGAATGGTCCAAGCGACGGAAAGAAAGTCGAGAGCGACGGAAAGGAGGGCCAAGGCGACGGAAGGAAATTAGAGCGACGGAAAGAAGGGCCGAAGCGACGGAAAGAAAGTGGAGAACGACGGAAAGGAGGGCCAAGGCGACGGAAGGAAATTAGAGCGACGGAAAGAAGAGCCGAAGAGACGGAAAGAATGGTCCAAGCGACGGAAAGAAAGTCGAGAGCGACGGAAAGAACAGGCGAAGCGATGGATAAAACCATCAAAAAGATGGATAAAACCATCAAAAAGATGGATAAAACCATCAAAGTGGCAGGAAAAAAGAACGCAGTAAATCTATTAAAAGATAACTATTTAATAAAAGGGTGTATATTGATATACTTACATTAATTTGTATTTTAGTTAAAATAACGGATCATCACTTAACATTGTGGATGCCTTCGTGACATACTTCGTGCTGTTGCACAGCCTCATCGTTATAGGTCTGCTAAAATCCTGAAGCCGCCGCCGCGTCGTTAACGGTGGGCCAAAACCCTGAAGCAGAAGTGGAGTCGCAATCGCACAGAAAAAACCAATGCTGTCGTCAGCACTACGCTTCCATGCAAAAAACATCTGTCGATCCGAGACCCTGCAGCAAAGCGAAGTGGCATATCGGAAGCCTCCAGTTGGAACAGAAATCAACTACACGTTATGAAGGTGATCTAAAATAATTATATTTCGTATTAAAAATGTAATAAATTGTTCATAATTCAAATGTTGAAAGGGATGATAGAACGAAAATGCAAGCGACTGAAGTTGAGTTGGGCTTACCGGCAAATAGCGTTTTGAACGATACATATAAAATAAAAGAAATTATTGCTAGTAGTAAATTGTCCTTTGTTTATCGTGCAGAAAATACTCATGAAGGGCATCAGGTAATTATTAAGGAGTTCTTTCCAAATGACATTGCTTTACGGGATTTGGATAATAAAACAGTCGTTAATCGTTTGCCTTCAACAAAGGAGAAATTCGGGAATTTAAAGGCTATTTTTCTAAATGAAGCGTTAATTATGCAGCAAATAAATCATCGTAATTTGGTCAAATATATGGACCACTTTGAGGAAAATGAGTCGATTTATATCATTATGGAGTATTATGAAGGAACGTTATTGGATCAATATTTAAAGGATTATCCTATTAATGATAGAGATCATTTATACACTACTATTTTTCTCCCCCTTATTGATGCTTTAAGCTATTTACATAAGAAAGGCATACTCCATCGTGACATTAAACCAAATAATATTTTGATTGATTCTGAAGGTAATCCATATTTACTAGATTTTGGTTCTGCGACTTTTTATAAAACAGACGAAAATTATCAAATATTTACTAGTCCGGGATTTTCCCCCCTTGAGCAATATTCGACTATATCTGAGCAAGGTGTCTATACAGATGTTTATAGTTTAGCAGCAACATTCTATTATTCTCTGACAAATGTTATTCCACCTGATATATCGCAGCGGTTGATAGAGGATAATATTAAGAATGTAAGAAAATACAATCATAAGGTGAGTACTCTTTTAGCTCAAACTATCATGTGGGGGCTGGCTGTGCAAGCGAGGAAAAGATGTTCTTCACTCAAATATATGAAGTTAGTCATTATTATTGAAGATATTGTCAATAGGATAAGGAACTATTTTAAGGAAAATAATTCAAACTGACCAATAATTTAGGTAATGTGATTCTATATTATCATTTTGTGGTTAAAGGTAGGTGCTTACGAAGCAGCATATGGAGTATTAAAAATACGCTATAGGCTGTTTTTTTTAGTAAAAAAAAACGAATACAGACAATTTTTTCGTTAAAATATCATAAATTTCTCGATGCTTATTTTTTACCATACACCCAATTAAATACATTTATTTTACATAATATTCATATGTAAATATTGACAATAAAATTAGATATTGTATAGTTACTTTGTGATACATAATGTCTTCAGTGATGTAGAAGTAGGAGGTAAGAATACAATTCTAGTTTTACTAACTGTAAATTCTTTATCTTACGTTACCATTTTATGACTAAATAGTGAATTTTTAATTGTTACTCGCTGAAGATTATGCTTACTCGAAATTTGTTACAAAAGGGAGGGATGGCTGTATAATCATACGGCCGACTGAATGGAGATTATTAGTCAAACAAACAGAACCATGCTCTTTGAGGAAATTAATCCTGAAAAAATGGATTTAATTACGCTTGTTGGAGATGTAAAAGGGATTGACAGCCTTAGTGATGAAAAGATCAAAGAAATGAATGAATATCTTCTTGTCAAAAGCTTCGATGAATTTTTAGACAAGTTTTCTCCAACGGTTTATTCATTCTACAATGCTGCGAACCAAAAGGTTATGTATACATTAAAAAAACCAGAAGGAATTCAAGATGACTGTATTTCTGAAATAGCCATTGACCAAAATAATGATTTTTTAAAAATGCTATTTACACTTATCGATACGAAAAGAAGTCAGGGCATTGCGAATGTTGATTTTAAGTTTGAAAATTTGCTTGATATGATCTCTCCTAAAAAGGTTATGGACGATATTCGACAAGTCCGAAAAGAAATCCATTACCTATACGGTGAATATGACAAATTAGATGACGACGATCCGAAAAAATTGGATACAGGGGACAAGCTAAACCTGATGTTTGAAGTAGCGAGTCGAAATTACAACAATGTCATGGCGATGCTTCCTTTAGCAATTGAAGATATTAAAACAAGACTATTGCTAGGTGTTAATCAGGATGAAGATGAATCTGAAAAATTACAAATTGGGACACTATCTATCGGTGATAATGGTGAATTAAAAATCATTGAGGCACCTCAAAATAATAGCTCAGAACTAATGGTTATTGAAGAAAATAGTAACTATGGTTTGAGCACAGTTTTTGAAGAGGATTATGAGGCGATTACAGAATCACCATCCTCCTATGTTAAAGATTTAGTCGTTAGAACTTTCTCTCCTTTGCCAGCTGTGAAGGCAGAATTTGATGTAGAGACAGAAGTACAAAATTACAATACATACTTAGAATTCTATAAGGATGCTAAGGATGAATTTGTAAAAACAGTGAAGCCATTAGTGGAAAAGCTATTGGGCGTAAAAATGTACTTTGATCAATATACAACTAAAAATAAAGGTATGCAGCCTTCGTTACTAGTAACGAACACGAAGTTAGATATGCTCGTTAAAAGTAATAACCTACCACGATTACGCACGTATTTAAACACAGTTAACTCCAAAAATGACTTTACAGATACGGTTTGGTATGGAATTGTTCCTTCTCTGGAACTAGAGGCATCTGGAAAAATGAAAGTAAGCAGAGCTAGATTTAAAGGGAACGATAAGGTGGCTAAGCAAGAAGGCAATACAATGGAGTCGTTATCGATTCTTTTAGATACTGTGAAAGATTATAAAGTACAGATCTTCTTCAACTTCATGGCGGAAGAAGAGACGACATTCAATGGAATTGCTACTGCAGGTATCGATCGCCTAATCGATAAATGCTCGGTGCTTGTTCGAAAAGATTATAGTGAGTTTGCGATACCATGTTTACCGAACTTCACGATTATTCCTAAAGATAAATCTGGTGTGATCATTGATACAAGAATGCAGACAACAGAAAATGGAGCACGATTATCTAAAGAGAAAGAGGATATTCTAAAGCTTTGGATAGAGGGCGTCTATGTTGGTGCTAGCTATGTGGCAGCAGGTATCGTTTCAGCTTATCAATGTCCAGAATATTTAAAAGACTCGTTCAGAAATGTTCAAAGAAATTATCCTGGTGTACGTTTCGATATCGAAGCGGGTGATAACTCACTTAAAGCCGTTACAACAATGGCAAAAGAAATCTCAGGATTTACTAATAACATTAAAGATGCTATTAACAGCAGAAGCTTTGGCTTTGTATTCTCTTCTGAAAATGCGCAGCTGCAAGATAAAGATATTAAACGTATTACTGTGTATAAAGCTAGAAGTTTAGCGATGGAAGAAGATGGATTTGATTCCATCTACAAAACACAAGTGAGTACGTATATTGAGAGAATTTTACGATTCCAATCAGGTGACTTTAAGCATGAAAATATCGTTCGATTCTTTAGTAATAATCCAAGTAGCCAAAAAAGCAAATGGCTTCAAGAGAAAGGCTTTGTAAACTCCATTATTCACGATGGAGATGACATCGGCTACATTATCGATGAAAAAACAAGCACATGTCAGATTGACCTAGTGTTTAACGGTAATGTGAAGAATCTTGAGGTTATGATTACAAAGGCAAGTAGTGCTGTTAAGGCCTAACAAGTTTACACATACACTAAAAAATTTTTTAAGTCGTATGTTTAAGATTTTTTCATAAATCTTTTAACATAAATAGAATCCTCCATTAATTGTAAGGTGAAAATATTACATATTTCTCTATGCTGCATGTATTTGCAATAGGCATGGAGGAATGTATACAACTAGTTATACAAATCACCTAAAACAATTTTTTGAGACGATTCAAACAAATTTTAGGAGGTACTGAGAATGGGTTTTGTATTAAAAGTAGAAGGATCAGAAGCAATTGAATTAGGGTTAGATAGCATTATGTCTGTTCAGTATGAAACAGATACGCCAAATGATTCTAACGCACGTTCTACAGATGTAGGAGCAACTTTAAAAGTAAGAGGTAAAATCCTTACTGCAACTGATGGTGATAATTCTGATGATACGATGAAATTAGGATTATGGTCATTAGTACCAGCTGAAAAAGCTGACTGTTACCGTAAAGTAACATTAGAAGTTATTTCTGCTGATCAAGTAGTACGAAAAATTCATTTCCCAAATGCTTTCGTTGTTGACTATTCAGAACAGTATGGTGACACAGAAGGTATTGGTGAATTTTTCTTATTCATTAAGCAAAAGAAAGACAAAACAGACTTGGCGAAAATCGAAGGCGGCTATGCTGTTTAAGATTGTTGCTTGATAGAACTCCACATTATCTAAGGGACTTTCATAGTTCCTTAGATAATTTTGAATAATCCTAATACTGGGGATGAAAAACATGAAAACGCATTATGAAACTTTAGGTGTCAGTAGAGATGCTACACCCGAACAAATAAAACTCGCTTATCGAAAGCTTTCAAAAAAACATCATCCAGACGTGAGCGGTGGAAGCAAAGAATCTGAAAAGATTTTTTTAGCAGTGACAGAGGCATACAAAGTACTGAAGGATCAGGCTTCAAGAGAAGCATACGATGCTCAACTAGATGGGGCTGGTCAAAGTTGGCGTAATGGACAGAAGTATGAAAAACAATCTACACGCCAACAAGCTACTGAAAAAAAGCCAGATTTTAATATGGGCAATATTGAAAAAAACTTTGAGCATTTTTTTGGCTTTAATCCTAAAACGAAAGAAATGGGATCTACCCTTAACAAGAATGCCAAGAAGAATCCACTAGATACAACAGATTTATTTGAACGTTTTTTTAACAAGTAAAACGAAGCCATAGCTAGTATGAAGGAGTGTGATACCATGTATGGTCAAAATTCAACGGATACATACACTGAAAAAGCAAAGAACCAAATGATTATAAAAGTTATGGATATCATTATTGTCATCATCGCCTTCTTTTTCATTTTATACGTATTTGTCATGAATCAGAATTTTATGTTGAAAACAATTATTGGACTTATGTTGGTCATACTAGCAATTGTTTATGGCTCTGTTAAGTATGAAGCAAGAGATAAAAAAGATGTTGTGACAAACAAGAAAATTCGAAAATTAGTTCTCCTCAATGATCGAGGAGCTGAAATAGATGAATGGGAGATAGATGACCAAACATCATTACTTATTGGGAAAAGTTCAGCTGACAATAAGGCAGATATCGATTTAAGCGGTACAGAATATGAATCGCTTATCAACTATGAACATGCCGTATTAAACAATGTTTCTGGCGTATGGTACATAGAGGATATTGATTCAGTAAATGGTGTTGGGATAAAAAAAGCTCATAAGCGCGTTAAAAATAGAATTCAACACGAAAGCCCTTACCCAATCGGTAATGGAGACATGATATACATAGCAAATACGCGAATTTTAGTGAAATAGAGACAAGTAAATTCGTAACATAGACGGGGGATAGCGAAAATGAGTTTGATTAGATGTACGAATGGTCACATGTTTAGTTCAAGAAGACATAGAAATGTTTGTCCATATTGCAATGTAATGGTGGAACAGGAGCAAAGACCTAGCGGTCAGCAAGTTGCTGTAGCAGAGGTAGATGATAAAACAATGCCATATCTCGGAGAAATGGATGGCATTGATCCTGTAACGGGATGGTTAGTTTGTATTGAAGGGCCACAAATGGGGCGAGACTATCGGATTTTATCGGAAAAAAACTTTATTGGTAGAGCAGAAGATATGCACATTCGCATTGTTGGAGATAATTCGATTTCTCAGCGAAACCATGCAGTCATTGTTTATGATCCTAAAAAAAGAAACTTTTATTTACTTCCAGGAGATGCATCAGGCTTAGCTTATCTGAACAATGAAGCGGTTTATACGCCAACAGAGCTTGCCGCATATGATGTTATTCAGTTAGGCAGAAGTATGTTTCTTTTTATTCCCTTATGTGGTGTTCATTTTGAATGGGAAAACAACAACAGTGAGGAATGATGACAAATGGATCCGAAACTACTGCCATACATAATTTCGCTTATTTTTATCGTTGTACTCGTTGCCTTATTAATCATTCGAAATATGCTTGCGCAACAAAATGAAAAAAACAAAATAGAAATCGGAAATGGACAAACGATTGGCAGACGTGATGAGCAAGATGATTATTTCTCGACAGCTGAAACGAATAATGGAACAATTGCTGTCCTGGCAGATGGTATTAGTGGTTTAGCCAACGGTAGGATGGCAAGCACAGTTGCTGTCAATACATTTATAGAAGAATTCAAAAAGCTTAGCGGTCTAAATACGCTAGAAAAATTTTTTAAGGAGGCCGCTTTTGCAAGTAATCATATGATTGTCGAAAATTTAAATGGCTCAAATGGTGGGACTACATTAGTGGCAGCCGTTATTGATGATAACGGATTTCTTCACTGGGGAGCCGTTGGAGATAGTGTTATAACTATTTTTCGAAATGGCGAATTCAAGGCAATCAATCAAAAGCATATTTTTGAATCAGTGTTAACTGAGCGATATATATCTGGTGAAATATCTCAGCTTGAGGTGCAGGAAAATCCTTTGAAAAAGAGACTTATCAATTATTTAGGGTATGAAGGCTTTAAAAATATGGATATAGGAAAAAGTCCGATCCAGCTAAATAGAGGAGACAAGGTATGTCTATTTAGTGATGGAGTCTATGATACTTTAACAGAGGTTGAAATGGAGAAAATTCTTTCTCAGCAAGCGACTCCCTATGATATTGCTCAAGACATTATTAAGGCCGTTGAACAAAAACGCTTAAAAAATCAAGATAATGCAACCATCGTTATTTTAGAAAAAACATGGTAATCATTTTACTTGTCGTCTTTAAATGAGTCAGTAAATAAGGAGGAGTAATCATGAGAAAGGAAAATAGCAACTTTAAAACAAGCTTTTTATCCGAAGCGGGCTCATTTTTGCAAAATAAAGATTACTTTGCCTATACAGAGCTGGACGATGTAGCCTGCTGGGTAGCTATAAAAGGGTTAGATTCTGATCAGGAAATAAGTAGTGCAGAGCTTGCTGTGAAGGCAATTTTAGAAAAATTTATGGAAAAGCCATCCATGTCTAGAAGAAGCATTAAAAAATATTTGAAAAATGCGCAAGACATACTTCAAGCTCAAAGCTTAAGGGTAAGATTGAAGGCTAGTATTGTCATGGTCGTCTCAGATTACTCTAAGATGATTGTGGCAGTTGCCGGAAATTCGAGGCTGTATCATTTCCGGAATGGTACTTTAACGTATAAAAGCACGGATCAAAGCTTAGCGCAAGAGATCGTCAATACTAGGAATCGTTCGCTCGATATTAGCCAGCATGAGGAAAGAACCAATTTATTAAATTATCTTGGTAAACCAAAAGATTTTCAGCCTTTTGTTTCGAAGAAAATGAAATTAATGGATGACGATGTACTAGTGCTTTGTACAGCTGGCTTTTGGGAAGATGTCAATGAAATTGAAATGGCCGATGCGTTGGAAGAAGCAAAAGAGCCTGAACAATACATTGATTTATTAGAAGAGATACTGTTAAGTAGGCAAAAGAAAGTCGTCAATAATTACACAATCGCAGCTATATTTGCGAACAAGGTTTATCAGGAAACAAATAAGAAAAAAATGAAATACATCAAAATGATTGCAGCTGCATTAGTGCTAGCTTTGGTCGTAGGTGGAGGCACGATTTTTTATCAGGTGAAGCAAGCTAAAAAAATGGCTGAATTAACCGTAGAGATGAAAGATCATGAAAAGAGCGGAAACCAGTATTTTCAAGATGGAACTTATGATAAGGCACTGTTGGAATATAGTGAGGGCAGAAATGCGGCGAAAAAATTGAAGGATCCAATACATAGAAATTTACTAGCTAAAAAATTAAGGGTTACCGATTTGATTATCAACGGAGATAAAGCAGCGGAAGAAGGTAAATTTAACGATGCGCTTGAGCAATATGAAAAGGCTAAAAAAGAAGGAAAGCTTATTAAAGACTTTGGGAAAGAAGTAGTTGAACAAAGAATCGCCAATATGGATACTATTGTACAAATTGCTGAAGCTGTAAAAGATGGAGATTTCCGATTCGAGGCAGAGGATTACAATGGGGCTCTTGAAACGTATCAAAAGGCAAGAAAAAAAGCCCTGACAATTGCCTATACGGGCGAACCTGAAATAAAGACAAAAATAGAAGATACAGAGGCTAAAATTGCTGAATTGAAAAAGGCCCAAAAGGAATTAAAGGCTGAAGGCTTAGAAAAAAGCGGAGATCAGAGCTATGCACGTCAAGAGTTTGGGAAAGCGATTGAATATTATACACTTGCACAGGAAATTTATCAGGAGACAGAGCTGCTGTCGAAGGTTTTAGGTCTTGAGCGAAAGGTTATGAATGCCAATGATAAATTGAATCCACCTCCTCAACCGCAAACTGCTGATAATGCAGCGCCGCCTACGAATGAAGGGACAGCTGCCGGTGAGCCATCTAATGCTGAAGTGATGAAAGAGGGAAAATAAATTGATGAAAGAGCTCATGATTGAACGGTTACGCAAAATAGAGGATTTAGAGCAACGTCAACTGCTAAAGGATATTGTCAGTGGCGTTTTTGTAAATTTAATCGATTATCAGAATGACATGAACAATAGGCTCGAGGAGCGCATATTCAACGAAATGGATGATGTTGAGAATAGGTTTGATATTTACGTGACCCTAAGTTCTAAGGAGGATGTTGACCCTATTCATGAATGCTTATTCCCGATGCGACCAGCTGATTTAGAAAGTAAATCTATCAATATAAAAAAACTGCTTGAAGCGTTTAAAAACAAGGAATCTGCAGAACTGTTCACATTATTTCTAGAATGTGATTCCATGCAAATTCAACAGTTACTTGCAAAGCAGCGACTCTTTAGTGGAAAGCTCGTAACGACAAATGGACAAGTAGAAATAAAGGTTAGCCTTACCCAGAATACGGATTATTTACAAGAGATGAACAAGCTATATCCGCTTTTCCAAATAAATGGCCTACCATGGAAAACGATTAATCATCCTTTCGTTTATAAATTTTTTAATATCAATTTAGTAGATTGTCCACCTTTAGATGAGAATGCTGAAATTACTGAAATAATTGTTGATTTAGAAGAGTATGAGGACAAAAAACGCCTAAATATGGTTCCGTTATGGAATATTGAACGTCATGAGGTCAAAAATGTCGGTTTTCCCATCCCTGCAATTGATAAGGTGAATTATGAGCATGTCCTTTCCATACGTAAAATCGGCAATGAGCACGGCTATCTTGTTGAGGCCGATGAGGAAAATGTTCGTTACGTTAAACGTTCAGACAATGAATTAACAATTGTCTCACCCCGCGATAAGTCGGGGGTTTGGCAGCTAATCAAAATTGCAAAAATGGCAGATGAGAAAATTGGGAAATTACATTATGAGCTTGTATCAAATAGAAGAATTGAGCATTTTATACACAAATTTGTTAACAAGTATACGGCTACTGTTAAAACGAAGGGCGAAATTACACGTATGATTAATTCCTTCGAGGCTGCTAACAGCTTTGAGCTTGTTGATATCGAAATAGTGGACGCCTATTCTGGAACAAGCTTTACCCATTCTGTGAACACTTTCTTAACGGAAATGATAGGAGAAAATAATCATAAAAAAACGATGCTACTAAAGTTTAAGGCGAATGAGGAGAGAAACTTTATTGCAAACGATATTTTAAGCTTCCTCGTATCAGAAGTGCAACGACATTTCTTCGAATATGAATGTGTAGGTGTTTGGCTATGAACTATATTTGGGATTTGCTTATTAAAGCTGAGGATGAAGGTCTTTCTAAAAAGGATATATATTTTCATCTTGCCGAAGCCTATTCACCATATATGGAGCTTAGTCCACAACTATTAAATGCACAGTATGTTGAACAGCATGTTGAAGTAAATCCGTATTATCGTTATTACGGCATTTTTAATGGTCTGTTCCATCCAGATAATTCTTCCGATTTAGAGTTTAGAAATTATCTTTTAGATACCGTATTGCATTTTTTAGCTGAAATTGATCGTATGCAAGGCATGAATAAAAGAGAGTTCTATATTCGTTTTATTTTAAGAGAAATCGAAGCGAATGTATTTGGAAAATTGGTACGCGACAATATGCATGCCTTTACGAAAAAGGAGCAAGAAATAGTTGCACTAAATATGCTCAGGCTTTATCAGACAGGTGAGGAGATTTACTTATTAAAGGATACGCTGAAAAGGCTCTTTAAAAATTGCATGATTTATGTGAAATCGGAGGAGCAGGATGAGCTGCTTGTATACATCCGTCAAAAGCAGACAGAACAGAATGAGCGAAAGGTCCGGCTTGTCCAAGAAATTTTCCTGCCAATAGGCTTTCATATGGAGGTTTATTGGCAATATCACTTCGGCATTATTGATGCAGAGGAAACGATGAAGCTAGATCGAATAGCTCTTTACTAAATAGGGCAGAGGAGGCATTCCAATGACAACTAAATATTCATATAAGCTGTATGCCAATAAGCGTAATACAGACAAGAAATATATGACCTATACACGAGTAGAATTAATGGAAATGACAACCTTCCAGCTTAGAAATATTTGCTATAAGGAAAAGCTTGTAACAGGGCTTATTAATACACTGACAAGAGATGAGTTAATCGACAAAATTTTAAGATATCGTGGCTCTGAAGAAAACCCTCTTATTAGGGAAAAAAAGGATGGTGGCTTTGAACGAGTAGAAGCGGCCATGCAAGAGTATTTAAAAACACCGATGTCTGACAATGGTGATATTAAAATTCCTGCCAAAATGAGCTTATATAGTGGGATGAAGATCGATAAACCCGATCAGTATTTCGTTGAAACAGGCGGTTTTCTTGTAGAATCCAATGTACTACTAGTCAATGAGCAGCTTGATCTTTGCGGCATTCTTAATATCCTTAAAGACGACGAAGTCCCTAATCAATATTATTTCGCAGCTGATCAAGCAATCGGTATTCGGAAGACAAATAATAAAAACTACAGCTTTATTTTTTTAAGAAAGCAAGATTCCGAATATATCTTTAAGACTTACTATCAGGAAACCCCACTTCCGCCAACAAATCTTCATTACTATAAGGTGCCAATACCAGATTTAGAAATAAAACAGCTGGAAACAACTAATGCTATTCTTGCCATTGATTTTGGAACAACAAATACAACGGCCGGTGTCTATTTAGAGAGTGATTATGTGTCCTCTCCTTGTAGTCATGATTTATTAAATAACAGAATTCAGCTAAATAGCATTAATTTTGTACAATTTCCAGATCCACTTCATCAAAACGAATGGATTGAAGTAGTGCCGACAGTCATGACTGTAGCAGATTGCTCCAATGCAGATCAAGTAGGCTATCACTTTGGTTATGAAGCATTAAAAATGATGAAAAAAAATAGCTATACATCATTGGCTACGAAATTCCAAGGTATTAAACGCTGGGTTAGTAATTATGCCAAGCTGGAAGAGGTGATGGATGCTAACGGGAATACGGCACTTGTTCCACGGAGCCAAATTATAAGAGAGTTTATGCTTTATATTATTCGAATGGCAGAGCATCAATTTAAATGTCGCTTCAAGCATTTACATATTTCCAGTCCTGTTAAGCTGAAAACACAATTTTTAGATATGTTTCGTGCGATTTTACCTGAATATCAAATTGAAACGGAGCATGCTCTCGATGAAGGAATGTCGGTTCTTTATAATACGATTGCCAATCAAATAGAAAATAATAGTTTTCTCGATGGCAAGGAATATAAAGCACTCGTGATCGATTGTGGTGGCGGAACAACAGACCTTTCTTCCTGTAAGTTTCGGATAGAGGACGGACATATTTCTTACAAAATTGATATTCATACTACCTATGAAAACGGGGATACGAATTTTGGAGGCAACAATATTACGTATCGTATTTTCCAATTTATGAAAATCGTCTTTGCCAATTATTATAGTCGAGGAAAGAGTGATTATGATATCGATGCATTAATCGATATTCCAGGTAAGGATATTTATCGATTTGTAGACGACCATGGTGTGGAAGCAGTGTACGAGCAATTCGAAAAAGCCTTTGTAGATGCCGAAAATATTATCCCTACGCGCTTTAAAGAATATGAAAATCGCACACGTGATGAATACCTCCGTGTCCGCAATAATTATTATTTCTTATGGGAAATGGCAGAAGAGATGAAGAAGGAGTTTTTCCGCAAAACAGGTATATTAAGAAGTCGTTTCTACGCGGATAGCGATATGCAGCACGATAGTGATTTAAATGTCACAGCAGTAGACCGCTGGTGCCTGTCGTTGGTGGAAAATAATCAATTTAAAGAAGTTTATGACTTCCCAAATGTCTTTTTCAATATTAAAGAAATCAATCATCTCATAAAGGCGGATATTTATGATATCGTGCGAGATTTTTTAGAGGAATTTTATGAGAATGGCATACTGAGTGACTATTCCATCATTAAATTAACGGGACAATCCTGTAAAATAGACGCATTTCGCGAGGCTTTAAAGGAATTTGTCCCAGGACGCAGCATTGAATTTAGACAAAAGGCAGAAAACATTGGGAAAGTTCCAGAGTTAAAGCTTGCTTGTTTAAGAGGAGCACTTCGTTATTTAAATGCTAAGAAAATCGGCATGATCGAAACAGAAGTAACGAATCATGCGCCAGTTGTCCCTTATGCTGTCAGTGCCTTTACACATAATCGTCAGGAAAAATTACTCATTAGTAGCTTAGAAAGACTGAATCAAATTCACGGTACGATTTCTCGCCCTTGGGGTGTAAAAGAAGTTGAGTTTTTCCTAACGGGTAGCGACAATCACACATCGTATAAATACACGTACTTTAATCGTCAGGAGGAATATGTGCCTGTTCTTTATGAGAATATCGCGATGCATTATCAAGATAAAATTCCGCAGGACGAGACGGACTCCATCACGAATGGAGAAGTGAAGTTCTTCGTCTTTGCAGGCGAGGATCATTGGGGCTTCCATGTAGTTCCTGTAGCAAGGAAAGACGAGCAGCTGTTTATCGGTAGCAAGGAATTCTTTGCCTTTGAGACCGATTTGTCTGAGCTAGATTTCTTTGATGGATTAAAGTAAAGCAGCCTCCGGCGGATGTCATGGAATCAGCTTTGTATAACACAAAGCCGATTCTGGACGCATTGTTTGTCTGCGCGACAACGGCAAATGTATTCTGTAGCGACAGCGGCAATGACGCCGAGGCATCATTGATCAGTGAAAAACAAGAAAAGAGGTGGGTGACAGCTTGTTTGCCAATCAATATCCACATTTTCAAAAAGGCCGCATTTTAAAGCGAGAAATGCTAGAAAATTTGCGGGATTACCCAAGAGAATTTTTAGATTTATATTTCCAAGATTATTCGAATGGCATTATTTCCGGTGCCAGAATTATTGTAGCAGATACAAGCCTCATCATTACAAAAGGCATTATCAAGCATAATGGAAAGCTTTATATGCTGCATAGTAGCTATGAGCTTCCTTATGAAGCAACAGGAAGTGAAACAATTTTAAAAGTACGATTTGCTGAAGAAGTGAATGAATTAGATTTTAGAAACTTCACGACAGAGATTGTGCTAGATGATTCGCTAGAGCTTGCACATAATGAGCTAGAGTTAGCGCGCTTTAAATTAAAATCGGGTGCCAAACTGCGTTCAGAGTATATTGATTTTCTTGATTTTGCGACAGAATACAATACGGTCAATTATCTTCACTGCCAGTATGCAGGTTTTCAAAAAAGCACATATCATCCAATCATTTTGCACTATTTTGCACGAGAGCTGTTAAAAAATCGGCCAGTGAATCCGTATGATATAGCCTTTGCTTTAGAGTGCTTAAATCAAGAGCGCGTTCAACGAGAAGCAATTGATTTCTATATTTGCAATCGGCTAGAGCTTGATTACCAAACATTTTCTAATAGTCAAATTCATAAATACTTGAACCGTATTTTATTGGAATCAAAACGCGGTGGTCGTATGACAGGTCACAGTCAAGGGCGACCTAAGCGCATGATTGTTGATTAGCTACTGGTCTGCTGATAAAAACGTTCATGAAACGGAAGGTGAATGGGTTGAAATTTTTAGATGAAAAAATTATTGCTCTTAGAAATGAAATGCGAGAGCAAGAACAACATGAATTAGCTCAAAAGCAAGCTGCTTTGAAAGAGGAGCAAGCGCCGCAGGAGGAGCCTTTACAGGAAGAACAGTCTGAGCTACAAGCAATTGACCTTTACCAGGATTTTATCAATATAGATGAGCAGGAAGTGCCGGTCATTGATCAGCGTGTGATGGATGGAAAAATTTCGTTCCGAATGCCGAAGCTCTTTTCAATCATGCCAGCTGAGTTAGCCTCATTAAAATACCCGTCAGAGCGAAGACCAAATATTATTTATACGGATGAATCATCTACTATCAATTTAGCCTTCAACAAGACATCACATTCCTTACCTGATGAAGGTGTAGCTGAGTTTCAGGAAAATATGATTGACGTTCTTGAGCAAGCTCAGCCTGCAGCACAATGGTTTGATACAGATGTGATCAAAATAGATGACAAAACAGTTGGCTTTATTGAGGTCATGACACCTGCTATTGATGGCGAGATTTTTAATTTAATGTTCTTTGTATCGATTGATGGGAAAGCGCTTATTGGTACGTTCAATTGTACGGAGGAGGATACTGAGGCTTGGCGTCCTATCGCTAGAGCGATGATGGAAACGATACAATTCGCTTCTAACGGAAGGGGAGGCGTATTACGATGAGTGGATTAGTAACTGCCTATCATAATATACAAATATCGCCATTTAAACTAGTGAGCGTTCAAGATCTTACACTCACAAAGAAAATGAATGAGCACACAACTTTACACTTCACAGGCATTGTACCTGAGGAAGTTCGAGATCAGTACGTGGAAATGACAGAGGTTTATTCATCCATCGAAGTGAATCAACTCGATCATTTAGGTGCACCTACCCCTTTATTTAAGGGGGTTATATTAGGCGTCAAGATACATGCGGTTAGAGGGATATACTACATGGAAGTCGAAGCGGCCTCCAACACCTACTTCCTCGATATTCAGAAAAAAAATCGCTCCTATCAAGATAAAGAGCTAACCTATTCATCTCTATTCAAGCTCATGAGTCCTTATTATCCTGGTCTCGATGTAATCGATGAGGCTACTAAGGGAGGGAAATTAGGCAAGTTTACTCTACAGTACCGAGAAACCGATTGGGAATTTTTAAAACGTCTTGCCTCCCGCTATAACACTGGACTAGTTCCTGCTGCTACTTTTGATAAGCCAAAGTTCCATTTTGGTGTCCCTGTTGGTCATGCAAAAGGAAAGCTAGAAGACTATCATTATACCACAAGAAAAAAACTAGCAGATTATCTTCTCTATACATATAACGGTAATCAAGGTATGGGAGAGCATGACTTTTTATACTATGAAGTGGAAACCGATAAGGTACTTGCTATAGGAGACTACGTAACATTTCATGAGCAAACACTCTATGTTTGTGAGGCCTCTACGTCGATGAAGGATGGCTTACTTAAGCATTGTTATACACTTTCAACGAAGAATGGTATGAACAAGAGTGAAATATTCAACGATGAAATTTCTGGTGTCTCTATTGAAGGTAAAGTGTTGGAAGTTGCCAAGGATCATATTAAGGTCCATCTAACTATTGATGAAAAACAGGATAAAGGTAAAGCGCATTGGTTCCTTTATGCAACACCTTATACAGCTGAGGGGCATAGTGGCTGGTATTGTATGCCTGAAGTGAACGACTTTGTTCATGTGTATTTCCCTTCGCATCGAGAAGAAGAGGGAATTGCTAGCAGCTCGATTCGAAAAAATTTAAACAGTACCGCGACTAATAAGCTAGATGATCCTTCGACGAAATATTATAGAACAGCCTTTGGCAAAGAAATTAAGATGAGCCCAACAGAAATTGTCATTACAGCACAGGATAACGATATTTTTATCCGTTTAAATGAAGCGAGCGGTATTGAAATTTTTAGTAAAAAGGAAATTAAGCTTATTTCCGAGGCAGACATTTCAGTCAATGCAAGCAAGAAAATTCTGTTGTCTGCAGAGGAGGAAATTTCATTAAAATGCAAAGAAAGTAAAATAACGATGGATGGCAGTGTGCAAATTTTCGGGAAAGAAGTAAAGGCCAATTAGAAAGAAGGAGACACAGATGCAAGCAGAGGGAGTTTTACAGCATTTTTATGAAACGGAAGTAGAGAAAAGACGGTTGACCCATCTCTTGGCATTAGAGGATTTTTTCCAAGCCTCAAAAGAGGAGCTTGCAGAGGAATTTAGAAAATCCTTTCAAATCATTTGTCAGCAGCTACAGCAGCAACAATCCCTTCAACAGAAAGGACCAATTGGACATATTACGTTTTCCATGCTGCGCACAGAACTACTGGAGGGACGCCATCACTATCTAGTAGAGGGGACAGATGAGGATTGGTTCTTTGACGTCCGACCTATTTTAACGACCTATGATGCAAGCTGGGCTCTAAGCTTTTTAGAGCAATTCGTTGAAGAATTATATGTATACAGCAAAACGTTCATGGGAGCTATTTCCCAAGCGGATATTGAGCACATCAAGCTAAAGGAAGCGACTCATTTTCATCAATATGTTATTAGCCTTGCTAGATATGCATTACCAGACATTATTAGATGTCCAGAATATTTAGCACTTGATCGGGATGATGCTGTAGAAATTCGTATAGGCGAATTTATGGACATCAATGAAGTTGTCTATAGTGAGGACTTCTCCTCGAAGGATATTGAAGAAATCAAAGCTTGGCTGGCTCAAAAATTAGAGGATGAATATTCGTATGAAGTATTTAGCAAATTAAATCTAGCTGGTGGCAACTATGAAAACTTAGATATTCGATATGCCTTTTTCCAGAAAACGAATTTAGCACAGAGCCAAATGCGTAATTGCTTACTCATTGGCGCCAATCTTAGGAATAGTAAACTAATGGACGTTGATTTAAGCTTCAGCACGATTCATGAGGCTGATTTTAGCAATAGTCAATTGCAAGGTGCTAACTTCCAACAAACTCAGGGAGCAAGCGGACTAACTAATCGACAGAAGTGGGAAATGCCAGGCTATCTCCCAGTGAACTTTACTGGTGCTAATTTAGAGGGTGCTGATTTTGAGCTAGCTAATTTACGAGGTGCTTGCTTTATCGGGGCTAACGTCAAGAATGCTCATTTTGAAGGAGCTAATTTAGAAAAAGCTGTGTTCTCGAAGGAAGCACGGGAGCATCTGAAGCTAGATCCATTCCAAATAGCGAGTGTCATTTGGAAATAGATGTCGTGAAAAAGGAGAAACAAGATGAACTATTTTATTCTATCTCAGGATGAGCGTATCTCGAATGCTGTAGAACCAGTTGGACTATCAAAAATTATTAAAAAAGAACTATTAACAGTGGAAAGAATGGAGGAGCTAGAGGAGCTAGATCGTCAATTTCCTGTATTAGATAAAAGTGAAAATGACTATATCGATTTTATCGAAAAGCCAATTGCTCTTTTAGCTGATCCAGTAAAGCAGCTAGTAGAAAAATATGAGCCACGCCTACCGTTTAAACCAGTTGTTCTCGTAGATATGCCGAAATTAAAACAGACGTTATATTGGCTTTCCATTCCTCCAAAAGTGGCCTGTCTTTCAGCACAAACCGAATTTCATCTAGATGGAACGCTAAAAAAGCTCGTTATTGATGAGACTTTAGCCGCACCATACACTTTCTTTCAAATTGAAGGAATAAAAGAGGATTATATCATTGTCAATATTGAGCTCGCAGAAAGTATATTGCGCCGTTCGTTTCGAGGTATTCGATTACGCAAAGTGCAAACGGAAGGCAAATGGAACGAGCTCCTTCAAGCTTAGAAAACTAGTAATACATAGAGTAGGAGAGCATTAACATGAAAAAAAGGTGGGCAACGGCAGCTTTCGCAGCAATAGTACTAGCGGGTTGTGGGTCAGGCGAAGCTGAAAAAGATGAGAAAAAAGAGCCAGTAGCTGAACAGAGTAGTGCAGTTAAAGTTGATATGAGTAAAGAGAATTTGGCTAAAAGCTTTAAAGAAGGCACATTCAAGGCAGATGTCATGGCAATGGGTCTTACAAATGACTTAAACGAGAAAGTGGAAAAAATTACAGCAGCGATGCAGGCTTCTCTCGCAAAAAATAAAGAGTGGCATTTAGAAACATTAGCCGGTCTAGCTAAAGGTGAGAAGTTTCCCTATGATGAAAAATTAGGCATTACAGAAGACGAATATAAGTTTTTCCTAGAGCTTGATCAGCATATGAGGCTTGGAAAAATTGGTGAAAGCGACATTACCATTACAAAAGAGAATGATCAGTTAACGATACAAAATCCAACAGCTACAATCGTTAAGAATTTTAAAATTAGTACAGATGGAAAAACACTACATAGCGAATTAGGTGACCTAACATATAAAAATAAGATTGAAGCGTCTGACGAGCAAAAAGTTACAGGCAGGTGGAACGGTCTTACCTATCGTATGGGAGGAAAAGATACAATGCAGGTTTTACAAATTTCAATTGGTCAACTAGAGGAAAGCAAAAAGAAAATTATCTATATAAAGTCATTTGGCGAAAGTCAAGAAATGCAAGAGGAAATAATAATTTTCTAAAGTCATAAAGTTTTAAATCGATGTTTAGGCATTCGCGCTTCGCTATAAAGGATTCTTAGCAGGAAAATAGTAAAGTGTTTTTCTCGTTTTCGAGTGTGCAAAGTGAATGTACTTTTCTTATAGAAAGGGTGATTTCCAATGGCAGATGCAATGCAGACAAAAGGCGATGAGCAGCGCAGTTATGTAGTTGCTGGCGCCCAATTATCATGCTCACAGGGGGACCAAACAAGCATTTTAAAGATGCCAGTAAGCCATGGCGTGTATACAAAAAACAAGGCACAGATGAACACAATGGATTATAAACCCAATGTTAACATCCAGCCCTTTGGTTTATGTCAAACATTATCAAATCCTACAGTGGCAGCAGCAACAGCGGCTAATAATGGTGTTTTGAAACCGATGCCCTGTACTCCAGTGGTTACGATGCCATGGATTAATGGAAAATCTGATCAGTTGATTGAGCGTTTTCCCGCACTTACCAATCAATCTACGAATATGTGCCTATATTGCGGGACGATAAAGGTAGAAGATGATGGTCAAGAATAAGCCATCATCCCTGAGGAAAGAAGGGTATTCATGTGAACACGTATGAGGAAGTAATTGGATACGGAGAGCTTGAGCTTGTATCCCCCTATGAAGTTCAGACGTTGCATGATCTCAGCTTGACCCAAACTGTGAATGACCATGCAAGGTTATCAATTACGGGATTTATCCCGGAGGAGAAGAAAGATCGCTGTATGCAGATTGCCAGCAGTTCAGATCAAATAGAGCTCTATGAAAAGCGCAATGGACAGCGTGTACGGCCGCTTTTTAAAGGGCAAGTATCCGAAGTGGCAGTTCGTATGGTGAGAGGCGTGTACCAAATTGAGCTAGAAGCGGTGTCATCTACATTTACCTTGGATTGTAAACGCAAAGCTCGCTCTTTCCAGCATGACAAGATGACATATAATGCTATGCTCAAGCATGTACTTGCTAACTATCCAGGTGCAGATGTTATTGATACTGCAACGAAATCTACTCCTCTAAAGCAATTTATATTACAATATAGAGAGACTGACTGGCAATTTCTAAAGCGAATGGCCTCTCATTTTCGAACAGTACTCGTACCAGCAGTAGATGCCGATAAACCTAAGCTATGGTTCGGTCTGCCGGAAGGTCGATTAGAAAAACTGTCAGCTACTAGCTATACAATCACCAAGGATCGCTCCAAGTATTTACATACGCTGCAAAATGACATTGAGCGACCAATAGAGGAGCGGGATACAGTATCCTATGTAATCGAGTCCAAAAAAACATTAGCACTCGGTGACCGTGTCCAGATCAAAAACAAGAAGCTAGTTGTGGCCAAATCCATAGCACACATGCAACAAGGTGTCCTTACATATGAATATCATTTACTGTCCGAGTCAGGCATTCATCGAGAAAGACTAAACATTCCTTCCCTGTCAGGCATAGCAATTGAGGGTAAGGTAGTAGAGGTCAAGAAGGATCAAGTCCGCCTACACCTATCCATTGATGAGGCACAAAAAAAGGAAGAAGCCACCTGGTTCTCACTTGCTACGCCGTATACAGCAGAAGGACATAGCGGCTTTTACAGCCCACCAGAGGAAGGCGATAGCGTTCACCTTGCCTTCCCGACACATCGGGAGGAAGCAGCCGTTGTTCGTCACAGTGTACGAAAGAGCGGCGACTCCAACCCAAAAACAGCCGATCCGAAAACGTCCTACTGGGGCACACGAAAAGGCAAGGCCATCAAGCTAGACCCACAATCAGTGACGTTTACCGCACAAGAAGGCGCCGTTTTTCTAAAGTTGGATCAGGGAAGCGGAGTAGAAGTACATAGTAAGCATCCGCTTACACTAACAGCCAATGATACGATCACCTTTGCAGGGAAAAGCATTTCCATGAGTGCAACAGAATCTATGCATTTAACCTGTGGCTCCAGCAGTCTCGTTCTTGACGGCAACACCGATATGCAGGGGCAGATTGTGACAATGGAAGGCTCGAACAAAGCACCTGTGTCCATGTCCAATGCACCAGAAGACGGAGCAGACCTTGAATCTGCCCTAGACGTCATGGGTAGTATCCCTGTTGGTGGGGGTGGCGCTTAATGGCGAAGAAGGGGAAAAGTAAGAGTATAGGTTTTTTTGGAGCGATAGGCAGCCTCCTTGGCTGTATTCCCGCTGTTAGAAATGTTAAAAAAGCAATAGGAAAGGCCTTCAAAAAGAAAATCAAAAAGGCGAAAAATAAATTAAAATTAAAGAATCTCTTCAAAAAGCTTAAGAAGAACTTTAAGAAAAAGAGAGGAAAGGTTTTTACAAAGGCCAGGAAGCTTAAAAATAAATTATCCAAGAGAAAATTGTCCAAGATGTTTAAAAAGGCTGTGAAAAAAGCAGTACTTGCACAGAAAAAAGCTGATAAAAGGGCTACTACAAAGGGCGGAAAGGCGTCAAAAGCTGCTGTCAAACAAGTCAAAAAGTATGAAAAGGCCCAAAATCTTAAACTAGTTTCTATGGGGTTGAATTGTGTTCCTATTTTTGGAAATATCAAAGCCTTATATGAAATGGGCACGGGAAAAGACTTAATTACTGGGCAAACTAAACAAACTGGGAAAAAAATCATAGATGAAGCAGAACTGGAGAAATACTTAAAAGACCGACAGTCCGTATCAAACCGAAATAGAAATTCAGTGAATGCCGGAGAGCCGATAACAACCTTAGAAGATTTACAAGCAGTAGTGGGTGGAGGGCATTATACATTACCCCAAAGCAAACCTACTATAGTAGAACGTTTTATATTCACCTTGTTGTTTGAAGATATTGCTACTCTTGTTGACCCTAAATCCACAACTGGTGAAAGGATACTAGCAGGACTATCTATGCTGCCTACATCTAAGCCATTTAAAATAGTTGATGCAGGATATGATACATATAAATATTCTAAAAAAACAACGAAAATAATAGAAGATAGTAAAAAAACGTATACAAGTAATAACAAAAAAAATGATGTTCCAAATAATAATAATAATATACCAAATAGTAATTCTAAGAAAGAAGAGAAGGCTCCAATAGTTGAAGTCACTGATAAGGATGTCAAAGAACTTGGAGAATATATAAAGAATATTGATAAGGGTACGGGTAAAGTTAAATTCTCTACTAATAACTTGCCAAAGGATCCTAAAGAATTAATCAACAATGGATGGAAAGATGTAACACCAGAAGGAATGGCGAAAAATACTAAATCACGTGAGATTATTGATCCTGAAACTGGAATGAAGGTTAGATTTGATCCTGGAAAACCAGGAGCAAATGGTTTTGAAGGTAAAGATCATTATCACGTGCACAATCCAAACAGCACAGGTAAAAAGGATTATTACCTTGATATTAATGGTAACCCAGTGCCAAAAGGCTCGAAAGCATCTCACATTGAACCGTAGCTTGGGAGGAGAAATATGAAACCATCAGAATTTATTAAAGCTCATAATCTTTTAGATAGTCTTGTTGAGGAATTAGAGTATGATGAAGTTAATAAGCAATTAAAGATAATGTTAGAGTTGTGTCAGTGGAAACAATCTTACTATCTTGAAACAGAACCAGAAATGCAGCTTGGAATATTAATATTCTCTAATGTGACAATCTACAAAACTGAACCTGAATTATTCAATCTGGATAGTAGTGAAATACTAGAGGTAGACTTACTCCCGTTAGCTGGAGACGGTGAGTCTATTAAAATAGTTCTTAATGGTTTAGACGATGTAATTGTACTATACATTTATTCTAATGAAGTAGAATGGATTGAAGCAGAGAGTGAACAATAGTTAGGTGTTTACAATCCCAAACAACAAGATCGTACAATACAACCAACAAAACGAACGCAAAATAACTTGACAATACACTTGAACTTTCAAAGGCTTATTCCGACTTAATTGGTGAGGGGGAATAAGTCTTTTTGTATGTTCAAAATTAATGTGTAATAAAATGGTGAATAGTATAATGTTGGAGAAACCTGGTACTGAATAAATAAGGTTTTTATTAGCGGATTTAAAGCTTACAACTTAGGGTACTAATATAGGTACAAGTAAGGTTGGTGATGTCAGATATTTGGAAGGGGCTTCATAGATGAAATTATTTCTTGAATTCCAAGCGATGCTAGTAGAAGAGAATTGAAGCTTGTAGAGGGGAAGGTGACTGAAGGTTTCGAGTACAATTGGACCCCAGGTGGGAAAACTATGAATACTTAGATCCTGTAACGGGAGAATACCAGCCTCATGGAATTTTCAAAATCTGATAGTCTTTTTAATAATGATGATCTTGCTAATCGAACTCATATCCCTATAAAATCTCCTGATTAAAAAAGAGAGAAGAGGAAGGATCATGAAATTAGTTGAAAAAATAAAATGTATATTATTATTTGATGATAAAGTTGAGAAAGAAAAAAATATTGAAGATATAGGAGATATTTTAGAATACGGATGTTTTGATAGCCCTGAGATAATAGATGGTATTAATTTACTACTATCGTATATTGCATTGGAAAAGGATAATGCACTGAAAGAAAGTATTCTTCATACAATTCATAACGGTATACTTTATCAAGACATTGCTTCTGAAATTTCATTGGATCTTTTATTGCCATATCTATCAACTTTTAATCAAGAGCATTTAGCATATGTTTTGACGTTCCTCGGTTTTTCAGGGAAACAAAAATATATTACTATTCTAGAGTCGTTTTTAAATCATTCGAGCAAAGAAATAAAAGAAACTGCTAAAGAAGCAATTATTGAAATTAAATATAGAGGTTCTAATGCAGAAAATAATGATATATAATGTTTGTTTTTCTCAGTAAAGGAGTCTGGAAATGGATACCAAGTAACGTTGTTGAATAATGAGTAGAGTTTTTAAGGAATGAACAAGAACATTTAATAAACTGACAATCAAGCAAAGTAAACTATAAAAGGCTATTCCAACTTGAATTATGAGTTAGGAATAAGCCTTTTTTGCATACATAGAAATCTTCAACCAAAGCAACTTAACTGCAAATTCAGTAAAGGTAACTGTTTAGTCACAATACTATACATTTGCCCTAAAAAATTTTTGAAGTGGATAGAAAAACAGGGTTGGTAATTTAGGAACAATCCCCATCTTCACCTCGGTTAGAGGGTGTAAATGTTAAGCAATTAACTATATTAAGCCAGTCACCATACATGTTAGGTGAATAAAGCGAGTGAAATTTAAAATAGGAGTGCTTAAATTTACAACAGTTACAACGGGTTTGGAAAAATATAGTGGTAATACCGACAAGCAGCAGAAATATGTAAGCGATCCAATAATAGCAACATCGGAAGATATAGCGAGTATAACTATCCACCCTTTTCAATCAGTTACTGCAAAAATTCAGTCAATAGAGTCATTTCAGAAAGATATATACCAAAGGGAATGCATATTCACTATCATACTGGGGGAACTAAGACAACACTAAGCATTACCAAGGAATTTGTTGGTGAAAAAGGTACTGGTCTTTTGAAAGGTATTCCTAGGTATAACCCTATCTGAATTCCTGTGTCTAATTATAAGAATGGTATATTACCAGATTCAAAACAACCTAATCCAAGTAAAGATCCTAAGAAGCCTGAAGAGACTATGTGTACGGTTAAAGATGTTACTTTTAAAAAGGGTTATGATACTTTAATCGTAGTAGAGGGTTTTAAAGCAAAACTGAATATTGGAATAATAGGTGGTCATAATCTTGAGAATTTTGAAAAGTTTATTTTAGTTAACTTTGGTAATCAAGTTAAGGATATTAATCAAACGGTGAATAAAAAGTCTCATCCTGATATTTCAGGAATTTATGAGGTAAAATATAAGCTTCCTGTTTATGATGGATTGAGTAACAGCAAATGGAGGGAAAGGTAAACTTTACTGGACAGTGGAAAGAGTATAAGAACCCTAAGACAGTATATGACTCAAAGATTTTTTCTGATGAACAGATATTAAAGATGGGTAGGGAAGCAATGGAGGAAGGCATTCAAAATGGTAGAGTAAGAATTGACTCTCGACCAAATGCTATTTCTGATGAGATTATTGGATATGCCGAAGTTTATGGTAAAAAATGCAATTTATAGGTTTTAAAGATAAAGCTACTGAAGAAGTAAGTAATTTCTCTCTTATAATTCCAAAATAATAATAGAAAGAGTAGGTTTAATAAATATGGATGATGAAATTTATTATGTGAAAGATACGCAAGAAAAAATTGAAAATATGGAGGCTTATTATAGGACTTTAGGTTATGGATATTTTTTAAAGGCACTAAATGAGTTTAAAAATGGTAAAGGATTTGGTATTGGTTATACTAGTTGTTATTTTGCGACTGAATGCACTCCTAATGATGAAGAGTATTTTGGAGATACTGGAGTGAATTTTACAACAATTCCTCCAGTAACTAACACTGAAGTTTATTCAATTGTGGATTATGAAACGTTTTTCGAGTATTTACTTAAAGTGGCTAAGGAATACCTATCCATATATCCTCAGAATAAATTAATTGTTGAGGAGAGCTTAACTCAAATTCAAAAGAGATTCGGTTGGAAATAAAGAAGCAACAAAGGTTTAACATTGGAAATAAGAAGTATAAATTAACTTTTATAAGAAGCACTAGAATCAAAGAAATTGATTTTAGGGTTATAGACGAATAGAAAGAGAAATTAGAATTTGCTGATAGATAAAGCCATATTCAGAATCAATATATTATGAAGGCAGTGTCATCATGAGTATTACCAGGGGGTAAGTGTAAAGCAATTGACCATATTTTTATTAGAAGCCAGTAGTAATACATGTTCGGTGAAAAAAGCGAGTGAGATTTTAAAGTTGGTGAAAGAGGATGGAAACACAATAAGAGAACACCAAGAAACAAGAGACTTTCTAGTAAAGAGCATTGTCCGAGACATTTCATTTAAGAAGCAGGAAATGCGCTATGTGGAACGAGAATTAAAAGGGTTAATGAGTTTACTAGACTTTCAACTAGAAACGATGCCAGGCATAGATCTCGTTACAGCTTCGGCTTTAATTGCAGAAGTAGGTGATGTACGCCGTTTTCCAAATGCCAACAAATTAGCACGATTTGCGGGCATTGCGCCTGTTTACTTTGGCTCTGGTGGGAAAGGAAGGGAACAAAAAACTAGCAAGGAAATCGGGAGCTACACGCTTTATTTTACAACTTAGCCGTATAGCAAGTACAAGTGGCAAAGGGAAGTAAGCTGCAAAGGAATCCAGTATTCCATGCATACTATCAACAGAAGCTAAAAGAAGGCAAAACAAAGGGACAAGCATTAGTTTGTATAATGAAAAGGCTTATAAACATTATATATGGCATGATGAAGCACAAAACTGCCTATGAATTGCCGATATTAAAAGAGGAAGAAGTAGTTTAATAAGGTTTAAGAGAGATTGCTTTTTTATTAGCGGATTTTAAGATTACAACATAGGGTACGGGTAAAACTTTCACAAGAAATTTAAATCATACTAGTGAATTAAATTCAAAATCGTTTGAGAATTTGAAGGATAATGGAGTTATAAAAGTTAATAAATCAGGTAGTGATAGACCCCTAAATAGTACACCAAATAGTGTCTATAAAACCGCTAATGGGGAACGTGTGTTCGTTTATGATAGGGACGGAAAGTTAATATATGATTTAAGTAGGCAAAGAGTCAAAGCATTTAAAATAAATGTTAGTCCTGCAGGAAAAGAGTTTTTTAAGGATTATAAGTTAGATGGAGCTGTACCCGATTTTATTAAAAAAGAGTTTGGATGGTGATAAAATGTCAAATTATAAATTAAATAAAAGTATTGTTGATAATCAAATATTTGAGGAATTCGGAGAGCAAAAGGGAGTAAGTCTATTTAATCATTCAGCAAACTGCTGTAGTATTGATGATTTTTTAGCAATAGCGTACACACTCTGTCCAGATATAATTGGAATAAATGGATATATTTTTATTTCAGATTTGTTTGATGCAGAAGGAGAAAACGCACTTGAGAGAATTAGAAGACTTGAAGAACAGTTTAATGGTGATAAAATTAAAATAGAGCAATGGGTAAATAGTAGAAGTTTGGGTGATTTTTTTATTGGTAGTTATACTCAATCATTGGAGAATGATAAAATAATCGATGAATTTGCTAAGGCATTAGTATATTTTTGGGATAAAAGGGTAAAAGAATTGTTTCCGAATAAAAATATTATTATTGAAATAGGGGATGAAATTATGGGGGAATTAGGGCTTTCTATTACTATGTATGAGCAATTGTAATCGTATTTGGATAGATAAATCAATGGATTTATGAATCAATTTATTAAACGGTAAATTATTATTTAATGTAACTATTTTAAGAAATTATAAATGATGAATTAGGAGAAGTGTATGTAGCTCTAAAAGAGTTTGTACACAGTTCCCTAGTTTTCAATATATATCAATAGAAATTTATAATAATCGGACAATTGAAGGAATATCTTTGAAACCTTGACTGGCTATAAGCTTCAAGGTTTTTTATTATAAACGGATGGGATGTATATTTAATTTGAATTGATAATTAATGATGATTAGCTATGACACATGAAAATGCTTACTGTTAGAAAAGATACTAAGATGACATTTAAGAGCGTAAAAGATAGTGGGACAAAGTGAAAGGAAAGAAGTGTTGCTGTAACGGGAGGGGGCATTATGATAGAGAAAGTAGTTGGTTATGTACAAGTTTCAACAGAAGGGCAAGTACGTGAAGGATATAGTTTAGCGTATTAAGTAGAAGAGATTGAAAGGTATTGTGACGAAATTAGCTACAATTGCTCCACATATATGAAGGTAGAGGACGCAGCGGAGCGACAGTTGATGAAGATGAATTAAAAATTGAGCGAGAAGGATTGCAAGAGTTATTAGCAGATTTAGAATACCATCAAGTTAGCCAAGTAATTGTATTGAATACCTTTCGTTTGTGGCGCTCTGATATGGCAAAAGTATTGATACAAAGAGAGTTGAAAAAATATACGCAGATATTAAAGCGATTGAGCAGCCAAACTGCATACACACATGAACCAAATGATTTAGAGCTAATTAGTCAAGAAGTTTAAAAAGGCTGTGAAAAAAGCAGTACTTGCACAGAAAAAAGTTGATAAAAGGGCTACTACAAAGGGCGGAAAGGCTTCGAAAGCTGCTGTCAAACAAGTCAAAAAGTATGAAAAGGCCCAAAATCTTAAACTAGTTTCTATGGGGTTGAATTGTGTTCCTATTTTTGGAAATATCAAAGCCTTATATGAAATGGGCACGGGAAAAGACTTAATTACTGGGCAAACTAAACAAACTGGGAAAAAAATCATAGATGAAGCAGAACTGGAGAAATACTTAAAAGACCGACAGTCCGTATCAAACCGAAATAGAAATTCAGTGAATGCCGGAGAGCCGATAACAACCTTAGAAGATTTACAAGCAGTAGTGGGTGGAGGGCATTATACATTACCCCAAAGCAAACCTACTATAGTAGAACGTTTTATATTCACCTTGTTGTTTGAAGATATTGCTACTCTTGTTGACCCTAAATCCACAACTGGTGAAAGGATACTAGCAGGACTATCTATGCTGCCTACATCTAAGCCATTTAAAATAGTTGATGCAGGATATGATACATATAAATATTCTAAAAAAACAACGAAAATAATAGAAGATAGTAAAAAAACGTATACAAGTAATAACAAAAAAAATGATGTTCCAAATAATAATAATATACCAAATAGTAATTCTAAGAAAGAAGAGAAGGCTCCAATAGTTGAAGTCACTGAGAAGGATGTCAAAGAACTTGGAGAATATATAAAGAATATTGATAAGGGTACGGGTAAAGATTTTAAAAACTACTCAGCTAAAGAAATAGAGAGGAAGTTTGACTTGAAGAAAGGGGAGTTCCACCAAGTGAAACAGGATATAGTTAAAGACCTTACCAATAAAAACTCTCCGTATAAAGACTCTATGAAAAAGGTGGGTAATAATCCTGATATTCATCTAAGTTCAGATGGTACAATCAGAGTAATGTCTAGAGATGGAAAGACTTCGTTTGATACTAATTGGAATATAAACGATTTTCTACCGTAAGAAAGGTGATAGCTATGTCATTTGAAATAAATATATTAGTGGTTAATCAAAATAAACCATTACCGATTCCATTTCTCTCTTTTATAGAAGTAATAAATGAAGTGGACGATAAAATGGTTTTGAGGTTGGATTGTACATGGAATTTTATGAGTCAAACAAAAGGAATTTGGTACTCATTAGTTAAAGAAGATAATGGGATTAAAAATGCATTTTTACTTTGTACCTCTGATTTTGAAATAGAGTCAGAAAAATTACCTATTCCTTTTTGGATTGACGATGAGGATGTTATTTATAACTTAACTCCATTAGTTATTCATAAAGAATATTCGGAAGAGTTTGTAGCAATATTAGAATTTTTAATTCAACAATCTCCAACTAATACCTTAATGTTTTTAGCTAGATATCAGGGTGGTGATTATGAGATTATTCAAGGCACTATATCACTTAGTAATTTTATTCAAGATTTAAAAAATAAAAAAATATTGTTTAATGTATGCTATATAATCACTAATAATTAATTGTTATAACCTTGATTGGCTAAATGCCTTTCAAGGTTTTTTCTTTAATTTATATTAAATCAACTGATATTTGAGTGAGACAATAAGAAGATGATTTGTTTGAGAATCGAGAGCTCATGAAGGCTGGGCCATCAAGGAGTTCTATGTAAACATTGGTCTAGGAAGAAAAGTGTGAGAAATAGGCGAGATGACATTTTACATGCGGGAGGTAGTTTTGTATGGAATAGTGACTATAAACGATAATGACAAAGCTCGTGGCGATAAACAAGGATATAAATAGTTTTTTAATTGTGTACAGTTAAAGATATCCATGAATTTGGATTAATAACTCATGAAGGCAAGCCATTAAGAAATGTTTTTTAATACTAATGTAATAAGAGCGAGAATGGGTGAGATGACATATTACTTACAAGGACCACTTTATGGATGTCGTAAGCAACAAACACACGAGATTAAGCTAAAGGGTTAAACGTTACACTTGCCGTGTAGTAAAAAAGATGTCAAACTGTCAATACTAAAATAACTTATAAAACTTGCAAATATTAATAAACTTAGAAAAATACTTAAAGCACTTGATTGTCTATAACAGGCGACAAGTGCTTTTTTTGCATGTTTATATACGTAAATTGAAAAGATTACGATTATTTAATTAGTGTACTAAGTGTTAAATTTTATACAAGTATTAGCATACAAGGGGAAGAACAGGTGATGATAGGGGTTTCGATAGATAAATTTGTTATAGATTATATACTGCTGTAAATTCATCGAAAAATATACCTGTAGATGACTTTAATTTGGGGACAGCTACAAACAAGCAAAAAGGTAATTATGGAGAAATAATGTCAAGTGACAATTTACTAAATAATCAAAGTATAAAAGATGCTGGATATGACTTAAAGCCAATTGGTAGGGGTGCCCCATCAAATGTAAATGATAAAATTGTAAAAGGGATTGACGGATTATACCAAAACGAAAATGCAGATTCAAATATTAAATATGTTATTGATGAAGCAAAGTTTGGTAGTTCACAATTATCAAAAACACCTAAAGATGGACCACAAATGTCGGATGATTGGTTGAAAGGTACAAAAACCAAGAATGATAGAATATTGAAGGCTGTTGAAGGAGATGAAAAATTAGCAAAAAAGATTAAAAAAGCATTGGACGATGGTGAAGTTGAAAGAGTACTATCAAAAGTCGATAGTAGTGGGAATGTTAAAACATATAGATTAGATGCAAAGGGTGACATAGTCGGAGAATGGCCTTAAGTCAAAGGCAAGGAGGAATCAGATGTTATGAGAGATCATCTATGTATAGAAGAAAAATGTAGAGAAGCTATAGAATTTAAAAAAGAATTTATCGAAGAGAATATAGAGGATATTAAAGGTTTAGAAGAAGATGAAAAAAATGGTATTCAAAGAAAACCTAAGGATAATAAAAGTATTATAGAAGCAAGATATTTAAGTAATTTTATATATGAGACAGAGATAATTATCTCAAAATATTCCTTAGGTGAAAAAATTAATACAATGGTAGAAGATTTTGAGAATGCCATCACTGATTTAGAGAATAAAGGAGAAAGAGAAGTTGGATATATAAATTTACTTTGGATGATATCTTTAGGGATTTTATTAGAAACTGATAAAAAAAATATTGTACGATTAGCCATGCTGGTTGAGAAAGAAAAGATTAATGATTCTGTGATTGATTTTTTATTCTGCGCTAGTGATATTGGATACACAAAAATCACCACTGTTTATTTTAGAGAAAATCCATATGCAAAAACAAAAGAAATTATAGAACTTGCGCAAACAGATAAGAAAGAAGCATCTAAAAGATTGCAGAAGTATATGGAAAAAGAATGGTTTAAAGGCCATTATGATTATGAATGGAAAAATGCGCATAAAGAACCTGGATATGTGGGATTTTGGAGCTTTGAAACCGCCGCACTAGCAAAGATACTAAAACTTGATGATACAAGCCTAATAAATAATAATCACTATCCATATGAACTGGCGCACTACAAAAATTCAATGAAATTTAAACCAATCTCCCTAAGTGAATACAACAATGGGCAAGAGATTGAAGAGATAGATGAAATAATAGAAGGAATCGAGAATAATCCTTTGTTAGAAGAGATAATTCCAACAAAATGGCACTCATTTGTCAATGAATTGATACATGATTATGAGGTACAGGATGATAGTGATTTTTATGATAAATACAAAAAACTTATAGGTTTAGATCAAATCTGGTTTTTATCACAAGAATACGAAAAAGAAAATGAGCAAAAAAATCTATTGGGAAGTTTAATTGTTTTTGCAATGACAGAAAAAGGATATATACTGCAATTGGATTATAAAGAAGATGTGGAAGAATACTTTTCAGGTATGAAAAACTACTGGAATGACTCAAAAACAAAGCTGGTTCAATTTATATTAAATAACGATCAAAATTATTATGCATTGGTGCCGATGGAAGCAAATGTTGAAGAGATGTATGAAGTTATTGTTAAAGATGTAAAGCATTAAGAAATCAGTGAAAATCTATTTTGAACAAATGATAAAGTGGTGGTAGTTGGAAGGTCTGACTGCCACCATTTCTATTTCACATTGAACGAAAGGGAGACCCTAACTAAAAAACAGCCGATCCTAAAACGTCCTACGGGGTACACCAAAAGGCAAGGACATCAAGCTAGACCCACAATCGGTGAAATTTACCGCACAGGAAGGCGCTGTTTTTCTAAAGCTGGACCAAGGAAGCGGAGTAGAAGTACATAGTAAACAGCCGCTTACACTAAAAGCCAATGATACGATCACCTTTGCAGGGAAAAGCATTTCGATGAGCGCAACAGAATCCATGTAAATAACCTGTGGTACTAGTAATCTTGTCTTAGATGTCAACACCGATATGCAATTGAGAATGGAAGGCTCCAACAAAGCACCTGTGTCTGTATCCAATAAGTCGGGAGACGGAGCTGACCTTGGCTCTGCATTAGACGTCATGGGCATGATCCCTGTTGGCGGGGGTGGTGCTTAATGGCGAAGAAGGGCAAGGGGAAAGGTGGTAAAGGCAAGAGTAAAGGTATATTAGGAGCAATCAGCAATTTCCTTGGAAGTATCCCTGTTGTTAAGAAAGTTGTAAAAGTAAGTAAAAAATTGTGGAAGGGAATCAAGAAAGAGGGGGATTGTTGATGGTGTAGTAATTGATGTTATTAAAATAGGTGATACGGTAGTTAGCGGCTACCCAACAGGACAAATTAATGCCCCATTACCAGGTGGTTTTAGTAAATAGAGGAGGAAAGTGAATGTACGAAAAAGTAGATGCAGTATTATCTGAAAATAGCGCAGATAATTATTTTTATGACGATGAATTTATGTATGTGCAAGAATTGATGAGTGAGTTTACTAATATTGATTGGGAGAATTTAATTCGAGGATTAAAAGATAAAGATGATAAATATAAAATTAGATTAGCCTACTGTATAGATGAAGATAACGGAGTATATGGATTTAATTTATTATTAGATTTACTAAATGAGAGTGATGAAGTGGCTGAATATGCAATAGATACTTTACGTTCTTTTGATGGTGAAGAGTATAAAAAAATAATTGCTTCTAATAAGCAAATAAAGGACAAAGTAGAGAAATTACTGAAAAATGCTAATTTACCTATTGAAAGGATTTTAGAAGCATTTTTACAACAAAACAAATTATAAAAATTCGCAAATATTATTAAACTTAAAAAATACAAAATCACTTGATTTCCTAAAATTTGGAGTGAATTGATAGAGTAAATTTATGGTGAAATGTCTCAAATCTTGTGAAAGCTAAAAAGTCTAAGTATAGTATTGAAAAATTAGATGATTATATAGTGAAATTAATTGATAAGCATTATGAAAAAATAGACTTAGGTGAACTAGTATATGAGTAAATAAATCTTAATACTATTATTAAACCTTGATTGGCTAAATGCCTTTTCAAGGTTTTTTACTTTACCTTTAATTTATATTAAATCAGCTGATATTTGAGTGAGACAATAAGAAAATGATTTGTTTGAGAATCGAGAGCTTTTGAAGGCTGGGCCAGCAAGGAGTACTATGTAAACATTGGTCTAGAAAGAAAAGTGTGAGAATTAGGCGAGATGACATTTTACATGCGGGAGGTAGTTTTGTATCGAATAGTGACTAAATAAACGATAATGACAAAGCTCGTGGCGATAAATAATGGTTAATGTGACAGGGAATTGTTTGCTTTATATAGTCAAATATTTTTAAGGTTGTATTTTTACTAGAGACGGTCGTATAATACTCACTATTCGTTAAAAAGCGTTACGAAAATTACTATTTATGTAACTATAGATAAATCGATCGTTGTTGGGTATATATGAGTCCCGACTCAAGGGCAAGCATGAGACGGATTATAGCTTGAGATATCAAGAAGATGAAATTAAGGCATACTTAAGGAACAAGGCTTGAACTTGGTACATATCTAGAGATGAATGAGACGACTTGTAAACATATTTAACCGAATTATTGGATTTAAAATGAGCACAGTGGGACTTTGTTTGTGACCTGTTCCAAAACCAGATTTAGGTTATTATCATCATGCTCAAGAAGTTTCTGTTTTTGATGGATATCGAGGGATTTGAACAGAAGTTGGGAAGGGATGCTCAAAAATCCTAATTTAGATAATGAACTTCGATAACTTTACTCGTTACAATAAAAAAATTGAAGATATGTTTGCCTTCGATGTCTGAGTCTATCTACCTAAATAATGATTGGAGTAATGTATATGATTAATAGAAAAATGAAATTAAAAGAGTTTTTGACTAATGAAGAATATGAAGGTGTAATACAAAATGCAATTCAATATTCTGATATATCACTTCCTGTATGGTACTTAGAAATTACTGGGAAGTGTCTATGTGAGTTATCAAAATTTGATTTGATCCGTTGTATTAGACAAGATGTTTTTAAAGATTTAGCAACGTTTGAAATTATTGAAAGGATTGATGAACAGAACACATCTTTCTATGCTGACATTGATTCAATGGAAATGATGGCAAAATTAGCATCTATTAATCCAGAAATGCTCTTAGCATATAAGAGTAGATTAGATAGAATGATTGAAAATGTTGAAAAGAACAACTTAATAGATTTTGCAGATATTTGGATGTTCGATGAACAGAAGGAAACGTTTCAAGATTATATTAATATAATAAAAAATAAAATAAAAATTTAAATGATATTTTGTGAGAGGGCGCTCCCCAGTACCGGACGGTAATGTAACTAAATATACACTTACGGACCTGATGGTAAAATTGTCAAAGAGGTACGTGTTACAGGAAAAGAACACGGAGATATTCCTAGACGAAACGTTAAAGAGCCAAAATACAATACTAATCCGGGAATTTTTAGAATGCCATGATTACAGCAAAAGGACATAGCCTTTACAACTTACTACATTTTTACGAAAACAACTGCCGACCCCAAAACGACCTACTGGAGCACAAAGGAGGGAGGAATAGAGTTGGCATCATACGTTTTATTACTAAAAGAATATGAAGATAATGAAACTGTGGTTTACAGATTCGGGCCTAATGAATATATTATGGGGAAAATTGAGTTAAATAAATTCACTAGGAAGTTTTCCGAGTTAGAAGTTATACCAGATAAAAATTTTGCATCTAAGTTCTATTTTGATAGAGCTGCTCAAAGATTGGCAGTTTGCCTAGTTAAAGAAGATGGTGTGTTCCCGGATAGAACAGCTTTTGAATCATAGCAATTAAAATTTGATATTAAGGACGTATAAGATTAGTTTAAATTTTCTTGCATACGAGAAAAAGCTCGTTACGATAAACAAGGATATAAAAATTTTATGGAATAATCAGATTTGAATTAATAATTCATAAAGACAAGCCATTCAATAGTTGCTATTATAATAAGGGCGAGAATAGGCGAGATGACATTTTACTTAAAGTGCTACTTATGAATGTAATATAACAGATTAAATAAGCATAAGGATCTATACATTACACCTGCCAAGCGTTAAAAAAAAGATGTCATATGAAAATAATAACTTATTAAAACTTGCAAATATTAATAAGCTTAAAAAAATATATGAACCTAAAGCACTTGATTGCCTATAACGGCGACAGGTGCTTTTTCGCATTTTCATTAGTGTACTAAGTGCTTATACCCCAATGATTAAAGTTCCACTTTATTCTTTTCTCACACAGTATATCTAACTACTAAATTTAAAATTTTCCCGATCTTCGGGATTATTTTTTTGTTTATTCCAAATAATAGAACTTATGGATGTTGACTTTTTATCTACGGTTTATTAGCATATTTAATGATGAAAATAACCAATTAATGGTTACATTGCCATATATGTATTTATTACTGGAATATTACTGAAAAAAATTAAATTAATAACAAAATGACCTAGGTAATCGGTGTTATTTAATAGGAAAGCGAAAAAATATAAGGTTATAAGATGGAATGAATACAGAATCGATATGAAGGAGCGAAAACAATGAAATTTATGGATGAAGAAGTTATCGAGATGACGAAACATGCAAGGCAGAAAAAGCGAATGGAGAACATCGAAAACCAATTATTACATACTGATATCGTGCAAGCGATTAAAGATGGTCAGCTCATGATTGAAGATGAAACGATTGCGTTCAAAGAAATAAGTTTTTATGAGGGGCAAATTCGGATGTGTATGCCTGCAACATTTGACGTGATGGAGCCTGAATTAATGGATATCAAATATCCGTCCAGTCGTAGACCTGATTATATTTACACAAGTGAAAGTACGTCCATCAATGTCACGCTGAAAATTATGGAACAACAGGTAAAAGAAGAGGAATTAGAAGACTTCACAGAGGCTATGAGGAATATCCTTCAAAAAACGCAGCCAACTACAAAAATGTTGGATATTGGCATGAATGAAGTGAACGGTTTTCAAATGGGCTACTTTGAATTCATTTCGCCAGCACTAGATAACAAAATTTATAACTTAATGTTTTTATTTATAGTGGGCGAGAATGTGACGATGGGCTCGGTTAATTGTTTGAAAAAAGAGATGGATATTTGGAAACCAATTGCTTACGGCATGATGGAATCTATCGTTGTTGAAAACAAATTATTAGATGGGGAAGGTGTTGTTGAATGAATAAGGAAACAGCCTTGACGTATAAAGATATCATCGTGATGCCCTATAATATTCGCGTCAATCAAATCGAAATTACGCAACAAATGAATGAGCATGCTACATTGCATTTAACGGGCGTGATTCCAGATGAATTCGAAGATTCCTATGTATATATGACCGATGCAGAAACGGCTATTGAAGTCGTGCAAATCAGCAGTGGTGGACAAACTATTCCTATTTTCAATGGGCTGGCATTAGATGTACAAGTGAAATCGGTTTTGGGCACCTATTATTTGGAGGTTAAAGCCGTTTCACATACGTATGTGTTAGATGTGAAGAAGAAAAATCAAACCTATCAAAATGCGAGTATGCCCTATAGTGAATTAATAAATGCATGTATTGCCGATCAAAAAGGTGCAGATTTCATGGATTATGCCTCAAAGGGCGCTACTATTGGCCGCTTTACGATGCAATATATAGAGACGGATTGGGAGTTTCTTAAACGAATGGCATCGCGATTCCATACAGGTCTGGTGCCAGATACGGTTCACCCGGCTGCAAAGTTTTACTTCGGCGTGCCGTTTCAAGCTGGGGGCACGCAAAAAATGGAGGCCATCAATTATCGAGTTAAAAAGGCGATCGGTAATTTCCTTGTGTCCAGTAAAAATCATCTCGACGGTATTACTGATAGTGACTACATGTACTATGAAGTAGAATCGTTCCAACCATTCAAAATAGGCAATGAAGTGACGTTTCAATCAAAAAAGTTATTTGTCTATAAAATCTACTCAACTTTAAAAGATGGCTTGTTCAAGCATATTTATACATTAACACCTCAGAACGGCTTCAGTGTCCACACTACTTATAATCAAGCTATTATTGGCGCCTCTATTCAAGGCAAAGTAATCGATGTTGCGGGGGATAAAATTCGTATTCATGTCGATTTCGACGAGGGGCAAGATAAAGATACAGCGTATTGGTTTCCGTATTCAACGATCTATGCATCAGAAGATAATACAGGCTGGTACTTCATGCCAGAGCTTTCTGATAATGTGAGAATCTATTTCCCAGGCAATCGCGAGGATGAAGGGATTGCGATTAGTTCCGTGTCAAAAGCGCCACCACAATCTAGTTCGATGTTAGCAGCAACGAATCCGCCTAGTCCAGGAGGCGGTGGTGGTGCTAGTGGCGGAGGAGGCGGCGGGTCAAGGCCTGCACCACCCGAGGATAGTCGCCAAGACCCAGCACGGATGGCCGATCCAGATGTTAAAACGCTCAGAACGAAGCACGGCAAACAAATTTTACTTGCACCGGATCGGATTGTTATATCTGGTGGAGGATTAATGATTTCGCTTATGGATGATAATGGGATCTCCATCATAAGTGATAAAAATATTACTTTACAAGCAACAGATAAAGTCGCCATCAATGCGAAGCAAATTATGATAAATGCGAGCGAGAAAATAGAGATGACTTGTAAAGATAGTTCCATCAAGATGGAAGACAAAATGGAGATTAAAGGAACAGAAGTACGAGCAAATTAGTGAGGATGTGGACGCATGAAACGAGAAGAAGCATTACAGCATTTTATGGATGAATGCGTGTCAGTTCATATCAGCCGATTACAACAGAAGGTTGATCGCCAGTTTCGCCAAGAGAAGGAAGTCTTACTAATACCAATCATTAACTCGCTTGAACAGTTGTTTGCAAATATTAGAGAGCAGCAGGGGCAAGGGAGGTTAGCGCCAGTTGCCTTTATTCATTTTTCATTGCTGCGAACATCATTACTAGATAACAAGTGTACGTATTTGCTAGAAGCGTATGGAGAAAAATGGTACTACGACTGGGGCGAATGTACGGCACAGTATGAAGCGGAATGGCTTAGTGAGGCGATTATAGATTTACACACAACGCTTGAAAAAGAAAGAAAGCCATACCTCTACATCCAATCAGCTGACGTTCGAGGAATTATTCAACAAACTGTGATTCTGTTTCATCAGTATATTATTCAGTTGGTACGCTATCTCTTCCGCTATCAACAAGACAGCGTACCTGAAATAGACTTTCAACGAGCCGCGTGTCTGCGATTTCGTGTCGGGGAATATAAAGGATTTAGTGAAGACGTTGGGATCATCGATGACCGGGAACGAGTGGAACAAAATCTCCTCTCATGGTTAGAGAAAAACGAGACGGATAAATCGTATACTTTTGAAAACTTCTCGAGCCTACCATTACAGCAAAAACATTTCGATCAAATGGATTTTTCTTATGCGAATTTCAATGGCAGTGACTTAGAAGGGGCTTCATTGAAACAAAGTGTTTGCATCGGTACTAGTTTTGTAGATTGTAGCTTAGCGAATGTTGATTTTTCATATGCAGCCATTCAAGATGCTGATTTTCGTAATGCCAATTTAGCAGGCGCTAATTTTACGCATGCACAAGGAAAAACAATGATGCTTCCCGATGCTGAAGTAGCGTGTTATTTAGGCACTGATTTCAGTCATGCGAATTTGGAAAATGCAAAATTTGAGTTTGCGCAGATTGCAGGCGCCAATTTTACAGGTGCCAATTTAAAAGGAGCAACTTTCTTTAAACGCGATCAAGAGAAGTGTCAATTTAGCCCAGACCAGATAAAAGACATTCATTGGATTCATTAATTTTGCATCGACATAAATGATAGTTACAGGAGGAAAAGATGGAGTATTTTATTGTTCGGCAAGATCAAAGTATTACAAATCCAATCATTCCTTTCAAGACAGACCTCGATGATAACTTTGTCTGTTCATCTGTATTCGGGGAAGTAATAGAAAAAGACAATGCGATATATCTGGATTATTTAGAGAAGCCTCGAAGAATCGTGTCGGATGATTTGAAAGGATTGCTTGTGAAATACGAGGATAACTTAGAATTTACAGCCATAGTCTTTACGGATGTGAAGAAAGGAACACAGCGCGTACATTGGCTTATGGATATTGTGAAGAAGAACTGTATTTCCGATGAGACGATTTATTATCCAGATGGACAAATAAAGGAGCTTGTAATTGACCCGAAGAAGGTGGAACTAGATTGTATTTTTCAAGTCGACGGTAAAAAGGAATCGTTCACCATCGTCAATTTAGATGTAGCAGAAAGTATGCTACGACGACCATATCTCGGAATTCAGTTGCAGCGAGTAAAACTACAAAGTCGATAGATCATTCTAATAAATCATGGCTCATTATCCAAAGTAGTGGATGAATGCCATTAATATAAGTTGGTGGGAGTGGAGACTGGGCGACTCCTTTGTGACCAACATCGTGTTGGCCCTAGAGAAGCGGATGTTTTTTCTGCGAAAGTGTAGCGACAGCAACAAAGCGCCCAGTCGGAACGGAAATCAACTACACGTTATGATGATAAGCTAAATCATTCCAAAACACTGTTGTAGTTTGAAACAGTGTTCAATCGATATGAAAGGAAGGATATTTAATGGCTCAAGTTGTAGAAAGTTTGGAAACAGAAGGTTCGGAACAGGAGCAATTTAGTTATGTCGTACATGGTGCTATCATTTCCTGCGAGCATGGTAGCCACCTCAATTATTTAAATTTGCCACAAGATCATGGCGTTTTTATTAAAGAGAAAGCCGTCATGAATGTAGGGGATCGAAACCCAGAAAACATTCCAACCTTTGGTGTTTGCCTAAAGTTAGAAAAACCGTGCACACCAACATGCTCTATTGATTGGATGGAAGGCATGGAAAATGTCAATATCGAGGGAAAGCAAGCGTTATTAAGCCGCTGCCATACGCAATGCTCAGCAGGTGGAGGCAAAATCGAAATTATTCATGACGGGCAAGAGGAAGTAGAAATACCGATACAAGGTTTTTAAAGACGAGGTTGATGGAAAGGAGGTAAGTAATGAAATCGCTAGAAGAAAAGGAAGTACACATGATTAGTACGTATGAGGATCTTGTGCTCGAGTGGAATTATCCACTTATTCATTTAGATAAATTAACGATCAAACATAAGGGCAATGACCATGCGAGATTGTACTTTACGGGAATGATTGCTGAGGAGCAAGCGCAAAAGTATATTCAACGAGTCAATCATACGGATGAAATAGTTGTGAAATTTGGACGAGACAGTGCCGTATTGTTCTCAGGAAGAATAGAAAACGCGGAGTTGCAGGCAGCTCAAGGGGTGCACTATGTCTCCGTTGAGGCTGTGTCATTTACTGCAAATATGGATATTGCGAAGCGCTCACGTTCTTTTCAAGATGCCAATATGACGTATGTGCAGTTAATAAATAACATCGTGAAAGCCTATCCTAATGGGGATTACATCGACCAAGCTTCTAACGGTCAAGCCATTGGTAGTATTGCGATTCAATACTTAGAAACAGATTGGGAATTTATTAAAAGAATGGCCTCCCGTTTGCACGCCGTTGTTTTTCCTGATTTAAAAGGAAAAGGTGCTCGATTTTGGCTTGGTACACCTCAAAGTAGAAAAAGCATAACGATCGATCATCTACCTTCTATAGTAAGAATGGACGTCGATGCGTATAGGTTAATTACTGAAAATGATGGTACGGATGTAAGTGAAGCCGATTATACATTTTGTGAGTTTGAAAGTACGGAACCCCATGAGTTGGGCACGTTGGTGCAATTCAAGGGAAGTTCCTATATCGTAACGGCTAGGGAAACCCTTCTTGAGGGAGGGGTGCTGAAGTTTCAATATACTGCCCAACCAGAGAAAAGTATTCGTCAGCGGTTAGTACGAAATTTAGATCTCATTGGTGCAGCATTTACAGGAAAGATCATTGATGTTACGCAAAACACTGTTAAAATTCATTTAGATATAGATAAAAGCCAAGATCAAGGAAAAGCACATTGGTTTGCGTATTCAGCAGATGCCAATGGTGTTATGTATTTAATGCCTCAAATAGGTGCACGTGCTCAATTACATTTTCCTAGTGCAGTTGAAGAAGAAGCCATCGTAATCAGCTCGGTACGTGTGAATCCAGCCACACCAGAGGGTGGACAAAAGCAGGCGAAGAAAATGGCGGATACTACCGTTAAATCATTGGCGACCAATGTTGGGAAAGATGTGACATTAGGTGTTGGTGATATTACCTTTAGTGCAGTAGATGGTGTCTTGGACTTAAAAATGGATGATGGAGATGGCGTAACATTTCAAAGTAACAGTACCATCATGCTAGCAGCCGATGAAACACTCGAAATAAGTGGGATGAAGGAGCTAGCCGTAGAAGCTGAGGAATGGATCGCGATATCAGCGAAGGAACAAAGCCATGTAATAATGGCCGCTGACACCCAATTAATTAGTACGCTCATTGAGCAAGAAGGTATAGAAAAACAGAGTCAACCACCGAAGTTAAATGAAGAAGCAATTGAAGCTATGAGTAAAGTTGACTTAATTTTCCCGCAAAAGGCAGAAGAGAAGAAAGAGAAGAAAGGCTGGTTTAGTAGTTTATTAGATGGTGTAAGTACAGCGCTGGATATCGCTGGGTTTATTCCTGTCATCGGTACATTTGCGGATATTGCGAATGCAGGAATTAGCTTGGCAAGAGGGAATTACATGGATGCAGCCATGAACTTAGTAGGTGCAGTCCCGTTAGTTGGTGATGCCGCCAAAGCTGCCTACAAGGTCAAAAAAGGGGCAAAACTCTTAGATAAAGCTGGTGATGTTGCAAAAGGTGTTGATAAGGTTGCTGATGCCTCAAAAGTAATAAAGGGAATGAAAGCTGCTTACACAAAAGTGTCTAAAACGCTAGATGCAGTATCGGCGCTAGCCAACAAAGGATCTAAGGCCGTAAAGACAGCAGCAGATAAAGTCGTTTCATCGATGGATGAATTGCTCGGGGTGTCGAAGGTATTAGACGGTATGAAGGATATGGCCAAGGAAGCGCTAAAGAAATTTAATCGTAAAGGATCAAAGAAGCAAAAATGTACAAATGGGCAAAGTAAAAAACGTAGCCAAACATGTGGGGATCCTGTAGATGCAATTACAGGGCGAATGATTTATGAAGGTACCGACTTTGAGCTACCTGGACCCATTCCCCTTTCATGGGAACGATCATGGTACAGTGATAGTAGTCGCATTGGCTTGTCAGGTCATGGAATGCACTTTACATACGACCTAGCCTTAGAAATTTTTGAAGAAGAAGACCTGATTGGGATAGTTGTAACGGATGGTCGCGCGATAGGGTTTCCAATTTTACCAATAAACTTACCTTATTTTAACAAACAAGAGAGGATGACCTTAACAAATACAGGTGAGGAGTATCATTTATTTGAGCATGATACACGATTGATATATGTATTTGAACAAATAACAGAAACAACTTACCGATTAAAAGAAGTTAGAAATGAGCAAGCGCATCATATTCAATTTGCGTATAACCTTAAAGGTTTCCTATCCCAAGTAACTGACAGTGTTGGAAGAGTGCTCGAAGTTACGACTAATGAGGTAGGCAGAATGACAGAAGTTGCCTTACGTAACCAGATGAGCCGTGAAGTCTTAGTTCGCTATGATTACAATGATGGACAAGATTTAATTAAAATCCAAGATGCGTTAGGACAAAGTACGCATTTAAAATATGTGAATCACTTAATGATGCAAAAAACAGATCGTAATAAAAATAGCTTCTTCTGGCGCTATGATGGCCCAACTACAGGTGCACGAGTTATCAAAACATGGGGAGATGGCAATGTCCTTGCTTATGAGCTTTCATATCACGAGGGCTATAACGAAATTACGAATAGCTTAGGTCATAAAAGCTATTACTACTTTAACGAGGATAATCTCTGTACGAAAATTGTTCATCCAGATGGTAGTGAAGTTAGCTATCAATATAATGAGGACTTTGAATTACTCCAAACAGTAGATGAAGATGGTCGTGTCACGTCATATAGCTATGATGAGTGGGCAAATCCAGTGACGATTACGCTTGCAGATGGCAGTACTTTATCGTCAAAGTACAATGAGAAGGATAGGTTAATCCAGGTAGTTAACGCAGAGGGTGGAAGTCGTCAGTGGATTTATAATGAAGATGGAACATTACAGGCTAATATTTTAGAAGATGGCACAAAGACTGAATTTTCCTATAATGAGAAATGTTTAATTAAAACAGTGACAAATGCGCAAGGTCATGTGGTAAGCTTAGCTTATGATGCTGATCTGAACCTAAGTCAAGTAACATTGCCAGACGGAACAAGTTCGACATGGACGTATGACCGTCGTGGTAACTGCACAACAACAACCAATCCGTTAGGGGCCACAGAGAAGTTCGTATATGATAACTTGAATCGCCTAGTACGTGCAAATCTATCAGATGGTAACGACATTCAATTAAAGTACAATGCCTATGATGATGTTATTTTTGCAAGAGATAACCATACACAAGTAGCCTTTGATTATACTATTCTTGGCAGTTTGGTGTCTCGAGAACAAGGTGGAAAGAAAGTCAAATTCACCTATGATACAGAGGAGCAGTTGACTGCTGTCATCAATGAAAAAGGCGAAGCGTATCAGTTTGAACGTGATGAAAAAGGGAATATCATTAAGGAAATTGGCTTTGATGATATGGAAAGAACGTATGAACGAAGTCTTGCAGGATTGGTTCAGAGAATTCAACGTCCAGGCGATCGGTGGACTGCGTATCAACATGACAATTTAGGGAATGTCATTCGAGCTGATTATTATGATGGTACTTGGGAAACTTTTGGTTATGACAAAAATGGTTCGTTAATTGAGACTGAAAATGAGCATGTGAAAGTAAAACTAGAGCGAGACGCATCTGGACAAGTGATCAAGGAATGGAAAAATGACCATTGGATTGCGAGTAGCTATGATGAATTAGGCAACCGCTCACAGATTATAAGTAGCTTAGGCGCAAAAATCGATGTCGCTCGAAATGAAATGGGCAATGTGTCACAAATAACGGCTTCTCGCCCAGAGCAAGATAACTGGACAGCAGTGATCCAGTACAATGAACTCGGTCAAGAGATTGAAAGAATCTTACCAGGGGATGTCATCAGTAAATGGCAGTATGATGTAGCAGGTAGACCAACAAATCATCGAATAAGTAGCCAAAACCGCGATACAAGAAGACGTGTTTATAATTGGGACATCAACAATCGATTACGAAGCATGGTAAACGAGTTAACAGGTGTAAAAGTTACCTATGGTTACGATGAATTTAGTAACCTCGTCTGGTCCAATCAAGGTGGTCAATTTGATTTCTTACATCGCAGTGTCGACGATGTCGGGAATTTGTATGAAACGAAAGAAAAAACAGATCGTGTCTATGGTACCGGAAGTCGATTGCTTGAAACGAAAGAGGCATCATTCTCTTATGATAAGGAAGGTAATCTGGTTCAAAAAGTCGAAAAGAATGGTGGTACGTGGAAGTACGAGTACTATGGTAATGGAATGATGTCGAAGGCTGCACTTTTTTCACAGAGTAAACTGGTAAGAGAGGTAACGTTTAAGTGTGATCCACTTAGTAGGCGTATTGAGAAGAGTTATGATGGTAAGACTACTCATTTTGTTTGGGATGGAAATAAGATTCTGCATGAGTGGGTAGAAGATGGTGGTTATACGTGTGAAGGCAGTAAAGCTTCCACTATAAATGCAAATCAACATCCAAATGATATTGCCAAGAGTCTTGTAACTTGGGTTTTTGAGCCAGATACGTTTATTCCATCGGCTAAAATTACGAGTGAAGGTAATTTTACCATTATCAGTGATTACCTTGGTACGCCAGTTGAAGCATTTGATACAGAAGGTAAGCAAGTTTGGTCCAGTGAGTTAGATATTTATGGTAGAGTGAAAGAACTTACTGGGGACAAGCACTTTGTACCATTTCGCTATCAAGGTCAGTATGAGGATTTTGAGACTGGGCTTTACTACAACAGGTTCAGATATTACGACCCTAGTATAGGAATCTATACTCAAATAGATCCGATTGGTCTTGATGGTGGTTTTACTCTTTATTCTTACACAAAAAATACACTCATTGAAATTGACGAATTTGGGCTAGCAGGAAATCCATATAGGAGAAAAAATGGACAATATGCTAAAAAACCTGGAAGAAAACCAAAATCTAAGGCTGGTATTCATGGGAATAGCAGGAATTCCCCTGCAGTAGCTGCACTTTATGCAATGTATGATGATCAAGCCAAATTTCAAAAGTGGGGTATAACCCAAGAAGTTGATGACTTGACTAAGCGATATGGTACTGAATTGCCAAAAGGATGGACTGTTGAAGAATTGTCTCGAGGAAGTCGCTCTGACATGTTGGATTTGGAAAAAGAATTATCTGAGAAAAATCCAGGGAAGCTTAATAAAGAAAAACACGCAGGCAGTAAAATAGGTGAAGCATTAAGTCCCAAAGCGCAGAAAATATATGAAAGGGCAGGAAGTCCATGTCCATATTCATAGTGATAGAGGAGAGTTTTTGATGGATATATATATAACCGTGGCAAATGGAGGAGTTTCAAATATTCGATTAACAGTTTATAAATATAAAGATTTAATAAAGGAAAAATTCGCAAATGAAAATTTTGGAGATTATATAACAGAGATTTCTTACTTTTTATTTATTAATGGAGATGTGACTAGATATTACGAAAGTAGTGGGGTCTATAAACTTAGTTATAAACCCAAAAAAAAGTGTATGGATCTCCATATTTGTATGGATGAAACTGGTTGGAGTGATGATGAAGACAGAAATGAAGTGATATTCAAAAATGCTTTAATGAACCTTTTAATATATAGTTCGGAGGCCATAAAGGAAAAAAGCATAGCTAAGAAATTAGATTTTAACAAAGATTTGTTTGACCAAACGTTAAAAAGTTGTTTAGAATAATTTTCTTTTGTTAGAATTTTGACAAACTGAAAAAACAATATAATTATAAATTAACATTATGGGGGAGTTTTAAAAGAAGCACCTTGACGAAAAGCAATTAGTAACGATTTTTTCATTAATTGTTTTATGACAAGGCATGAAAGCGGAAGTGAGCAAGTTGAACGGTATTTATTTTTAACATTGTTCATTTGATAGCAATCACAATCCAGAAAACCAACATAATGGAGGCGGAAACATCCATATGTTGGTTTTCTGCATCTCATGGGAAATACGTATTAATCTTCTGAATTTCCCTTTCTGAGTCTCAAAATGCGCATATTCATGATTCTGTTCTTGCAAAGTTCCTCTAATCTATTCCGAACAATTTCGTTAAGTCGTTGGTAGTACAAATAATCAGCAATCTCAGTAAGTTGATCAGGTTGTCATGGGAAAATATTGATAATCTGATCGAGATACTGTCTTTCTTCAAATTGATTTCCGTTCTATTGCCAACTTTGCCTTTGTACGTAATTCTTCAACGGTATTCATGACATCTACAAAATCTGTAACAAAGTTATCCAGTGCAGAAAACTGTTTTCCTTTCCATAGGAAAAAATCATAATCTTTCACGTAATTTTTTTCTTATTCATGTATTTGTTCGAGGATTCTTAATCTACTATTTGGTTGAACTAGCTGGGTTTGGGCAAAGTCCATTATTTTTAGATGGTAACGATGTTCAGCTGAAATACAATGCCTATAATGATGTCATTTTTGCAAAAGATAACCATAAGCAAGTAGCCTTGGATTACACCATTCTTGGCAGCTTAATATCCCGAGAACAAGGTGGGAAGAAAGTTAAATTCACCTATGATACTAATGAGCAGTTAACCGCTGTCATCAATGAAAAAAGGCGAAGTGTATCAGTAAGCGAAAGCATGGATTTAAAAGGGCGTCCGTATTCTAATGCTGTTTTATCTCGAGAAGTATTAGTTAAGGGGAAGAGTACCTGCTAATAAAAATTACTAAAGTGTGCCCTTAGAATATGAGATAAGTTTTCGTAGAATTTATAAATGAAGTGATTTTTGGGGATACAGGAAGCGATTGATATAATTATAAAGGGTTAGTAAGTGAAATTCAGACCAGTAAAATTAAGAACGAATAGGGAATTAGATTCTGATTTATTAAATCAAGTAAGAGAGGCACTGGATATATTAACACAATATTATAAAGATAAAGCGGCAATTTCCAGAAAGTTAGCATTAGCTATGGTCGACATCTATGGTGCACTTTCATTTCAAGAGGGCTATTTTGAAGAGGAGCTATTAGAAGAATTCAAGGGAATTAGTATTGAGTTACAGGAAAAGGCAACTGAGCTTTTTTATGAATGATTTATTCCTTACTATCTCGTAAAAAAATATATTTATAATCTACAGTTGAACGACTTTTTTTAGGACAATGATATTATAGTCATCTACGAGCTGTGGTTATCTGGAATAACTTTGGTCGTGGTTTCCCTTGTTTTCCAAAGGCAATGCCTTTACGGTGTTAGCATTACCATGTGAAGTCAGAAAAGGGCTATGTGATATTTTTAAGCTAATAATTTCTTTGTTTTGGTAAGCCCTTTTGTCCGATGCGACAGAAGGGCTTTTTTAATATACCGATTTTATTGTCCTTTTGATCTTTCATAATAATGACCATAGCTTTAAAAAAACTAATTTAAATTTAACTAAAGCTTTACTTATGATGCTGATCGGAACCTGAGTCAGTAACACAAGTTCAACCTGGGCGTATGACCGTCGTGGGAATCGCACAAGCACGACCAATCAGTTAGGGGCCACAGAAAAATTCCGTTATGATAACTTGAATCGTCTTGTACGGGCAAATTTATCAGATGGAAACGAAGTTCAATTAAAGTACGATGCCTATGACGATATTATTTTTGCGAAAGATAACCATACACAAGTAGCCTTTGATTATACTATTCTTGGCAGTTTGGTGTCTCGAGAACAAGGTGGGAAGAAAGTACAATTCACCTATGATACAGAGGAGCAGTTAACCGCTGTCATCAATGAAAAAGGCGAAGCGTATCAGTTTGAACGTGATGAAAAAGGGAATATCATCAAGGAAATTGGCTTTGATGAGCTGACAAGAACGTATGACCGAAGTCTGGCCGGATTAGTTCAGAGGATTCAACGACCAGGTGATCGTTGGACAGCGTATCAACATGACAATTTAGGAAATATCATTCGAGCTGATTATTATGATGACACCTGGGAAACGTTTGGCTATGACAAAAATGGTTCGTTAATTGAGACCGAAAATGAGCATGTGGCAGTAAAGCTGGAGCGAGACCCGTCTGGACAAGTCATCAAGGAATGGCAAAATGACCATTGGATTGCGAGTAGCTATGATGAATTAGGCAACCGCTCACAAATTACAAGTAGCTTAGGTGCCAAAATCGATGTCGCTCGTAATGAAATGGGGAATGTGTCGCAAATCATGGCTTCTCGATTAGAGCAAGAACAGTGGACAGCATCCATGCAGTACAATGATCTTGGCCAAGAAATTGAAAGAATCTTACCAGGAAATGTCATCAGCAAATGGCAGTATGATGTGACAGGTAGACCAACACATCATCGAATAAGTAGCCAAAACCGCGATACAAGAAGACGCGTTTATAATTGGGACGTCAACCATCGATTAAGAAGCATGGTAAACGAGTTAACGGGTGTAAAAGTTACCTATGGTTACGACGAATTCAGTAACCTCGTGTGGGCAAATCAAGACAGTCGTCAATTTGATTTCTTATATCGCAGTGTCGATGATGTTGGGAATTTGTATGAAACTAAAGAAAAAACAGATCGTATCTATGGCGCCGGAAGCAGATTGCTTGAAACGAGCGAGGCTACTCTTATGATGAGGAAGGAAATCTGGTTCAAAAAGTCGAAAAGAATGGTGATACGTGGAAGTACGAATATAACGGCAATGGCATGATGTCGAAGGTCATCAAACCAGACAACACAGAAGTTACTTTCAAGTATGATTCTCTAGGAAGAAGGATAGAGAAGTGTTCTGACGATAAAACTATAAGTTTTGTTTGGGATGGAAATACTATCTTACATGAGTATTTCTCGGAGGAAGATTCAGATGAATTTGAAAATCAAGTTGAGTATTCTTCAGAGAATAAGTTAGGAATGCCTGATAATCTAATCACATGGGTGTTTAATGATGAGTTTGTCCCTTCAGCTAAAATTACAAGTGAAGGTAACTACAGCATTATTAGTGACTATCTTGGAACACCTGTTGAAGCCTATGATGAACAAGGAAAACAAGTTTGGTCGGCTGAACTTGATATTTATGGGCGAATGGTAGAGTTCACTGGTGAACAGGACTTCATACCGTTTAGGTATCAGGGGCAGTATGAGGACAGTGAAATCGGATTATACTACAACAGATTCCGATACTACTCTCCAAGTGAGGGGATGTATTTACAAAAAGATCCTATTGGTCTAGCTGGTGAACAAATGAATCTCTACTGTTATGTAGGAGATCCAAATACATTAATAGACCCAATGGGCTTATCTCAAACTTATTGGCTTGAAAAAGCAATGAGAGCTGCTGGTCGTGCTCCAGGAAGAGGACAAACAGCACACCATATAGTTCCACTAAACAGTAATACTAAATATGGAAAGCTTTCACGTGACCTTTTAGAAAGGAATGGCTTGAATCCCGATATAGCCGAGAATGGTGCAAGATTATGGGGAACATCTAGAACACAAAGAAGCCTGCCAGTTCATCCTGGTAGAGATGCCGCAAGAAAAATGGGCAATTATCATGCAGGCAAGCATATTCATAGTCCAGCAAATGATAAACAGATTTATCGAATTTTGAGGAAAGCCGAAAAGAAAGGCTTAGACATAAAAAATATTCTTTCTGATATAGGGGAAAGAATGGAAGATGGTCGCTGGAAAAATACAATAAAATGTCACTAGCATTAGGGAGAATTTAAATGGATTCTATAATAGTTAAAATAAATCAGGAATTACTTGATGATTGGAGTGAAGTGGAACAAAATGTTGAAAATATGATCACTGCTAAATTATCAGAAGTTTCTTACTGGAAATATGCTTCAGATGAATATTATAGTCATCTTCCTTATTTTCATGAAGTAAATAATTTTAAAAAAGGACGGATATTAAAGAATATATCAGAGGAAGAACGATTTAGTAAAAGAACCATACACTCATTTGGATTTAATGAACAAGACCAATTAATTATCATGCAACATCCAGAAGTAGATGGTGATATAAAGTTTGGCATATCAACAGAATTATATACTTCTGAGACTGATGGAACAGTTAGAAGCTATGTAATAAGATGGTACCCTGAGAAAAATCAACCTACTGTGTTATTAGCTCTGAGTGTATTTAAAAATGTGGATGAAACTAGTAAAATTGAAGTTAGAAGTGGAAAAAAGAATTGGACAGCAACACATTATAGCTATGATACTCCAGATGGAAAAATCAATAGAATCGTTCGTAGTTCTTCAGGATGGACAATGCCAGAAGAATATGATTTGATTTACGGAGAAGATAATAAATTAGACAAATTGATGATGAGCAATGTCGTCTGTTGGAAAAGAAAAGTTAAAAAATAATGTTAGTTGAAAATAGCGTATCCAACAAAATTGGATACGCTGTTTTTAAATATTATCAGAAAAACTTAGTTTTCAACTTTAACTATTCAGCCTTATGAATAGACCGAACGAAGGAATGCATGCGCAAGGACACCAAGAGACATGGGAGGGTACAAAAATGAACGAAATCGGTTAGCTGATCGCTTAAAAATGGGAATAGGTGTGCACCTTGAAAAGAATGCAAAAAATAGAATACTAAATGGAGAACCATCAGCATGGATTTTATTAGAGCAGCAACTTTTTTGGTTGATACAAATGATCAAAAGCAATCCTAGTAGAGGCAGTGTATCGGACAGGCAAATTGGAGGGCTTATTGGGCTTTCCTTAATGTGGGGTTATGAAGATATTGCAGAGCTAACATATAAATATGCAACTAATATGTTCATGAAAGATCAAAATTTTTATTCAGAGAATAAGACTCATCATGTTTTTATGACATGTCTATATCACAAATGGAAAACTGGAGAAATGCCTGAATTGTTTAATATTTTACCAGAAGAGCATGTCTACCAAAAATTAATGCGCAGTTGGAACGATACAACTCAATTTGGAGAGCATCTTTATGAGCTTTGTGATTTTCACATCTATAGTTTAAGTGACACACCAGATAAGTCAAGTGAAATTTTATCGTTCGACTGTATTCCTTACGATTATTATTGTATTCAATTACTAAGAGAAAAAGAGGGACTAGCCACACCTAATATAGAGCATCCATTGCTTCAAACACCTCTGGCTGAAATTCCAAAGGATAAACCTGGGTATAAACTTGATAAAGATGAGATATTGAAGTTCGTAATTGAAAATGAAAAAGTACCTGATTCGCAACGCCTTATACGTTAAAGGCACGATTGTGAATATAAATAGAATTTTAGATACCTTTAACTTATAGGTTGAGGAGTGATGATATGAATCCAATGTTGTTACTAGTGAAAAAGCTTTCATACGATGTGGAAGAACAAATTTTTTCAGAGGTTTCATTAGCTATAGAAAAACCAGAATCTTATTTCGAGAAATTCAAAGAACGACTGGATGAAAGAGGAATAGATAGCCCGATTGATCAATTGGCATGGATATCTTTGGTTGATGCACTTCTTGATCATGATTTGGCTTTTGAACTCGATTGGAAAGAATCGGGGTTATACATTTGCGATGTTGTTGACGAATTGCTAGATAGAAAAAAATGGCGTGCATGAGTTGGGAAGACTTTGAAGATGGAGAAATTGATGAGCTGCCAACATCCCAATGTTTAAATGAAATTTCCGGAAAATTAAAGGAACAGGCAATTTCGTTGGCATGTTTGGATATTGAAAGTGACTGTTACGTTCTAATCACTGTTCCAACATCTGATATTGATGAAATTAAAGCCTTGGCACAAAAAATAGGTTATAGAATTCAAGATTCTTTCTGAAGTCCCACCCCCTGCTACAATGAGCGAGTAGGGGGGCTAACGATATAACATTCCCGAACATAGGTAAGAAGAAATCACTTTTATAAACTTCATTTACCTTTAATACAGATTTGGTGAATGGTACATATAAATAAACGATTCGTTCCCTTAGAAAGTAGCATTACTATAATTGAGGAGTCATTCTCAGTTTCACTAATTGTGTCATATTCATTTGTTATTGATACTTTACATAGTTTGGAAAACAGGCAATAAAATTTGAGTCAGAAGGGGATTTACTCAAAGGAATCGAATAAAAAAGTTTTGACATCGTTATTGCGCTATCGGGTACTGTAGTGGAAAAGGAGGTTAAAGATAATCAAACTTTTTAATAAAAAGGATATCAAAAATAAAAGAAAGCTTTCATCTTGAACAATCTTTATTCAAAATTACAGCTTTTTATATACCTTTTCATTTGTTACGTGATTTTTTCGATAGAAAAAAGATGGGGTATCTCTTTGAAATGAGACAAAAGATACTTCGGTATGGTTTAATTAGAAAAAAGGGAAACTTTACAAAAAAGGAGGTTATTTTTAATGAAACGATTATTATCTGTCATTATTTCCTTGGCCCTTATAATAGGAGTAGGCGCCTATTATTATATGAATTTAGACAATCACTATTATTCATCACAAGAGTTTTATGATTTCCCAATCCCGAAAGATGCTAAATTGGAGAGTGAAAGTTCTAAAGAAAAAGGCTTCACATGGGAAAAGTCTACAGGTACTGACGTTCCGCTTAGTTATCGATTAATGATTAAAAAGAAAGGATGGAAACAAGTGGAGATGGATGGGCATAATGTTGTATATCAAAAAGACGGAAAATTCATAAATCTTACCCTTGCCCCAAAGTTTATCAGTTTAATAAAATTAGAGCATAAGTAAATAGGTCATTCCTCCAGAAATAGTAAAGGCATTCTCTCCATTAAGAAAAGGAGAAATGCTTTTTTCTAAATAATTAATTTTTAAAGGTTTGAAAAAAAGATTACTCAAAACCTGCCCTAAACATAGACTTATAAATTCATTAGAAACCTATTCATCCAACTAATGTATTAATTATAAAAAATATAAGTTTAATATGGTTATTATATTATTTTATGGTAATATATAACTGAAATAACAAAAAGTAACGATAGGAGGAAGTAGGATGAAAAAAATAGGTTTCTTAAAGGTTTTACTATTTAGTTTTATTTTTCTTTTAGCGTTTAATGTAAACTTTGCTTCTGCTGAGAAGGAAAGTGATGCAAGTACAAGTTCTGTTAAAGAGTCTGACAATTATACATTTGGTGAGGTAGAAGCAGTAATAGTTGACTATCTTAAGTCAGAGGGGAAAGAATTTGAGGTAGGTTCTAATGAATATACTGATTTTATTATTGATCAATATATGAATGACACTGATCAAGAGTTAGTAAATCGAGTAGACTATAAAGCTATTAATGCATATATGAGTGAATATGTATACCAATTTTCATTATATGAAACGAAAAATCAATCTAACATTAACTCTTTTTCTGCTGATGTAACTTTTGATTTAAACAACATTAAAGATCTAACTATCGGAGAAGTAAAAGAACAAATCGCAAATGAAGAAGCAGTTGCAAATGTACTAAAAAATAATCTACCATCAACTCTAGCAGCCTCTGCAGCCTCTTATAGTGTTTCTAATGCAAAAGGTTACGCTGACAAGTGGTACAATGGTAGAAATCCTGTCTACCCAGTTTTCAAGTTAGACTGTACTAACTTTGTATCTCAAATTCTTTTTGCTGGCGGCATGCAAATGAATTTCAACGTATCAAGTGGTTGGTATGCTAACACTTCAGATAATAGTGTGAGTTGGTCAGCAGTCCCAGAGTTCTTTACTTATTGGTCACAAAGAAAGAGCACATCAACTAGTACATCTAAATCTACTATTATCTCAGACGCAAAAGCAGGGGATATTATTCAACTTAAAAAAGATGGTGCAACTAGATGGTCACACTCAATGTTTGTATACGAAAAATCTAATTCAACTCTTTACTTATCTGCTCATACATCTGATTACTTAAAAAAGGATTTTAAAACAATATCAACTGACTGGGTAAATTTCCGAGTAATTAAAATGTAAAAAGAATTAAAATTTCATAGAGAGGGATGCAAGTAATGCGCTTGCATCTTTTTTCATCTCAATGGAGAAGTCACTAAATGACAATGCTTTATCCAGAGGATGATGTTATTTGGGAGGAACTAAAAAATGATATTAGTAATGACTGGTATCTTATTGCTGAATCTGAGCAAATAAATCAATACTTTAGTATCGACATGAACAATTCTCATTTTGGTTATTGCTATGATAGTTTCTTGGAAACCCATGCAACACCAGGAGATAGTCAGATTATTGCTAAAAGCTTTACGGAACTGTTAGAGCATTTATACTCAAGTAAAGGTGAAAATTTGTTTTGGTTGGCTGAAAATTTCGAATCGTACGGGGATGCATATGAGGGTCTTGAATAACAATTAGCTAGTACTGACTTGAAAGACAAATCATGGAAAGATACGTCAGTTGGTGATTGGGAGTTTGAGATTTATTCTTTAGAATCATAAAAATAGCCAGTTACGGTCAAGCCGATTTTTGGCTATTTTTAGATTGCTAAGAGGCAGCCTCTTTGTTCGTTTTATCGAGAAATTTACCGTATTGCAGTCAATCCTCACCTAACCTATGCATTTTTAGATTCCTTGTTAATACCTAAATAAGTGAATGACCTCCAAACATATTCAAGTGGCCCAAAGCGGAATTTGGATAACCAAAGCTTACTAAAAATCACCTGGAAAATAAAAATGACAATCGCAATGATGATGGCTGTCGTTAAGTGGAGTTTTCCGTATACGCCAAATGCAAATGGTCCAAATAACAATGTACATATAATAGATTGTCCGATATAGTTTGTGAATGCCATTCTTCCAGGAAACGCTAACCACTGTATAGCTTTCTTCCCTTTCACCGTATGATAAATAAAGATCAAGCTAATAGCATAAAAGATGGTTAGGAATGGTGAGCTAATATATTGAACAGCAGACAAGTTTTCTGAAAAGAATGGTAAGATCCAGCACAATGTTCCACCAAAAATCAATGTAAGCAACCACGTAATGAAAAAGTCTTTTCGATATTCTTCAAAACGGTGAAGCCATTTTTTCTTCGCAACAGCTGCTCCGAATAAGAACATTAGTAGGTACGGAAGATTTGTAAATAAATAAAATATAGGGTTGCCTAGAGAAAGAACATATAATCCATTACGCATTGTATAATAAGTTCTTTCCATAAAATTAGCATTCATTAATTGTTGAATACTTCCATTTTGATGGGCATCTATTGTAAATTGCATAAGCTGACGACTTTCCTCTGACATTGTCATTGACAGCATCGTAGAATCGGAGGATAGAGCCCCTAACGTAAATAATCCAAAGTATAAGCTATATAAAGTTACGCTAATGATTAACATAACATTAGGTTTTAACTTATGCAGGAAGAGGAGTAATAATCCTAAGATTGCATAGTCTGTTAAAATATCTCCGAACCAAATGAAATAAGCGTGGATACAACCAAAAATAAAGAGCGCAATAAGTCGTCTAAAATAAATTCCCCAGAAGTTTAGTTGCTTTGCGGCTGCTCTTTCCTGCATAATGACCATGCCAAAACCGAACAACATAGAGAACAGCATGACAAATTTTCCATCGACCAACATAGTAAGAATAGTATGAACGGTATAATCGGCTTGATTCCAAAAAGAAGTCCATTCATTTTTAAAACTTAGATCTTCCTGCATATAGGCCGGATAAAGGAACCAAACAATATTGGCTAATATGATTCCTAATAATGCGAACCCCCTTAATACATCAAGTGTTTCAATCCGCTCTTTGGCAGAGATGGGTGAAAGCTTTTGCTTCATATAATCATCCTTTTCATGGTTATTTTGTTCTTTCAACAAATGGCTATTGTTGAAAAAACCTTTGTTAATGACTATAAATAATAAATATCAAGATTTTATAAGGAAATTAAGGCATTGTAATTTATAAATCGAAAAGTTTGGGAGGGGAATTGGGGATTTTAGGGAGTATCCTATAAAGCCGTTTCCCTTTACTAAAAATATTCCAACTCTACTATTGGAATGGTAGAAATTTATAATAGCGTTATAACGAAGTATTGCGAAAATTAGTACATTTTGTGAAAATGCTACGTAATCTATTATTTTCTAGTATTTTATAGAAAATATTGTTGAAAGTATGTAAAATAATGGTACAATGAAGTTGTAGTTACATTAATAGTTATTAATTCCTTGGAAAAGAATTAGTAAGATCAGTTTGAATATTAAATGATGTAACTATGTGTAAAAGGTAATAAACAAACTAATGAAATGAGGAGATTTTATGATTAAAATGATTCAATTTTTAGAGCAAAATCCGTCGATGGTAACTTTGTTAAAAGAAAAAAAAGCTTCTCTAGTTGGTGTTACTGAACTTGAGCAGAAAGCAATTTTAGACTCGTTTGATGAAGAGCTGCGCCCAGAGTGGGGTCTTTGGAACTGAGTTTTTTGAAAAATAATTGGTTTTGTAGTGCTATAAGTATTTATTTAATAATAGGTGTCTATTTATTATTTATTACTTATGGCACTTCTTTTTTAGGCATAAAAATAAAACAAGAAGACGGGCATTGGATTGTTACAGATTCATATTATAAAGATTGGGCAAAGAAGCAAAAAATATCGCCTGGAGATATTGTGCTTAAAATAGATGGAAGCTCTATTAATGATATTCAGATCATACAATATGATTTTATTATTCGTTCAGCAAAGGATTTAACAATTTTAAAACCTAATGGTGATGAAGTACATGTGCAAATAAAAGCATTCGATATTCCCCAACAATTTTATTATGTATTCGTTGTACCAACTGTCTATTATTTCCTATCGCTAATACTTTCTGTATATTTGCATATTAAACAGAAGGAAACACCGCTATTAAATCTATTAATTCTATTTATCTTAACAGTTTCATTAGCATATGTAAGTATAGGTGCGTCTGGGATATTAAATAATGTAGGGATTATTGTAAATCGTAGTAGTATGCTGCTATGTCCTGTACTTTTAATACATTTTTTAAGGCTTTATTTTGATTTTTTAAAGATAAAATGGTTGTTTATAAAAAACATAAAGATACTATATATACTTCCTCTTTCGGTAGTATTTTTAAGCATTTATGGAATTAGAAATAACACCATTCATGTTGTGCTTTCAAACGTAATCTTAGGAGCATTTTTCTTATTACTTATTATCATTCTTGGGATTATGATTTCGGGGTATATTAAATATAAAGTACCACAATTAAAAATATTATTGAGCAGTATAATCATTCCGTTTTTACCTTTTCTTTTTCTATACGCGTTACCAGAAGTTATCTTTCATAAACAAATACTCTCTGCAGATATTTGTTCCCTCTTTTTAGTAATAATACCTTTCAGTTTTATATGTACACAGCTCACTGAACGTATATTTGATATGGAATATTTTATTACCCGTTTACGCTATTACTTTAATTTTTCATTTGTTTTTACAATTTGGTTATTAGTAGGTCTGTATGTAATTACAGATTTGTCTATTTCAAGAATGGCGGAATTATTCTTTTTTGCCTTCTTATCATTAATAGCACTTTTCTATATTAAAGAGAAAATAGATTATCATAAGCGAAAAATTCTTTTTTCAACAAAGGGGGATTATATCCATCGATTGTATACGACAGTTGATAGTATTGGTAGGGTCGTGAAGATTGAAGATTTGCTGGATAAATTTGTTCAAGAAATTGCTTTACACCTTGAGATTAAACATGTTGGCGTATTAACCTATGATTTGCAAACACATCAAGTTACTTCCACAAGTACATCAAAAGAATATACTCAAAATCAAATGGATGAAATATTATTTGAAAATCTCCGCATGGGGGATATAAAGAAAACGGAGCATTTTTATATAGCTTTTATCCACCAAGATGTAAATTATAAAAGAATACTAGTCGTAGACCATAATAAATCAATTTATTTAAAGGATGAGGAGTTACTATGGCTTGAATTATTACTTTTATATGTAAATAATTTTATTGAAAATACGAAAATGGTGGAAGATCTATTAGAACAGTTAAAGCATATGAAAGAGGCTGATAAAAGTCAGCTACCATGGCTCAATAAACTACTTTGGCTACGCTTTGAACAAGAAAAATATCAATTAGCGCAAGAGCTTCATGATACGGTTTTACAAGAGCAGCTTCATATTGCTCGAGAAATGGATGTATGTATTCATGCGAAGAGGACAACGGATATTCAGGTGAACCTTACTAAGATTCATGATCATATGATTGCATCGTTGAATGATTTAAGAGGCTACTGTGAAAATTTGAAGCCACCATTATTAGATACACTAGGCTTAAATGCTGCGCTTGAAAAGCTTATTCAAAAAGTTCAAAAACGTGCGGATTTTGTTTTAGTTTATACAATGGATCGTCTCTATTTAGAAGATGAGCGTTTAAACTTAATGATTTATCGGCTTTTTCAAGAGTTGTTAAACAATGCATTAAAACATTCATATGCCAATACTGTCGAAATTCATTTGTTAGAAACAGCAGATGGCTTTGAAATAATTTATTCAGACGATGGTGTAGGCTGCAAAATGGATGGCATTATTGTTTCTGATTCAATGGGAATCAGGGGGATGCAAGAGAGGGTACAGGCATTTAATGGGCAGTTTTCTATCAATACCAATGTAGGAGAAGGAATGTCCATTCGAATTAAAATAAAAGAAGGAAATCATACGCATTCCTATGACTACGATACTTATAATAGAAGGTCAACTCCTAGTAGAGGATAATATATGAATAGAAAGAAAGATATGAACGATGTTAACACCTCCTAATCTTCTCGTCGAAATTACAGTACGAGTTGGATTGGGAGTTTTTGTATTGAAGTATATATAAATCGTAACAAAATGCAAAACAACTTCAAAATATGCGAATTTGGCAACTTATCAGGTAAAAAATTTAAAGTATGATTAGTCATGCTAGTAAGGAGAAACGCACATGCTATTAGAAGAACGGTTAAATAATTGGGTAAATTCTTTTAATCGAAATGGTTATTTGAATGGTACTTTATTAATTGCCTCTAATGAGAAGATTCTTTTAAACAGAGGGTTTGGTATGGCGAATTGGGAGCATAGTATACGAAATGTACCAACAACTAAATTTCGTATAGGGTCACTTACGAAAGCATTTACGGCGATGGCTATATTTCAATTGCATGAAAGGCAAAAATTGAATATAGATGATGGGGTAGGAAAATATCTACATGATTATCCGAATGGTCAACAAATAACGATATTTCATTGTTTAACGAATAGCTCCGGAATACCTAATTATACTAATGCGCCTGATTTTTGGTTTCGCACAATGAGATTGCCATCAACATTAGATCAGCTTATTGCTTCCTTTAAAGAAAAGGAATTAGAGTTTGAACCTGGTAGTAAATTTGGCTATTCAAATTCAGCGTACGCGTTGTTAACGGCTATTATTGAAAAAGTTTCAGACACGTCTTATGCAGATTACATACAGCAGCATATATGTCACCCATTAGGTATGGATCATACAGGCTGTGATAATGGGGTGAAGCTTATACCAGGTTTAGCTTCTGGTTATTCATTTTGGGAAGAGCCCATTCATGCAGCGTATGCAGATATGTCATTTCCATTAGGTTCCTACGGTTTATATTCTACAACAGAAGACCTATTTATTTGGGATCAGGCATTAACATCATCCAAATTACTTCGCAAAGAATTAACAGAGAAAATGTTGACTCCAAATCTTGGATCCTATGCGTGTGGCTGGATGGTCTCTGAAGTAATGGGGAAAAAATGTGTGCATCATTTTGGAGATATTAGCGGGTATTCAAGTGATTTCCTAAGATTTGTCGATGACCAAGTCACGATTATCTTTTTAAGCAATATGAATGTTACACCCGTTATGCACTTAAGTAGAGAGATTGCAAAGGTCGTTTTTGATAGAAATGTATCTTCATTGGCCCCTGCAGTTCCGGTAACGTTCACAAAGAATGAATCTGTCGAGGGGCAATATTTAATGGAAAATAAAGTACTTACTATTTCTATTAAAAATGAAGAGCTTTATTTAACGGTCCCTAAGATGTATGGCGCATTATATAAATTTAAGCTTATACCAATTAGTCATGACGCTACGAAAAGCGCTTTTTTAACCGAGATGATTTACGAACGATTGATCTTTTATTATTCATTATCAGGCGAAATAGAGCGCATAGAATACATCGATTGTAATGAAAAAACTTATATGCTTCATAAGCAATAGATGGAATATTATATTTTGAAACTAGAAAGAGACATCCCAAATCATAGTTGAGATGTCTCTTTGATGTTATTCATTATATGCGTTTAGCGTGAACACGAAGATACTTTTCGACATCATTGTAAAGTCCTGATTGATTTGCGTATTTCACATAGTTTTTGGCAGTGCGTAACCATTCTAATGTAGATGGCTGTACCTCTTCTAAAACGTGTAATAAATCATTAGTGGTGATAGGACGTTCATCACCGGTTGCTAAAATTTCAGCAAGTACATTTTCAGTAGCTAATTCAATCGTATTTTCAATGTCTGCACCTGAGAAAAACTCAGTTTGAGCAGCTAGTGTTTCGACATCTATTTCTTCAGCATATCTGCCCGCTAGCTTTAATTTAAAAATTTGCTCTCTCGCTTTTTTATCTGGTGGCGCGACAAAGATGAGACGGTCGAATCGACCAGGGCGCTTTAAGGCGCTATCGATATCCCAAGGGGTATTTGTAGCAGCCATAATAAGTACTTCATCTGTGCTTGTATCAATTCCCTCTAACTCGGTAAGGAATGTGTCGATCATTCCTCGGGTATATTCAGAAGCTTTAGACCGACTCATACCAATCGTGTCTACTTCATCAAAAAACATAATACTTGGCTTTTGAAAACGCGCCTTATCAAAAGCCGCTTTTAAATTTTGTTCACTTTCACCAATATAGCGATTTAATATGTCTGTAATATGAACGGGATAGAAATTAGCCTTACATTCACCAGCGGTTGCCTTGGCAATAAATGTTTTTCCACAACCAGGGGGACCATAGAGCAGTACACCGCCGCCTACTTTTTTTCGAAACTTAGCAAATAAACCTTTGTTATAAAATGGGCTAATAATACGTAAAGTAATGGTCTTTTTTAAGTCATCCAGCCCAGCAACATCCGTAAAAGTGATTTGTTCCTTCCCTTTTTTTACTGTTTTAGGGGCTTTACCATCAATAATTTTTAACCTAGGTGTAAAATCTATTATTTGATCCGTCTCGGTTTCTTCACTTTTGTCTTCTCTTTCAAGCAATTCTTCTGCTGAAGCGACAATGTCTTCAGTAGTCTCAATCATTTCATCTGACTTCGTTTGCTGAATTTGCAAACTCGTTTTTGTTAATTCATTGATGATTTCCATACGTAGTGTATCATCTGTACAGAGAGAAATTCCTGTTGAATACGATAGTATCGCTTCTAGCCAACGATCGTTTTCAGCAAGCTCTTTTCCCAGCCAGTAATGTGCTTGAGGGTCAGTTGGGCTTTGTTCCACCATTTGCTGTAACCATTTAATTTTATCCATATGTATAACCCCTTATTTTTCTTAGTCCCTTAGCCAATGGAACTGATATCCATGTATAAAGTGCAAGTATTACATAGCATTTTAAAAACAGCATGGCTATACTATCAAACCCTAGTGCTAATAATAAAAAGGTTAGCCCAATCCCTACAAGCCAAATGATAGCTGGACCCCCTAAACGCTCTATAAAACGATTAGGCGCTAGCAGAGGGTGGGTTGTAATTTCCATCTCTTCTAATAGAGCTAGTAATGTTTGATCCTCAGGATTTAAAAGAAAGGCTTGTCTGTAATATTCTTTCGCTTCTTTTTCGTTATTTCGGAAGGAGGCATTTATTCCGAGGTGCAACAATTTTGCCACTTCACTATCTGCTGAATTCATATATTGTTCTAATGCTAGGATTTGTTGTTCTTTACTTCCATGTACACCTTGTAAAATAAAGTTTCTCCGTAATACATATGAATTGTCCGGATCTAATTCTAATGCTTTATTGATTAATAACTTTGATTTATTACGATATCCTGTTTGTTTCATTAAAACAGCATAGCCTGCATGCGTTTCAGCATTGTTTGGATTTAAGCGAAGTGATTCAAGAAAGGCTTTTTCTGCTTCTTGCCATCGCTCGGTCTCCATGTATAGATGGCCGAGAAAATAAAATATGATTTCCTCATCGAATCCTAATCTCATCGCTTCATGAAATTGTTTTTCAGCCTCGCCAAATTCGTTTATTGCATAGTTACTGTAAGCTAACATATACCAAAGCCGGCTATTTTCAATATTGTCATGTAATTCCTCGTTAATAAGCTCAATAACTCGGGGATATTTACCTATATTAAAATAATGCTCAATAACTTCAAAGGATGGTTCTTCATATTCATCATATTCTTCAAATTCACTCATAATATATCTCCTTTCCTATAGTGCTAGTAAGAATAACGTAACCAAAGCATCGATTAAGCCCGAGAAGATGATTGCAGCAAATCCTGGTCTCCATAATGATTCAGCACCACCATCTACTGCTAAATGTTCTTTATACGGCTTGTCTAAAAATGCGAAGAAAATGAAAAAACAGGCAACCCCAAAAAGTCGACCAATAAATTTAATATATTTTTCATCTATAAGGATGAATTGTTGACCAATTGCGTAAACTACCGCAAGCTTCGCAATAATAAGTACAATACTAATAATCGCTAACAGCTGTATATCTTTTTTCTCAATTTTTAGCCATTTAGCGTTTTGTATACCTAGTATGGTAATGGCAAAAATACCACCAAACGCAGCAACAAAAAATAGATTACTAATTTCATAGCTTCTTGTCCTGTCTACTTCATTGTTTGTTAAACTAGGTTCATATAGATTTTCCATAATTCCATCAAGCTCCTGTTTCCTATTAATATCCTAATAATAGTTGTATTATACATATATTTCTTTAAACTGGAAACACCTTCTTTGCAGGATTGTCATGCTCCTAGATTCTTATTAAAATGAATCAGATTCTATAATCAAAAAAATATTATTTTCGTAATTGGAATAGGAGAAAATGCACGTTTTTAGAATTATTCAATAAAATGAAGAGAATTATTAAAAATGTAACCGATATAATTCAATAGATGATAGAGGAGGTATGTAAATTTGAATAAAAAATTATTTTTGACAGCAGCAGCTATCCCGGTAGCTCTTATTGTACCAACAGTTGCAGGAGCGGCAGCCAATACCGTTTCCATCACAGGAAATAATATAGTGAATGAAACGTTAAAAGCTTCTATTGAAAACTTACCAGCAAATTCAATTGTGAATGGTTATCAGTGGTATTATGTAGATGGTTCTAACAATTCAACGAATAAACCAATCTCTGGTGCTACAACAGCGTCATTTACAATACCAGTTGATGCAGCAGGCAAAGCAGTTTTCGTGGAAGCGACTACAACTAATGGCGATAAGTATAAGAGTGAACCCCGTTCGATTAATGAACTAAAACTGTCAATAACTGCTCCAAGAATTGATAGTAGTTCAAATTATGCAGTACCTGGTGAATTGGTACAAGTCGCAGGTGCAATAGTAACCGATGATGCCGGAGCAAAGTTACAAAATAGTCAGATTACATATAGCTATCAATGGTTTTATAAAGTTGGTGAATCCTTCACAATTATTGATGGAGCAACTAACGACACATACAAAATTCCTAATGATGCTTTAGAAAAAGGCATGAAAGATATCATTGTTAAAGTAAAGGCAAAGGTAGGATCTTCTTTCGTGGAATCTGATGTTTCTGCTGTGAAATCAGTATCGAATGAACCTTCTGATTCAATGGTTGAAGACATTAAAACTTTACTAATAAATGACAACAAATATAACTTGACAAGTCTAGAATCTTTTAAGTCAGCTGTCACTGCATTGGAAAGTCAATATCAGGCACTATCAACTGCAGCAAAGGCGAATGTGAAAAATTATGATGTATTAAAGAGAGCAGCTGCAGATGTAGAGTTAATTAGCAAGTTAAATGAGAAAGTAGATAAGGTAAAAGAGGTTAATGAAAAAGACCTACCAAAATATTTAAAAGAAATCGATGAGGCTTATGATAAGTTTGATTTATTACAACGTAGCTTAGATCTAAATGATGCCCTATACAATAGCATTAAAAACATTTTGAAAGATCCGACAGATATTGAAGAATTTAAAGAAGTTAGAAGAATCAATCAGGCAATTGTAGCATTATTAACATATGAAAATTCCTATGTGAAGTATGTACCTACTAGCTTAGAGTCTTTACAAGCAGCAGTTGAAACAATTGAAAAGGATATAGCGAAATTATCTCAAAATTACCGAACAACTGTTCAAAATCAAGCAATTTTAAGTGATGCTAAAGCGGATATAAAAAAGGTTGAACAATTTATTAAACTTTTCGATAAGCTGTCTGAAAAAGATGCACCTAGCAAACAGGTGACTACAGCAAAATCAATACGTACGTCTTATGAAAAGTTAACTTATAAACAACTTCAACTTGTACCAGCAAAATATATGTATACATTACTGCAAGCAGAAAATGCGGAAAACAGTCAAATAGACAAATTAAATAGTGAGATCGACAGTTATGTAGGCGATGTGATTGATAGTTACCCAATTGATCCTTCAGTAACTACTTGGCAAAGTCATGTTAATAATGTAAACCGTATTATTAATGAATATAAGGGCTTAACGAAAAATTCAGCGGCTAAAATTGTCGGATATGATAGCATTGTAACCTTGCAAAAAGATTTTAAAGCAGCTGAAAAAATTATTAAGGATATGGACGCCTATCAAAAACTTTCAGTAACGCCAGGTGTAGCTGAAAGTAAGTTGAAAACGAACTACACGAATGTATTGAAAGCATATAATAAGTTAACGACTCTACAGCAATCACTTGTGTATAATGCAAATGATTTTTTATTAAATACACCGACTATTACCGTTAATACAAATGGTAAGGAACCTGCTGATAAAGCTGCTGCATTAGCTTTAAAGGCTGATGTTGATAAGCTTGCTGATGTAACGAAATATACATTTGTACAATTTGAATCTGCTGTTAATGCAGCAACAACAAAATATAAAAACCTATCTTCCGCTGGACGAAAGTATGTAACAAACTATTATTTATTAACAGCGGCTAGTAAAGATCTTTCTGGTGTGAAGTCATTCCATAAAAAAGTGCAAACCGCAAGAGAAGAAAAAGATGCTACGAAACAAGCGAAAAAAATTCAAACAGTTCAAACTGCTTATGCAAAACTACCTGCAAATCAACAGTTTCTGGCAAAACAGCAATACGAAGATTTGCTCAATAATCGTTTAGAAGATAGCAATGCACCAGATATCACTAAATTAAATAATGAAATTGCAAAAATCGTCTCAAATGATACGTATACAGTTTCAATGGAAAAAATTAAGGAGCTTTCAGCGCAATATAATAAGCTAAGCTCTAGTGATAAAAAACGTATTACGAATGCTACCATCTTAACAACAGCAGTTTCTGATGTAAAAAAAGTTGAATCATTTATGAAGACGTATGAAAAATCATTTCATAGTAACCCAACAACTGTCATCAAAGCTTTTGCTAAGCTTACATCAAAACAAATGAGTTTAGTTAGTCCAGAAATAAGACAATCTATAATTGATCAAGATAAAAATCAACAACAGTCTAATGAAATTGCTTTGAAATTAGTTGAATCCATTAATTCATTGCTAGTAAATGGTGAATATATTGATGACTTGGAGACGAAAGTAAAAGAAATTCGTACAGCATATGATGGTCTAAGTGCTTCCGAAAAGAGCGTCGTGAAAAACTATTCTAAGCTAACTCAGGCCGAGAGCGATTTGAAAAAGGTAGCAGAGGTTCATGCTCTTTACGTACCAGCTACAAACGAAAATGCAGCAGCTCGTAAAACTTGGCAAACTGCATACGGTAAGCTCTCAAAGAAATTAGAACTTTTATATCAAAAGATGTATGCAAACGATTTATAAAAAATAGTTTAAACCAGCACCCCGGATAAAGAAATTTATTCGGGGTTTTAATGTGTGTGTCTGGAATGAAGATGTTGATAATAATTGTCAAGGCCTTAATATTGTGTAAAATTCTATACAAAGTTTTTCAACCCTGATTTTAGTTTTCCTAAATTTTACAGCTTGCGTTGGGATTCGCCGCCAACCACATAAAGAACGCCGCTAAAACATAGAACTGCACCGCCAACCAAGCAAAGAACGCCGCTAAAACATAAAGTTTCGCTGCTAACAAGCTTTTTCGCGGTTTTATCAGCGATGTTCGTGGTTCTATCAGCGATGTTCGCGATTCAAGAAGTGGAAGATATGACCAAAAATTAAAAGTTAGGTGATAAAACGAGAACGTTAATCAATAAAATTCAAAAGTTGGGTAATAAAACATAAAAGTGTTCCGATGAAATTCATAAGTTGGGTGACATTATGTTAAAAGTATATATGGATAAGTGATTAGAGAGAGGAATATGTTTCAGGAAAAGCTTATAAGGCGAAGGCTAGTATTTTTCTATCTTATTTGACTTACACCTCTCTAGCAAACATACAGCAGCCGCACCACATCTGGGTAGAAGTGTATGAGATGACGTTGAGTTAATGAATGTTAGGGTAAACTATTTTTATGTGAGCATATCATGCCAAAAGCGCGCGTGCACTATGCGGTACAACATGTCGTGCAACCATATGCAAAGGTGATAGAGAAACTTTATAAAATTTATCAAAAATATTAAGGCGCAATGACTGAAACATCATTAGAAAGCGCCTTTGTGGGGCAGCGTCATATTTTATTCCAAATAAAACATTGTATAATACGATGCAAAAACAAATACTTGATTGAGAAATGCAAACTTATGAAATAGACTGCTGTTGATTAAATGAAATCCAGCACATATTGAAGAAGAAGGAACGTCTGGGTGAGGAGACTTTTCCGGGAGGCTAAGCATCCAAAATTTTAAAAAAGTATTTAAAAATTTATACCAAATAGAGTCTTCATAGGGTAAACTATGGAGGCTCTGTTTTTGCCTATTATTAAGTTTTTTTCTTAGTAAAGTGTATTTATTGAGTAGTTATGGCGTAAAAATGCCGTTTTTTGAAAGGAGATCACAAAATGCCGACAGATCATATCAATCATCATAATCACCTTGCGGCAGAATGGGTGAAACAGTTTCGTCCTTATGCGAAAGAGGGACAATGCGCAAGCTATATTCCCGCTTTAGCGGAAAAAGAGCCAAATCAATTAGCGATTTCGATTATCGGTACTAATAATGAGGAAATGAAAGCTGGAGACACAACTGAACTATTTACGCTACAAAGTGTTTCAAAAGTCGTTACCTTTATATTAGCGTGTATGGAACGGGGATTACCTTATGTTTTAGAACGAGTAGATGTTGAACCTACAGGTGACACCTTCAATTCCATTATTCGACTAGAAAGCCATCAGCCTGGAAAACCTTTTAATCCAATGATTAATGCAGGAGCGATTACAGTATCCTCTATGCTTGACGGTAGTTCTCCACAAGAGAAGGTTTCGAAAATCCTTCAATTTTTAGAACAAATGGTTGGCAAGGAATTAAAGGTTAATGAAGAGGTTTATCAATCTGAGTGGCAAACTGCCAATCGAAACCGTTCATTAGCCTATTATTTAATGGATTCTGGCTTTTTAGACTGTCCTGTAGAAGAAGCATTAGAGGTTTATTTGAAACAATGTGCTATTGAAGTAAATGTTTCAGATTTGGCGATGATTGGTTTAGTCATTGCCAATGATGGTTATCATCCTTTATTAAAAACACAGCTATTTCCTAAACAAGTAGCAAAATTAGCGAAGGCATTGATGGTTACTTGCGGGATGTATAATGCTTCTGGTAAATTTGCAGCATTTATCGGGTTACCTGCAAAAAGTGGTGTCTCTGGAGCAATTTTAGCGGCAGTGCCAAGTCACGCGGGCTTAGATTCACCTTTCCCTACTGGCTGTGGTATTGGCATTTATGGACCAGCAATTGATGACATCGGGAACAGTGTAGCTGGAGTGCATTTACTAAAGCATATTGCTACCGAGTGGAATATGAATATTTTTTAAGCCATTCAAAAAGATGACTTCATAAATGGAGTCATCTTTTTTGATTATGTTGTTAATTTGCAATAAAAAGCTCTGAATTACTTTCTTTTCATTATATAAATAATCATTAGTAGCATAAACCAAATTGGTGTTAATAGTAATGCGGTACGTGTTGCCTCTGAAATGAACATGACTACTAATAAAAATGCAAAGAAGGCAAGTACTAAATAGTTCACAAACGGAGTAAAAGGTGCCTTGAAAATCGATGCTTCATGAAGTGCGCGATTTTTACGTTTATAAATGATATGAGAGATTAATATAATACTCCACACCCAGATAAAGCAAATAGCACTAATCGTTGTCACAATACTAAAGGCATTTTCAGGCATTAATTTACTTAGTAATGCACCAGCGGAAACTACAATTGCAGAAACAACGAGTGCGTTACTTGGCACACTGTTTTTATTGAGCTTTGCAAACTTTGGCGAAGCTTGCTTGTTGTTTCCAAGATTAAAAAGCATGCGGCTAGTAGAAAATAAGCCACTATTACCGGCTGAAGCAGCAGATGTAAGAACGACAAAATTAATAATACCTGCAGCAATTGGAATACCAGCTAGTGTAAATACTTGTACAAAAGGGCTACTTGAGGCAGACATTTCATACCAAGGATTAATGCATAAAATAACAAATAACGCTCCTACGTAGAATAATAAAATGCGTAATGGAATTTTATTAATGGCAGAAGGAATATTTTTTTTAGGGTTGGCCGTTTCTGCAGCAGAAACGCCTACTAATTCGACACCAACAAAGGCGAAAACAACCATTTGGAATGCCATTAGGAAACCGTATAGGCCGTTCGGGAATAACCCGCCATGTGACCAAAGATTTTCAACTGTCACTGTGCTAGAGCTTGTTTGAAAGCCTGTAAATAACATGATTAGGCCAATAACAATCAGTGCCACAATGGTGATGACTTTTATAAGGGCAAACCAAAATTCTAGTTCGCCAAATAGTTTTACAGTTAACAAATTCAAAATTAGTAACAGTACTAAACACCCGATTGCAGGCACCCATTGAGGTATATCAAACCAATAATGTGTATAAACGCCGACAGCAATAATATCTGCCATAGCGGTCATGATCCAGCAGAACCAGTATGTCCATCCAGTGATGTAACCTGCCCAAGGACCTATGTATTCAGATGCAAAATCGGTAAATGATGTATAGCCAGCATTCGATAATAATAATTCACCTAATGCCCGCATAACAAAAAATAAGGCGGTCCCGACAATGAGATAGGCAAAGATGATGGAAGGTCCCGCTAAAGCAATGGCTTTACCTGAACCTAAAAATAAACCAGTACCGATTGTTCCACCGATCGCTATGAGCTGCACATGGCGATTTTTTAATTCACGTTTTAATTGTTGTTGTTCCACGTTGATCCCCCTCAAAGATACGTAAAAACTATGACTGGAAAATAAAAAAGAGACTAGTAATGACACTAGTCTCGTAAACGACAGAATAACAAATACCGATTACGGATGTTATAGGTAAATAAAGAAAAACATTCGTATCGTATAGCTTTCGTGTTGAAAGTTGATATTACTCCTCTGTCCTTTTGCCTGAGATAGTGAACCCTTCGGCGACGCAAAATGCGCTCTCTCCAGAACTGCTCCTGCTATAGTGTTATCCATAGCATTCATAGCTTATATTGTATGTCTGTATGACATTATTTTAAGATATTATAAATCCTATCAGTGCCTAGTTAATTATTCAAGGATAAATTTTAAACATTTTCAGAAAAAAAGAAGAATGGAGTTCATCTAGGTAAATACTTTACGAAAAATAGTATTTTTAGACATACATTAATAATAAGTATATTACCTCACGTAGTTTTATTCTTTTCTGAAGAATTAACTTGTCAGACGTTAAACAATATATAATATAGTAGAAACTCAGAATTTTTTGCAAAAAGAAACCATCTCATAGTCATCTGAGATGGTTTGCATTTTGTTTAAAACAAAATTGATATAGGTAAATACAAATAAATTTACTTTATGTTATGAGTAGATTTATGTCTTATTGATTTTTTAATTTTGTTTTTTGGACTTTATTTTACCTGTCCAAGTACGGAAGCCGCCTTGAAGTTGGTAAATTTGGTTGTAGCCACGCTTTTTAAGAAATAGAGCAGCACGTGAGCTACGGCCTGTATTTTGACAGTATAAATATACTGGTAAATCTGGGCGAATTTCTTTGTGACGTTGACGTAGAGTAGTTGAAGGAACATTGCGTGCACCAAGGATGTGACCAGCATCAAATTCTTTTTGTTCACGTACGTCAATAAGCTGTGCTTTACGATAGCCTTCAATAAATTGTTCTTGTGTTAGGTTTGTTACGGCTTTTTTTAGTCGTAGGGCATTTATGCCGATATAAGCAATTACAACTACTAAAATAACACCGATTGTGATAAGTATGTTCAACAAAATTTCTTACCCCTTTCTATCTTCTTTATTATTATAAAAGATGCGCTAGCGATAGTCCAATGAGTTTGATAAAATAAATTACATTGTGGCTAGAATTAATCTATCTTTTGTCTAGGAATGTTTTAGTGAAAGGCCACAGAATTATCCACTATTTTCTTGGTTTTGTGTGGGGGATTACTTAGATAAAGAATTGAATTAAACGAAAAGTGTCAAAATTTGAGAAGCACTATTTTTGGCTCATTATTAAGAGTAGGATGAAATTTGTTAAAATGTATGCCCTATATAGGTTGATTGGAGTGAAGGCGGGGCGATAAGACCCTGCAGCGAAGCGGAGCGTCAGCGACAACTGTTTTAACTGTGCGAAAGCGAAGCGGCAGCAACAAATGTTTTAACTGTGCGAAAGCGAAGCGGCAGCAACAAAGCGCCCAGCCGTAACGGAAATTAACCACTCGCTATAGCAATGAGCCTTATTTTGTACACATTCGCATAATATTTGTAGGAGATGAAAATATGACAACTTGGTATTTTCTAAATTCAGGGAAATGTAGCCCTTCTTTTAATATGGCATTAGATGAAGCATTACTTGATTGGCATAGTGAAGGTTTAATTCCACCAGTCATTCGTTTTTATGAGTGGGAGCCAGCAACACTTTCGATTGGCTATTTTCAGCAGGCGAAAAGAGATATTAATCTAGAAGCGGTACGAGAACAAGGACTAGGCTTTGTTCGTCGCCCAACAGGTGGTAGAGCTGTTTTACATGAACATGAATTGACATATAGCGTCATTGTATCAGAAAGCTATCCAAATATGCCTGAAACAGTGACAGAGGCATATAGAGTGTTAAGTGAAGGTATATTGCAAGGTTTTCATAATCTAGGTATGGATGCTTATTTTAGTGTACCTGATACAGAAGAACAAAGAGCAGACTTAAAGAAACCAAAAAGCGCAGTTTGCTTTGATGCGCCAAGTTGGTATGAGCTTGTCGTGGAAGGAAAAAAAGTAGCTGGTAGTGCACAAACTCGTCAAAAAGGTGTTATTTTACAGCACGGAGCTATTTTACTTGATTTAGATCAAGAAAAATTATTGTCTGTCTTCAATTTTTCAAGTGAAGAAGCAAAGGATCGTATGCGTAGAAAGATGCCAGAGAAGGCTGTTGCTATCAATAACCTTGTTAAAGAACCAGTGACGATAGAACAATGTGTGACAGCATTTAGAGATGGTTTTGCAAAATCGTTGCAAATTGATTTAAAACCATTTACACTTTCTGAGGAGCAATTAGAATATGTACATGCATTAGAAGAAAAAAAATATGCATGTGATGATTGGAACTTCAAAAAATAAAAAATGGTATAAGAAAAATATTTTTTTATCGTTCAACCCTTGTAATAACAAGTAGTTCGGATTCTATTCGAAATTGCAAGAGTTGAATTGAAAAACTATATATAGTATCTTAATTAAAGAAATATACACAATATGTAGTGTTTAGCGACACATGATATTGTGTATTTATTTTGTAAGGCAGAAAATAAGGGAGGCAAAATGATGGTACTAACAAATCATCAACCCGAAGTAAACAAATTTGAACAGTTAAACAAAGACATTGAACAATTTCCGCAGGTTCATCCTGTAACACCTGATATGCACATTACGCATAAGGGTGTATCAAGACTTGTGATGATCGATCGCTACTCGTTTAAGGATACGGAGAAGAAAACGTTAAAAGCCGGTGATTTTGTCGTATTAACAGTGAAGGCAGATCCGAAATTCCCTGCACGTGGTTTGGGGACAATCCAAAAGCTTGATATGTCTACGAAAACAGCAGAAATTTTGATTGAGGAAGATTACCGTAGTGCGTTAGATGATCCGAAAGAGCAAGAAACGGGTGTGATTACACGTTCAATTGACGTGCTAGAAAAGCCTCTTGAAATATTTTATGAACAAATCGCAAAACGAAATGCAACAGGACTTGCTGCTGTTGAAAAAACACAAGAGAAACGCCAAGAATGGTTTGAGAAGTTTTATGAGCAGTTAGTATCATTGAAATTCATTCCAGCTGGACGAGTTATTTACGGAGCAGGATCTGAAACAGATGTAACGTTCTTCAACTGTTACGTAATGCCATTTGTAGCAGATTCACGTGAAGGTATCAGTGATCATCGTAAGCAAGTAATGGAAATTATGAGCCGCGGTGGTGGTGTAGGGACGAATGGTTCGACATTGCGTCCACGTAACACTTTAGCACGTGGTGTAAATGGTAAATCATCTGGTTCTGTATCATGGTTAGATGATATTGCGAAGCTGACTCATCTTGTCGAACAAGGTGGTTCCCGCAGAGGTATGCATAATCTAGGTGCTTCTGCGTAAACAAACCTCGTGAATTGCTGGGAACTCTTTAACGGAAATATTGTCACTTTAATTGAGGTGGGAAATATGGATGTTTATAATGCGAAACAGCCACAGACTTGTTTAATATGTGGTTTTACAATAAATCATAATAAACAAGGAAGGTTTACGTCTCATTTGAAAAATGAGCATCATTTAACATTAGAAAATTATTTAATATCTTATTTTTATCCAGTAGAAATGGTAACCTGCCAATATATTTTATGTAATAAAAAGGTTAAATTGAGGCGTGGTATTCCCAATCAATTTTGTAGTAGCAGCTGTCGAGGAAAAGGTGAGCCTTTAACTTGTGTAATTTGTGGAAAACTATTCGATGAAAAGCACCGGCAGACTAAAACTTGTAGCAAAGAGTGTGCGAGTAGGCTGCGATCACAAAATACAGGAAAATGGCACAATGAAATGCCAGATGAACAAAAGAAGGTTCATTTTGAAAATATCATTTCAAAAACAGCTAAAACTAGAAAAATGAATGGGACTCCTTCATGGAATAGCGGTAAGACTGGAGTTTATAGTAAAGAAACTATTGAGAAAATTCGACAAGCTGCATTAAAACAATTGGAGAGAGAAACATTTAGAAAAACTAGTATTGAAAGAGCTCTCGAGGATTTCTTGGTCGAACAATCAATCCCTTATAAATATTCCTTTATATTTGAAGGAGCACAATTTGATTTTTTATTAGTAGGGACAAATATTCTAATTGAATGTGATGGCGATTTTTGGCATGGGAATCCAAAATTTTATTCCTCTTTTTATGAAGTTCAAAAGAGGATAAAAGCTAGGGATATCGATAAAAATCAAATTGCAGTGGCTCATGGATATACTTTACTCCGTTTCTGGGAAGATGAGATAAAAAACGATTTTGAAAATGTAAAAAAACGCATTATAAATGCACTGCTAGCTACAACGTAACTGGAAACGGTAAGCGTGAATGCTTGAAAATAGCAGTGGGATAAAGACAATCAGCAGCCAAGCCTCTTTCAAAGAGGAAGGTTCAACGACCATCGAAAGCACGCTAAGATAGCGGAAGCGAGTAGAGTAGGAGTGAAGCCACTCCGAAGTGCGAGGACATCTATTAAGATGTAAGATATGGTCTCAACTTCTATGGTGACATAGAGAGTGGGTGTAGCGAACCCGCGTAAGAAATCGGCACAAATGATTATGCTAGCAGATTGGCATCCTGATATCGTGGAATTTATTATTTCAAAAATGCAAAATCCACGTATTCTACGATACCTAATCGAAAATACAACGGATAAAACAATTATTCGTTTAGCAAAAGAAAAATTAAACTTTAAGCCTCTTTCATTCCAAGAGGAAGCGATGTATCAAGGTATTGTTAACTATAAAGGTATCGAAGGCTTAGGTGGTTTTGATACAGCTATTATTCGTGAAGCGGAAAACAAACTGCGTGATGGTGGTACTTATACGGTTCACAATCCAGAGTTTTTAACTGGTGCAAATATTTCTGTAACATTAACAAAAGAATTTATGCAAGCTGTAGAAAATGACGCTGACTTTGAGCTTCGTTTCCCAGCTGTTGAAGAATATACAAAAGAAGAGATGGCTATTTACAACAGTGAATGGCATAAAGTTGGAGATGTGCGTGAATGGGAGAAAATGGGCTATAAAGTACGCACTTACCGCACGATTAAAGCGAAGGAATTATGGAATTTAATCAACGTTTGTGCAACGTACTCTGCAGAGCCAGGTATTTTCTTCATCGACAACGCTAATGACATGACTAACGCAAAAGCTTATGGCCAAAGCGTTGTAGCGACAAATCCGTGTGGTGGACTTCGCCTCACGTTAAAAATTGCGGGATAAAGCGGGAAGGCTGAGAATGCTAATCCGAACCGAAGGCTAAAGGTAAAACTTCAGTCAGGGGCAACGCATACCCGGTGATCCTACTTAGTAGACTATAACCCGGGCACGAGACCGCAACATTACAGAAAATAATGTAATGAAAATGTATGCTGAACTTACAGGAATTGAACTGTAAGAACTAGAGGATAAAAAGCCTTTAGGATAACAATAATTGGAACAACCACTTGCACCATATTCTGTGTGTAACTTAGCAGCTGTGAACTTAGCACAGTTTGCGAATAAAGAAAATCAAACAATTGATTACGAAGCACTACGTGAAACAGTTCGTGTTGGTGTTCGTATGCAAGATAATGTTATTGATGCTACACCATACTTCTTAGAAGAAAACCGTGTACAAGCTCTTGGAGAGCGTCGTGTTGGCTTGGGCGTAATGGGCTTAGCGGACTTACTCATTTATTGTGAGAAGGAATATGGCTCAGAAGCAGGTAATGAACTAGTCGATGAAATCTTTAAAACGATCGCTGAGACTGCGTATGAGGCGTCAACAGAGCTTGCAAAAGAACGTGGTAGCTTCCCATTCCTTGTGGGAGCAACAGAGGAAGAGACAGCACGTTTACGTAAAGCATTTACTGAAACAGGCTTCATGCAAAAAATGCCTGCACATATTAAAGAGCAAATTTTAGCAACTGGTATTCGCAACTCGCATTTACTAACAGTAGCTCCAACTGGTTCTACTGGTACGATGGTTGGCGTGGCAACTGGTCTTGAGCCATACTTCTCGTTCACATATTACCGCTCAGGTCGTCTAGGTAAATTTATCGAGGTAAAAGCAGAGATCGTACATGAATATTTAGAACGTCATCCAGAAGTGAATGAGAATGACCTTCCTGAATGGTTCGTTACGGCGATGGAGTTAAAACCAGAGGCGCATGCTGATGTACAATGTATCATCCAAAAATGGATTGATTCATCCATTTCAAAAACGGTAAACGCACCAAAAGGTTATACAGTACAGCAAGTTGAAAAAGTGTACGAGCGCTTATATAAAGGTGGCGCTAAAGGTGGTACGGTCTATGTAGATGGTAGCCGTGATTCACAAGTACTGACACTAAAAGCCGAAGAAAATGATATGGATCAACTATCATTCGAGGAAGAATTAGTAGAAGTACCAACGAAGCGTCCTGTTGTATTAGTAGATACGATTCAAGCGTTAGAATCGACAACAGTTATCGGTTCGGATGTAGGGAATACTTGCCCTGTATGCCGTAAAGGAACTGTAGAGGAAATCGGTGGCTGTAATACATGTACAAACTGTGCTGCACAGTTAAAATGTGGCCTATAAATTAAATGAAAAAGTGTCTATTGTTGATTTGAAATAAAGTCGTACCGTTTATAAAAAAGATGTACCGTTTAAAATAAAGTTATACCGTTTGTAAAAAAGTTGCACCGTTTTACCCCTTTGGATAATATTAATCTAAAGGGGTGTTTTTATGTCAAAACGAACTAGAACATCTAAAGCCGAAAAGTGGATTAAAGAAGGTCGTGGCTATGGAGTTGGAG
>Ga0209784_100092_pt1 | contig 116472 bp, 118 predicted proteins | sample AraplaCvi_mLB_r2_2_FD_184284 | JGI IMG/M metagenome (GOLD analysis project Ga0209784, IMG submission 184284) | Arabidopsis root microbial communities from North Carolina, USA - plate scrape CL_Cvi_mLB_r2 (SPAdes) (version 2) | ecosystem: Host-associated > Plants > Roots > Endosphere | place...
GCTGGCGTAGCGACATAGGTTCCGGCAGGCACGGTCGTCCCCGGCTTCCCCGTAAACACAACGCTGCCGGACGATGCGACCGCTTCACGCCGGGTAATCCCATGCTCTGCCGTCCTCAGATCGAGTTCGGCAGACCGGATATCGGGATGATCGCTTGCTACGGTGCTCGCAAAGCCACGACGCAGCAGCTCCTGCGCCCACAAGGCAGCCTCAGACAGCATAAAGGCAACCGGCGCCTGCGCATCCCAAATAAAAGAGCCCTCCGACTTGTCGATGTCCGAAGGCACTTTGTTCAGCATGCGGTTCATAATGTTCTCTTCCGTCTGATCCAACAAATATAACGGCAAATCTGCCATCAGATCACCACGCTTTCTATGATTTCCGTCTCATCCCGAACGCTCGTAATGCGGCAGCTGAAACGGCAGGCTTCTCCTTCCCATTCAAAAAGAAATTGATCCACGCTCTCCGTTCGTGCGTCCGCCAGCAGCGTCTCGGTTACCATGCGCTGAATTTCGCTCTCTTGCAGAGATCGGTCGTAGCCTTTGCCGACCAGCTCCTCCAGCTCGCTGCCGTAATCGCGCGTATAGATCAAATGGCGGTATCGCGGCGTACGGATCGCTTTTTCGCACCAGATGACCCAGGCTTCCTTGTCGTCCGCAACCGGAATCTTCCGGGTGGGAGTCATCACGAACTCACCGGCATCAAAATCATACCGCCAGCTCCGTCCAAAAACAGCTCCTTCACCCTCCAGTACCTCCGGATCCGTGGCATCCGTCCAAACCATGTCCTCGTTCTCCGGAAACAAATTAGCCACCGCTGCTCACCACCTTACACACAACGACCACGTCATTGCCGCTGTTGACCCGAACGGCCAGCACGCGGTCCCCCGGTTTCAAGCCTTTCCCTAGCTCAAAAAGGGTATCTTCGACTTCATTTTCTTCCACATCAAATGTCATTTCCTGCGGCTGTCCTCCCAAAGTGGCGGTACCAGCAGCCGTATAACGGGGCAAGGACAGCATTCCTGGCAGCTCCGCCACCATATAGTCCTGCAGCTCATGCTTGAAATCATCCAGCTTAAGTCCCGTCGAGGTTATCGTGCCGAGAACGGCCCCTACGCCGCCCATGGCTTGACGGGTTTGCTTGTTCAATGAGGCATATAAGGAGGACGCCAATTGTCCATAGGGGTCTTTATTCAAGGTAAAACCTCCTCTTTACATCGTCATAACTCCCCAGCTCCAGCATCATGCTCCCGGGGTTTCCCAGCTCACGGCTGACGGAAATCACGAGCAGCTTCATCGAGCCCAGCATGACCGCATCTCCGGCGCGGATCGTATTGACATCAGGTGCATTCAGGGAGATCGTCTCCCGAATCCCCCTCAGTTTGCTCCGTGCCAGCTGGCGGGCAGCCGCAGGCGACTTCACTTCATCATCCTGAATGATCGCTTGGAGTTGGCCGTATTTAGCGATATCCTTCTCCTCGATGACCATTACTTTGGAAGGAACCTCTTGTCCGGTCTCGCTGGCGGCAGTCGCCAGCACTTTGACCTTGGTCGCCGCACCCTCCAGCGTCCGCGATTGCGTAGTATCCGTGATAGCCTCCAGGATGTAGACTTCTTTGTTCGTTCCTAACTCATACAGCTCAAGCCCTGAAGAGATCATCCGCGGATGATACAGCTTGCCGCCGGCTTTGGCCGTCTCCCGCAGATCAGCGAACATGCTCGCGTAGATCGACTGCGTCCGGTAAACAGAACGCCCCAGCTGCTTCTCGGTATCGGGCAAAACCGCAATTTTCAGGTTCCAGTCCGCCGCGTACTTTTTGAACCGCTGGGTGGCGGTCTGCTTCGCCGGGAACAGATATTCATCCTCCGACTTGTCCAGATATACCGTCCGATCGTACAGCGTGAGGGTCATCCGCTTCACCCCATTATTGGAGGTTTCCACTTCCCACACGACAGCCGGGTGCAGTAGGGGGACATAATCTTTTTTGCCGTATGGAATTCCGCTGATCCGGATCGCCATTCCCGGCGAAATCGGCGGCATATCCGGCGTGATGACCAGATTGATGGTTCCCTGGTAAGCGACTTGTTCAAGCGAATCCCGCAGGTTGATAGCTTCCACCAAGGGAGACAGATCGTATTGATCCTGCAAAATCACCTTGTAACTCATGACAGCACCAGCTTCTGCCCGGGTTTGATGGCGTTCGGGTCTTTGCCGATCGTCTTCTGGTTCAGCTTGTAGATCTGGTTCCATTTCGAGCTGTCCCCGAGCTCCAGCTTGGCGATTTTGGAAAGGGAGTCTCCTGCCTTCACGATATACGTCTTGTTCTTGTCCTTCATGTCGGCCCGGGGCTTTTTATTTGTTCCAGATGCCCCGCTGCTGCCTGCGGTTTTGGCCACCTTCATGTCGCTCCATGTCCGGAGCGTGATGTCAAAATACACGTCCCCAACCTCTCCGCCCCGGAACGTGGACTGATGGGAGGCGACGTACACCGGCACGTTCACCGCCGTCTTGGTAATGACAAATTGCAGCGGAGTTTTATACGCCAGAAACTCGTTGAGTTTATTCATCGCGGTTTGCGGTTTGATATGATCTCTCTCATGGCCTTTACAAAAAGCTGCATCATACTCTTGCGGGAAAAAGGAAGAGAACGCTATCTCCTTAATCCGATTGCCTTGCGGAAAATCAAACTCTCCATAGTTGAGAATCGTGGCCGTTTCCAGGCCCTTTTGCCGTGAAATGGTCACCTCCTCGGGATTGACCGGGAATCGGAATGTCATGCCTTTGCCGTTCTTCAAAATAAACTCCACCTAGGGCCCCTCCTTTCTGTATGGATGCCTTCGAACCCGCTTATACTTGCCGTTAACCATCATCTTCAATAGGCCATCGGAGTCGGCTTCCGGTTCTGGGCTGCTTTGCTGAATTCGGCTCTCAGCCGCTGCCCGATCAGAAGAATCAATCCTTCTACATCGATCGGGTGCTCCTCATGCACCGTTACCTGTACCGCGCCCGAAGGTAGATTGTAATTCACGGTTGTCTCCGTTTTGAAATCCATCAGCAAGCCGGATATCGTGCTCATCTGCTCCGGGCTGATCTGAACGGATTGCGGGGACGTCGGCTTCCCTGCAAAAGCTTGGTTTTGCGCTGCACTCGCAGGGGGACCCAAAGTACTCATGCTTGTAGCATGAGTAGGCGGCACATACGGGCCGTATGTCGGGTTCAATGCTGGATTCGGCAGCAGCGGCTTGCTGAAATCAGCCGGCGCTGGTTTCGGGATGATGGGAACCGGAAGGGCAGCTGCACTCGAAGGGGTTTCCTTCGGTTGAGCAGCTTCCTTGTCTTTTTTCCTGAAGGAAAACGTTTTAGAGAACCATTTCGACACCGTCTCCTTACCCTCGTTGAATTTATCACCGATACCGGTAATGGCGCCGCCAACCTTCTCGCCAATAAAGCTTCCTACGGTGCCTCCGAGCGTTGAGCCGATCATCGTACCTGCAACCGGGATCACGGATCCGAAGATGCCGCCGATCGCGCTTCCGATGCCGCCGCCAACGGTAGAGCCTATCGCTTGGTTTCGTTCCTTCCCAGGCTTAGCGGTAGCGATTGCGGTCGCATCGGCTATATAACTTAATGGGCCAAGGGCGCGTTTGCCAAGCCCCTTCATTAAGCCGGAGCCTAGGCCGCTTTTGCCGGCATTTTTTGCTACACTAGCTCCAATACTTCCATCTGCTGCCTGTTTTATTGCATCTGAACCTGCACCGGCCTTAACAGCGCTCGCCGCGCCGCCGGATACGATGCCGCTGGCACCGCCGCCGCCAAATATACCCTTGGTTAAATCCATAACACCCTTGATTGATTTCATTGCACTAGTTCCCGTATTGCCCGAGGTTTCGATAACGTCTCCCAATGTTTCTGCCTTCTTAAAACGCTTACCCCATTTGGTTAGTGGCTTTTCTCCTTGGCTATTCGGGGTCGTGGCAGCCTGGTTTTGACTGGAATTGGATCCACGGCCGCCCCCCCTTCTGACCCCATTGGGCCTAGGCGCCGACCTGGGGGCAGGTTCAGGGGCCGGTTTATCTTTACCCCATGCTTCGCGCATCTTTGTTCCTTTTCCATATAGTTGGCCCCCATTTTTCATAGTGGAACCTATCGCGGTTATAGTACCAAAAACATTCAGAGCAGTATCCCATCCAGATTTTTCTCCACCACCGCCACCTCCAAATTCAAGCGATCCAAGGGTACTCGTAAGCTGATTCAACGCCCCCGTATTCGTCTCCAGCGCCTGGGTCAGGGGAGAAAAATCTAGCCCAAATGCCTGTAGATCCACCTTTACACTGGTCTCGATCTGCTTCTGCACGCTCAGGTTAAGGTTTGTGTCGATCTGCTTCTGCACATTCAGCTTCACATTCGCTGAGGCTTGGATGACTTGCGATTTCACCCGCTGCATTTTGGCCAGCAGGTTGTCCAGCCCCTTCGAAGCGCTGTCCTTCAGCACGATTTCAGGCGCCATCCGGGTTCGTCCGATACGCATGACGCGCCCCTGGATCCGCTCAAAATAACGCTCCATCGCCCGCAGCTCGCGGTTGGCCTTGATCACGTTTTTCGGATCGATGACCAGATTCATGCGGTAGTTCATGGCTTCAGCCATTTCGTTTCACCTCCTGTTCACTTCACACTCTGACCGGCCATGCCCTCGATCTCCTCCTGGGAGAAAGCGAGCAGCAGCAGGCGCTCGCCTCGCGGGAGCCGCCAAAAATCTCCGGGACGAAGGTGATGCCGGACCCATAGATGATACAGCATCGTCGTCATTCCCCCGGAGCCGATCAGTTTTTTAGGTCAGCGATCTCGACCCCGAAGCCGGACAGCTCCAGCACTTTATCGCCTACGGCATCCAGCTCTCCGGCCAGCAGCATGCGGCGGACCGCCTGTTCTCCGCCCGACAGCTTCAAGCGGCTCGTAATCCGGGGATCGCCCCAGCCGCTCAGCGTCAAGCCCTTCACCGACAGACTGCTCGTCGCTTCGGAGATGAGCAGCGCATTAAAGGTTTCGGTATCCACCTTTTCATCCACCGCGCCCTTCACCGTCCGGCGAACCGTGCAGCGCTCGCGGATGCTGTCCACCTTGCTTGAAGTCAAGCCCTGCAGCACCATCTGCATATCCAGCCGCTTAATGCGCACCGTTTCCTCAGGAAGCTTCTCTGCCGCCTCGAACAGACTGTCCAAAATTTGCTCTTCGCTCATGTTCTCATGTAAGCTCATGCGTATATCTCTCCTTTACTTATAAAATAGTAGCCCCCAACTCAGCGGGCGACGCTCGCCCGAATCAGGCATTCCTTACCGGGCGAACCCATGCTTTCCGCCGCACTTGACCTTGATAATAAGAAACCTATTAATCCCCCTGAATCGGATCCAACAGCTCGTACCCCTCAAAGGTAAACGAGGTTTCCTCCTGCACTTCCTCGCCGGCCGTCCAGTTGGCCAGCTGGATTTTGTCCGGCATGCAGCGGATCAGGCGAACGCGCTCATGGCCGTAGGATTCGGGATCGTCCAGCTTGGAGATGATATCGAATTTGGTGAAGCCGCGGGAGATCATATCGGAAGTAACCTTGTACCCGCTCATTGTGCCGGTTCCTTTTTTGCTGCCGTTTTTGTGCACCGTCCAGTCGTTACCGACCAGCTTCAGCTCGCGCTTCTCCAATTCCACGCTGGCTTCCAGCTTGTTAATGTGCGTCTGCCAAACCCCGTCGATATATGCCTGGCCGTATGTCCCCATAATGACTCTTGAAGCATCCAACATGTTAAGTTCCTCCTCGATTTCGATAAGTTTATAAGAAAAACGTTTATGGACATGCATCCATAGAAGACAGACCGGTTCTCGTCTTAAATAAGCTGATGAACGTTCTCGTTATTGCACGTAAAACGTGCCGAACAGCTGCTCCATCACGTCGGTCAGCTTCACGTTCCACTGCAGGAAGACCTGGTCCGGCTCCGGCGTGTTCACGGCGGAATCGCCATAGTAGGCCGGATCGAGAATGACGTCATAACCGTCCGGCTCGATGACATTGCTGAGCGACAACGAAGCGAGATATTCCTTCACGGCGCCGATCAGCGCGAGTCGGCCTTCCTCGGTGTTGTTCACCTTGCCGATGTAGGTCTGTTCCGCGGCCAGCTGCAAATCCGCATGGATCGCATCCATCACGCGGATGGAGCGGATTTTTTTCCAGGCATTGTTTTGGCCTTCCGCCGGATTCACCAGCGTGTTGATGCCGCGCAGCGCCTTGACCTGACGACCGTCGTAGAACAGGACGAATACGCCATTGCGTACGGCCTGCTCCTGCTCGGAGCGCGTCCAGCGGCGTGTCACGTCCTCGAATGGCGTTACCGCGTATGTAGCGGATTGGTTCAAGCGCTGACCGGCAATAAGTCCGGCTACGTAAGCAGCCGTCTGCGCGGAACTGTAGTTCACGCCGGAGAGACGTACGCCCGTACCCACATTGATGATCCCTTCATGATTCAATGCAAGCGACCGGTCTGCGGCCAGCTTGGCTGCATCCTTGGAGATGTCGTCCGCCGCGCTTCCGCCGAATACGGCCATCACGCCGCGTCCTTCTTGACGGAGACGCTTTACCCAGGCCGCAAAGCTCTGCAGCAGAGCTATATCCGCAGCGTAATCCAGGGCGAGTACGTTAAATTCCTGACCTTCGACTGCATCCAACATCTCGACATAATCCGCATTCGTCAGACCCCCGTTGCCGCTCTTGCCTCCGGACAGTGCGGCTCCGTTCACGTCAGCGAGAACGCCGGACGTGTCCAGTGCGATTGCCGTCACCCAGAGGTTCTCGGCATCTTCGTTGATCTGCGCCGCCATCGACGCGGCGGATCCGTCCGGGCTGGAATAGGTGCCAAGCAGCTTGGCGCCTTCATAGAGGCGAAGCTCGCGTGCGGCCGGGTCGATCAGCGACGGCTGCACCGTTACGGAGAAGCCGTTGCCGCGGCTGCCCGGGTATTTGGCATCAAGTTTCAGCACGTCGGAAGGCGCAGCTTCCGCATTTTGAAGCGTCACGCTAGCCGCTGCCGCCGTATTGTCCGCCAAACGATAAGCCAGCAGCTTTTTCGGACCGCCGAGCAAGGCCAGATAAAGCGTCTCGTAAGCGGTAGCGCCATCCTGGCTATCCGCGGAATACAGCTCGGAAATCGCGAACTCGCTTCCGATCTCCACGAACTCCCGCACCGGTCCCCAATTGGCTTTGACCGGCACGACGACCGTACCGCGACTGCCGCCCTGAACAGCCGACGCGGCTGCCGCCTTGAAATTCATATACAAACCCGGCAGTACCGGTTTATTCGTGCTTTCCCATGTTCCACCTGCCATGATTAGACCACCTTCGCTTTCATGAATTGTTGGATTCTTTCTTTGACCTCGGTTACCGTGAACTGCTCTCTATCTGCCCCATACATGGCACCCGCGAGCACTTCCGCCCGAACCTGGAACAGTTCATGGGCGTGTGCTTCAAGTTCCGCCAAGGCATATCGGGGAGCGCTGCTCCCGGGAGCTTCGGATTTGAGTGTTTTTTTCACAGCCATACTGGCCACCTCACTTTAAGATAGGATGAATGTTAACGCGCCTGATCAAGGCGGCTTCCTCCGGCGAACGGTTCTTCCGCTGGGCCAGGGTCAGCTTAAGCTGACCGTCCAGAATGGGATCGGCCTGCATATCGGAGGAAATTTCCGCAACGGATAAATAACGGCGTTCCTGTAAGTCCAGAACCAGCTGGACCTGGGTGCCAAGCTCCTCCACCAGCCTTGCAGCCGTGAGCTGCTCGTCCGCGGAATCCAGGGAGGCGATATGCCCGATAAAGGTTTTGCGGACCTCGAACATCGAAGCTCCCGCCATTCGGGTCTCGCAGCCGGTCATCCGCCATAATACGGCGTGATCCTCCCGCCCCGCAGGCCATGCCGTATGGTAGATGCGCCAATGATCATTCAGCACATCTCCTGTCCAGGCTGTCAGCGTATCCAGCCATTCATCCGGCTGTCCGGCGGAGCCTGTCCCGGATGCCTGCGGCATATAGATGCCGAATCGCAAGACCCGGATCATGTTGCCTGTAACAGGATCAAGCTTGTCGGCCTCCGGGACACCCAAATAATGAAGCTTGAATGCATTGCCGTCGGCTCCGGAAACCCGCTTGCGGTGAAGTCCCTGAATGAGTAAATCCACCCATCGATCCAATTGCGGCAGATCGGAACGATCTCCATGCAGCTTCAATCGCACTACCTGCCGGTACCCGGCCCATGAAGATTTCCAGACGTCCTCACCGAGCGTGATCACGGCATACAGCGGTTCGCTTACCCCGTCCGGCGGATGCACGTCATATACATGGCCTTCAAGCTCCGGAATAAGGAATGCGACGGCCTGTTTGACCGCCCCTCTCATTCCGTGGTTAGCCGGACGTTCTCCGGTCGGCCATAGGACAGCCAGCTGCTCGCGACGATCACATGCTTGTGCAATATGACCCCCTCCTTTCTTTTCGTATAAAGAATCGGAAATGAGACGCTCCAGGCATCAACCGCAGCAAAAAACCGGTCCTTCTCAAGGCCGGCTCACATCGACAGTGTGCGTGTTCGGTACGCTCTGTTTAACTTCATTTCCGATAATACAATCTTACACCCCTAAATCGGATGCGCTGACGCCTTATGGGACGGTTCATGCTGAACTTTAAGCGGAATGTCGGCGAAAAAAAGTACGAACTTACGTTCTTATTTATAATTGATTTCCCAGTCTTAACTTGTTTTTCCCGTGAAATGCTGCCTTCTATATTAGAAATAAAAACCGGAGGACCTCCATTCTGGGGTCCTCCGGTTTTGTTCGATGTGATGATCCATGCTCGCGCTTGTCAGCTCATTTTGCTCTTGGCGGCTTTCTCCAATTCCTGCAGCTTCAGCAGTCCTCTGTCCGCCAAGGCCAAGGCCAATTTATAAAAAGCCCGGGTGCGGATCTTCGTGTACGTATCCTTGCTGACCGGCGGCTCAAGGATATGGTTGTACACTTTGTAATCGAATACGTCGTCCTGCTTCATGTACCGTTCCCGAATCAGGGTCTGCTCCCGCTCGCCAAGCCGTTCCACGATCGATTCGATCGTTTCGCAATACTGCTTCCTGGCAGCCGGCATATCTACATTATATATGGCAACCGCTGCCGTCTGGTCCGAGGTGACGTTGGTCGGTCCGTGGAACCGCTCCGTGTAGGATGCGGTCAAGCTCATCTCCCTGACTTCGAATGTAATGGTTTTATAGATGCGATATTTTTCGAATATCGCTTCAACGGCGCTTTGGGTCTTTCTGCGATCCAATTCCGGTAACAATGGATTCATTCGGAAACACTCCCCTTTTATTGTCATGGTCAAGCTTACAATTTGCCATTTGGCAGAAGCCGGTTCTTCATCTCGTGTTCGTATATTGTTCGTATTTTTCATTAATATACCACTATTTGGAGACCGGCGTAAACCTTCAAATGGACGAACTATATAGAGGAATATGGGACATCCCTCTCATTTCCTTGCCTTTTGGCAATAATCCTCTCTTTTATTTTACCTGTTGGCAAAGGATGGGAATGCGTTTATACTATAAGTAGATGTTTCAGATGGACTATGGTGAGGAGTGGCCGGAACGTGGAACGCATATTTGGATCGTACTTGAAAGAAATGAGGGAGAACAAAGGCTGGAGCATCAATCAGTTGGCCCAGGCCGCCGACATCAGCGGATCGCAGATCTCGCGGATCGAGAATGGGCTGCGGGGCATACCCAAGCCGCAAACGCTGCGCAAAATGGCGGAGGCGCTCGAGGTTCCCTATGAAGAGCTGATGAACAAAGCAGGTTATCTGCAGCAGGATGCCGCCAAGCACGAAGAGATACCGGCTCCAGCTTGGGCAACTTCCAGGGATAAACGGGATTTCAAGAAAATGCTCGAGGATGACGGCGAGCTCATGTTTGACGGGGTCCCTCTGAGCGGAGAGGACAAGCAGCGCATCAAGGACGTCTTGACCGGACTGTTCTGGGAAGCCAAGCAGATGAACAAACGCAAGAAATAAATCCACATGCATAAGGAGATACATAACGATTCTTACGATTCAACCAAAACCAATATTGCAGGTGAACTGCCATGGATGATCAATTACAACCTTTAATCCGTCAGCTGATCAAAAAACATCACACCAACTGCCCCTTTGAAATAGCGGCTTCCTTGGGCATACATATTCGGTTCGCGGATTTAGGCCAGACGACCAAAGGACTGTATTTCCGTAAACTAAGACGGAGATTCATCGTCATCCACAATCAACTGCCGCCGCCGTGGCAGCGCTTCGTATGCGCGCATGAGCTGGGGCATGACCGTCTTCATAAGGGAATCAGCCGTTTTTTTCTGGAGGAGCATTCCTATTTCAGCCCGGGCAAACTGGAGCGGCAAGCGAACCGCTTTGCCATAGCCCTGTTGACCGCAGGTCTCGCGCCCGGACCGGGAGAGTCCCTGCACGAATTCTATCTGAGAGCCGGCATTCCGCAAGAAATGCTATATTTTTTTAGATTCTAGACGAACATATGTTCCTTATCAGTGTTCATTCAACCACCGATGGGCAAAAAAGAACCCGCCTTTGGCTTGTCGCCAAAAGCGGGCTGCTTGGTGAAAACTCATTCAAGAGGTTAGCGGGAGAGGATGCCGGCGGGCTCTTTCTATAATCCGGTCCGTTTAACTGCGCTCATAACGGTTCAAAGATGGCAACCTGCCGCTTGCCAATCTTCAGATGCTGAATTCTTTTAAACCGGTCATGCTTTAATTTCTGGCCTTTGTCGGATATGACGGCAACCACCGAACGGACGGGATCCAGGATCGCATGTATGCCGTTAAAAAAATCCTCCACCGGCTCCTGGCTTCCGCCGCTCCAACTAACCATGTCCCCGTAAGGGAGATCGGTCATGACGATCTGGGTCCCCTTGCAGGAGGCCAGGCTTTCCTCCGGTTGGGGCTGGGTAATATCGGCTTGAAAACAAAACGTTTCTTCCAAACGGGACATTCTTATCAGCTCCCGCAGTCGGTCAGCGCTTTCCAGCGCATCCTGATGGGATGGCTTATGATAGAGCGCGAGCAGCTCTTTCAGCTGTTCGGTGCGTTGTTCCAGCCCCTCATTACGGAGCAGCGACAGGTTCTTCCCGGCGATGCCGAGCACCTCCGAGTTAATGTCCGAGCCGATCACGCGGCGAATGCGCCGCCCGTGCAGCAGGCCCACCACCGTCAACAGATACGCCCCGCCGCAGCAGGGATCGTATAAGGTATATGGCCCCGGTACGCCTTTTTCCTCTAATATATGAAAGCACCGCTGGGCAATCTCGCTGGCCAGCCTGACGGGAAACGACGTCGTTCCCTGCGCATTATACAGCACCCGGCCGCTCGCGAAATCCTCGTAGCTGCGCTGGGCTGATTCATAGATATATTCCATTCGAATGATTCCTTCCATCCGGCTAAAGCCTGAGTAGTTTCCAATGATTCCACATACAGATTAACATCCCTTGGCCCTATCTCAAAATCCGGTTGCGGCTCCCTGCTCACAGTTTCAACGAACGGTTTACCTTACCCTTCGATAAGGCCGAATGACGGTTCGGCATGCGTATAACCGCAATAATGTCGCGGTGGAACCATGATCACAGCTAACAGAAGCTTCACAACCTCTCTCGATCCGACCATAAAAAGCCTCTGAAGGCAGGGCTTGTATGCAATAATTTGGGAAGTACAATATATCGGCTAATAAGGGCGGTCGGCTAATCTCCCCGGGATGGGAGGTGATGCCATGGATGTATACCAAACATTCACGCTAATGATTTCGTTCGCGACGCTGGTGGTGTTAATACTTTCATTCCATAAGAAAAACCGTCTATCGACGTACATTCACAGAAGACAGACCGCGTTTAGAGGACATTTTTCTTGCGATTATCGAATGAGTTCAGCTTGGCTGAAAACTTATAAATTCTATAATCTTAAAAAGAAATAGACCGCCCTTGGTCAGGATCACGGTCTATTTCTGATCGGATTTCCTATAGTAAGGCCGCTCTTATAGCGGTACGTTGTACGCCGGGATCGTGTTCGCGCACGGTCCCTTTTACATTCTATACACATTATAACGGAGTTTATTCACAAATGCCAAGCCTGGATTGAATAATCGCGCGAATGATCGGCTCCTGCCGCCTCTACTTATCCAGATGGGACATATAATCAAACGCCGTCGTGCCGTACACGTTCTTGAAATGCCGGTTCAAATGGGCAAGATCCGTGAAGCCGCATTGGGTCACGGCTTGATAAACATCCCGGCTGTCCTCGATCAGGTGCTTGGCGCGCTCCACTTTGCAGTTCAAATAATACTGATAGGGCGACAGCCCCGTATTCGCTTTGAAGGTTCGGATGAACTGATACTTCGACATCCCGAACTCCCCGCTCAATTCGTCCAGACGGAGAACATGCTCCAGATGATCGTGCATCATGTCTTTTGCCTTCCGCGTAAATACGCTGTCCTTCCGGCCCTCCGGGTTCAGAATATCCTCGTTAAAATGCCCCGCCAGGCCCAGCAGCAGCTCGCTGCTCCTGGCCTCCGGCTGACCCGTGAAGATCGACCTCGTCACATTGAGAATGCTCTGCCGCAGTCCCGCATGATATACGATCGGAGATTGGAACCGCACGATATCCTTTTTCTGAGTCAATTCCAGAAAGAGCTCCGGATGAATATAGATCATCACATAGTCGATGCCCGTTCGTTCCTGGGACCAGCCATCATGATTCTGCTCCGGATGGAACAGCATGACCCCGCTTTGGTAAGAAGCCTGCTGGCTGCCGTCAAGGGAGTACTTCTGTATGCCGCGCAGCGTGACTCCGAGGGCATACTCCTCGTGGTAATGCTTCTTATATTTGAAATCCGTCAGGCTTGCGGACAGCGCCGTAATGCCCACCGCTTTTTTATAAATAAACTGCTCCATCTTCCTTCACCCCTTTATGAGCTCCGGTATGCCGGATACGACGATGGCCGAATACAGCAGAAACAAAGCCAGGATCGTGTTGGTCGTCCTCCGATATTTTTGCATAATTCCTTGAAAAAGGCTACCGCACACGGCCCAGGTCATATACGCGGACAGCCCGATTAACGATACCGCGACCACAAACGCCGAAACGACAGGGCCTGCCGTATAATACGGCATCACGTAGCTGGGAATGACCGTCAGCGTGAACATTACCACCTTCGGATTGAGAAACTGCATCAGAAATCCGGACGTAAAAGAAGCCGTTTGGTTAACGCCGGACTTGGATACGTCCATATTATACACTTGATACGCAAGATACAGCATGAACAGGCAGCCGGCTACCCGCATGATCGGCAGAATGATCGGCATGCCGGAGGACAGCAGCTGGCCTAATACGACCGAAGCGGCGATTAATAAGAAAAAAGCGATGGAGGCACCGGCGATGTAGCGCAAGGTCTTCTTCATGCCGGAGTTCTGGACCGAAGACAGAATGACGATATTGGACGGTCCCGGCGAGAAAGCCACGATAAAACAGTAAATAAAAAACGAAGACAGGTTCATGATGATAGCTCCTAACAAAGGAATTTCCTTTGTCATTATAGAGCCGGACGCGAAGCGGGGCATAGTACATTATTGCAGCAGAACAAGAGCCGTAACGAGTACGGCCCTTAAGCGAAAATCATTCATGAGACCGTCCTTAATGACCGGACTGGTGCGTCTTCGGTTGCTCCTGCGCATGCGCGCTGCCGGATAAATTGAGCAGCACGACCCCTGCGATGATCAGCAGAATCGAGAATACCTTGAGCCCGTTGATCTGCTCCGCAAAAAACATGTAACCGATCAGCGTAATGATCATGATGCCGAGTCCCGACCAGATCGCGTAAGCCACGGATATTTCAATCTGCTTCAGGCTCAATGTCAGGAAGCTCAAGCTGCAAATATAGAACACGACCAGCAGCACGCTTGGCAGCGGTTTGCTGAATCCTTCCGACAGCTTCATGTTCAGCGTGCCCGCCACCTCGAACAGAATAGCCAAACTTAGATAGATCCAATGCATAATTTCAAGACTCCTTCCGTTTCTCAGCGGCAATGCCGAACAATAAAATATCCATGACGGACTGCAGCAGCTCCCCCAGCGGCAGTTGATGCTTCACCGTCGCCCTCAAATCGTAAATCTGATGGAGCGACCCGAGGTACAGGTCGATGAACAGCGGCATATGAATCCGCTTGATGCTGCCCTCGGCCATGCCCTGCTCCATCAGCTCCGTGACAATGCCCCATTCTTCCCGGAAAAAGGTGTCCAGCTTCTCCCACTGCGGATAATGCGACCGCTTCAGATCCGGCAGCATCCCCAAATCCATCTTCTCCATCTCCTGAGGCAGACAGATCAGGATCTGATGGATTTTCTCCAGAACGGTAAGCGTCTCGTCCGCCGCAATTTCGCGTTCGCGCTGCTGGATGTGACGAATCATCCCGTCAATGATATGCTCAACGATTTCTTCCTTGGATGAAAAATGCTCATATATCGTCCGTTTGCTGATCGCAAGGCCGCGGGCCAGATCACTGACCGTAAACGTAAACCCCTGCCGCTGAATCAAGCGGATCGTTTCGTTCAATATTCGCTCGCGCAAGTGGCCAAACCCTCCTTCTGGTACTGTAAATACTCTATTGGTACCATTAGTATTATAACGCCTCAATCAGCATAAAATCCAGACATGATTTTTAAATTAACAGGATAGAGTACACCTTACATGCACTAGGATCGCAGGAGGATACATATGGAAAACCTTCAAAGACCATTCTTTATCGGAAGCTGGATCACATAGAACGGACGTTTTATCTTGCGAGGCAAGCAAGCCAGACCCTCTGGAGTTATCAACAAAAAAGAGCCTGCTTACAAGCCGTAAGCAGGCTCTTGTCCGGAGAACAACGGTTTAATCAAACCGCACGTCGCCAATGCCGAACCAAGGAAAATATCCGGCCGCAATATAGGCGCAGCAGGCGGCGGCTGCCAGTAAACCGACGACCAGAAGATCGTAGCGGGAATATCGTGACGGGTAATAATACGTTCGGGCCTTCGCCCGGTCCCCGTCAAATTGCTTCGCCTCCATCGCCGCAGCCACCCGATGTGCCCGGCGAATGCTTTGCGCCAGGAGCGGCACCACATACATGCCTGCACGGTGCACCATGCCGCGAACTCCCCGAATCGGGCGGACTCCCCGTACCTTCAAGGCCTGGCGTCGGATCACATATTCCTCCCAGACCATCGGCAGCAGCCGGATCGAAGCCATGAAGCTGTACGCATACTTCGGCGCCAGCCTCAGCTTCTGCATCAGGCTGTAGAACAAATCCACCGAGGACGTTGTCGTGACGAGCAGCAGCCCCTCTGATGCAAAGGCAATCCCCTTAAAGCCCAGATGCAGCCCCCGATAGAAGCTTTCTTCCGATACCCGGAACAATCCCCATTCCCACCAGATCGTCTCCCCCTTACCGAACAGCATCATGGAAGAGGCGGACGATATAAAGGCAAGCAGGAACGGAATGAAAAACAGCAGCATCTTCCACGGCTTCACCCCGCTGAGCAGCACGAGGCAAATCATAAAGATAAAGGCCTGATATATGACAAAATCAAGATCATGGGTCAGCACCGTCATAAAAAACAGCGCACAGATCAGTCCCAGCTTCACCACCGGATTCGCCCGGTGCAGCCAAGTGATCCGCACAGGATTCCATATATTCATGCGTTCACCCCCGTATGGAGATAACCGGACGCAGCCAGCGTATCTCGCGACGCATCGGCGTGATTCGCTCCGTCCGTCTCCCGTCCGGATTCCGTCCCGCTACACCAGCGCGGGGAAGGCAAACTTGACGTCAACCGCCCCTCTCGAATCTCCCAGATGTGCGTGGCCGCCCGCTGCGCGATCTCCATTTCATGGGTCACCATGAGAATGGCGGTTCCGGCGCGGCGCAGCCGTTCGCACATCTCCAGAATCGCGAACGTGTTCCGCGCATCCTGTCCGAAGGTCGGTTCATCCAGGAGCAGGACGGCCGGCTGCCTTGCCATGGCCGTGGCAACGCTCAGCCGGCGCTTCTGGCCTGTCGAGAGCTGGTACGGGTGCCTGTTATCCATGCCGTCCAGCCCAAAGCGTTCCAGGCAGCGGTCGGCCCGTGCCTTCGCTTCATCCGGCGGCATATGGTCCACCAGCAGCGAGTACATCACCTCATCGCCAATCCGTTCCGTCAGAAACTGAAGCTCCGGATTCTGAAACACGAATCCGATTTGGCGCAGCTGCCGCTCTCTCTTCTTCCGCACTTTCCTGCGCTTGCCCTGGATAACCTCCTCCCCGCAAAGCACATAGGTCCCTTCGGCGCGCAGGAGCCCCATCAAACTGAGCAGCAGCGAGCTTTTGCCTGCGCCGTTCGGCCCGATCACCGCAATGAAATCTCCGGGGTATACCTCAGCCGAAGGAAGAGAGACGACCGGTTTCTCCCATCGCAGTCCCCGGAAATCATCTAACCGAATGACAGGCTCCCCGAGGTGGGCATACGATGAGTCTGCCTCAAGCATGAGACTTCCCAGCTCATCGCCTGGCGCGTCTACCGGAGCAAACAGCTCCCGTCCTGCCCGAGACTCCGCATAATCCTCCCATACGCCGGGATACCAGATGCCATACGCCTGAAGCTCGCGCGCATACTCGGCGAATATCGCTGCCGGCGGGCCATCGCCCAGAATGGCGCCATCCGGGGTGAACAGCACCACGCGGTCCACGTATTGGGCCATTTCTTCAATCCGGTGCTCCACGATAATCAGGGTACGCCCTTCCGATACGGCCTTCACCGCAGACCAGATTTGCTCCCTGCCTTCCGGGTCGAGCAGCGCGGACGGCTCATCAAGGAACAGCACCTCCGGCTCCAGCAGAAGGGCTGAAGCCAGCGCAAGCCTCTGCTTCATCCCCTGCGACAGATGACTGATCGGCATATGCAGCTCCTGAAGGTCAAGCCCAACCTCATGCAGGACGGCTTGCATCCGCTCCTTCATCTCGTCGCGGGGAACGCTGAGGTTCTCCAGCACGAAGGCCAGCTCTTCATCTACGTATGGCATGCAGAACTGGGTATCCGGATCTTGGAATACATATCCCCAAGAGCGAGGCACCAGCTGGGCTTCGCATTTCATCGGCACCTCCGTGGCGCGGGGAATCATTCCGCTAAGCACCTGAAGCAGCGTGGATTTGCCGCAGCCGCTCGGACCGAGCAGCAGCACCTTTTCCCCGCGGGCAGCCGAGAAGGACAAGTCCTTAAACATCAAACGCTCCTCGCCCGGATACTTCAGGCGCAGTCCCTCCACATGCACGGCCTGCTCCGTACCCGCCTCGGCGGTTGAAGACGAAACCCAGCGGGCGGCGGTTTTAGACATGGCGCGGATCATCCAGTGCTTCATAATCCTTCTTGGACGCAGGGCGCAGCAGCGATGTAACGCCTGTACGATCCAACGCTTTGGCCAGCAGCAGCATGAGCAAGCCGGCGATGACGGCGCCGCTGAGAACCCGCATGCCATACTTGGCGAGGAACATCCAGGTCTGCAGATCATCGGTATAGCTGTAATAGAAGTCCATCACCATCGAGCCGACCGCCGCGCCGGCACCGGCAATCGCCACCGTCCACGCCGAGGTGCTCCGGTAACGGAACGCCGCGAATACCAATTCCGCGCCCAGCCCCTGAATGAGCCCGTACAGCAGCAGCGTCAGTCCCCAGCCGCTCCCGAACAGCACTTCCACGTGAGCCGCCGCCACCTCCGCGATGATGGCCACTCCCGGCTTGCGGATCAGCAGGTAAGCGAGCGTGGCCGCTGCGAACCACATGCCGTATAACAGTTCATCCGCTTCGAAGAACAGCGGTTTCAGCAGATTGTAAACCGATCCCCAGAAGTGATAAATGACGCCGAGCACCAGCGATACCAGCACCGTCACCAAAATATCGCTCAAACGCAGCCCTTTTCTAGGCTGTACCCCCAATTTTTCCTGCACTGACGTTCCCATAACAACACATTCCCCTCTCCACCGCTATTTTTGTATAAACACAACAAAAAACCGTCTGGAAAAACGCGCAGACGGAAAAATAGGCCCTATGTAGGCAGGGTCGGATATTCTCTACGCTGGCATTACCCAGTTCAGATTAACGGTCAACAGCGGATAGCAGCTGCAATCTCAGCCTGATTCACTCAAGCCCCCGTATTCCCTATTCGGTTTCATGTTAATCTTAAAATACACATTCGTTCCCCAATTAGCAAGAACCTTTTTTCAAAAATGGCTATTTATTGATTTCCGGCTCATTCTATGTCAATATCAGAGTGATTGGCTTTTCCACCCAACGTTTTATTGCCGACACCTATGCACAAAGGAGAATGACATGGCTAAACAATTGCTGCGTCTGATGACCGAGCTGTCCTCCCGCAAGTGGCTGTCCCGCATCATGGGGCATTGTTCCCACAGCCGGCTGAGCCGTCATCTAATACCTGCATTTATACGAATCTACCAAATCCCGGCGCATGAAGCGGAGAAGGAGATCCACGAATACCGTTCGCTGAACGAATTCTTTTCCCGCCGGTTAAAAATAGGCCTCCGTGCCATAGACGACACCGCCGATGCCATGATAAGCCCCGTCGATGCCACGATTTCGGCGATGTGTACCGTCAACGCCGGCACCATCCTCAGCGTCAAGGGACAGGATTATACCCTGAGCGAGCTGCTCGCCAAGTCACCGAGAATGGAGAATTATATCAACGGTTATGCATTCGTATTGTATTTAAGCCCGACCGACTATCATCGCATACATTCCCCGGTAACCGGCATTCAAGCGGAAAGCGAGCATTTGAAGGGCCGGGTATACCCCGTGAACGATTTTGCGATGACCCATATCCGGAACGTGCTCAGCCGCAACGAGCGCCTCATTACCTATATTGCCCATGAATTCGGCGAAGTTGCGGTCGTGAAGGTCGGAGCCATGAACGTAAGCAGCATCCGTTATGCCGACGAGAGCGTGAAGAAATACGACATCGGCGACGAACTTGCGTACTTTGAATTCGGCTCTACCGTCGTTCTCTTGACAGAGAACGGCACGTTTACTCCGCGCGGCGACTTGGAACCGGGCTCCAAGGTGAAGATGGGAGAACTGCTCGGTTTGCTGCACCCTTCCACAGCCCGAAAAGGGTAATTCCTTTCTCCTTCCAAGCATACGCTATAAGCTAAGTCCACGAAACATGCGACGGATGAAGGAGGATTACCGCCTGCTCAGCAGCCGGTAAATGATCCGCTGAAACAGCCGATCCGGCAGCAGTCCCTTGATCCGAGCGGTCAGCCGCGTGCCTCGGGGCAGCGTATAGCGGAACCTCGGTTTGGTCATGGACGATATGCTTGCCACAAGAAGGGCTACCTCCTGCGGATCCCCGCTTTCCCTGGCCGTCCGCTCGGAATAATCCAGCACGCCCTTCAGCAGATCGCTGTAGGGTGATCCTTCCTTGACCGCCAGCTCCCCAAAACTCTTATTCCAGATCGGCGTGCCGTAGGCACCGGGCTGGACCAGCACGACATCGATGCCAAAGGGCATCAACTCCATGGACAGGCTCTCGCCGAACCCCTCCAATGCAAATTTGGACGCGGCATAGGGACCATAACCCGGAAAGCCGACCCTGCCGCTAATGCTGCTCATGAGAATGATTTTGGACCGTCCGGTCTTGCGCAGCAGCGGGAGCATATGCTGCGTCACCGATACGGTCCCGAAGAAATTCGTCTCCATCTGCTTTCGCCAGCCCTCCAGCGGCACTTCCTCCACCATGCCGCCCACCGCCTCGCCGGCGTTGTTCACCAGCACGTCCAAGCGGCCGAACTTCTGCTCCAGCGCCGAAGCAGCAGCCTTGACCTGCTCCTCGGCACATATATCCAGTTGGAAGATGTGAATACGATCGGTAACATCTGCTTGTTCAGCCTGAGTCAACAGCTCTGCTGCCGCTTCAGGTCTGCGAAGACCTGCGGCCACGTCATAACCTGCTTTTGCCAGCTCCAGACTGATCAGCAATCCGAACCCGCTCGACGCGCCCGTGACCAGCGCAACCTTCCTTGCCCCCGCCGTTACCACCGGATCACCGCCGGCTCCGCCAATGCCGTTATTCCTCTCACATGCCAACATCCTTCCTTTATCCAAAATGCCTAATCCCTTACTTTTTCGAGCTCTGCTCTTAAGCGTTTTATGTATATTTCCAATATAACAAATTTTTGCAATGTCAACAGAGTCTATCGCAGCTGCATCCCTTTACAACGTAATCAGACAAACTCCCTGTCCGTATAGGCACCCACTAAATAGCCCCACAAAGCGGATACTTTGCGGGGACTCCAAAACATATCGAAAAAAGGGAGCTTGTCAGCTCCCTTTTGCGTGTTTCCATCGAAATGCGTATATGATAACGGGATTCAACGACACCCGTATGTAGGCCAAGGTTCCTTTAAAACCAAACGTCCTGATGATTCGGATTCGTCGTCTTCATGCGGCGCAAGCGATTTCTGAAAATACCGCAGCCGCCGCGACTGAAGAAACGTCCACGCACCCGTCTTCTTGGGCTCATTCCCCTCTCCCCCCTTCATAAGAAAAACGTCTATCGACGTACTCGCATAGAAGACAGACCGCATTTAGCGGAAGTTTTTCTTGCGATATCAGGAAGGCTCATGCTTCGAATTTATACTTTCTGATATCTTAAAATGAAACTGTACGTCGTTTTTACCCTAAATCGCTTGCTATGAAACCCATAGGCCCCTTCCACCAAGCAGGTAAGTTATGGAAGGGTGGGGAATCACCGAATTTCGGATGGGCTCTTGCCCGTATACTGCTTAAATTGTCGGCTGAAGAAGAAAATATCCCGATAACCCAGCGCGTCGGCCACTTCCGTTACGTTCATCCCTTGATGCAGCAGCAGATGCTGCGCCCGCTCGATCCGCATCTGAATGATATAGGATTGCACCGGCGTGCCGATCAGCTCCTTGAACTTGATCGAGAAGTAGCGGGGAGACAACCCCGCTCTGGCCGCCAAATCCTCGACCCGATGGGGAACCCCCGGGTGCTGGCGGACGTAATTCGCGATTTCATGGATCGCCTCGGACAGCTGATTGCTCGCTTTTTTGACCACCGGCGCATCCAGATCCGAGCGCAGCAGATGAATCATCAGCTGCTTCAGAATGAGCTGGCCCTCTTCCAGTGAACCATAGGGCTTGTCCAGATACAAACGCACATAGCGTGCAAGCAAATATTCGAAATCCATCGTTTCCGTCAGCTTGCGATAAGATGCCGGAAGCTCTTCGACCGGGTCGGTCACGTCAAAATGGATATATGTCAATACGAGCGGCTTCTGCGGATTGTGCGTTGCGCTCGTATGATCTCCGGGTCGGAACAGGAAGCAGCTTCCCTTTCCCACGGTAAAGGGCTCGTCATTAAGCTCGACCGTGCCTTCGCCGCTCCATACATAGAACAAATCGTAGTTCTGCATGGGCCTTTCGCGTTTTTGCCATTTCCAGCCCGGCTCGCAAACGATTTTGGCAAGCGCAGGCATGATTATAAACGAAGACGGCGATGCATTCAGCATCTCGTCATAACCCCCTCATCTCATTCAAAAATTGACCTCTTTCCCATCATACCCGTTTTTTATGTTTTTTGCATGTCCTGCCATGCCTGCGCCATCCGGGCAACCCCTTCTTCGATGCTGGATATGCCGAGATGCGAGAAGCCGAAGCAGGCGGCAGGCGGCCCGGGCGTACGATGATAGGCCGCCGCATCCCGAAACATGACGCCGCGCTTGCGGGCAGCCTCCTGGAACAGGGCATACTCTTCCGCGGAGCGCAGCCAGTTCGCGTAAACGTGCAGGCCGGCATCGCCGGGGTGAAGGCGAAACAAGCCCGAGGCATGGGTTTCCATCCCATGGCGAAGCGCCTCATACCGCGCGCCGTACAGCCGGGTCATTCTTCTGAGATGCCGCCCGTAACCTCCCCTTACAATAAAGCGGGCCAAGGCGCGCTGCTCCAATACGGCAGGCGAGATAGGCTCGTACAAAGCCTTGGCCTGAACGACCGCCTCAACCAGGCTCGGGGGAAGCACGGCATAACCGATGCGGAGGCCGGTGAACATCGTTTTGGAGAATGAACCGACAAAGATGACGCGTCCCTCGTCGTCCAGCATTTTCAGAGGCTCGATCGGCTTGCCGCCCCAGCGGAATTCGCTGTCGTAATCATCCTCGATAATAAAGGCCTGGCGGCTTCGCCCCCAATTCAGCAGCGCCCTTCTTCGCTCCAGCGGCAGCACCGCGCCCGTCGGGTATTGACGGCTGGGGCTTACGACAAGCAGGCCGGCGTCCCATTCGCACGGAATCAATCCGGCATCGTCGACAGGGGACGGCAGCGGAATCCCGCCGCTCAAGCTTATGCCCCGGTGGATTCCCTGATAACCCGGATCCTCCATCACCACGTGATCGCCGGGATCAACCAGCAGCTGAAACATCAGGACAAGCCCCTGCATGGAACCGCTGAAAACCACGATATGCTCGGGTTCCGCCTGTATGCCCCGCGTGAACCGAAGATGTCCGGCTATCGCCCGGCGCAGTTCGATATCCCCTTCCGGCGGCGCTCCGTTCTGCAGCTCGGCTCCCCCGCTTCCCCCTGCATAGGATAACGCGCTCCGCCACTCCGAATAAGGGAAATCCTCCATAGGCATCCTCGCATTCGCGAAAGAGATCGTACCCGGGGGAGGCTCCTTCAGCAGCAGCTGTGCCGAGACATAATCCCCGCTTTGGCTCATCAGGCGCTGCCCCCAAGCGGAGAGCGCCGGCGCCCGATCGGCCAATGGCGGCTGGTCTGCCGCGGCGGCTATTCCCTCGGCCACGTAAGTTCCGCTGCCCTGCCGGGATACGACGTAACCCTCGGCCATCAGCATGTCATAACACTGCGCGGCCGATCCCCTGGACACCCCGTAGAGCCTGGCCAGCTCACGGGTGGCGGGAAGCCTCGTGCCTTCCGGCAGCTTGCCGCTATGTATCGCGGCGCGAATCGCGTGGTACAGAGCCAAATATTTATATCGATATTGTTCCACATAGGTCTCGAACGGCAATCCAAGCTCCATGACGATGTCTCCTCTATTTTGGGATTACGATTAAATTGGACTATATAAATTACTCTAAATTGGCGCTTTTTTCTTGTCAATGAACATCGTATGCTGTTATTCAAAATGATAGGGGGAGCATGTAACCATGAGAAGAGACGAATTTGCGATGGAGGATTCCCAAGAGATCGAGGACTTCCTTCGCGGGATGAGCTTTGGTTTCCTTGGAACAGCCGATGAAGAGGGAATCCCGCGTGTAACGCCTTTGAATTTTGCCTATGTCAACGGAGCGTTCTATTTTCACGGCAGCCGGATGGGGGAGAAAATGGACCATCTCCGCCGGACGCCCGCCGTATGCTTCACCATAGCGGATGAGTATGCCCTCATCCCTTCCTATTTCTCCGACCCCGAGATGGCATGCCCGGCCACGGCCTATTTCAAAAGCGTTACCGCTATCGGCGAGGCCGTGATCGTGGACGATCTGGAGGAAAAAGCGCTTGCGATGGAGGAGCTGATGCAAAAGCTGCAGCCTGAAGGCGGATACCGCGCTATCGACGCGAACGACCGGGCTTACACCTCCAGGCTGAAAGGGGTAGCCGTCATCCGGCTGACTCCGCAGCGAATGAGCGCCAAGTTCAAGTTCGGCCAGAACCTGAAGCCCGATCGGCTCCAAGCCGTCGTCGAAGGCCTGGCATGCCGCGGCAAGAATCGGGACGAGGAGACGGCAGGACTGATTTGCAAGTATCATCCTGGACCGCGTTAAAGCGTTACATTTATCCGTGACGGTTCCTGGGGTAGGTGGTATAATGTTAGGCAATGAAATCGTAAAGGCAACTTGTCACCTGCTCTTACCTTAACCAAAAGTATTCGGAAGGAAGGAATCAGTTCATGAACCCATTGGTTGGTCAATTGAATGGAAAAATGCAAGCTGGCAATCCGCATGTGTACGACATGCTCTCCACACTCGGCAGGGAAATCTATTTCCCGAAGGAAGGCATCCTGAGCCAATCCGCGGAAGCGACGAACCATGCGAAAAAATATAACGCTACGATCGGCATTGCAACCGAGGGCGGAATCCCGATGCATCTGGGCGTCATCCAAGACAAACTCTCGGCTTACCAGCCGAAGGATCTGTACCCGTATGCCCCTCCGGCCGGCAAGCCGGAGCTTCGCTCCGTATGGCGGAACAAGATGATTCAGGAGAATCCTTCGCTTGAAGGCAAGAACTTCAGCAATCCGATCGTCACGAATGCGCTGACGCATGGACTTAGCATTGTAGCCGATTTGTTTGTGGATGAAGGGGATGCCGTCATTTATCCCGACAAAAACTGGGAAAATTACGAACTGACCTTCGGCATTCGCCGCCATGGCATTCATGTAACCTATCCTCTCTTCACGGACGATATGAAATTTAACGCCGACGGACTTCGTCAGGCTCTGCTGAGCCAGAAGGATAAAGGCAAAGCCGTCGTTCTGCTGAACTTCCCGAACAACCCGACGGGCTACACGCCTGGCGCGGAGGAAGGGGCGGCCATCGTGTCCGCGATCCAGGAAGCTGCCGAGGCCGGCATAAACGTTGTTGTCGTAACGGATGATGCGTATTTCGGCTTGTTCTTTGAAGATTCGCTGAAGGAATCGCTCTTCGGACGCCTGGCAGGCCTTCATCCTCGCGTGCTTCCCGTGAAAGTCGACGGTGCTACGAAGGAAGAATTCGTATGGGGATTCCGGGTCGGCTTCATTACGTATGCGGCTGAAGATAAAGACGTGCTGGACGCTCTGGAGCAGAAAACGCTAGGCATTATCCGCGCAACGATATCCAGTGCCTCCCACCCTTCGCAGACCTTTGTTCTGGAGGCGCTGAAATCGCCGGAATTCCACGAGCAGAAGGAAGAGAAATTCGTCATCATGAAGGGCCGAGCCAACAAAGTGAAGTCCATCCTGGACAGCGGCAAATACGGCGATGTTTGGGAGTACTATCCGTTCAACTCCGGCTACTTCATGTGCCTTAAGCTGAATACGGTAAACGCCGAGGAGCTCCGCTCCCATCTCATTCATGAGTATGGCGTAGGAACTATCGCCCTCGGCGAGCATGATCTCCGGATCGCCTTCTCTTGTATTGACGAAGAGTATTTGGAGGATCTGTTCGACCTGGTCTACAAAGGGATTCAGGATCTGCAGAAGGCCTGATGATCCATTGCATCCGAATATATCACCGTTTAGGTAAAATAAAGACCGGGGATTTCTCCCCGGTCTTTTTTTTTCTTCTGCCATATCTAAACGCTCGCCCATACACATAGACCAATAGCTACATACAATACCGTGTACTATAAATCAACGAACTGAAAGGGGAATGAACATGGGTGCAGTTGAAGAAGTAAGACACGGTGGATATGGCGGATACGGCGGTGGATACGGAGTTGGAGCAATCCTGGTTCTCTTTATCCTGCTCGTTATCATCACTCGTTCTTTCTGGGTGTAATGACAACCAGTTGACAGCCTATACTAGAAATCGCAGGTAGCCTCACGACACACTGCGATTTCTACAGCCAACCCTAACCCATACGATAACCACCGATAGAAGGCCGGGACGCTAACGTCCCGGCCTCTTCCCGTTTTATTCTATTCGTCGTCATCGTCTTCGCGCCGGCTCTTTCGGGCAGCGGCGCTTCGGAACAGGAACACAACCGCGATGCCCGCAGCCATCGTACCGAGTATCCGCCCTGGCGCGCTAAGGATGCCCGGAACGAGCGGAAGCCACAGCAGGACGGCCCAGAACAGCTGTACCTGGAAGATCAGCTTGCCTTCATTGTCGCGGCGAGTTCCTTCCGGAAGCGGATAGACGTGCAGCCAGAACGATTCCGGATGCAGCTTGCGCAGCGCAGACAATTGGAGCCCGACAATCATCAGGCTGATCAGATATACAAGCGCCGATACCAGGCTGTCCCGGGTGGCCCATACGATAAAGGCTCCAAGGAGTCCGACACGGATCAGAATGCCCAGAATATCGCTGCGTGTCAGGCTCTTGATAAGAAGAAAGCGATAAGCACTCTCCTTCTTCCAGGCCAATCCTTTCCCCCATCCGGACAGCCATTTCCGCGCATGGACGCGCTGCTCCCGCTGAGGCACATTCACGAACCAGCTCAGCACCATCATAACCCGGCTTGCCTGCCGCTGCTCGACGGCAATTAATCGCTCCCAGGCGACCAAGTGTTTGACGGGAACGGATAACGCGGCAACATACGTGAGGCCGAGCAGCGCCATGAACAGGAGGGCACGGCCCGTTGGATGCCATAGCCAGGCAGCCAGGCTCAGTGCCGGAACGATCCAGCGGAATACCCGATAGGCTGCTGCCGCGTTCCGTGACACCATAAGCTGCTCCTTCCAGCTGCCATAGCTGGACAGCAGCTTGAACACGGTCAGGACGGCAAACGTAGCCAGCAGCGTCTTTGGCGAAGCATCGCTGCGTATGTATAAAGGCCATAGAATGAGCAGCACCAATCCCAAGCCGATGATTTTATAAAAGACTCCGCTAAACCATGCTTTGCGGAAATATTCCTTCATTCGGGATTCCTGCGGAATGAGGAATACCGTATCCGCCGTGCGCAGATACGTGCGGATGCTGCTGTTGATCATCAGGGGGACAAGGAAAATCAGCATGATCCAGCGTATCGGCAGATCTGGCGGAACTTGCTGCAGAAGTGCGGTATACCATGCCGCAAATGCAATCAGCAGGAACAGGAATACGACGGCGACGCCGCTCTGTATGACATAACCCAGATAGGGAAGGATTTCACCCCAGAACTGCCCGCGTCGTTTGACATACAGCTCACGCAGATTCATTCGCCCTTACCGTCCTGAATCAGCACATTGAACAGCTCTTCCAGGGACATGCCCGGTCTTCCCGCTTGATCCTGGATTTCCTTCAGCGTCCCCTGAGCAATGATGCTGCCGCGGTGCAGCACGATGAACCGGTCGCAATAATTCTCGATCGTCGAGAGAATATGGGAGCTTAGCAATACGGAAGCACCGGATGCTTTCAATTCCAGCATAAAGTCAAGCAGCGAACGGATCCCGAGCGGATCAAGCCCAAGGAAGGGCTCGTCGATGATGTACAGCGACGGTCTCGCGACGAACGCGCACATGATCATCACTTTTTGGCGCATGCCCTTGGACAAATGCGTGGACAGGCTGTCCATCTTCTCTTCCATTCGGAACATCTTCGACAGCTGCGCCGAGCGCGTCTCATAATCCTCGCGGGACACGCCGTAGGAACGAGCCGTAAATTCCAAATGCTCGCGCACCGTCATTTCCTCATACAGCAGCGGGGATTCGGGGACGAAAGCCAAGGCGCTGTGATACGCTTCCGAATGCTCCGAGCGGCTCTTCCCCTGGACCTGGATGGTCCCCTTTTGCGGATTCATCAGACCGAGGATATGCTTCATCGTCGTACTCTTGCCCGCGCCGTTCAGGCCGATCAAACCTACCATTTCCCCCGGTTCCACCTGAAAGGTTACGTCATGCAGAACCGGTCGGTTTATGCTATATCCGCCGCTCAATCCTTGAACAGACAATACCGGCTGTTCGCTCATTATCGATCACCTCTTATTCTGAAAAGAGTCCAATCCACACGGATGATGACCTTACCGAATCCGCATAATTCGGACCCAAAAAACAACATCATTGCTGCAAGCCCCTACGCTCGCGGAGGCCGCAGCATTAGCCCCGTGGAGGCTTATTCTTCAACCATTTCGGAGCGCCCTTGTTCTTGCGGTCACGCTCCCGTTCACTTTGACGCTCGCCCGATGCCTTGCCGTTTCCGGCCTTGCCATTGACGCTGATGGAAGCGGGCTTTCGGGCAGGCTTGTCTTTTCGGGCAGCCCCCGCAGCTGACCCGCGGGGACCTTGACCCCGTTCGGTTACAGCGGAACGCGGGGTTCTTACCTTGCCGCCATACAGGGCGCGTTCTTCGATCGATATGCCCAGCTCGCGATTGAACTTGCGCATGATGAACGTTTGACGGTCCGTGACAAGCGTAATCGCCATGCCGCTCCGCCCCATGCGTCCCGTACGGCCTGCGCGGTGCGTGTAATGCTCGGCATCAATCGGCGGATCGTAATTGATCACCATGCCGAGCCCTTCGATATCGAGCCCCCGGGCGGCGACATCGCTAGCCACCAGAAGCTTGGTGCGCCCTTCTCTAAACGCGTTCAAAACCCGGCTTCGGGTCATCTTGTCGGCGTCCCCGTAAAGAGCAGCTGCGTTTAATCCAAGGTATTTCAGCTTCGCCTCCACCTCTGCCAAATCCTCGGTGGCATTGACGAACACGATCGCACGGTCGGGACTGTAATGCCGAACCACGCGGCGCAGCATGTCCAGCTTGTCGCGCTCTTCCGAGACAAAATAATAATGCTCCAGCGCGGACGGCGTCCGACGCTCCGGATCGATCCCGATTTCAACGGGCTGATCCATCTCCTTCTTCACGAGTTCGGCCGTCTCCGGACTCACCGTTGCGGATAAGAATACCAATTGACGGTCGCGCAAGGCACTGCGCAGAATGCGATCCACATCGCCGGCGCCGCCCAGATTAAACACCTGGTCCACCTCGTCCACCACGATCGTGGTCACTTGGTGCATTTTCAGCTTCCGGATTTCGATCAGTTCCCGCACGCGTCCCGGCGTTCCCACGATCAGCTGCGGATGCAGCCGCAGCTTCTCAATCTGACGCTTGGCCGCGGCACCGCCGATCAGGCCGAGCACGCCGATTCCGCGGGCTTCCCCGTAGCGCTCGCTCTCTCTCACAATCTGGACGGCGAGCTCCTGCGTTGGAGCGAGAATCAGTTTCTGGGCTCCCTTGATCTCCGGATCGATGCCCTGAAGAACGGGCAGCAAATAAGCAAGCGTCTTTCCCGTGCCCGTCTGGGAAGTCGCCAGCACGTCCTTGCCTTCGAGTATGGGAGGAATTGCCTCAGCCTGAACGGGAGAAGGCGTGACAATGCCGAACTCCGCCAATCGGGAGGACAAATCCTCCGCTATTCCCAATGTATGAAATGTAGTTCCAGTCATATATTAGTCCATCCTTTTTTTAGATATCAGAAGTCTATGATTCCAAAGCGCGTCTGCCTGATATCGCTGGAGAAACTTCCGTTTCGTGCAGTTTGTTTGCTTTATTGAAGGTATAGCAGGCGTTTTTTCGAACGAGTCTTGTTCACTCTTTCTCATTATATGCCAAAACAGGAGTTGCCACCAAATCAAACATGAGAAACGGCCATGCTCTGCGTTTCATGCAGGCTATTTCATCTATGCTTGATGGGCATGCCTAGGGCAGTAGAGCGAGAAACGACTTGGCCGCCGCAGATAGCGGAATGCCTCGAAGCGTTGCAATTCCAATGCTGCGCTCGGGGATCGGCTGATCGAGCGGCACCTCGATCAGCTGGCCTGTTTGCAATTCGTCGTTGGCATAGTCGCGAATGACAAAAGCCAGCCCGAAGCCGCTTCGGGCAAACTGTACCAGCAGCTCGATGCTGCCAAGCTCGAATTCCGGGTTTAGCTTCACGCCTTGGCGTTCGGCGAATTGATCCACGTACCTCCTCGTGCTTCCGCCAGTCTCCAGCATAAGCAGCGGGTAGTTGCCGATATCGTGAAGGGACAATGGGTGCGGTAATCCGGCCCGCTCCGCATACGACCTGCCGGCCACTAAACAATCATGGATCGGCGAGCTTGCGTGAAAGTCGATTTGTTTATCGGAAGCCGGTAAATGAACGATGCCGAAATCAATCTTCCCTTCCTTAAGAAGCGATAGCGTTTCCGGGGTGGTGCGGTTGGTGATGCGGATGCGAATATCCGGATAGGCGGCGTGGAAATACTCCAAATGCGGCAGCAGGTAATACTTGCACAGCGTATCGCTTGCCCCGATATTGATTTCGCCGCTGTGCAAATTATGCATGTCCGCGATCGCCTTCTCGCCGATTTCGATCAAACCGAAGGCTTGCTCGATATAGCGAAACAGCACATCGCCCTCCGACGTGAGCTTCACTCCCTTGGTGGTCCGAAAGAACAGCGGACCTCCGATCGTTTCCTCCAAATGCTTAACGGTATGGCTGACGGCTGGCTGGGTGATATGCAGATGATCCGCTGCCCTCGATAAACTGCCGAGCCGCGCAGTCCAATAAAAGACGCGATACCACTCCATATTGATTTCCATCATGATGACCTCGATTTTATCAAATGATAACAGGAATCTTGGATGGACATTCGAGAGTTCAACTTCGAATTCCTCCGTTCCCCGTATTCTTCTCTAAAGAATCGTATAACATAAGCCAAACTAATGTCCACTATTACTAATATCAATTTTATTTATAATCAAGCGGCTCATATAATGAGCCATGTACAAGAAAATGATCGTAGGAGGCGAACACGTTTTGACAGTCACAGCCATTGTAGGCGCCAATTGGGGAGATGAAGGCAAAGGTAAAATGACGGATGTTCTTGCGGCGCAATCGTCGTATGTCGTTCGATTTCAGGGAGGGAGTAACGCGGGGCACACCATTATCAACGATTACGGGAAATTTTCGCTGCATATGCTGCCATCGGGTGTATTCTATCCAAACGTAACGAATATCATCGGTCCGGGAACGGCTTTGGATATGGAGGTACTGATCAGGGAGCTGCAGGAACTGGAGGCCAGAAACGTTCCCGCGCCCAAGCTGTTTATATCCGAGCGCGCCCAGGTCGTGCTTCCCATTCATCGGCTGCTGGATGAACTCGAGGAAGAACGGCTCGGCGCCCGGGGATTCGGTTCCACGAAACGCGGAATTGCACCCTTCTACGCGGATAAATATGCCAAACTGGGCGTTCAGGTCGCTGATCTGTTACACCCCGAACGACTTCGTGAACGGCTCGAGCAGATGCTTGACATCAAGAACGTGCAGCTGCGGCATCTTTACGGAAGGGACCCGCTGAGCGTTGAAGAGATGGTCAAACAGCTATTGGAGCCCTTCCAGTTCCTGTCCTCGTATATCCAAGATACGACCACGCTGCTGCAGCAAGCTTATATGAAAGGCGATCCGATCCTCGTGGAGGGCCAGTTAGGAGCACTGCGCGACCCGGATCACGGGATCTACCCGTTTTCTACCTCCTCCTCCACGCTGGCAGGCTATGCACCAGTCGGGGCAGGACTTCCGCCGTACGCTATCAGCCAAGTCATTGCCGTTGTTAAAGCATACTCAAGCTGCGTCGGCGCAGGCCCCTTCGTGACTGAACTGCATGGGGATGAAGCGGATGTACTCCGCCGCCTTGGCGGCGATGCAGGCGAATACGGAGTTACGACCGGCCGGCCAAGACGAATGGGATGGTTTGATACGGTAGCCACCCGTTACGGCTGCATGATTCAGGGAGCTACCGAAGCCGTTCTCACCAACCTTGACGTACTGGGGTATCTGGATGACATTCCGGTATGCGTCGGCTATGAATTAGAGGATGGAAGCATCATTGACCATTTTCCGGTAACGTCCGATCTGCAGTCCGCAAAGCCTGTCCTGCGAACGCTGAAGGGCTGGAAATGCGACCTGTCGCACATCCGTTCCTTCGACGAGCTCCCGGAAGCCGCGCAGCAATACGTACAGTTTATTGAATCGTCCATTGGCGTACCCGTCAAGACGATCTCCGTCGGCCCAAGACGGGATCAGATTATGATGAGATAGCTGATTCACGGCTTGTTTTCACTTGGCCAACGAAGCCTTCCAGAATCCGCCGAACACCAAGGGGATCGCTCAGCATCGGCAGATGACCGGTGCTCAGGCTCTCCACCCTGTCCGCCGACAGATTGGCTGCCATGCGCTCTTGCAAGGATTCTCCGAACTCCTTGTCTTGGGTGAGCTTCACGTAAAGCTTAGGCACTTGGGGTGCGGATGCTTGAACGCGATCCGTATAGACCCTACGGGATTCCGGGATGAACTCTGCAGCGATGCGGGAGGCCTGCTCCTCCGGCAAATCGCTGCACAACCCCTTGCGGATCACCGATTCAGGCGGCTTCGTTCCGGCCATTTTTAATAAAACCGGCATGATGATCCTCTGGGGAAACGGAAGCGCCGAAACAAACGAACCGCCGCGCTTAGGTATGGTGGCACCGATGGCAACGAATCCGGCTACCCGTTCGGCTAACCTGGCAGCCAGCTCCATGGCCAACACCCCGCCCAGGGAATGCGCCACAAGGACGAACTTGTCCGTATCCCATCTCCTCACCTGCTCCGTTATATGGGTTACATAATCCTCTAGCGTCAAATGATGCCCGGGCATCCCTGCAGCCTCTTCCCGCAACGGGTAATCAACCTTCAAACACGGGTAGCCCAGTCCTTCCGCAACGATATCCCACACGCCTCCGTTCATTCCGGCCCCATATAAAAAAACAAACCCCAGTTCTTCCTGCATCATTTTTTGTTGTTTAGTCATGCATATTCCCCTTCCATAATGTACCTTTCTTCCAAGGATTCAATGGAACCCTTGCTGCTTGAAAACATCATATCCGTTAAATAAGACAAATGTTGTCTTATTTAGAGAATAAGATAAAATAAATAAAAGAGACTGGGGGTTCATTATGCAGAAATCGCAGCGCCTGATTCAATTAATGATGATGATCAATGCAAAAAAATCGTTTACCGTAAGAGAGCTGGCCGACGAATTCGGACTCTCCGTCCGAACGATATCAAGAGATCTGGATGAGCTGAGCGGGCTCGGCGTCCCCATTTACTCTGTGCAAGGACGGGGCGGCGGCTACAGATTGCTGCAGGAACGGATGCTGCCGCCGATCAGTTTCACGGAAAGCGAAGCGATTGCCATCTTTTTTGCCTGCCAATCCCTGAGCTACTTCAGTACGCTGCCCTTCGGTGACGGAGCCGCCACGGCGCTCCATAAGTTCTATCACTACTTGCCGGCAGATATTAAGGAGCAGATCGAACGTCTTAAGGATCGCGTCATGATTCACAGCCCGTTCCGGCCGATGTCGGCCGATATTTTACAAACGCTTATGCAAGCCGTCATGGTCCGGCAAGCGGTCACGATTTCCTATCGTTCTTCCGCCGGAAGCAGCCAGCGGCATATTCAGCCGATCGGGCTATATGCAAGCTCGGGGTACTGGTATTGTCCCGCCTACTGTTTTACGCAAGAGGACATCAGGCAATTCAGGGTGGACCGGATGACGGCGGCCAGCCCCAATGAATCCTTATCGATCCGTGAAGATATCGCGAGCCAAACGCTGCAGGACATGCCCGGGATCGGGGATGTTGAAATGAAGTTTTTTGAGGTAGAATTAACTTCCAAAGGGGTCTGGCTGCTTGAGACGGATACACGGCTCGGTTCCCATATCCATCGGAACACGGACGGCAGCGGCGTTGTTCGGCTTGAAATACCGGCAACCAACGTCAACTTTTATGCGGACTATGTGTGGCGTCTCGGAGAGGAGGCGGTCATCACCTCGCCAGCCGAAGCGGTTTTATGGACCCAAGAGAAAATTGAATCCATGAGGCTAAGATATACTTAAGGACAACTCAATCCCAGTTGGGAGAAATGAAGGAGAGAATATGCATGACTTCACAAGTGGATCGCTTAATTAAGCGGATAACGGAAGAGCTTCGCGGGGTACCCGGCGTTACAGGAGTCGTTCTCGGGGGCTCCAGGGCCAAAGGAACCGCCAGACCGGATTCCGATATCGATATCGGCATTTATTATGATGAAGCCCAAGGTTTCAAGGTGGAGGACATCGCCAAAATCGCGAAGGAATTAGATGACGAGCATCGGGATGGGATTATCACTTCATTGGGCGAATGGGGAGCCTGGGTTAACGGGGGCGGATGGTTAGTGATCGAGGGGTATCATGTGGATTTCTTATTCCGGGATGTGCACCGCGTGTCCGGCATCATCAACGACTGTTCGGCAGGAAAGGTGTCCGCGCATTACCAAACCGGTCATCCGCATGCCTATCTGAATGTCATGTACATGGGGGAAATTGCGATCTGCCGCATATTATGGGACTCGGATAACCGCATACAGACTCTGAAAGCCAAAACGGCTCCCTATCCGAAGCCTCTGCAGGATGCGATGATCGGCAATTTCACTTTCGAGGCATCCTTCTCTTTGATGTTGGCGAATAAAACGGCTTCCAGCGATGACATCACTTATGTTACAGGTCACTGCTTCCGCTCCATTTCGTGCTTGAACCAAGTGCTCTTTGCCAAAAATGAAATGTACTGTATCAATGAGAAGCGTGCGGTGTCCATGATCGAGACCTTCTCCCTCAAACCGGCGAATTACAAGGAACGCCTGGACCAAGTGATCACGCTGCTCTCATCGGATACAGAAAAAACAAAACAAGCCACTGCGCTGCTTCAGGACCTTATAGCCGAAACGGAAGCTTTGTAGCGCACACGGCCCTCATTTCTTATTCATCCATTTGTAAGACACACGGTCTGCAAACCGCGGAAACAGCTGATACAGCCTTATGCCAAAGGAGGCCAGCCTCGGAAGATTCAGTTCTTCCTTGCGTCTATGAACCAGTTTTACTACCTGATCCGCAACATAATCCGCCTTCATCATGAACCAGCTTACATTCTTGACATACCCGCCGGTCGGATCGGCCAAGGAAAAGAACGGAGTATCGATCGGCCCGGGGTTTACGGTCGATACGGTTATGCCCGTGTTCCGCAGCTCCTGCCGGAGTGAATTGCTGAACCCTAGCACGGCATGCTTGGTAGCCGAATAAGCCGTGGATTTGGCCGTTCCGATCTTCCCCGCCATGGATGCAATGTTGACGATTTGACCGTCGCCTTGCTTCAGCATGCCCGGCAGCACGGCTTGCGTACAGCGTACAATGCCCATATAGTTGACGTCCATCATATCCTGAAACTCTTCCTGAGGCATGTCCATAATACTTTCAAACTTGCCGTATCCGGCGTTGTTAATCAGCACATCGATTCTGCCGTGCCTTTGAAATACGGCCTCCATGACAGACGACACCTGCTCAGAGTTCTGAACATCCATGGTTGCCAGCTCGTGGGGACCGGATAAACGCGCACCCACCTCCTGCAGACGATCGGCCGAACGGGCGCACAGAACAACGTAAGCTCCCTGAGCGGAGAGCTTCTCCGCGATCAAGGCACCGATTCCGCTGGATGCTCCCGTAACAACTACAACTTTATGATTCAGCATGATTTCATTATCCCTTTCCTCACCGGCGCAGCCCTCCATTCTAAATTATCCATAGAGCAGCTTCACGCACGGACTTGGGTTATTACTCCTATTTTATGAAATCATGACTTGAATATCCAGCTCTCCGATTCCTTCCATTCGAAGCGGAATACAAAGCGCCTTCTTCTGAATAAGACTGGAGGTGCTATCCGACTTCATTACCTTGGGAGGTGTGATATCCACGCTGACGCCCTGGTTCGATAAAATGGTGCTGGCATTGCCGCTGATCATGTTGCCGAGCTCTGAAATCGCGCTTTGCCCCATCTCATCCATTTCGGTAATGACATAGCCGCCCATCATCACCGATACCATCTGCAGCGCTACCTGCTCCTGAATTCCAAATACGATGTCACCGTTCATTTGGCCTGTCATCCCGATTTGGATCCAGATATGATTCTCCATGTATCCGATCTCTTTGACCCCAAGATTCCCCGTGGAGGGTGAAACCTGTATGACTTGTTCGATAACGTGTCGTGCGGACTCTAAAAAAGGATTGATGACTTCCGCTTTCATTCCTCATTACGCCCCTTTCACTGGGTTGTTGGTCAGGGTCCCAAAGTCCCACCTCTATATTTAAACATTATAATGGATACCTTGTAATAAATCATCACAAAATATCGACAGCCCTCATTCCGAACACTGTCTTACGATGTCAGCTATCGCTTGAGACGCTTTAGTACGAAGATATTCCTTTCGCTTAAACGGGCCTTAGGTCTCACCTTTTTTCTATGTCTACTTTACTATTATCGGATGGTTTCCCCATCTTTTAATAATAATTAAAATGAAAATAAAAATGTTTTTCATCTTTTTCGGCCGAAAACGATCCGGTTTGCTCCCTTCGTTGCTCCACCGGGGAGAATAACCTATAATTTATAACATACAGGTTGCACGCGATAGATGAGCGGAAGAATATATCAAGAAGGAGGAAGGCTATGAACATCAGCCAATTGGAAACGCTTATTACCATCTCCAAAACGATGAGCTTTCGCAAAGCGGGAGAGCTTCTTAATCTGACACAACCGGCGGTATCCGCCCAGATCAAGAGCCTGGAAGAAGAATTTAAGACGGTGCTGGTAGACCGGAGCCAACCCGTGACGTTAACGGACCGGGGCCAGGTCTTCGTGGATCATGCCGAGCAGATCCTCGGCATTGTGGATGAGCTGAAGCAGCGGCTGTCCGACCTTGATCAAACCCCCCAGGGTCATATCCAGCTGGGCACAACCACTTCCATAGCGATTCAGATCCTGCCACGGGTACTTTCCTACTTCCAGGATCAATTCCCTCACATAAAAACAACCATTCAATCCATGGCCTCTTCCCAAATCTACCACAGCGTGGAGAACGGGCTCATCGACATCGGGATCGGCTATCTGATCGAGCGCAATCCCAACTTAAGCACATCCGTTCTGTATTACGATACCTTTGAGCTGGTCGTATCCCCCCAGCATCCGCTGGCCAAGCTTTCCACGGCCAACATGGATGTGCTGGCCGGAACCCCCCTTATTCTGCTAACGCGCGACACCGTCGGCCGCCGCTTCGCCGATGAAGTCATGAAGAAGCACGGCGTTGATCCTCAGGTGGTCATGGAGCTGTCCAGCAGCGAAGAAATTAAGCGAATGGTCGAGATCAATCTGGGCGCAGCGATCATATCGAAGCAGTCCGTCGCGACGGAGCTGCGCAACGGCACCCTGCAGATCGTTCCCCTAAGCGAGCTTGAAGTCAGCCACCCTGTCGGCGTAATCTATAAGAGCGGGCGTTATGTCAGCTCGGCCATGCGCCAATTCCTTAGCGATCTGAAGGGCATGCCCGAGACCCAATTCATCAGCAGTGAATAATGCCGACCGTCCCATAGAACCATAACCAATCAAGCGACATGAAGGAGGTCAATATGAAATTCGATCTGCATACCCATCACTTTCGCTGCGGCCACGCCGACGGCAATATCCGGGATTACATCGAGGCTGCGATCGCAGCAGATTTAAAGGTCATCGGGATCTCCGACCATACGCCATACTTCGGAAGCCCGGAAGAACAGCCCTTCCCGGCCATCTCCATGGCGAAAGCGGACTTTGCGGCCTACGTGCAAGAGGTTCTGGACTTAAAACGGGAATATGAGGGGAAAATCAAGGTCCTGCTGGGCATCGAATCCGATTATTTCCCGAACCATGCCCAGGTTTACCAGCAGGCGTTATCGGCCTATCCTTTTGACTACATCATCGGCTCCATCCATCACGTCAGGGATGTCAGCATCTTCAACAAGAACCGCTGGAAGAAGCTGACGCCTCAGCAGCAGGTTGCGGATAAAGAGGAATACTTCAATCTGATCCGCCAATCCGCCCGAAGCGGAATGTTCCAGATCATTGCCCATATGGATGCGATGAAGGGCAATTATCCGCTGTTCTCCGAGATCAAAGCCGATGAAGCGATTGAGGAAACGCTGAAAGTCATTGCGGAATCGGGCCTTGCCATCGAAATCAACACGTCCGGCAAAACCAAGCTGTGCGGCGGCTGGTATCCGTCGAACGCCATATTGGAAGTAGCGCACCATCACGGCGTCGAGGTCACCTTCGGCTCCGATGCCCACAAACCATCCCGGGTCGGAGATGAATTTGACGAAGTGGCCAAGGTGCTTAAGGAAATCGGATACACGGAATGGGTCTATTTCGAACAAAAACAGAAGGTGCCCGTACCTCTTTAACGGGGTGCCCCTTCTGTTTTTCATTTATACCGGTATATTGGCAAAAAAATAGGCAAAAAAAGTGGACCCGTTACCGGGTCCGAAACATAATATATATTCTCAAAAGGGGGTCATGTGATAAGTTTAACCCGCGGCTGTTAGAGTTTGATAACAGGTATATTTCAATTGTGTAACAAATTCCAAGTGATCCTTTCATCTTGAAATTTTCAGATTACATATTCCGCTTTCGCTTAAACCATGGACCGCAGCGTAAGCACAGTAAGCTCCGGCTTGCATAAGAAACGAAAAGGCAGATGCGTCGTGCCGATTCCCCTGTTTACATAGAGCTGCATGCCTTGGGAACCCACGGTGTACAGGCCCTGCACGTAACGTTTGGCTCCAGGCGGCGTGACCACCTCGCCCACCCAAGGCAGGCGGATCTGTCCTCCGTGGCTGTGTCCGGATAGCTGAAGATGAAAGGGATAGGCTGCCGCAGTATCTGCATAATCTGGCTCGTGCATCAGCAGCAGCTTGAACATGCCTTCGGGCAGATCCCGAATGGCAGCTTCCGGATCCGGCGTTCCCCAGATGCCATCGTCCAAACCCGCAACGGCGAAGACGGCACCCTCCCGCCTCAGCTTCACGGCGTCGTTGCGCAGCACCTGAAACCCGGCCTCCTCCTCCAGAGCAATCAGCTTCTCTACGTCCCCGTAATCATGGTTGCCTAATATCGAGAATAAGCCTAGCGGGGCTTTCAGCTGAGCGAGCGGTTGAATGGCAGCCCTCATATCTTCCGCATTGCCATCCACCATATCTCCCGTAAAACAAATCATATCCGGTTTTTCATGATGAATGGCTTGCACCACGCGGGCCGCGTTGTCCGCCCCTGCATGAAAGCCCAAGTGCAAATCGCTAAACTGGACGATCTTCATGCCATCAAAAGCCTTGGGCAGCGAAGGAAACGTTAGCGTGTATCTCGTAATATCCAATTGACGAGGCTCCCATAACGACGCGTAAGCTCCGCCCGCAAGGCCAGCTCCGGCCAAGACGGAAACGCCGATCTTCAGAAATCGGCGGCGCGACATCCTCTTCTGTTTAAGATCTCGCTTCGCCTCCCCGCCGGCTGTACCCTGGGGCATCTCCGAAGATAGATTTCTCATAGGGGGACATCCTCCTATATAATAATGAAAGAATTCAAGTATTAACGCTCTTATGTTTATTCATATACATGAAATAACAAGAGAAAGGGGTTTATATATGACTGTTAACGATTCGATCGCAGCCATAGTTTCGGCACAGCGGCATTTTTTTCATAAAGACATCACCAAGGAAGTGGATTTCCGTCTCCAGCAGCTGACCAAGCTGCGCCAAATCCTGATTGCCAGAGAGAACGATATCATGGAGGCGCTGCGCAGGGACCTGAACAAGAGTGAACAGGAAGCCTTCACGACCGAGATCGGAATCGTCTACAAGGAGCTCTCCTTTATCATAAAGAATTTGAAGCGCTGGGCCAAGCCGCAGCGCGTCAAAACCGCGCTGACGCATGTGGGCAGCAAGGGAATGGTTTATCCTGAGCCCTATGGGACGGTTCTGATTATCGCTCCCTGGAATTATCCTTGGCAGCTGGCCATCTCTCCGCTGATCGGAGCCTTGGCCGCCGGAAACACGGCCATTGTGAAGCCATCGGAACTGACACCTAACGTATCCGCACTCATTACGGCCATCATGAAAGAGACGTTTGAGCCGGAATACGTGGTTTCTGTAGAGGGAGGCCCCGAGGTTAGCACGAGCCTGCTGGAGCAGCCTTTGGATTATGTCTTTTTTACCGGCAGCACCCACGTCGGCAAAATCGTCATGGAAGCCGCCGCCAAGCAGCTGACACCGGTAACGCTGGAGCTCGGGGGCAAGAGCCCTTGCATCGTCCACGAGGATGCGCCCCTTGCCCTGGCGGCTTCGCGTATCGCATTCGGCAAGTTTACGAATGCAGGCCAAACGTGCGTCGCTCCCGATTATGTGCTCGTGCACAGCAAGGTGAAAGAGAAGTTCATCGCGCATCTGAAAGACGCCATCACTTCCTTCTACGGCGAGACCCCGCTAACCAATCCCGATTATGGGCGCATCGTTTCGGAGAAGCATTTTGACCGGCTTTCCAACTTTCTGGACAACGGAACCCTCCGCCACGGCGGGGGCACGTCGCGGGATAAATTGCTCATCGAGCCCACCGTGCTGGACGATATCATCTGGGATATGCCGATCATGGAGGAAGAAATCTTCGGCCCGCTGTGTCCGATCCTGACCTATGAGGATCTGCACGAGGCGGTCCAAGCGATTCAAGCCCGTCCCAAGCCGCTCGCGCTTTATTTGTTTACCGAGAATGAAGACGTACAGGATTACGTGCTCTCCTCGGTTTCTTTTGGCGGGGGATGCGTCAACGACACGCTGATGCACCTGGCAACCCCCTTCCTTCCGTTCGGAGGCGTCGGCGAGAGCGGGATCGGCTCGTATCACGGGGAATACAGCTTCCACACATTCTCCCATAGAAAAAGCGTGCTTAAGCAAACCAACCGGTTTGATTTTAAATTCCGTTATCCTTCCAAGAACGGGCTGGGCATATTGAAAAAGCTGATGAAGCCTTAGCTTTCATCCAGCTTTCGCTTTCCTGCCCCGTTAGCTATAACTAATAAAGGCGCACCGTTGTCGGTGCGCCTGTTTCACTTGGATGAATGTTTTCTGCGATGCGGCATATTGCCCTTTGTCTTCACTTCACCGCCCTCCGTCTCCAGTCCGTCGTCGCCGGGCTTAAAGATCCGGCGCAGCGTCCCCAGCATGGACAGCGCATAAGCAACGGTAACGAAGCTAAAGGCAATCTCCAGCACCACGACAAGCCGGGACGTATTATCGACAGGGGCTACATCGCCATACCCGACCGTGACAAACGTCGCCATGCTGAAATACAGGAAGGTAATGAACTGGCTCAGCAAATCCTGACCGAGGTTCTCGCCTTCGAAGGAAACGCCTCCGAACAGCTTATAGATCGACATATACACCACCGTGAAAAATAGAATGCACATCCCCGCCGCCATGCTGATCCGAACGAGGGTCGTTTTCATATCGACATGCTGATGGACAGAGTCCGCAATTTTATCGAAGATATACAGCACATAGAAAATAACGGAACATAATGAAAACAGCAGGATCAAGGCCCGCATGCCACCTTCGCCGGGTACGACATGCATGAGATCGATCCAGCCGAGCAGATCCTCGACCGATATCAGGACATAAATGAGCAGCGGCGCCAGCAGCAAGGGCCTGCTGGACCACTTCTTGTCCATGCTGTAAAACAGATAGATCAACGACAGCAAGCCCGCCAAATTGAGCAGCCACATCCACCAAGACATCTCAAGTCCCTCCTTGAGGCCCGCAACCGCAACCTGCAGGCCGAGCCGTTACGTTCTATTACCCTCGAAACGGCACCTCTGCACCTGGCGGTCATTGGATTGGCAACTGGCAAGAGCTGACGTTAGCCCTGGTTGATGTCTGGATATCTTATGTTGCGTCGGCTCCAACACTTGCATGCGCGACCACTCCGAAAGCTTGTGCGATGCTTTGCGAACATCTATCGGTTCTTCTCCATCCACGACACGGCATAATCCACCATGGCCCGCTGTTCAGCCAATATGCAGTCGGCTTTTCCTACGCGTCCATGGATATACGCATCGGGGCACTGCGCTTCGAACGAAGCCCCTAATGCCTCGAAGTCGTCCGAATGATAGTTGATATCCTGAAACGCCTCCCACGCTGTCACTCCCTGTACCCTGCGGACTGGCGCGTGAGCGGTGACCGTCTCCTTGCCCTTCCAATTCGCGCGGTATTCGCCGAGGTGGAACGACGTATTGTTGCCATAACCACTGCCCAGCATAAGCACGTACGCACCCGCCTCATACAAGCGTGCCAGCGGAGATGCTTCGCCTAAGCTATGGTCCAGCGGATGGGATTGCATTAGGGCCCTGGCCTCCCTGCCGCGTGCCGCAAACGAAACATGCGGATGAGCGCTTCGGATAACCCCTTCTTGTTTACGGAACACTTCCGGAATGATCCCCATGCCCGAAGTGACCGTCAAATCCGGATCATAGGGCGGCATGCCCTCGCGAATCAGATTCCACCATTTCGGATCGGCCGGCGGATTTCCCCATGTCTTTGGATCGGTTAAGTTCGCGGATTGGGTCGGCATCACCAGCGTCCCTTCTTCCCCCAGCACGTCTTCAAGTGCCAGTATGACGGCCTCCGGACCGCCGACGATCCACCCGCCCACACTCTTGAGCGAAGAATGGACGAGCAAGGTCATGCCCTTCCGAACGCCCAGAGCGGCCAAATCATTGCTAATATCCTTTATCGTAATCGGTCTTTCTATGATCAAGTAACTCACTCCAGATTCAATTCGAAGATTTCCTATCCTAATTAATAAACACATAAATTATAGCACACAACAAAAAGCGCCTGTACCGAAGCCCATGCCCCGGTCAGACGCCTTGGTGTTGAAGTTAACCGATTAAACGCCAAGCCAGCGCTTAAATAGGTGTTTGGTCGTATCCTTGTTCATTTCCGCAATGGACGTTGTCAGCGGAATGCCCTTCGGACAAGAACGCACGCAGTTCTGCGAGTTGCCGCAGCCCTCGATGCCTCCGTCCTGCATCAGCGCTTCCAAACGCTCCTCCTTGTTCATCTCGCCTGTCGGGTGAGCATTGAACAAGCGAACCTGGGAGATCGCGGCCGGTCCGATAAAGTCTGTTTTTTCGTTGACGTTCGGGCAAGCCTCCAGGCATACGCCGCAGGTCATGCACTTGGACAGCTCGTAAGCCCACTGACGCTTCTTCTCCGCCATTTTGGGGCCGGGACCCAGGTCATAGGTGCCGTCGATCGGAATCCACGCTTTCACGCGCTTGAGGGCCGTGAACATGCGGCTGCGGTCGATCACCAAGTCTCGCACGACCGGGAACGTCTTCATCGGCTGAATCCGAATCGGCTGCTCCAGCTTATCGATCAATGCTGCGCATGCTTGGCGCGGCTTCCCGTTGATGACCATGGAGCAAGCTCCGCACACTTCTTCCAGGCAGTTGGAGTCCCAGCATACGGGTGCGGTGGTTTGGCCCTGCGCATTTTTGGGATTGCGCTGAATTTCCATCAGCGCACTAATAACGTTCATGCCGGGACGGTACGGAATTTCGAATTCCTCGGTATAGGATTTCGTCTCCGGATTGTCCTGACGTGTAATGATAAATTTAACGCTCTTTGAGGCAGCTGCCGTTTGAGACATCGTAAATCCCCCTTCCTTCTTACTTGTCTTTCGAATAGTCGCGAATCCGCGGCGGGATTAAGGAAACATCCACTTCTTCATATGAAATCTGTGGTCCATCCGGCGTCCAGGTTGCTTTGGTTGTCTTGAGGAAGTCTTCATCGTTACGATCCGGGAATTCCGGCTTGTAGTGAGCGCCCCGGCTTTCGTTCCGGAGAAGCGCACCCAGCGTCATGGCCTCGGACAGCTCCAGCATGTTCCACAGCTGACGCGTGAATGCTACGCCCTGGTTGTTCCAGCGGGAGGTATCCGTCATATTGATATTGCGGTAACGCTGCTTCAATTCCTTGATTTTGCCGATGGTTGCTTCAAGCTTGTCATTGTAACGAACCACCGTCATGTTGTTGGTCATCCATTCACCGAGCTCTTTATGGATCACGTAAGCATTCTCGGTTCCTTCCATCTTGAGCAGGCCTTCGTACTTGGTGGTTTGCTCTTTCGCTGCGCGGTCAAAGACCGTGGAGGATACATCCTCTGCGGATTTCTTCAGGCCTTTGACATATTCGATCGCTTTCGGTCCGGCCACCATGCCGCCGTAAATGGCGGATACCAGGGAGTTGGCTCCCAAACGGTTCGCGCCGTGATATTGATACTCGCATTCTCCGGCTGCGAACAGCCCTGGAATGTTGGTCATTTGGTTGTAATCGACCCACATGCCGCCCATGGAGTAATGGACTGCCGGGAAGATTTTCATCGGGATTTTGCGCGGATCGTCGCCCATGAATTTTTCATAGATTTCGATGATGCCGCCGAGCTTGACGTCCAGCTCTTTCGGATCCTTATGGGAGAGGTCCAGGTAGACCATGTTCTCGCCGTTGATGCCGAGTCCCATATCAACGCAGACGGAGAAGATTTCGCGCGTAGCGATATCGCGCGGCACCAGGTTTCCGTAAGCAGGGTATTTCTCTTCGAGGAAATACCAAGGCTTGCCGTCTTTATAAGTCCAAATCCGTCCGCCTTCGCCGCGTGCCGACTCGGACATCAAGCGGAGCTTGTCGTCGCCCGGAATGGCCGTCGGGTGAATCTGGATAAACTCGCCGTTCGCATAATGAACGCCTTGCTGATACACGGCACTGGCCGCTGTCCCCGTATTAATAACCGAGTTGGTTGTTTTTCCGAAAATAATGCCGGGACCGCCGCTGGCGAGAATGACGGCTTCAGCCTTGAACGACTTGATCTCCATCGAGCGCAGATCCTGAGCGGCAATACCGCGGCATACGCCTTCGTCGTCGATGACCGCATTCAGGAACTCCCAGTTCTCGTATTTGGTCACAAGCCCCGCGGTTTCCCAGCGGCGAACCTGCTCGTCAAGCGCGTACAGCAGCTGCTGGCCGGTGGTCGCGCCGGCAAACGCGGTACGGTGGCGCTTCGTTCCGCCGAAGCGGCGGAAATCAAGCAGGCCTTCCGGCGTGCGGTTAAACATAACGCCCATGCGGTCCATCAAGTGGATGATGCCCGGCGCCGCTTCGCACATCGCTTTGACCGGAGGCTGATTCGCAAGGAAGTCGCCGCCGTAAACGGTATCGTCAAAATGCTCCCAAGGAGAGTCACCTTCACCTTTCGTATTTACGGCTCCATTAATGCCGCCTTGCGCGCACACGGAGTGAGAGCGTTTAACGGGTACAAGCGAGAATAGATGAACGTGAGCGCCTGCTTCCGCCGCTTTGATGGTTGCCATCAGCCCGGCGAGGCCGCCGCCCACTACGATAATATTAGATGCCATTTTTCGTTCACTCCCCTTTAACTTAAGACTGTCTTAACTACATCGATCGCTGCCGTCGCCGCCTGGAATTCGGAACCGCGGAATGCTGTCATGGCCAGAACGAACAGCACGCTCATCAATACGAACAAGCCCATGCAGATGTAAGTGGATACCTTCTGCGCGCGCGGACCGACGGTGATGCCCCAGCTGACGAGGAACGCCCACAAGCCGTTAGCGAAGTGGAAGGTAGCGGAAACAACGCCGATGACGTACAGAATAAACAGAACCGGATTGTTCATGATGCCGTGCATCGTGGCGCCCAAATCGTCATGCGTGATCTTGCCGATCATGATTTGGAAGCGCGTATCGTACATATGCCAGATGACAAAAACGAACGTAATAACGCCGGTGATCCGTTGGATGGTGAAGCGGATGTTCCGTTCATAGTTGTAGTTGCCCACGTTGTTCTTCGCCTGGTAAGCGATGTATAACCCGTAGACGCCGTGATATAGCAATGGCAGCCAGATCAGGAACAGCTCGAGGAAAAAAATCAGCGGCATGCTGTTCAAAAAATGCACCGCGCTCGCGAAGCCTTCCTTTCCACCCTCGAAAGCCTTAAAGTTGGAAATCATATGGCTGAGCAAAAATGCCCCAAGCGGTATGACACCGAGCAAAGAATGCAGCTTTCTGGAATAATACCCTTTCATCAGTTGACGTTCCCCTTTCCAATGTACAGCGTTTTCATTTTCAATCTTTCCTATTTTCAGAACAATTACACTTCCCCTGCCCTAAAAGAGGTTGTTCAAAGAGCCTTGCAACGACAAAAAGTTGCCTATTTCAGCAATCGTGTGAACAACTTGTGTCATGTTTCATGTTACTCCTTTTTTTCTTATAATGGAATTGCAATATAATTATTAATCGTTATAATCTATACGCATAAGCAACGTTTTACACGCATGTCTATTTTAATAGGAGGATTTCCATGTTCGAAGAACTGGACGTGTTCGCCGTCGTCGTGGAGCAATCCAGCATCAATCAAGCCTCCAAGCTGCTCAACCTGTCACAGCCGGCCCTGTCCCGAAAAATAGCCAAGCTGGAGGACCAGCTCGGACTGCAGCTGTTCAACCGCCGCGGCAAAAGGCTGGAGCTTACCTCCATCGGGCAGATTGTGTATACCTTCGCCCTGGAGCAGCGCCAGCAGCAGATCAAATTTCTGCAGACCTTGGCCCATTACCGGGAAGGGGACCAAATCTCGATTAACCTGGGCGCCAGTCTGACCACGCTGCAGACCACCCTGCCCCCGCTGGTCAATGCCTTCATGGAGCGTCATCCGTCTGCCGAAATCAAGCTCATCACCGGCAAGACCCATGAAATCGTGTCTTATGTAAGGGATAAACGGGTCGATGTCGGCATTGTTGCTTCATCCATCAATCAGCCGGGCTTGAATTGCATCCCGCTGTTCGATGACCACCTGGAGCTTGTCATCCCGTCTTCACATCCGCTGGCGGAAATCGAGGATGTGGGCATCGAACAGCTTCAAGGCTTGCCGATGATCATATTTTCGACCGGAACCTGGTACCGCAAGCTGACGGACGATCTGTTTCACCGCTGGGGCATCATGCCCGATATCCGGATGGAGATCGACTCTTTCGAAGCGATCGTCAGGCTGATCCCGACCTGCAAGGCGGCCGCGCTGCTGCCCAAATCTTATCTAAGGCCGCAGCTGTTGTCCGATAACGGGCTGGTCGACATTCATATTCCGGCACTCATCGAAACCCGGCGAACGACTTCGCTGATCTACGGTCAAGCCTCGGAGCTGAGCAAGGCGGCCAGCCGCTGGATCGAAGAAACGGAGATCCTGTTCCGCAAGCTGGAGGAAAATAAATCGAAAAAAAACTGACGATATTTCGCAATCGTCAGTTTTTTTCTACTATATTTATTTTTCGAGCATATTCACGACTTCGGACTCAAAGCGGTCCACGTTGTCATTGGAGCCGATGACGACCATAATGTCGCCGGAGTTCACGACGTCCATGGCCGTCGGAGCAACGATAATGCCGGACTGTTTATTCAGCGCCACCACGCTGACGCCGTACCGGACCCTCGTATTAAGTTCGCTCAGCGTTTTTCCGTCCATGCAGTCCGTGACCGTCATCTCCACAATCAGATAATCCTTGGATAATTCGATATAATCAAGCAGGTTTGGCGTCACGAGCTGGTGCGCTACCCGGATCCCCATATCCCGCTCGGGAAAGATGACCCGGTCCACGCCAAGCTTCTCCAGCGCCCGGCCGTGCAGCACCGAAATCGCCTTGGCAACGACCATCGCGACACCCAGCTCTTTCAACAGGATGGCGGAGAGGATGCTCATCTGAATGTCGTTCCCGATCGCAACGATCCCGCAGTCGAAGTTGCGGATGCCGAGCGATTTAAGCACTTCCTCATCCGTCGCGTCCGCCACCACCGTATGCGTCAGCAGCTCGCTCATATCCTCGACGACCTCTTCGTTCCGGTCGATACCGAGCACCTCATATCCCTGTTCCATCAGCTCCAGCGCCAGGCTGGCGCCAAATCGCCCCAAACCGATGATTGCAAATTGCTTTGGTTTCATGTCTCTCCTATACCCCTTATCCAATTATCATTTTGCCTTCCGGATGACGATACAATTCTTTACCCTTTTTCGGCCCCAGTGCATAAGCAAGCGTCAACGGGCCCAATCGACCCGCAAACATCGTAAGGCTGATCAGGATCTTGCCGAACACGGTCAAATCGGGCGTTAAGCCCATGGAGAGACCTACCGTACCGAAGGCGGATGTCGTTTCGAATAGAATCTCCAGGAAGTCCCCTTCCTCTGTCGTCGACAGAATCATCGAGACGGTTAGAACGAGCAGCAGGGCCAGCAAGGCAATGGTCAGTGCCTTCAGCACCCGCTCCTGGGCCAGGCGATAACGGAACATGACGATGTCTTCCCGCCCGCGCATCATCGCAATGACCGCGCCTACCATAATGGTAAAGGTCGTGGTTTTGATGCCGCCGCCGGTTGACCCTGGAGATGCTCCGATAAACATCAGAATGACGATAAAAAATTGCGTTGCCTGTCTGAGCCCCGTAATATCTATAGTATTCGCTCCCGCCGTACGCGGCGTTACGGATTGGAATAACGCGCCGAAGAATTTCCCGCCCCAGTTCAGGGAACCCAGCGTTCTCGGATTGGTAAATTCAAATATGAGAATGACGATAAATCCGACCGCAAGCAAGGCAGCCGTCATCGTGAGCACCACCTTGGAGTGCAGGGAGAGCCTCCGCTGTTTTCGGTAATCGATCAGATCGGACAGCACAATAAATCCAATGCCCCCGGAAACAATCAAGAACATCACGACGAAGTTGACTACCGGATCGTATACATACCCGGTCAAACTCCGAAAATCGCCAAACAAATCGAAGCCGGCATTGTTAAACATCGTCACCGCATGAAAAACACCGTAATATATCGCCCGGCCCAGCGGCATATCAAACGCCCAACGAACCGATAAAAGGACTGCGCCGCAGGCCTCGATGACAAGCGAGTACAGCAATACTCTGCGTATCAGCCTTACGATGCCTTCCATCGAGGACTGATTCATCGCTTCCTGCAAGATTAGACGGTCTTTGAGCGATATGCGCCTCTTCAGAACCAAGGCGAATAAAGTAGCCATCGTCATGAATCCGAGCCCGCCCATCTGAATCAGCAGCATGATCACGACTTCTCCGAAGGAACTGAATGTCGTTCCTGTATCCACCACGACCAGGCCCGTTACGCACGTTGCCGAGGTCGAAGTGAACAAGGCATCAATAAATGCAAGCGGTTCGCCCGTCGTCGTCGAGATTGGCAGCATTAACAGCCCGGTCCCGATGAAGATGATGGCCGCAAAACCAAGCACGAGAATTTGAGGCGGAGACAATGTAAGCCAGTGCAATTTAGCGTTCAATCGGACACCTTCTTTAAAAAAATCAACGAAAAAAGACACTGGAAAACGCAGTGCCTTTCGGTCTGGTTCCTGTGCAACAGCCTACGAGGTTAGCTGACGGATTCGGGCATTTCCACAGGTCGCCCTATTCATTATTCCGGGAATAATGAAATTCACCCCAATTACATGGTTCCCCCATTTTCATTACGAAATTCGGCTGGAATATTCGGTTCCTTCAAGCATGATGTGATTATAACTCAATCCGGTACGTAACCCAATGCCGTTTTTCGCCCGAAATATCTTTAAAAGAGCGCGAATTGGGCATATTCAAGAATACAAGCGTAGGGTTCTCTAACGTTTTCGAAACCTTTCATTCATTTTCATCGATTTATTTCAATATTCCGATAATTGGGATAAGCTGCTTATGGCTTTCATACTATGTTATATTGACTCTATGCGTTCTTAATCAGGCATATCGAATACCAGTGGGAGTATCAACTTTCTTAGAGGAGGAGTTTCATGAATCGTGCAAGAGAGCCCTTGAAGCTGAAGCCCAATCTGAAGCAGCTCATCGCGCCTGCCGCAGTCGGCCTGATTCTGTTCCTATTATTTCAGGTATTTCCGTGGGCGAATCCGGACGATACCGAGATGGCCTCGCCGGATATGATTTCCAAGGAGCAGGCTCGGCAGGCAGCTTCAAGGTTTGCTCAGGAGCATCTGCAGTTTGCGGCTGCGGACACGGACGAAGCCTTGGTTACATATCAATCCAAATCGGAACTTTACGGATATCTGGCGAAGGAGAAGAGGCTTTCGGAATATAACAAAACCTATGAAGCCAAATATCCCTATGACGTATACCGCGTTCGCTTCAGCGAGCCTGGAGGCGATGCCCTCAATGTGGACGTGCACATGCAGAATTCGGGGGTCGTCGGATTCTCGTATGATTATGCCCGCTCCAGCTATGACCGGATCGAGCTGAACAAGGGCGAGATTCAGAAGCAGATGCTGCTCGTCGTTGAGGACGGCATGACATTGGCCGAGAAGCAGGCGCTGGCCGAGCCATGGCTTCAGCGGGCGGGTTATGACCTGTCGAATCTGGAGCTGGTTACGAAGGAAGGGGAGCCCCGTCTCCAATATGTGGACCCTGAATCCAGGATCGGGGACTCCAGGCTGGAGCACCGCTTCACCTTCGAGCAGGGGAAATTGCGCTCTTACGAGCCCTCCTTCTCGGTCCCGGCCGCCCACTCCGCTTATGTCAACAAGCAGACGCAGGATGCCACGCTGCTGACGCTCGCAGGGTACGGACTGTTCACCCTTATCCTGGGCATTCTTGCAATTGTGTACAGCGTGAAGACCAGAGCCTACACCTCGTTTAAGCGCGGCCTGTTCTTATCGGCGCTGCTGTTCGTCATTCAGATGCTGAATACGTACAATCTGATTCCCGTTTTCAAATCCGAAGGCATTTCGCAAACCGGCGTGCTCGGGATGATGATTTTCTATGCCGTCTATTCGCTCGTTTTCTCCGCCCTGCTCTATTTCTCCCTTGTCGGCGGCAGCGGGCTATGGCATAAAGAAGACGGGCTCAATCCATGGCCGCGCGCCAAAGAACCCGGATACGGGCATTACGTGCTGGATAGCATGAAGTTGGGGTATATGTGGGCCTTCATCCTGCTTGGCGTCCAATCCGTCATCTTTATCGGTCTTAGTCTGACCCTGAATACATGGTCCACCACGGATGCGACGCAATCGCCTTACAATATGCTGTATCCTTGGCTGTTTCCATTGATGGCCTGGCTGGCCGGCATATCCGAGGAGGCCGTGTACCGGCTGTTCGGCATCAAGATGGTGAAAAAGATCGTTCGCAATACCTTTGTCGCAAGCTTGATCACCTCACTCATCTGGGCGCTGGGACATACGCTCTATCCGATATACCCCGTGATCTCCCGGCCGATTGAGCTGGTCATCATCGGTTTGCTGTTCAGCTACATCTTCTTGAAATACGGGTATTTAGCGGCCATGTTCTCCCATGTCATCTTCAACAGCATCCTGATGGGCATCAGCCTGATCATGCTCAAGGATGCAGCCAACCTGCTGACTGGCGTTTTTTACATGGTGCTTCCGGCGATTGTCGCCTTTGCGATTTACCGTTTCAACCCGACAAAAAAAGAGAAGCCGTATGTCACGACTCCTCCTCACGAAGTGCATTAAGAATATCCGTTGCTAATTTTTCACCGATTGAAAGGGGCTTGAAGTCTTCGACTGAAGCCTCTTTTATTTTTTTGACCGAGCCAAAATGCTTCAGCAGCATTTTGCGGCGCTTCTCCCCGATGCCCGGGATCGAATCCAGCTTGGACGTCACCATTGACTTCCCGCGCTGCTCGCGGTGGAAGGAAATCGCGAAACGGTGAACCTCATCCTGAATGCGCTGGAGCAAATAGAACTCCTGGCTGTCCCGAGGCAGCGACACTGGCTCCGGCGGGTCTCCGACCATCAGCTGCGCCGTTTTATGCTTGGCATCCTTCACAAGCCCGCAGACCGGGACGAACAGCCCCAGTTCATTCTCCAGCACGTCGACGGCTGCTGAGATCTGTCCCTTCCCCCCATCGACGACAATGAGGTCCGGAAGCGGCAGGTTCTCCTTCAATACACGCTCATACCGCCGCCGGATCACTTCACGCATCGTATCGTAATCGTCCGGCCCCTGCACGGTACGGATCTTATATTTGCGATATTCCTTCTTATCCGGTTTTCCGTTGGTGAATACCACCATGGCCGACACCGGGTTTGCGCCTTGAATGTTCGAGTTATCAAACGCCTCGATCCGGTCCAGCGACTGAAGGCCGATCACCTCGCCCAGATTGGCCGCTGCAACCGATGTCCGTTCTTCATCGCGCTCAATCAAGCGGAATTTCTCGTCCAGGGACACCTTCGCATTATCCGACGCCATGCCGACCATCTGTTTCTTCAAGCCCCGCTGCGGCACGTGAACCTTCACGCCCAGCCATTCCTGCAAGGCGGCAGCGCCCCCGGCAGCATCCACGAGGCCCGCGGCCTCCGCCTGCTCCGCTTGGGCTTGGACAAGGACTTCCTGCTGTTCGTCGGATGTATCCGCGGTCAGCTTCTTCTCCGTTTCCTCCGCTTCGCCTGCGTCCCGGGCACCTTGATCCCCGGCGCTTCCGGTTGCCGTCTCGGAGCCGGCCTCCTCTGCCAACAGCGGCCCCGGAAGCAGAATTTCCTGCGGCAAAGCGGGATTATCGCTGTAATACTGGGCTATGAACGACATGAAGTCACTGTGCGCATCCCCGTAGAACGGAAAAACGGACTTGTTGCGCTGCACCATTTTGCCTTGGCGCATGTACAGAATCTGCACGCACATCCAGCCTTTGTCCACGGCATAACCGAATACGTCGCGATCCCGGGTATCCGTTGTCGTGATCTTCTGCTTCTCCATCAGGGTATCGATATGGATGATTTGGTCCCGCAGCTCCTTGGCACGCTCGAAATACAAATCCTCCGCGGCCTCCTGCATTTTCCGCTGCAGTTCCTTCTTGATCTCTTCGTGCCCGCCGCTCAGGAAGGAAGTGATCTCTCCCGTAATCTGTTCATAGGCGGATTTCGGCACTTCCTTCACGCATGGAGCCAAGCATTGTCCCATATGGTAATACAAGCAGACCTCTTTCGGCATAACGCCGCATTTGCGCAGTGGATACATCCGGTCCAGCAGCTTTTTGGTCTGCTGCGCCGCATACGCATTCGGATAAGGACCGAAGTATTTGGCTTTATCTTTAAGCACCCTTCTGGTCACTTCCAGGCGGGGATGCTCTTCATTCGTTATTTTAAGGTAGGGATAGGTTTTATCGTCCTTCAGCAGCACATTGAATCTCGGCTGATGGGTTTTGATCAGATTGCACTCCAGAATTAACGCTTCCATGTTGCTGCCCGTCACGATGTATTCGAAATCGCGGATTTCCGAAACGAGCATCTGGGTCTTCCCGTTATGGCTCCCGGTAAAATACGAGCGCACCCGGTTCTTCAGCACTTTAGCCTTGCCCACGTAAATGATCGTGCCTTCATGGTTCTTCATAAGATAGCAGCCCGGCTGATCCGGCAGCAATGCCAGCTTGTGGCGAATATTCTCCTGCGCCTTCTCCTGCTCCTGAAGCCGTTTGGCAAAATCGTCCATGCTATTCCTCCTCTCCAAGGAGATTGTATGATAGTAACGTTATAAATATATACCATGATAAGGAACCACACAAAGCGCCTCCGGGTTACACCGAAGGCGCTGTATGAAAGCGGATTGCAGTCTATGGCAAATCCTGCTTATTGATGTTTTGCAATGATGCCCTTCAAGGCTTCTTTGGAGTTCAGACCTACGACTTTATCGACAGGCTGGCCGTCTTTAAAGAAGATCATGGTCGGAATACTCATGACGCCGAAGCGTGCTGCGGATTCCGGATTCTCATCCACGTTCACCTTTGCAATTTTTACATCATCGCCGAGTTCTGAAGACAATTCGTCCAGAATCGGAGCAAGCATTTTACAAGGGCCGCACCATGGCGCCCAGAAATCAACTACAACCGTGCCTTGTCCTTCTACTTCATTGACGAAGGTTTGGTCGGTAACATTGACGATAGCCATTGTATTCTCCTCCTCACAGGATAAGATCGAGTAAAGTGCGAATCATAATTGTCGAATGGGTCGACGAATTTAGTATACCACAATCGGCCGGAAAAAGTGAAATATACTCACCTAAAGAAAGAGGTTTTCACGGGATTTTTATGCAATCTTTACAAATGATTTGCGCATTGGGTATACTACTAGTAACAAGTCGGGTGACGGTCAAGTTTTTCGTGTTCGCACGGCATGTTCACCTTTTGAGGAGGCAAGCACCATGGATGTAAACGTACGCGTTAACGATCCACGGGAGCACATCAATGAAGAACCACGCAATGACTTTGGCGATTTGATGATGGGCTTCGTGGGGATGTTCGGTTTCATGACCATCATCTTTTTCGGATTCGTCATTATCAAGTTCTTGGTTGGTTAATATTTGATGATTCCTTGTGCACAGATAAAAAGTCTGGTCCTGCGCGCTCCATGCGCAAGCGGGATCAGACTTTTTACGATTCAAGGGACGTTTGTCCACTCTGTTCATGCCGTCGTTGCAAAGGTCTAGAACTTCCCTCTCTGGTTCTCTCCGAACAAATGAACGACATCCACGAAAGGCGCGATCCGGTTCATCAACCGCTGCCCTTTGTGAAGCTCCTCGCCGTCCTTGCTCGTGAAGCTGAGATGCTGCTCCAGCCCGTCGAGCGGATAGTTCGACGTATAGAAGGTCGGCAGCCGGTTCATCCGGAAATTCAGAATGGAACCGAGGACATGATCCCGTACCCACGGATTCAAATTCTCCGCTCCAATGTCGTCAAAGATCAGCAGGTCGCAATGCTTCATCGTCTCGACCATGTCCTTCAGCTTCTGGCCGTCCTGCATCATGGTTTTCAGATCTTCCACGAAATCGGGCATATAGACGATCACGCCGGAGTGGCCCGCTTTCGCAAGCTCATGCATCAGGTAGCCCATCAGGTACGTCTTCCCTGTACCGAACGAACCGGTCAGATACAAGCCGCGCGGGGACAAGCCGTTCTCCTTCGTATCCCGGATATATTTGAAGACCTGGTGCACCGCAGGTGCCCGCAAGCGGTCCTTCGCCATAATCTCCATATTGTCGTAACCTTCGCTCAAGGCATGCTCGTCGACATAAAAGCTGCGAATCCGCTTTTTGATCTGATCCTCATTGGTTTTTGCAATCTGCAGGGAGCACGGCGCCTTCCGTTCATAGATCTCCACCGTGCCGTTCATCCGCTGGATATCCAGCTTGCTGAAATGTCCCTGGAAATCATTCGGACACCGGTCCAGACCCGGACACGCCTGACAGTGGGCCTGATCTCCCGCATATTGATACAGCTTGCTTAAATTCAATCGTATGACCCGGTCATCGATCTCCGGATATTCGCTTCGCAGTGCTTGAATCAGCGGATTCCTGAGCAAATCCTCCGTAATCTGCTCGGTTCTGCGCAGGAGCGCAGTACTTTTCATGCTTTCCAGCAGTTCACCAAGGGACTCCATAACCTGTTCCCTCCTCTCTTAAGCAGGATTTTCCTTATCCGCCCTTCTTGTTGCCAGCCTGCATTTCTGCCGCAAACCGCATCATTTCTTCGAACTCCTCATCCGATACGGCCTCCGCCTGATCAGACTCCAAAGCCACTGGAATTTCCGGCTTCGCCTTTCCGCCTTTAGCGTATGTACGCGTGCGCTGCGAGGCTGACTTCTGCTTGCCTTTCATTTTGGCTTGATCCCGTATATACTGAACGGCTTTCTCATAGCTGTTTACTTGCTTCAGCAGCATGTTGGAAGCGATGGCTTCCACAAAGTTGCGGTTGATCCGCTGCTCGCCGCCTGCGGCAATGAGCGACATCAAATAATGAATGAGCACGTTGATGACTTCGCCTGGCAGCTTGTAGCTCAGGTCGATCTTTTCGAAGATGTCCAGAAACTGCGCGGGAACCGAGCCCGGGAAGAACGTCTGCAGGAGCCGTGTATAAGGCTCGTTGCGAAGCATCATATTATATTGGTGAATATCGCATTTGGATTGGAACTGGGCCGGAACCTCGACATAATATTCCATCTGTACGGCATGCTCCTGGGCAGGCTCGTCCGGATCGGCCGTCATCTCCTGATGCAGGGCAACCACCTTGCCCGCCGTAATCTGCCGCTTCTCCTGCATCTTCATTCCCTGCCTAAAGTGAAGGCTGGCTTTGTGCTGCAAATCGTCCAGGACAACCTCGCCGTGCTCGGTAAAGATGCCGTCCTCGTCAAGCAGGCGGCACAAATCCTGCGTGCTGAGATCGTACTTGCGTACGACGTAATTCACGATGCCCATCTGCTCATGGTCGTAGCGAAGACGCTCAACAAAGACGCGATTGCGGGATTCGCGCGGGAATCGCAGAATAATGTCCGCGTAGTTCAGGCCTTCTCCCTGCGGATTCGGCGGCAGCACCGGCTTCCTTGATACCGCTACCTCTTCCAGCGCCTGCTCCAGTTCATAATCAATGACATGCGTGTTCAACTCGAAAATATCGTAAAAGGGAACCGAAATGTTCTCCTTGTTCAGGGAAATGCCTGACCATTCCAGGGGTTCCTTGCTCCAAAGCTCTTCCCTCAGCGACAGGACGGCGAATTTCCCCACCTTGTCGCGAAGCAGCAGCGTCAGATGCTGGGTATTGAAGAACTCCGCCGGACTAAGCGGCGCCTGCAGCTCATATTCATAAACATGATCGTCCGTTTCCGGGACGAACATCCGGCTGGTCTGCAGCAATCCTACCGCTTCCAGCTTGGAGGTTTGCTCAATGAGATAGCGGCGTCCTTTTTCACTGGGCTCAAGCCCTAATGTCAAGAATAATCTTCGCTGCTGTTCAATGGCCGAATAGCCCACCTTCTCCAGCGGCACATGCGATACGAGAAGACGGTACAGGCTGACCGCAAACGCGCCGACCATCGGTTGATATATCGAACCAAGCATTTTGTCGTCCAGGCCGCTTAAGCAGAAGTCACGGTATACGCAGTAACGGTGATTCTCTGTAAAATGTAAAAAATTAGTCATGCGCATCGTTTATGCTCCCCCTGTCGCCCAAAAATAGACTTCTTCTATTCTATCATAAATCCGATGCTCAGAAGTCGGTTCTTTCGCATCAAAAATTATGGAATTCTCGCGTCTGCCTTTTGGCAGAGCTTCCATAAATATAAATGACGGCCCCCACGTATCGAAGAGCCGCCATTAACATTCCATTCAATTTGCGCCAAGCGCGATTAAAACATTCTAAACCCTTTAATACGCAATGTCTTAATGGTCCATCCGCTCATGTAAGCCCCGATCAGACCCGCAACTCCCGTTAAGTAATCCACCAACTGGAACGATCCAACGTGAGTCCAGAACGACATTTGGCCCCGATCCCACAAGCTGTATACAACGACCGGTAGAATGACAATCACGAACAGAAAGCACGGAAACCAGGTCGTCTTCATCAACATATTTAGGATAAAACCGATACCGAACATCATGACAAAAAACAAAATCATCAGCACGAGCACAGGAATAAATTGAAGCATGATCGCTGTTTTCACCTCTTCTTTATCACCTACGCATAGCAGCTATCCTACTTTATTGCAGCAAGAAACAGCACACCAAGCTTTAGCTAATAGCTAGTTTACTAAAAATCATGTCACAGATCAACGAACAATCGTGAACACATTGTGTCGGCGTTTGCCCTTCCGACTGCGCTTACAGTACAATATAGGAAGTTAATGCAAGCGGCCATCCGCTTCAATTATAACGACATAATGTTTAGGAGTGATCACATGAACGAAGCTGCAATGACGCTTGAGGGCTGGTATGCGCTGCATGATTTCCGCACCATCAATTGGCCGGCCTGGAAAGCTGCAGACGAAGAAGTACGCGCGTTTGCGCTGGACGAGCTGAATGCGTTCCTTGCGGAATGGGAGGCCGTCGAGACCGCCAAGCAAGGCAGCACCGCCGTATATACCATCGTCGGCCAGAAAGCCGATTTTGTTTTCATGCATTTGCGCGAGACGCTGGAAGAGCTGAACGCGATCGAGAACGCTTTTAACAAAACGACGTTCGCCCAGTTCACCACCAAGGCTTATTCCTATGTCAGCATCGTCGAGCTGAGCAATTACTTGGCCGGCTCCTCCGATGAGGATCCGGTGCAGAATCCGCATGTCATCGCCCGCTTGAAGCCGGTCCTGCCAAAATCGAAGCATATCTGCTTCTACCCGATGAACAAAAAGCGGGAGTTGGCGGACAACTGGTACATGCTGAGCATGGATGACCGCAAATCCATGATGAAGAGCCACGGAATGATCGGCCGCGGTTATGCCGGCAAGGTCAAGCAGATCATTACCGGTTCCGTCGGCTTCGACGATTGGGAATGGGGCGTTACCTTGTTCAGCGACGATGCGCTTCAATTCAAAAAGCTCGTGTACGAAATGAGATTTGACGAAGTGAGCGCGCGTTTCGGCGAGTTCGGTCCTTTCTATGTCGGCAACCTGCTCGACCAGGCTTCTTTCACCGACTTGATGAAGGTATAATTCCTTCCGCACATAAATGGCATATCAAAAAAAGGGATGCTCTTCCGAATGAGAGCATCCCTTCTTCTGTTATTCGCCGTCTTCCTCATCTTGCTCTTGCTTGCGCAAGGTTTCAAGATATTCAGCGGTGGCCCGGTCCCGGGCCCGCCCTTTATCCTTAAGGCGCTCAATGGCAGGAAGAATGAGAATGTCGACTTCCTGCTGAACGGTATAAGCCAGATCGTACCGCTCTTGCGACTCCAGGTAGGAGCCGACCTCCATCAGGGCGTTGTAGCGATCCAGTTCATCTCTTGTGAGCAGCCCCCGTACTTGAACACTGCAATGTCTCATTTATAGGAACCTGCCTTTTTTCAGGACGAGCGGAATGCCTCCGATAATGAAGAGGTAGCGCAGATCAACCAATTTTTTCAGCTGGGCCGCTTTCCATCCCTGATATTTCTTATCCCCGACAACCGCAATGCCTTCGCCCCGGCCGAGGGAAGCGACCGTGCCTTTATTATGGAACTCGAATTTGCGCATGGACTTGTCCCGGATCGCCGCAACGATATTCTGGGCACAGCACACGCCCTGCTGCATCGCCATTTGGGCGGTCGGCGGATAAGGTCTGCCTTCTTCGTTAAAAATGAGGGAGTTATCGCCGATAATATAAATGTTCTCGTATCCCGGAGCGCGTAAATATTCATCAACCTTCACGCGGCCCCTCATCGTTTCGAAGCCGGCCGATTCAACCAGGCGGTTCCCGCGGATGCCGCCGGTCCATACGACCGTTGCCGCCCGGATCTCTTCGCCGTTGTTCAGCACGACCCCGCCCGGCAGGCATTCCTTGATCGCAATGCCCATCTTGAAGGTAACGCCCTTCTTCTCGAGAACGTTCATGGCGTACTCCACCAGCTCGGGTGCAAACCCCGGCAGCGCGGACGGAGCGGCTTCTACGTTATAAATGTTCACCAATGTCGGATCGACGTCATACTCCTTGCACAGTCTCGGAATACGGTCCGCCAGCTCGGCTACAAACTCGATGCCGCTGAACCCGGCTCCGCCAACCACGAAGTTGATGCGCTCTTGCGGTCTGCGTTCATTCTTATATAAAGCAAATTGATATTCAATATGCTCTCGAATCAATCGTACCGAGTTGATGCTTCGGATCGTCATTGCATGCTCTGCGAGTCCCGGGATCCCGAAGGTCTCCGGCTCGCCGCCGAGTCCAATGACAAGATAGTCATAGGATAACGTTCCATCTTCAAGGATAACCTTCTTATCGTGAAGGCGGATTTCCTGAACCGAGGATTTGACCAAATCGATTTTGAACTCGTCTATCAACTTGGATATGGATACCCGGGTATTCTCAATGCTGTCGGTTCCTGCTGCCGGCATATGCAAATGCGTTGTAATATAATGATAATCATGGCGATTCACCAATGTAACATCGGCCTCATTATAATTCAGCTCTTTTTGCAGCCGCTGCGCTGTCAATATGCCCCCGTAACCCGCGCCAAGGATTACGATCTTCGGTATGCTGCTCATTCTACTGCTCCTTCCAGCTTACTCTTTATATATACAGTATGGTACACATGTTAACATTCTGTGAAATTGCATCCAAAAAAAGAGAAGAGCCCTTATCAGAGCCCGTTTCATCATTTGACCTGATGGTTCATTACGGTTCAAAAACAGCAGTAATCCTGCGGTTTCCTTATGATTGCTGCCGTAACCAATCGATATGAGAACCCTGCAATGAACACAAGTTATCACGTTAATCATATGCATAAACCATGCAAATATCAAGATTTTTTTTGCCATGAAATATGCAAATCATTCCGCCATTTCTCCCCTTGCTTGCTAAGTAAGCGCAACCATTCCAATGTTAGGTATTTTAACTCAATTCTCGTCTTTTCATGCCGGTTCGGGACGATTATAATAGGTAAGGAATTCATGAATCAGCTATATCCGGACAAGAACGTCTGTCTGATTCGAATATAAACTCATTTTATGGAGGTGCTTCCCGCATGACAACGATGCCACAAGACAACAATATGACGGATCTTTTGATTATCGGTGGCGGACCTGCAGGCATGTTTGCCGCTTTTTACGGCGGAATGCGCCAAGCCTCGGTTAAACTTATCGAGAGCATGCCTCAGCTCGGAGGCCAATTGGCTGCGCTGTATCCCGAAAAATATATCTATGACGTGGCAGGCTTCCCGAAGGTTACCGCCCAGGAGCTTGTGAACAATCTGTCCGCGCAAATGGAGCTCTTTAAAACGGACATCCGTCTTGAAGAGAAAGTCCAAGCTGTGAAAAAGCTTGAAGAACGTCATTTTGTCGTGAGAACGAATCTGGGCGAACACCATGCCAAAGCCGTCATCATTACGGCCGGCGTTGGGGCGTTCCAACCCCGCCGACTGGAGATTGAAGGTGCCGAGAAGTACGAGAAGGCGAACCTTCATTATTTTGTCAACGATCTCAGCCGCTTTAAAGGCAAGAAAGTGCTCATTAGCGGCGGCGGTGACTCCGCGGTAGACTGGGCCCTCATGATCGAACCGATCGCCGAGCAGGTTACGCTGGTTCACCGCCGCGACAAGTTCCGCGCCCACGAGCATAGCGTGGAGCAGCTGATGGCCTCGAAGGTGAACATCGTGACGCCAACCGAAATTACGGAGCTGCATGGTGAAGATGCCATTACGAAGGTGACGCTGGCGCATATTAAGACCAAAGAGACGCAAGAGATTGAAGTTGACGATGTCATTGTCAATTTCGGTTTCGTTTCCTCCCTCGGTCCGATCTCCGAGTGGGGCATCGCCATCGAAAGCAACTCCATCGTCGTGGACTCCCGCATGGAAACCAGCATCCCGGGTATTTTTGCGGCCGGCGATATCACGACCTATCCTGGCAAGGTCAAGCTCATTGCCGTCGGATTCGGCGAAGCGCCAACCGCCGTCAACAATGCCAAAGTATACTTCGATCCTGAAGCCAGATTGGCTCCGGGCCACAGCAGCAACATGAAATTGTAAAGGTAAGCGGATTTTCCTAACGCTTCGACATACAGAAAAAAAGGTATCTAACGTTCCAGAGGGCGATGCGCGCTCAGAACGTAAGATACCTTTTCTATTCTTCTTCAAACCATATGTAGAACTTGGTTGAAAGCTCCCACATTATATGCGTATCATGTCGTAAGTTATCTATTCTATATACGAAAATCTGATTAATGCAGGATGCTGCCGGAATCGGTGTCCAAGTTCCGTTTATGAATTTCGGCTAGCAGTAGAGTGATGAACTCTCGTTCCAACTTCAATTCAACAGCCATATGATAGGAATCGAGAAGCATCTCATCCGTCAACATAGCCATCCCCTCACACCCCTTCCTCATATTTCCTGAATCTATCATATCAGACATGCGAAAACGGAACAACTGTTCGCTTATCCACAACCTCTTGTGGAAATCCTGTGTATAATTTGTTGGTAAGTGTAAGAAACAAGGTCATATCAAAGTGGATTATGGGGATAAATGTTATACACAGGATATGGGGTAAATCTACCATAAAAAAATTTGATCAATTATTATATCGGTAGATAACGGTTATTTTTTTATTACCCTATTAAAAAATCATATAAACGAATTCTATTGGGAATATTAAACAAAAAATTCAGCTCGGTCTTGTATTTACCTCCAAAATCCATATCTTGCCTTCAACGTCAAGTCCGTAATCGAATCCCAGTTCCCCGATTCCGGGAAAGCGCGATTCCAGGATCGTGATGCACTGTCTGGTTAAGTGGCGCATTTCATTACGCTTCTCCCTGGCATTGATATCGGGCAGCGACAGCCGGAGAGCATGGCGGCAACGAAGCAGCGTTCCTCCTTTGCAAATGTTCGTGACAAACAGCCCCGGGCTTGCGAGCCGTCCTAGCATGGCCCGGAATTCCCATCTTCCTCTTTCCTTGACTACCTTCACGCGGTAATCCAGCGGGCGTCCCTGAATTTTAGCCAGGTGAATCCCCTGTTGTATCATGTAGCGCCGTTTCAGTTTCATTCTGTTCAATACGTGCAACAGGGAATTCAATGTATCTACATGAACAGTACGCCTCTTATGGGTTACCAAGTATCCCGTTCCGTCTTTCTGTATTCGGATGACTCCGTTACCACCGGTGCCTACAATCGGCTTGATCACGACCATTTCGTGTTCATCCAGCATTGAGACCAGGGTATCCCCTCCATACGACTGGGTCGCCGGAATGTAGGGAGCAACCTGCGGATCGGTCAGCAGCGCTTCCGTCTTCAGCCACTTGCTGGCCAATTGTCTTCCCGCCATGCTGCTTTCGCCTCCTTTTATTCATGACATACGTTATCCTATTCTCTTATCCGCACTTTGTCTTGGATGATTGTCCGGGATCGTTATGCCTAATAATTTGACGCATTCATGGCCGCGAAGCGAGCTTCCCTTTGCAAATGATGTGATCTATCGTATAGTAAGAGCAGAGCTTTGTCCGTAATACATCCATCCATGGATAACCCTAAAGGAGGCTTTGTCACCTTGGCAGCATTGTTTGAAGTTTTGTACTGGATTGCCATTGTCGGCATGTCGGTTGCCCTTGCAGCCATCACGGTTCTGATCTTTGTCATGGGCTTCAAGTTCATCAAAGACAAGCGCCGCGGACTCGGGGCCGGCTGCATCGTTTTCTCGCTCGTGGCTGCCGGCATGATCGTGCTGATGCTGAACGATACCTTCTTCTTCCCGGTCTGATCAAATAGGAAGAACAACGAAATGCAGCTGCCCCCGTCTGGGAGCCGCTGCATTTTTTTGTTGCTTATGGGCGGCAGCAAAAAAAAGACCTCCACGACAATAGGGTCGCAGAGGTCCTTTATCTATTGGCTTAGAGCTCACTCCCCGAAAACCCGCTGCTTAGCAAGGCTCTTCGTTCGGTTTGCCCGCATCCGTTGCCGTGCGGAAGGAAGATCCGCAGCCGCAAGTAACGGTCGCGTTCGGGTTGTGAATGGTGAACCCGCCCGTCATGCCGGATTCCTCGAAGTCGATTTCGAGACCGTTCAGGTATTTCAGATCGTCCTTCTCGACAACGACTCTCATATCCTGCAGGTCCATGTATACGTCCGCATCCGTTTCTTGATCGTCGAAGCCCATTGCATATGAAAAACCACTGCATCCGCCGGCAGTGACACCCAGTCGAAGGAACATATTGGGCGTTTCCTGTTCAGCAAGCATTTCTTTCAAACGTTCTGCAGCTGTTTCGCTGATAGATATCATAGGTCACCCTCCTTTTCGTTCATTCTTTAAGTATACTCCTCTTCGCGAATTCGCTCAAGGTTGAGATGCTGGCCATTTTACCATATGGTCAATAACCTATTTCAATTCCTCTATATGTATTGCTACCCCGAGGGGTCAGGTTTATAATAGGGAAGGAACATGGGCGGCAACTGTTGGATAATTGTCACATCCCCCGGCTAAAATGCGGCAAAGGTTATGGCTGGTCCACAGTTGTATATTTTTTCACAAAGTTATTTATTTATTCAGCCCATTTATCGATTTCGTTGTTACACGACTATAAACGGACCGTTCCCCGCGGGGAGTGATCCACTTTATGATCACTTGATCTGCCGAATATTCGGCAAGTCAAAGTGTGAACAGGAGGATTGAACATGTCCACGATTGTGACACCATTTACCGATCAGAGAATGGCCGAGATCGTTGCGAAAGTCCAACGCGGCGAACGCCTGAATCTTGAAGACGGTGTGTATTTGTACCAAACCGATGACCTGCTGACCCTCGGGCAGCTGGCTAATGAAGCCAATTTGCGCAAGAACGGGAAGAAAGTTTACTTCATTGAGAACATGAGTCTCTATTTTACCAATGTATGCGAATCCCGCTGCGCTTTTTGCAATTTCCGGAAAGACCAAGGCGAGGAAGGCTCCTATACCCTCTCCGGCGCGGAAATGATTGAGTATGTGGAACAGCATATTCACCCCGGCATCCGTGAATTTCATATCGTTGGCGGACATAATAATCATGTCCCGTTCCAGTACTATGTAGATTCGCTGAAGGCATTGAAGGAACGTTTTCCTGAAGTTACCCTGAAAGCCTACACCGCGGCGGAGATCGAATTCTTCACCCGCATCAGCGGACTCAGCACGAAGGAAGTGCTGCAGGAGCTGCAGAAGGCAGGTCTGCAAACCTTGACGGGCGGCGGAGCCGAGATCTTGTCTGACCAGTACCGTCAGAAGATGAAGGTGGATAAAGCCAACGTGGATCAATACCTCGACGTTCACCGTACCGCGCATAAGCTCGGCATGAAGACGCACACGACCATGCTGTACGGCTCGATCGAGAGCCATGAGGACCGGATCCGCCATATGCTCCAAATTCGGGATCTTCAAGATGAAACGAACGGATTCATGGTATTCATTCCGCTGTCCATGCAGCCGAAGAATAAGAATGCGGGCATCATGCGCCGCAATTCGGCTTACGAAGATTTGAAAACCATTGCCATCAGCCGATTGATGCTGGATAATATCGACCACATCAAGGCTTACTTCATTAATATCGGGCCCCAATTGACGCAGGTCGCTCTCAGCTTCGGCGCATCGGACGTCCATGGCACGATCCTGAAGGAGCGCATCAGCCATGCCGCAGGAGCCCTGACGCCAGAAGGGCTGACCCGCAAAGAGCTTGTGTGGCTCATCCAAGGCGCCGGCCGCATTCCGGTCGAACGCGATACCTTCTACAACGAGATCAAGGTTTACGAATAAGCCATACCAGCAAAGACGCAAGCAAAGCAGACGTTCCAAAAAACGGAAAACAGGTTAAAGAGATAATATAGCGTGGGTAACCTAAGCCGCTTTCAGCGGCGTTTTTCTTGCGAATCGGCGCTCACCTTCTTATCTCTTGAGAAAGGAAGAAATTTATGAAAAAGCTCGTCATTCTCGGCGGAGGCTATGGTGGTCTTGCCCTAATTCAAGAATTGTTCAGCGGCTATCTTCCTCCGGACGTGGAGGTCGTGCTCATCGACCGCATGCCGTACCAAGGACTCAAAACCGAATATTACGCGCTGGCAGCAGGCACCGTGGCCGATACCGCCGTTCGTGTTAAATTCCCGGTGTATGACCGCCTCCATATTGTATACGGTGAAGTCCTATCCATTGATCTTGAGAAGAAGCTTGTGAACCTGACGAACAACGATCCAGTGGACTACGATCAACTGGCCATTGCCCTTGGATGTACGGACCGTTATCATGGAGTACCGGGCGCTGAAGAATTCACGTTCAGCCTGCAATCCTTTGCGGCATCCCGGGAAACCTATTTGAACCTGAACAACCTCAGACCATATGGTCAAGTTCATATCATTGGCGGAGGCTTAAGCGGCATCGAGCTCGCTGCCGATCTTCGGGAAAGCCGGCCTGACCTGAATATCGCCATTTTGGACCGGGGACAACGGGTACTTTCTTCTTTTCCTAACCGTTTGTCTGCTTATATTCATCGCTGGTTTGAGGAGCACCACGTGGACATCCACAGCGGCGTATCCGTATCCCGAGTGGAGAAGGGCGCCGTGTACAATCTGGATGTGCCGATCGCAACCGATTTGGCGGTATGGACGGCCGGCATTCAGCCCGTAAAGGTCGTACAGGATCTGGATCTGCCAAAAGACCGCAGCGGACGCATTCTGCTGAACGAGTGGTACCAGGTTCCGTCCCATCCCGAGGTATATGTGATCGGCGACTGCGCCAGCCTCCCCTTCGTCCCGAGCGCGCAAGCGGCAGGGGCTCAGGCCGAGCAAGTGGGACATGTCATGAAAGCTTTATGGCGCGACGATACGCCTAAGGTATCTCCGCTGAAGCTGAAGGGAACGCTGGGTTCCCTCGGCAAACATGCGGGCTTTGGACTCATGGGCAGCACGTCGGTCATGGGCCGGGTACCAAGAATATTAAAGAGCGGCGTGCTCTGGAAATCCAAGCGTCATTACTAGTCGGACGGATACGGGCGCTGATGATGCTCCTGTGGCGGGACGCCGCGGAGGTGATCGGAAAGTCAGCTTTCCTCTTCGCCGTCCCGAAAGCTTTCGAGCTTGCGGGTGACAACCTCTAGCAGCTCTTCAGCCGTAGGGGCTTCAACCCAATCGCCATCCACGTAAGCGAAGGGCATCAAATAGCACTGGCCGCAGCTGGTCAGGCAGCCATATTCGATGACTTGGCAATCGTACTTGCCTTCAAGCGTCTGCAGCACTTTATCCGTGCCAAAATAGGAATTGCTTGTGCAAAACTCAATGATAATGGACATTGTTATTAGACCTGCCTTAAGATTGGCATTTTATTTTGCCGGTTTATGTACTATAATATAGGGAGGAAAGGAGTTGAACAAGATGAGTGAAAACACGCAAACCACTGTATATGATGAAGTGGCTGAAGTGCTTGATAAACTTCGTCCGTTCCTGCAGCGCGACGGCGGTGACGTGGAACTGGTTGACGTTGAAGACGGCATCGTTAAGCTGAAATTGATGGGTGCATGCGGTAGCTGCCCAAGCTCCACCATTACTCTGAAAGCAGGGATCGAGCGGGCCCTGGTTGAAGAAGTAGAAGGCATCCAAGAAGTAGTTCAAGTATTCTAAATCTTCTTTAACTATAAAGAGTCTTGGTTTCCCTCGAGGGACCAAGACTCTTTTTTTGAGATGAAAGAAGATATAAGTTTTCTGCGAATCGTTAGCAATTCTTGAGTCGCATTTAATTATTTTGGGATCCCCGCAAAGTAAATGGAATACGCATCGAAGCATAGTCTCCACTTTGTGGGGTTGTTTTATTCCGGCTTGATTAATGGGCGAATCGGGTCCAGCCCGCCGGATACATCCATAATATTGCCGGTAATGAAATCCGATTTATCCAGGCATAAATATTCGATCACCCTGGCGACGTCCTCACCGCTGCCCGATCGTCCGCGAGGAGTCAACCCGTCCTGAATGCCGGATACTTCATCGATGGTTTTCTCTTTGTTGGCACCGCGGATATCCCCCGGACAGATCATATTCACGGTGATTCCATACGGCCCTTCTTCCACGGCCAGCGTCTTCGTAAAGGAGACCAGGCCCACCTTCGCAGCCGCGTAGGCGGAGCGTTGAGGCCATGCGCGGGCTTCACCCGCATGCCCGAAACCAAAGTGGATGATGCGTCCCCATTTTTTCTCCCGCATGGCCGGCAGAACGCGATGGTCCAGCAGCATGACGCCGGTTAAATTGCCATTCACCATATGTACGATTTCGTCGCGGCTGTACTCCGAGAACAGACGGCGTTCCCGAATGAACGGTCCAGCATTGTTAACCAGGATATCGACGCTGCCCAGTTGCTCCTCCGTCTGATCCACCAATGAATACAGTTCAGGCTCGCTGGCGATATCGGCTTTAATCGCGATGGATTTCACGCCAAACCCCTCGATTTCACGGGAAAGCGCCTCCGCTTCATCCTTGCTGTTTACATAATTTATGGCTATATGACATCCCTGCCGTGCTAACGACAGTGCCGTCATTTTCCCCAAACCTGTCGCACTGCCTGTAATCAGCGCCACTTTTCCCTTCAAGGCTTTCCCTCCTCAGATGGATATCCTTCCTTCAGTATAAAAGATTTGATAAGGCCGAACAACTTGCTTCCGACCAGGATTGGCCATTCGACAGAAAAAGAAAGAAAAAGGGCCTATCCGCAAAGACCGATAGGTCTCTTGGATAATGCCCTTTTCTTCACACATACGATGAAAATCATATACAGCATATCGAGCTTTCCTGCCCGAATTAGAATGCCGGGATGACGGCACCTTTGTACTCTTCTTCAATAAAAGTTTTCACGTCTTCGGAAGTCAATGCCTTCGCCAGTTTTTGGATAGCGTCGGAGTCCTTGTTGTCCGGACGGGCTACCAGCAGGTTCGCATAAGGATTGTCCTTGTCTTCGATGAAGAGCGCATCCTTCGTTGGATCCAGTCCCGCTTCCAGCGCGTAGTTCGTGTTGATGACAGCCAGATCCAGCTCATCCAGCATGCGCGGCAGCATGGCGGCTTCAACTTCCTTGAACTCCAGGTTCTTCGGATTTTCTACGATATCCTTGGCGGTTGCTTCCAGCTTGCTTTCGTCGTTCAGCTTAATCACGCCGTTCTTGGACAGCAGCGTCAATGCACGGCCAGCATTAGAAGGATCATTCGGAATGGCTACAACCGATCCATCCTTCAGCTCATCCGCAGATGTAATGGTTTTCGAGTAAGCACCCAGCGGCTCGACGTGCACGGCGATCACGGACTCCAGGTCCAATTTGCGCTCTTTGATTTGATTGTCCAGATATGGCTTATGCTGGAAGAAATTCGCATCGATTTCTTTGGAATCCACTTGCGTATTCGGCAGTACGTAATCCGTGAATTCCACGATTTCCAGGTTCACGCCTTCTTTTTCAAGCGCAGGCTTGATGTGCTCCAGGATTTTGGCGTGCGGTAAAGGCGAAGCGCCTACTTTCAAGGTCACGGTTTCTGGTGCGCCGCCGCCTGTTGTTCCTCCCGGTTCAGTTGCGTTATCCGCAGGCTTGCTGCCGCATGCAGCCAGCACCGTAACCAAGGTCAAACTGATCAATGCCAATGTCCATTTTTTCATTCTAAAAGTCTCCCTCCGAAAAATATATGATTTATATGTTGTCTTTCTTGAAGCCTCATCAATCCGTTATTTTCTTGTAAAATGCCGCACCAGACGATCTCCTGCCATCTGCAGCAGCTGGACCAGGACAATCATCAGCACGACAGCCAGAATCATGATCTCGGTCTCATAACGGTAATAACCATACTTGATGGCCAAATCCCCTAAACCGCCGCCCCCGACTTGACCGGACATCGCGGTATATGATACCAGGGTTACAATCGTGATCGTCATCCCGGCTAATAGGCCCGGACGCGCCTCCGGAAGGAGCACCCTCCATACGATTTGGCTTGTCGAGGAGCCCATGGCATGAGCCGCCTCAATCACGCCTTTATCCACTTCATTCAAAGCCGTTTCCACGAGCCTTGCAAAGAATGGAGCAGCGCCGATCACCAGCGGCGGAATGGTGCCCAGCACGCCGTACGAAACACCTACGATCGACTTCGTAATCGGAATCATCGCCACGATCAAGATAATGAACGGAACCGAGCGCAGGATGTTGACAATGAACGACAGGATCGTGTAACCGAAGCGTACCAACCCGGACGTGGATCTTGCGGCCATGTAGAGCAGCACGCCGACCGGCAGTCCGATGATGAAGCTGAACAAGGCCGAAGCCCCCAGCATCCGCAGGGTATCCAATGTTGCCGTCCATATCTCTTTCCAGTCGATCTGGGTAAAATCTAGTCCGAACATCAATGAATCACCTCCACGTCTAGTCCTTGTTCAAGCAGCTTCCGGATCGTATCTTCAATCGCGCGCTCTTCCCCTTCGAAACGGACGATGAGCTGGCCGTACGGCGTATCTTTGAGCGTTGAGATCGTACCCTGCAGAATCGCAAAATTCACGCCCGTCTCATGAACCGTATGGGACAGGATCGATTCGTACGTTTTCGACCCCAGGAACGTGATTTGAACCGCTCTTGAAGGGCCGTTTACCTGACCCTGCATAGCCAGCCGCAGCGCTTCGCCGCTGTCCATCTCCTGGCGGATGAATTCCTGCGTCACTTCATGCTTCGGCTTCAGGAACACTTCCGTTACCGGTCCTTGCTCTACGATGCCGCCCTGATGAATAACGGCGACCCGGTCGCATATGCTCTGAATGACGTGCATCTCATGGGTAATCAACACGATCGTCAGATGAAACTTTTTGTTAATGTCCAGCAGCAGGCGCAGAATCGAATCCGTCGTTTGCGGGTCAAGGGCCGAAGTGGCCTCGTCGCATAGCAGCACTTCGGGATCGCTCGCGAGCGCCCTGGCGATGCCCACCCGCTGCTTCTGGCCCCCTGACAGCTGGGACGGATATTTGTCGCGATGCGCCTCCAAGCCGACCAAAGCCAGCAGCTCGGATACTTTGCGCTCCAATTCGGCCCTCGGCGTCTTGATCAGACGCAGCGGAAACGCAATGTTATCGTACACCGTCGCGGAAGACAGCAGGTTAAAGTGCTGAAAGATCATCCCGATTTTGCGGCGCTCCGCCTGAAGCTGCTTCTTGCCGAGCGACGTCAAATTTTTGCCGTTCACCCACACCTCGCCGGAGGTGGGACGCTCCAGTAAATTGATGCAGCGGATCAATGTACTTTTCCCTGCACCGGAGTGTCCGATCACTCCGAAAATTTCTCCTTTTTCAATCGACAAATCCAATTCGGACAACGCAGTTGTTAATGACCCGGCTTTTCCGTACTGCTTCGTCAATTGCTTGAGCTCAATCAATCCGATTATCCTCCTTTTTCCTTAGCTTCATATCTATTTACCCAAAAGAAAAGAGCCTCTTTTTGTAGAATCAAAAAGGGCCCTCTTTACGTAAAAGTCAACGCCTTTTCTCATCTGTCAAAGCTGAAGGTATCCCCTAGCTTTGAAGGAATTAGCACCATGTCACTCCAAGCGTCATCGCATTAAGCAATGGTACGCAAGAAGTCGGTTGCCGGGCTTCATCGGGCCTGTCCCTCCGCCTCTCTCGATAAGAAAACATCGATATGAAATTTTTCCGATTAAATTGATCTGATTTGATAACATTTAATGAATGCAATAGTTAGTATAGATTCTTTTCAGGCTTTTGTCAAAAGGAATTTCATGGCGATTTTGTGCCTAAGCCCGCACTCCATTTTCAGCCCACAGCTTGTTCGTATATTTATACGAAGCGGCCAGGGTGCGGCATACCATATCGATGCCCTGTTGGAGATCGTCCAGGTGCTTGTCGATATCCTCCAGCTCGATTTTGTCGGACAGCCCTTGATGGCGCTGCCACAAATCATCCTGCATCTCGGAGTTCATGTAATGAATTTCAGCGTTGCGCCTTTTGCGGAGCGCGTTCAGCGGCGCTTTGTAGCGATCCTTGATCGCTTCCAGCTCTTCGGCCAGCTCACCGTGGGCCTTCAAAAATCTGAACTGCCGCAGAACCGTAAAATAAGAAAAATGCGCCTTTACCTTGGAAGTATGCAGATCAAACAAATCGTTCAGCACCGTGCCCAACTTGTCAAGGATCGAGAATACGCGGATGAAGCCGTTTTTGTAAAAATACACATATCGTTGATATTCCCCTTGCTCCTGAATCGACATATCATCGATGTAACCCGATTGGACCGATTGACTGAAATGCTTGGCCGCATTCCAGCTCTGCTCCAGCTCATCCAGGGAGACGATCAGTCCCCGGGTCCAGATCTCCAGCTTGCGAAAATCATGCGTCGGATCCTGATTTTTATCCATTTCCTCCTGCAGCAGCCGGGTTGTCTTCACCATCGATTCAATGGCTTCCTCAAGCAGGCCGTTGTTCTGCCGGGGCTGTTCCCCAAGTAACATTCGAAGCATGGCGGTACCCCCTCGCGTTATCAGATTAACCTTGGTTCTTGATCTCGATTTTGCCAATGCCAATATAGTCATTCCAGCGCTCAGCGGCCGTCTTCACGGCGATATCCTCGCGCGGGGGCAACTCATCCGGATCGCCATCAGGCCCTTGGGCATCCCATGACTGTCATCATCTGCTGCGCCAATCCGGGCTCGTCCTGTTAGGATGCCCCCGAAACGGGAAGACAACTCCATAGCATGGAGCGACTTGTGATTTCTCCGGTGTTATTAAATATAAACAAATTCGTTGCCTTATCAAACCTTTTCGATACGGCTGCCGGAAGCTCCATTCATTTCTATACAACAAAGCCCTCGAACTCCGGTCCGGGGACTTTGCATGCATGTATGCTATAGAATATAGGATTTTCTTAACGGAATGATCGGCGTTCTTCCTTATACGATCTTTTCCCGAGGCACATCGTGGCCCTTCCGTATTTCGGCTTCAAGCGGCTTGCTGAGCTGCCATACCCGGACGCTTAAATAACACAGTACGCCGAACAGCGCCGAGATCAGCAGTGTATGACCCAGTGCGGAGAATACGTACACTTCCTCGTTATGCATCGTAGCCATAATGAGGGCGCCGCTGAATACCTGCAGCAGGCACAGCACGGTTGCCGAAATGCCCAGCATCTGGATTTCCCGGTTACCGCGATTGCGCCAATATGCAAAATGCCCCATCACCGCCACCACGAGCAGCAGCAGCAGCGCGGCCACGCGGTGCATAAAGGCGATGCCGACCCCTCCGCTCAGCTCCGGTATCACTTCTCCGTTACACAATGGCCAGCCGGAGCAGCCTTCCCGGGAATCGGTATGGCTGACGAATGCACCGATATACACCACGATGTAGCTGTACAACGTTGTGCCCCAGACCAAATTGCGGAAGCCCTTGCCCACCCGCGGCAAACGCTCCAGGTCAGAGGGCCCCTTCGCTTGTTCGATTCGGCGCATGCCCAAAGCCAGCATGACCGAACTGGCAAAAGCAATCAGCGAGAAGCCAAAATGCAGCGCCATGATCGCAGCCGATTGAGGTTTAACCACCGCAAGGGCCCCCATGATGGCTTGTACCACGACGAATACCGAGGTCCCGATGACGTAAGCCATCAAATCCCGGCGGTCCCGCTTGTACTTCCAGAACGCTATCAGCGATGCCAAGGCGGCCAAACCAGCCATTCCGCTTACGGCCCGGTGGGAATATTCGATCATCGAGGACACCGTGTAAGCGGGAACAAACTTACCGTTGCACAGCGGCCACTCTTGGCCGCAGCCAAGCCCCGACCCTGTCTTTGTTACAACCATGCCGCCAAAAGTCGCGCAGAACATAATTAAGCATGTTATGTAACTCAGCCACTTTAATTGTTTATCGTTCACTTATCTCACCTGCTGCTCATAATCATTCACTATTCAAAACCTATACAGGATCGCATCATATACAGTCCACATTTCATTATACCTGATTCTGCAGCTACGGTCACTTGAGCGATTGTGACAAAATGTTCAAAAATGAACAAAACCTTCATGCTCAAGGTACTTGACTTCGCAATTCCCCTCACAATGATCCAATGTAAAAACAACACCGCCGCCCGTTATAGCTCAAAGGCGGCGGTGCTATCGTCACTGCTTACTTGTGAATCGTACCGTATACGTCCACGGCACGCTGCAGGAAATCTTCAATTTCCTCGCGCGATTTGCGGAGTTTGTTAACGTAGCGAACCAGCTCGCGTCCGTCAGAGTATGCAACAAAGCTAGGGATGCCCAGTATATTTTGCTGCTGACTCACGTCACCGACAGCATCGACGTCAACTTCCACCAGAGTCAATTGGTTGGAGAACTTCGTCTCAACCTCCGGCATGAATGGATCGATAAACTTGCAATCGCCGCACCAGTCCGCTTTAAATACGGCAACGGTCAGTCGTGGAGACTGGATTGCAACCTGAAATTCTGCTTCTGAAGTGATTTTTTCCATTGATTATCTCCCCTTTACGTCGAGTTCCTTCCCCCCTAGTGAATCAAAATGTTGAGTGGAAGTCAAATATTAAGTGCATACTGACTGTATGAGGTTCATGGTCTGGCATTATCATCAGAAAGTGCAGGTGACAACCGGCATGCACTCACACGGAGCCAAGGACAAACCAAATCGGGGCAAGGATTACGGGTCACGGCCAGCTGCCATTTCGCAAGCCCTGGCAGAATCCTGGTCCGGTATGATGGCAGCTTGGCGATATTCCATAAAGCTTCGGACCAACAGGCATGAATTGCAGTGGGATCCTACAGCCGTTAGGGCCATTCGCAGGCAGCTCAAGAACATTCTCTCCTCCCATCCCTATCTGCCGCAGGGCATTTCTTCGTTTCTCCCTCTGCAAGAAGGTCGCAGCGATATTCGTGGTCATGAACCGGACCTGCAGCCAACGGATGAGGAGCAAGAGCTGGTTCATCGCATTCAGGAGGCCGCTGCCGCCGCCAACCGAAGCAACGTAACCCGAACAGAGGCCTATTTGGACTGTTACGAGTCGCATCCGGAGCTGCATTGGGCCTTGCTTGCCCATATGGTATCACGCAATGCCGGATGGAATATGAGCGATCTGAAGGGCGGGCTGATGTCGGATCTGATGGCTCCCCATTTCCAAAACCATCTGTACCGTTTCTTGGAGCGCTGCAATGCGCTGATTTTTCAGGATGCCTATCCGCAGCTGCTTCTCTATATGCACAGTCGAAAAATAGGAAAGCCCTTATTCCACTTGCTCCCCCGCTTCCATGTTTCTTCGTTCATGACGCCGTTCTGGGAACGGTTCTGGCACGACCAGGGCAGTTCGCTGCTTACGGTCGCCCTCATCATTAATGAACAGAACTATATTGAGGGGCGCGTGGCAAGACATCCTTTTTACCGTCAGCATATTTTGCAGGATCCGCTCTTTCGGGTGCATGAGCTGTCCCGGTTGAATCAAATCGTGTTCCCGTTGGGTCAAAGCCATCAGACAAGCACAGACTCTGCCGATTATCCCGTTTCTCCTACCCGGCCGCTGGCCGGACTCACCATCCCCAAGTTTGACGACCTGTCTATCCGGATCAAGGCAGGCCGCTCGTTGTACGCTTTACTGTTCGGTTATGAGGATATCTATCATGCCGTGCTGGAATTCGCTCGTTCCACCAAGCATCAGGGCTCGCGTGCTGAATATTGGCCGGCGTTATTCACGCCGACGCGGGATCAAGCCATGAATCACGGCCACGAGGGGCTTGAGCTTATCCAATCGGAATGGCTGCCGGACGGCCGTCGTCTGTATAGCCCCCATCTTGAGGAGATCTGGCAGGATGAAACCCCGGAACCGATTCCCCGGTACGACTGGTTTCAGGGCCACGCGATGTTTAAGCATATTCGCAAACCGAAACCGCCGATACTGCCGGATATCACCCACGCCCATCGGGCCGCCCTGAAGAAAACCTCCATCGCCCATGACGTATCCGCTCCGTCCCGCCGGCAATAAAAGAAGACCATTCCGATACGGCCGGAATGGTCTCTTCTCTAACGGATGAATGAATAGATGTGCTGTTCTTGCATCATAGGTTTATCCCCGCTCCCGCATACGCGCAGGCTGCAGCCTCATCAGCGGACGGAACACCTTCTGCAAAGGACGCGGGTAACTGCTAAGCTCCGATTGCCGCAGTACGCCAAACACCACCAGCAGCACAAGATATATAATGACTACGGCTACGCCTACAACCAGGCAGGTCAGCAGAAATGCCAACCTTGCCGGCATGACATCGACCATCTGAATACCGGCCAGGTTCAGGCCGTAACCGATCCCCCCTGCGACAGCAACCGTTAGTATGAAGCCCATCCAGCGTTTGCCCAGGATCGAGAAGGATACGATCGCCTTGATCGATCTGACGTTCAGTATCGTAATGACAAGGAAACAGAGAGCCGTGCTCCCGATGATGCCGTAAATGCCAAACAACGGAGCAAGCAGGAAGCTGGCAACAAGCTTGACCGCAATCCCGATCATCACGTGAACCATCGAGAGCTTGGCCTTGCCGATTCCAAGAAGAATGGAGTTCGTTGTCATCATCGTGATTTGGAAAATCGTACCGAATGTCAGGAACCCGATGATCCCGCTTCCGCCGAGGGAACTAAACAGCAATCCGTTGATGGAATAGGATGCAACGCAGAGCGCAATCACCATCGGCATCCCCGTCAATATGGCAACGCGCATGGCCAGCGATACTTGCTGTTCCAAATGCTCCTGATCTTTCCTCGCAAAAGCGGCAGAGATGATCGGAATGAGCGAGGTGCTGAGGGCAATGGCTAGAATCGGCGGAATGCCCGCTACGCTTTGCGCCCGGTTTCCTAATACCGCTAGGGCTGCGGTAGCCTCTCCCAGGCCAACCTGCCCGATCAACAGCGGCTTCACAATGGAGCTGTCAATGAAGTTGACCGCCGGAACCGCCAGGGAAGACAGCACAATCGGTATAGACAGCGTGAAGATATCCCGGTATATCCCGCCAAGCGGAATCGAGCGGTCCGCCGCCGGCATTTTGAGCTCACGATCGTTTCGGCGAAGCTTCACCGTAAAATACAGCATGACCGCAAATGCCCCGATACTGCCGAGGACGCCCCCGAAGGAGGCACCTGCCGCGATCCAGGTATCGTCATATCCCAAACGCAGCAGCACATAGGCCAAGCCGATCGCGGTCAGAACCCGTGCAATCTGCTCGATAATTTGCGATATGCCGCCAGCCGTCATATTATTGCGCCCTTGGAAGTAACCCCGCATCATGGCGATGGCCGGAAAGAGCAGCAGCGCCGGAGCGAGTGCTTGAATGGCAGCGGCAGCTTCCGGCTGCTTGGCTATATGCGTGGCATAAAAAGGAGCTCCAAAGTAAAGGAGCAGCGTCATGACAACGCCCGCTGCCCCGGCAAAAATAAGCGCAGCATGATAGACGCGCCGAGCCTCCGCAGGCTTGTTCAAAGCATGGCGCTCCGATACCATTTTACTGAGCGTGCTGGGAATGCCGGCCGTTGCTACCGTTAACAGCATTAGATATACGTTATTGGCAATCGTAAACGAGGCATCCCCGATATCATTCAGCATATGCTCCAGCGGCACCCGCTGAGCAAGGCCCAGCACCCGGGCTACCAGCGCAGCAGCGGCCAAGATGATGGTGCCTTTAATAAATGACTCTTTCTTAGACAAAACCGTACCCTTCTTTCTCCTCCAAAGCGCCTTCTTACAGCGATTGCTATGCTCTATTAGAAAATCCAGATGAAGAAAATGATGATCATTGCAAGCTGCAATATAATCTTCACCACAATGCTGCTAAACAATCCAACAACCGATCCGAAGCCAACCTTCATGGATTTGCTTGCTCCCGAGCCTGCCAGCATTTCACCCAGAAATGCCCCCAGGAACGGTCCGATAATCAACCCGAAGGCCGGTATCACGAACGGTCCGATAATAAGTCCGATCGTGCTGCCCCAGATTGAGGCTTTGGAACCGCCTAGCTTCTTGACTCCCCAGGCATTAACCGCATAATCGGCAATGAAGAGCACCACCAGAATGATGGTCTGGATAATCCAGAACCATGCATTGTAATGCTCGAATGTAAAGAACCAGCCGTAAACGAACAACGCCAGGTAAATGGCGACAACCCCCGGCAGAATAGGGTAAATCGCCCCGGCCATCCCAATGATAAACAGAGCGATGACGATAATCCAGCCCAATACGTCCATCAACATCTCACCCTTCGATCAAAATATGATCCCTGATGACTTCGACGATGCCGTCCTCATTGTTGCTGGAAACCACAAGATCCGCCTCATCCTTCACGGTCTGCTGGGCATTGCCCATGGCCACGCCGAGGCCGGCCTGTTGGATGACGGCTAGGTCGTTCAGGCTGTCTCCTACGGCTACAACCTCGGACATGCTGATTCCAAGCAGCTCGCACACCTGCCCGATCCCGGTCGCTTTGTTGACGCCCTGCGGATTGATTTCCAGGTTATCCGGCGAAGAGTTCGTGATCTCCAGCCCGCCCATATCCTGCAGTCGCATCATGATATTGTGGCGTACCTCATGATCATTCGTGTTATAACCGAATTTCAGCCACTCCTGATTCGCGACATCGTCGGTCCAGTGCTCAGAGTTATACAATCTTTCTACTGAATACGCCCAGAACCACGATCCGGTTTCAATCGCGAGTGCATGCATTTGTTCCACGAGCTTGCTGTCGAGCAGCGCGCGGCGATGCAATTCATACGGCGCACGCCATACTTCGCCGCCGTTCACCGTTACCATGGGCGTCGTCAGTTCAAGCTGCTTGGCATACGGATAAGCATCCTGAAACGGCCGGCCCGTCGAGAGGCAGACGTGAATGCCGTGCCGCACCGCCTCCTTGATCCACTTCACCGTTTCCTCGGATACTTCATGGTCGTCCTGAAGCAGCGTACCATCCATATCCAGTGCCAACAACCGATATTTATGTTTCATGGTATTAACCCCCTTACGATTCAAAGCAAACATAACGACATTTTACCACAAAAGGCCGGGCGTCAAAACATTCCCCTGAATGAGCAGTCCCTCGATGCATGCCAAACCAGGTAAAACCCGGCCTGACGCAAGATTTCCTCGAGGGTGCTCGAACAAACGACAAGACCCTTGAAATAAATAAGCAATGTAAAAGAAAGAATACTCGTTACGGTATGCTAGGATGAATACGAAGACAAACCCGAAAGGAGTTATGCACCCCAATGACCAAGCTCAATGAGAATCCCGTCGTCACGGCAGAGATGTTGATTCGAAGACCCGTTCCAGAAGTTTTCAAGGCTTTCATCGACCCTGATATCACAACCAAGTTCTGGTTTACCAAAAGCAGCGGCAGACTTGAGAAGGGCCGGCATATCCGCTGGGATTGGGAAATGTATGGCGTGTTTGATGACTTGTATGTGCACGATATCGAGGAGAACCGCCGCATCGCCATCGAATCTTCCGATCAGACCAGGACCGAGTGGATATTCACCCCGCGGGGCGAACATGAGACCTTCGTTACCATTACCCATTCCGGATTTACAGGAAGTGATGATGAGATCATGCTTGGAGCCATTGACTCCATGGGAGGATACACGATGGTGCTCTGCGGCCTCAAAGCGCTGCTGGAGTTTGGCGTTGTTCTGAATCTCGTCGCGGACAAGGCTCCGGACGCCCATGTATGACAAAAAAAACGGCAGCCAACCCTGCAGGGCTATTGGCTGCCGTTTTGCTGTTGTTGATTATTCGTTCGTACTGCCGTCCTCATTCTCACCCTCGGTTTTTTTAGGGTGAGGCGTACCGTCCAATCCGTAAATCTCGTCATAAGCGTCGAAAATTTTACGGGCAACCGGCGCGGCACTCTGGGAACCGAAGCCTGCTTCCGGAATGACTACTGCAACGGCCAGTTTCGGGTTTTGCCGCGGTGCAAAGGCGATGAACACCCCGTTTTCCACCCGGATCCGTGTGCCGTTTTTATAAATATCCTGCTCGGATGTTCCTGTTTTCCGCGCAAAATCATATTTGAAATCCTCGAAAGCCCGAAGTCCCTGCGTGTTCATCCCTGCAATGACTTCATTCCAGTACTGCTGCGGGAATTCCGCTTTATTTAATACTTCGCGCTTGAACTCCTTGATCACATTGCCGTCCTGATCCACAATCTTGCTCGCAAGCTGCGGACGGATGCGTTCTCCCCGGTTGGCAAGCGTGCTGGCATACTGCGCCAATTGGAGCGTCGTATATTTGCCCGACTGTCCGAAGGAGGCGTACGCCATGGCAGCCAGATAACTTCCCGCCTGCTCGATGTTGGTATATTCGATGATGCCTTTATGCTCCTTCGGCAGACCGGATTCGGTGGATACCCCAAGCCCGAATTTCTTCATGTATCTATCCCATACCTCAACGGATTCGGAGCCGTACTTGTTATACAGCTTTTCCCCGATCCAATCGACCATAAAGGCATTGGAGGAATGCTCGATCGCTTTTCTTGCGTTCAGGGACCCGTAGGCTTTACCGCCGGAGTTCCGAACCCTCGTATTATCTTTACCAAAGAATGCAGCACCTGAATCAGGATAGTAATCGTTCGGCCCGAACAAGTTTTCGTTAAGCCCGATCAGCACCGACAAAGGTTTCATCGTGGAGCCAAGCAGCACGACCGATTCCAGATTGTTGCCGGAGCGCCCGGAACTGTACGGAGAGATCGTACCGTTGCCGTAATACTTCATGACGGAATCCCAATCGTCGGTTCCGTTCTCCCATACATTGGGGTCATAGTCCGGCATGCTGGCCATGGCGACAATGTTGCCGGTATCCACTTCCATCGCTACCGCATAACCCGTGAGCGCATTCGGATGCGTTTTGCCGGAAACCGGATTGGCGTGCAGCCATTTCAGCTGATCGATGATCGCCTGCTGCGTAGCTTTTTGGATATCCTTATGAATCGTCGTATGGATGTTGTAACCCTTCTCCGGGGCAATCATGGTCGGTACCCCGTCCGCCATGTTCTGCGGATTAATCGGAATGCCGATATATCCGTTCTTGCCGCGCAGCTCATCCTGGAACATCATTTCCAGTCCGTCTACGCCGACCTTCTCCTGCTCCGTGTAGATGAGTCCCGGATCCTTTTGCTTTTTGTTCTGCTCATCAATCTCTTTATATTTATCCAGTGTCTTAATGCCGCGGAACTCTTTCAAATATCCAATCGTTTGAACGGCGATTTTGTCCGGGTTGTATTGACGCTGGCTCTCTTCCACGACCTCGACTCCGGGATACTCGTTCTTATGCTCCATAAAGTAAGCCACTTCTTTAGTCGAGAGATCCGCTTTGATGCGTCTCGGCTCATAACCCGGCTGCTTGTTAAATTCCAGGTCCATCGCTTTGATGACATCGTCCACCGTTAATTTCTCTGCTTTCGGATCACCGTATTGTTCGAAGACCCTGACCATTTCCTCGGCCAGCTTTTCGATTTCCGGACGGTTCTTCTTCCCTCGTTCGGATGAACTGTAATCCTTTAACAGTGTTAAATACAGGGCTTGGGAGGGTGTCGAGTAGGCAAGCGGCGTACCGGAAGCATCGATGATGCTGCCCCGGATCGGCTGAAGCGGGAAATTTTTAACCTGCCCGCCGGTTTCAAGCTCTTTTAGCTCAGGCCCTTCCACGAACTGCAGTATGGCAAGACGTATAATAATGACACAGAATATGATAAAAGTGCTGAAAAAAAATAGATTAACCCGCAAGTTAAACTGACTGCCGGCATCTCGTTCTTCTTGTTTGCGCTTGTCCGGCCTAAACCCTTTCACGTAAGCTTCTCCCCTTTATCCACAATCACATAAACCCATATTAACATAAACGCCCCCCCACTTCATCTGAAGGCCCATCGGATAGGCAAGGGCGGACTTCCCTGCTAGAAAGCCGCCCCTGCCTATATCACTCTATTAAAATACCTGCTCTTTAATATGCGTCTCGTTGAAGCGCGGCGGATTAAACCAGTTGCCGCTCTGTGCCCAGGTCGGGTCGAGAGGGATCCAGCGCTTCTCTTCGCTCAAGTAGACTTCATTCCATGCGTGCGGACCATAACCGCCTTGTCCGTTATATCCCCTGCCGGTAACCACTCTGACTTCAAGATCCTGGGATCTCGCCATCATGGCATACAACCGGGCGTAATCGATGCATACCCCTAACCTCGTATCGTAGGTATCCTGCGGCGTTTGCTCTTTCCATATGCGCTGTTCTTCATACAGCGTCACTTTGTCGTGGTCATATGCGATCCGGCTGCCTACCCAATCATAAAGCTTTCGCGCTTTCTCTTCATCGGTTGGCGCCCCCTTCACGACATGGGCAGCCGTCTGCTCGATGCCCTCCGGGATTTGATGGTCGATGACCTCGTACTTTCGCTGAATGATCCCATTCAATTCTTCCTGAACCGACTGGGTAAACACCGGCAGCTTTTCCTTGACGAGCGAACCCGACAAAGGCTCGATCACAGCCCGCGCTCCCTGCTGATAAACCGGAGAAGCCTCGACATACCGGCTGAAGCCGTGATCAGGATTCAGACTGACGAAGATGAATAAGATAGCAATGACAATAATGCTCCGGGCTGCACCCATAATGACGCCGATTCCGGCACCGGTCAGCCGGCTCAGCAGCGATGCCGAGGTTTCTTTTTTTGTTCCGAAGAGTCCCAGCCCGCCTCCCATGATCAGGGAAACCAGCAGCCGCAGCATAAACACGATAACGGCATAACTCAGCATAAACAGGACCGCAAACCGAAGCAGCGGGAAATCCGCCAGCGATTTTACGGCCGTATAATAAATCTGCTCCCAGAAGCGCAGCTCCCGATTCGGTAAACCGGAGAACGTGCCCAGCCAATCGCCTGCCTTAGGCGACAGCCATAATGTAAAAGGAACGGAGATCGCAAGCCCGACGAGGCGAAGCACCGCGTCCCCCAGAAAAAAAACAAGCTTCCCGGCTGAGCGGGAGGCTCCGCGACTCCATCCCTGAATGAGTGAAAAAGCCACAATCAGCAGCAGCAAGATGGTGATTCCGTTCCCATCCAGCACACTTTCCTTCCATGCCGACATCAAACGGTATCCCCTCCTATCCCATGATGTCTTGTCAACGGACGTAAGCTTAACCGCAATGAACATGCTGCCAGCTTACATCCGCATCCGATTGCGTTCGTCATTTGTTATTTCGATGATGCCGAATTGCTCTTGGCATCATCGATAAAGCTCTGAATCGTATCGTTGATGTCCCACTTCCCTACCGAAACACCGCGGACGGTGACTTCCACCTCTTTCGAACCGGCGCTTCCTTTCAGCTCGAGATTGGGCGCTTTAATGGAGTACGTACCGTCTCCATTCGAAGTATATTGTGCTTCCTTCGCTTCCTTCATCATCATGTTCAGCGCTTCTTTTTTTATCGTATCCACCGTTTCTTCCTTGACCGTGGTTACTACCTCGCCGATTTTGTCGAGGGAAATTCCGCTGTACACCAGCAATCCCGCGATGATGAGCACGGCAAGTGCCCACTTAATGACGGTTCTCACCACATTCAGCACGATAAACAAGATGATTAAGGCGATGGCGATGACCAGCCAATTTTGTTTAAGAAATTCAATCCAGACCTGAGTATCCAATTCGTTTTCACTCCCGTCAATCGTTTCAAAAGCGGCGGTTTATGGCCGTCTTGTTAATTATACATGATACCCTGCAAAGCTGTCAGCCAACCGGGTCTTTTCACAAAAAGGTCTAAGCTTGACCTTTCGTACGTACAAGTAGTAGTACCATATCAACTTTAGCCGGATAGGAGGGTGCCATATTGAAAACCGCTTTATGGCTCTATATGTTTTTGTTTCTGGCGTTTTTTGATTTGCATGCTCAGTATCCTGTACTGACGCCCTTTGCCATTTCACTTGGAGCAGCCCCTACGTTTATCGGCTGGATGATGGGCATTTATGCTCTAACCCATCTGCCTGGCAACCTGCTTGCGGGCAGTCTGATCGATCGTCACGGCAGCAGACGCTACATTATTTTCAGTCTAACCGCCGCCGGTATCATTCTGCTTCTTCAGGCCCATGTCCAATTGCCCTGGCAGTTGCTCGTTCTCCGCTCGATCAGCGGCTTCGTGCTGGCCTTTCTGTCACCGGCCTGCCTGGCGCTGCTGGCGTCGCTCTCCCGGGATCCCGTTACGCAGGGCAAATATATGTCCGGTCATGGCGTGATCCACACCCTTGCCTCTGTCTTGTCGCCGGCTGCTGGAGCTTTCATCGTCGCTAATGCGGGATTTTCCGGCACATTCCAGAGTCTGGGCTGGCTTTTGATTTTCACAGGCTTGATGGCGTTTCTCAGCCTCCCGAAGCCGATGCCAGCCGCAGCTAAAGCTAAACACAAGGGGCAGCAGGCTGAACCGATCAACAACGAGAAGCCGGCACGGCTTCCGTTTAGCTTGCGCTTATATTTGATTCCTTTTGCGATCGCTTGCTCTCAGGGAATCCTGTTCTTTGAAATACCGCTTCGGGAAAGCGGGCTGGCAAGCATTATGTCCACCGGGCTACTCTTCTCCGTCATCAGCCTTGGAGCCTTGGTCACGCTAAGCATGCTGTTCTTCAACCGTTATGCCCCTCATATCAGGGTGACCATCGGCGTATTCGGGCTGGCCATATGCTTCTACGCCCTCGCTGCAGCAGACCGTGTACCGATTATGATTATCCTGTTTACGCTCGGACTTGCCAAAGGCTTGCTATTCCCGGCTCTATCCTCTTTGTTCATTCAGCTCAGCGGCGGAGGCAAGCTTGGCAAAGTGTTCTCATTTCAGTCCATCGCCATGTCGCTGGGATCCTTTGTCGGCCCGATCGCGGCTGGACAGCTGCGATCGGTGGTATCCCCTTATTTTGTTGCGTTTCTTATGCTGATGACGGTTCTGCTGCTGCTCCCCAAACGCAATCGTGAAGCACCATTGACAGCCATCTCGCCCGAAACCCCAATCACAACCGTCTGATGAATTTGTACCATGCTAACAACAGCGCCCAAATCTACGCGGATGGGCCAATACACAGTCCATATGGGTAAACCCACATAAGATACAGTGTGGCAAATGACCACGAACATTTAACCAAGGGGTGAGTAATCATGAGTCATGTTCATCATAAACATTGCCATGGCGGCCATGGAAATTCCGTAGGAATGATCCTGGTATTGTACATTCTGCTCGTCATCATTCTGAGCTGCTTCTAACCAGAATACATGGATTAATCTTATTGCGGCCATCCACTGGATGGCTGTTTTATTATGCTTCTTTTGCATGATCGGCAGAAAACAAGTTACACTATACCTACATCATTCGACGGCAGATCAACATTTCCCGGGGAATGCTGCCAAGGATCTCCGTATCATGACAGAGGTGAAAAAAAGATGCCGATATTTCTCATTGTAGAGGGCAAGAACGACCGGAGCCGGCTGCGTCGGCTGCTGACTTCGGATATAACCATCCTTTGCACATTCGGAACGTTAAACACCGCCAAGCTTGAGAGTCTGCATAAACAGGTGAAGGATCAAGAGGTGTACCTTTTTATGGATAACGACAGCTCCGGCAAGAAAATTCGCGGAGCTCTGCGCGACGTCTTTCCTGATGCCGAACAAATCTATACCCGCCGGGGATATGCCGGCGTTGAGGGAACTCCCGACGAATACTTGATTGCCCAACTGGAGAAGGCAGGGCTGGAGGAATTCATCATCTACCCGCCCCCTGACGTATTCTGATGAACCGTGTCTATTGTCAAGGATCACAAGAGCATCTTGAATGGCTCCAATTTTCGCTATTTAAATAAAAAGGCGTCCTCCATCTTTAACGATAGAGCGCGCCTTTTGGTTTTACCTGCAATTTATTCCTTAATCAAAGCCTTGATGTCCTTCACGATATCCTCGGTCTTCACTTCGGATGGATCCGCAGCATTATAGGTCTTCCGGATATTATTGTCCCGGTCCACCAATGCAATGGAATTGCCATGCGTGAAATTCGTCGAGTTATTGCCCAGCAGCGGAATTTTGAAAGACTCTTGCATCAGCTTCCGCGTTTCCTCCTGGTCTCCACGCAGGAAGTACCAGCCGCTGTAATCGGCATAGAATCGGTCTCCGAATTCCTTAATCTTCTCTTTCGTATCGGTCTCCGGATCAAAGGAGATGGACACAAAGTTAACTTCTTTACCGAATAAATCTTCTTTTTTCAAGTCCTCCTGGATCTGAGACAGGACCAGCGTCGTAATCGGGCACACGTCCGGGCAGCTGGTGAAATAGAAGTACATAAGCTTCACCTTGCCTTTGGTATCCTCCGACGTGATCGTTTTCCCATCTACATTCTCCATGGAATAGGCAGCAACCTCACGAACGATCGGAAACTTCTCCTTTCCGAATCCAAGCGAGTTGTATACCAGGTAGATGGCTGCTATTACGCATACAGCGAGCAGTACCCAAGTCCATTTGTAACGTTTGAATGCATTCATGACCTTCCCCGTTCTCCCTTCGTCTCAGGCAATCCCTGTTCTATCAGGTTTTAGTGTATCGCTAAAAGCCCAGCCACCCGTTAAAAGGTGGTATTGAGTATGAGAACGATCAGGCTCAAGGTCAAGTAGTTGATGGAGATAATGAATACTTTTTTGGACCAAGCTTCATCGTCCTTGGCACGAAAACCTTGGAGTGCGGCGTAGAGCCACCAAATAGCCAGAAGGAGTCCGATGACCAGAAAGAATATACCGGCATATCCGTATGCGTACATCAGGATGGGAATCGGTATGAGAAGCACCAGGTAAGGAATCATCTGATACTTCGTGCGTTTAATTCCTTTGACAACCGGCAGCAAAGGGAATCCCGCTGCTCGGTATTCTTCCACCCGGCGAATGCCCAGCGCCCAGAAATGCGGCGGCTGCCAGAGAAACAGCAGGGCGAAGAGCAGGACGGCTGCCATATCCACGCTTCCGGTCACGGCCACATAGCCGATTACCGGAGGCATGGCACCGGAGATCGCTCCAACCGACGTGCTCCATGTAGAAGAACGTTTAAGCCAGAGAGTGTACACCACAACGTAAACGAACATTCCGACGGCTCCGAATAGGCCTGCTAGCACACCTGAGAACAGGAACAGGACGGCTAGTCCCACGACCCCCAGAATGACGGCATACCAAAGAACAACCTTGGGTGTCAAACGCCCGGTTGGAAGGGAGCGATTCCGGGTACGCTCCATCTTCATGTCGAGCTCCCGGTCGAAATAGTTATTGAAAACACAGGACGAAGCCATGACAAGCACAGTTCCGAGAAGTGTCATAATCATCAATCCAAATTGGATATCCCAACGCGATGCCAGCCAAAATCCGGCAAAAGCCGCTATCAAATTTGACCGGATGATTCCGGGTTTCGTCACCGTGATAAAATCTTTCCAAGTCCCCGCCTTATCGGGAGGTGCAGGCGCTGCCGAGGCCAGTGCTGCGGATTCTGAAGGAGCCTGGTATCTCAAGTGATTATCCACGTGTTAACGTTCCTCCTTGTATCTGTCGTTATGGAGGAAGTACTGCCTCCGCTATAAAGTTTATCATATCATTAGTAAAAAGTGTTTAGCAATCCTTCGGAATTCATTCCATCTATATGACAATTCAGTGACATTTGGAAGGGATATCACCTTGACGTTTCGCCGTTGTTTAAGGCACAATTTGTCTATGTAGCAGGATGTCTGTCGGGCCCCTGATATGAATACAAAGCCCGGAGCGCTGACATAGCGCTCCGGGCTTCCATACTCACGTTATGAGAGAGAGATTACAGCGTGCGGCCAGACCCCGAAAGAGCCTGTTCAGCTTGCTGTACCAAACGTTTAGTAATGTATCCGCCCAGGGATCCTGTTTCACGGGAAGTATAGTTACCATAGTAACCGTCCTGAGGAATCGTTACGCCTAGTTCTTGAGCGGCCTCGAGTTTCAAACGTTGTAATGCTGCAGTAGCTTGAGGTACAACCAAATTGTTGCTGCGACGTGCCATATTAAAAATCTCCCTTCACTGAATGTCTGTTATTCCAGTGCAAGCTTGCAAACTTATTATGGCTCCTTCTTGCAACGTTATACGTATTTTAAAAATTTTAATCTTTGGAGGTTTTTTTCATAATGAGTAAAGGCTTATCCCTATGGTTTGCGGTCTCTTCCATCGTCCTGTTGACCGCCTCCGCCATATCCATCAGCTACAACGGATTTCTGGCCGTCGGTCTGGCGCTGCTCTCCATCCTCAACATAGGCTGGGGATTCATTATTAAAGCCAAACGCAAGCCTTCCTAGAAGACCCTTGTTTATTTAGGAGCCAGAAATCCCATCTTGTCCTTCACGCCATCGAGTATTTGGGCTGCGGTCTTCTGCGCCTGCTCGGCTCCCTTGGCGAGAATGTCATGAATTTCACCGGTTTGGCGAATTTCGTGGTATCTGTTCTGAAGCGGCTCCAGAGCGGCTACAACAACTTCGCCAAGCTCCTTCTTGAATGCCCCGTACATCTTTCCTTCGAAACGAGACTGCACTTCCTGCAAAGACACCCCAGCACACTCCGAATAGATGCTCATCAGATTGCTCACCTCAGGCTTAGCGGAAGGATCATACACCACTTCGGCTCCGGAGTCGGTTGTAGCCCGGCTGATTTTCTTGCGAATTTGATCCGGCGTATCCAGCATCGCGATATAACTGCCCTCAACCGGATTGCTCTTGCTCATCTTTTTGGAGGCGTCGTCCAGCGACATGATTCGCGCACCGACTTCAGGGATGAACGGCTCCGGAATATTGAAATACGGACCGAACCGATGATTGAAGCGTGCAGCCAAATCGCGCGTGATTTCCAAATGCTGCTTCTGGTCGTCTCCCACCGGCACAAGATTTGCATTATACAGCAAAATGTCTGCGGCCATGAGCGCAGGATAAACGAACAAGCCGGCCCCAACCGATTCCTTGCCTTCCGATTTGTCCTTGAACTGGGTCATCCGTTCCAGCTCGCCCATATTCACCAGGGTGGTCATGATCCATCCCAGCTCGGCGTGTTGAGGAACATGGGACTGCAAAAAGATATTGGCGCGGTTCGGGTCGATTCCGGCTGCAACGTACAGGGCCGCGACTGATTCCGAGCGATCCCGCAGCGAGCTAGGCTCCTGCGGTACCGTTATTGCGTGCAGATCGACCACCATAAAATAACAGTCATGCTCGTTTTGCAGCTTCACAAAATTTTTAATGGCTCCGATATAGTTGCCGAGCGTTAAATTACCGCTTGGCTGAATTCCCGATAATACGGTTTTCATGACTAGCCCTCCATTTATTTATATTTTCATTTAATCCAAGTCTGCCGCGCCCTGCGTGAGCATATAGGAACGCAAAAAAGCCTCACATCCGCAAGGGACGTGAGACCGTGGTGCCACCCTTATTCGCTGCAAGCATCATCCTACGCAGGCTGCAGCCTTCCATTCTTGTAACGGAGAATACCCGGCCGGCATATTAAGGAATAACAGCATTCCCGTTCAGCCCGGCACTCGAAGGTCCATTCAGCAAAGCGGATCCGCCGGTTCACATCAACCACCGGCTTTCTGAAGGATGGGCCGCACCTGCTTACTTGTCCTTGTCATCGTGTTTAATCATAATGGATCACTATTACATGCAATGATAAAACTCTTGTTCTGCCTTGTCAATTCCTTGGAATCAAGATGTCCAGGCCTTTTTGAAGCATTTCTTTTACCCTTTCCGCAAAAATCTGTTATGATGTGGTTAATCGTCCGACCATGATTTCTGTTAGTAAAGGAGCATCGATATGAATCAAGTGACCAAAGGCCAGTGGAATGGTTACGACACCTATATTTTAAACAGCGGCCGTCTTGAAGTGACTCTCCTTCCTCGTCTAGGTAATAACGTCATTGGGATTAAAGACAATGAAAACTCACGCGAAATCCTCCGAAAACCAGATGAAAGCGAGCTTGCATTCTATCTACAGAAGCCTTACCACTTCGGCATTCCGATGCTCATACCGCCAGGCCGGATTTCCAAGGGCCATTTCGAATATGGCGGAACGTCGTATCAATTTGATCAAAATACCGCGAACGACAATCATATCCACGGCCTCCACCGATCACAGGCTTGGTGTGTCAGCGACATAGAGGAAGATGATGACGGGTGCGCCGTTTCGACCGAGTTCATCTCATCGGATGATCCGAAATGGATTGCCCAATTTCCTGTGCCGCTGAAGCTGGAAATGACCTTCCGTCTTCAGGGGACACGCTTAACGCAGAGCCTTCGCGTAACGAATCTGGGCGCTAGCCCCGTTCCGTTCGGCATGGGTTACCATACGTGGTTCCTGTTGGACGGCGAACCGCATCGCTGGACGCTGGATCTGCCTGTCGAAGGCATTTACACTTTGAATAAAGAACTGATCCCGACCGGTGATCTTTCACCTCTCGGCCATTTGGAAGAACTGAATTCGGGACTAAACCTGAAGGATGCCGACCTGGATACGATATTAAAGATCCCTGAAGGCAAACCTGCCGAGGCCTTGCTGAAGCGGGACGATGGTTACCAAATACATTATTCGGCAGACCGTGCCTTCTTCAAGCATTGGGTACTCTATACCAAAGGTGTTGCCGAGCAGTTCCTCTGCATCGAACCGTACACCTGGCTTCCCAACGCACCCAATTTGAATCTCCCGAACGAAGAAACCGGGCTGATTCATTTGGAACCGGGACAGACCGTGAATCTGACAACCAAGATCAGCATTCAGAATGCGTCGCCGGAGGCAGAGCAAGGATAAGCCAGTCTCCATTGACACATAACACCCTCATATACTTAACTTTTTAGCAAGAGCAGCCCTTTGAATATTCAAAGGGCTGCTTTTATTTGATCTATGAACAATGCATACGGGTAATTTTACCAGTGGACGATCTGCCTCCTGCACGAATGAGATCCCTATCAATCAGGTCATAATATCCTCATACAACATCAAAGGAGGTGACATGACATGGCTCAAGGTCGTTCTTCTAACAATCTTGTCGTACCTCAAGCAACTGCAGCTCTTCAACAATTGAAGATGGAAGCTGCTCAAGAACTGGGCGTAACGATTCCACAAGACGGTTACTATGGAAACTATACTTCCCGTGAAACCGGTTCTTTGGGAGGTTACATCACCAAACGTCTGGTACAATTGGCTGAGCAGCAATTATCGGGTCGTTCGAACCTGTAATTAGCATCTCTTCCCTCCAGCCGTAAATAGAAAGAGGCGATCTTCTCCCCAAAGATCGCCTCTTTCGTTATATGTTCTATATAATAAATGATTTCAGGATTCCGAAGCAGCTTCGGCATATGTATTACGAGGGTACCGAATCATCAAGTTGGCCATGTTATAGTTGGATTCAAGCACAGCATCCACAACGACGATGCCTTGTCTTACCATAAATTCATAACTGATTTCGCCATGTGTCCAATGGCGTTTATGTTTCAGACTTTCAAGCGCCATCGAACGAAAAGAGAATTGTTGAGCCTCACTTAGCCCCTCCTCTTGCGGAGCTATGATCCCGTTACGCCCAGACAATGGGTTATGCCGTATGCCAAATTTACCAATTACATTGTTTCGTATTTGTACAAATACGGTTCCCGAGCTTAGACCTCCCAACTCTTCTTCCAGCTCTTTAAACACGATGTCCAGCTGCCTAGCCAGTGATAATTGATCTAGTTTTACCATCCCTTCTCCCCTCCTTTATTAGTAAATCTTCCCTATTATTAGGGCTTATGACTCATTATAGGGGATAAAAATCATTGAATCAACAATATTCAACACATTTGGGTATTTATTACTAAAATTGCACAAATATTTTAGTTTTCCGCTCCTTTATTGCGTCAACTTTCTTTCTTTTACGACAAAAAAAGAAGCCCCGAAGGAGCTTCTTTCGAATATGGGAATAAATTTGCAGTCGGAGGTCAAACGCCATAACAGGAACTGCATTTTTACCTGTTTTTTCGGGGATAACCAACAATTTATGCTAAATGCTCGGTCATTTGCAAGAACTGCTTAATATCGTTGACGCAGGAGTCCGCCGCGCTTTGCCAGAAGTCGGGCAGTGTCAGATCCACATTCAGATGTTTCTTTGCCAAGTTCTCCACGGTCATTACGCCTGTGTCGCGAAGCAAAGCATCATATTTGTCCGCAAAGGTCGGACCTTCTTCCAATGCCCGAACATAGAGGCCCGTACTGAACATATAACCGAAGGTATACGGGAAGTTATAGAACGGGGTGCCCGTGATATAGAAATGAAGCTTGGATGCCCAGAAATGCGGATGGTATGATGTCAGGGCATCACAGTATGCTTCTTTCTGTGCCTCCACCATTAAATCGGAGATCTCCTCGCTGCTCAGCAGACCCTTCTTCCGCTTGTCATAGAAGCGGGTTTCGAACAAGAAACGTGCATGAATGTTCATAAAGAAGGCCACGCTGTTCTGAATTTTCTCTTCCAACAGAGCCAGCTTCTCCTCTTCGCTGCCTGCCCCCTTCACCATCGCATCAAAAACAATCATCTCAGCGAAGGTGGATGCCGTCTCGGCGACATTCATCGCATACTTTTGGTTAAGGACCGGAATTCCGCCCATCAGATGCTGATGATAGGCATGACCCAGCTCATGAGCCAGGGTCGAGACGTTCGAGGCCGTTCCGCCAAACGTCATGAAAATCCGCGTCTGGCCGCTTGCCGGGAAGGAGGTGCAGAAACCGCCAGGCCGCTTCCCGGGGCGGTCCTCGACCTCAATCCAGCTCTTGTTGAACGCCATCTGCGAAAAATCCGCCAATCTCGGGCTAAACTTACGGAATTGCTCCACGATGTTAACAGCGGCATCGTCATACGAGATCTTGGTCGCCGAAGTACGGAGCGGAGCATCCACATCGGTCCAGGATAACCCGTCCAGACTGAGCAGCTTCGCTTTGCGATTCAGGTACTCCACAAGCACCGACTTCGTATCCTGGATGACGGCCCACATCGTGTCCAACGTCTCGCGGCTCATCCGGCCAATCGCCAGCGGCTCTTTCAAGACATCGTCCCAGCCGCGGTTCTCGTACAGCTTCAGGCGGTAGCCTGATAGATGGTTCAGGGTATCCGCGCAGTAATCAGCGGAGTCTCCCCAAGCCTTCTCCCACTTCTCAAACATGGATTGACGCACTTCCCGGCGTGGATCATGCATTTTATTGAACGCCTGCCCTGCCGACAGCATGACCGTCTCTCCGTCTTCCTCATACGGAATTTGGATTTTCTTCACGATGGTGTCGTAGAACTCTCCCCATCCGTGATAACCGTCTACCCCCAGCGACAGCGCCAAGCTTTCCAGCTCGGGACTCATCTTATCCTTCGCGAGATTGCGGCTTTCGTTCAATACGAATTCCAGCTCGGCCACCTTATCCGTACCGGTCCATGCGGTCCAGAGCTCATCATTCATTCCGCGAAGCACGTTATCGAACTGGTTCTTCACCGACTGCAGGGCCGCAGACAGCGTAGTTACCCGCCCGGACAGTTGAACTGCCTTCTTGTCATTCACGTTCTGTGCGGTCAGGCAGCCTACGAAGGCAGAAACCTCGCGGATCCTTGCATAGGCGCTCTGGAACTGCTCAAGGAAGCGCTCCAGACTGGATGCGCTCTCGATGGTCTCTGGAACAGTCAATGCCTTGACGTCTTGCTGAAGTTTATGTACATCCTGCTCCAATGCCTCAATAAAGCTTCCGAGCTGCGGCGAGGAGGAGCCTCCTGGAAATATCGATTCCAAATCCCAAGTTTGTTGAAGTGCCATCGAACATTCATCACCTTTCGAGATAAAATATGAATTCAAACGGAATACCATTTGTGCGGACTTAGGGAAAAGTGTATAACTATATATAACTAAAAAACTGTTATCCCTCTTGATCAAACAAATTACTGCTGGAGGAGCTAGAAGCCATGAGACCTTTGCAAATTTCACCGGAGACGGCGGTTACACTGTCCAAGCAGCTGGGCGTTCCGCTGGAACAGCTGATGCATATGCCTCAGCATATATTAATGCAGAAGATTGCCGAGCTTGCCAAGAATGAGGAAGCGAAAGCAAACCCGAAAGACGATGAGTCCCATTCATCGGAGAACTCATGATTCCTTTTTCGAATACGTGGCCATATGATGTCGTTGGCAACGACGTATATGTACACAGCTGCCCCTTCTGCGGGACCGACAACGTCTTGCTTCCCATGAAGCCTAAGGAGCTTGTAAGCGTTAGGGAGGGGAAAAAGAAGCTGCTCATCTTCCCCTGCTGCCACAACAAAGTTACCGTGCTGGACAGCGACATCGACTATTTGCTCACGGATCAGCGATTGCGGTGACTCTATCTTAAAGCGAGCCATCGCTGCAAATTGCTAATCAACAGCCTGCTGGCCCACCGTTCAGCGGGCTGTTTGCATTTAAGACTCCGCCTGAATCGGCGCGTTCTTCTGCTCCCGGATCTGTTCGGCTATCAGCTTCCACTGCTCTCTGGAGGCTCGGATCATGGCAGCATCCATGATCTTCTCGTCCTGGACCACTCTGGAGAACCACTGGACCGCCTCCTGGAACTGTCCCAGCCTGCGATGAATCTCTCCGATCAGGTACAGCAGACGGGCATCATTGGACCCTACCCCTTCCAGCTCAAACACCCGGATATAGGATTCCAGGCTGTAGCCCAAAAACCGTTTCTCTTGATCCTCGTTGCCCTGATACCGGTAAAGCCAAGCGATATGGTGCAGCAGGCTGGCCACGATGCGATCCCGCTCCCCGATCACCTGGGCGCAGAGAAGAGCCAGCTTGTACGACTCCAGAGCATCCTCCAGGTTGCGCGGACCGCCCATATCCCTCTTCTCCCAGCGGCATCCAACCTGGTCATAGAAGAGCGTTTTCTGCCGTTCATTCAATTTCAGGGTCGAGTGTTCCGTCGAAGCAAAACCGCATTCGGGGCAAATACGCACCACGTAAAAATCGGGGTTCTCCGATTTGTAGTACGCGCAGAAATCCGTATCCGTACGGAATGCCTTCTTAAAGCTTGGCCGCACCCTGGACGTTAAGTATTCATGCTCACAGTGCGCACAAACCACCTTGATGGAATACAAGGGTTCCAATTTCACGCCATTCGCCATCCCTTCATTCGCGTCTAATTCCTGTCCGTTTCTAGATCTAAGGCACTACGGAGTATTCACGAAATGGTGGGCGGGACCCGAAAGACGCTGCAGCACAAAATCACGTAAATCATCCTCCACGCCGATTTCGATTAAGGCTCCGGCCATGCAGCCAAGCCATTCTTCGGCATGACGGTCGGTAATCGGGAATTTCATGTGCCTGGCCCGCATCATCGGATGTCCGAACGCTTCCGAGAACAAAGCCGGCCCTCCGAAAAACTGGCTCAAAAACATATATTGCTTCTCCATCACCGGCATGATATCTTCCGGAAACAACGGCGAAAGCAGCTCATTTTGCTGCACTCTCGGATAAAAAGCTTCGACGAGCGATCGTACACCCTCGGCACCCCCGAGGTTATCATAGATGCTTAAGTTCGGATTCATATCCGCTAATTCTCCCATCTGTTTATGATTCGCTTTCGATTGGATGTACTTGTCCATTATAGCAAAAAAACAACAAAAAAAGGCGCTAAGCGTTGGTTAGCACCTTTTAGAACTTATTAATAACTGCGCCAGTCCTCTTCACTCTGGACGAGAGAAGCACGTATAACATAAACGAAGGCGCATACCAGGATACCTGCGACTATGCTCATGATCATCACTCCATCCAAACATAATACGAAAGATGTGCTTTGATGGTTTTATTATAGCACAATATCCCCGAAAATAAAGCACAAATGTAACCGCTTTCTCATGTTTTTTTATACTGTTTGTCCTATATTCTGCATAGATTTTAAATATCGGACCATATTCTATCATTCACAACGATGCCAGGGGGCGTATTCCTTATATGACCATGAAAAAAATGGGCTGGCTCTTGCTCGTGTCGGCTCTGATCAGCGTGATTGTCCTGATGGCTTTGTTTCCCGAAGCGGCGCTCCAATCCGCGCTCCGCGGCCTGGCGATATGGTGGGACGTGCTGTTTCCATCCCTGTTCCCGTTTTTTGTCATTTCAGAGGTGCTGCTGGGGTTTGGCGTGGTGCATCTGATCGGTACGCTCCTCGACCCCATGATGCGGCCGTTGTTCCGAATTCCGGGCGCAGGGGGATTCGTGGCTGCGATGGGATATGTTTCAGGTTACCCCGTCGGTGCCAAATTAACCGCCAAATTGTGGGAGCAAAAAATGGTAAATCGGGAGGAAGGTGAACGGCTTGTTGCCTTTACCACCTCTTCAGACCCCATATTTCTGATCGGTGCGGTATCCATCGGCTTCTTTCACGATCCCAAAATAGGTCTCATACTGGCCCTGGCCCACTATGGCGGAGGGTTCCTCGTAGGTATGTTAATGAGATTTCATGGCAAGCGCGAGTCCAATACATCAACCGATTCGCTCCTCCTGTCCCAGACGAAGACAAGCCGGCTCAAGTCCGCCTTTCAGGCCATGCATGCTGCGCGGGAGCAGGACGGCCGTGATCTCGGCACGCTGCTGAGACAAGCGATTCAATCATCGCTTCAGCTGATTATCGTTGTTGGCGGTCTCGTGGTTTTCTTCTCCGTGTTTCTTGAACTCTGGACCCGGGCCGGCGTCATGCCCGCGCTAACAGAGGTCATCAGCTTGCTGTTATCCCTCGTTGGCATGCCGGAATCCTTATCCACTGCTATCGTGGGGGGACTGTTTGAAGTGACGCTGGGGGCACGCTATGCCGGGGAAGCGGGTGCCGCTATTCCTCTGCCATACAAAGCGGCCGCGGCAGCCTTTATCTTGTCTTGGGGCGGCCTGTCCGTTCATGCCCAGATCATCAGCATCCTGAACTCTACCAACCTTAGGTATTTTCCGTTTGCCGTAGCCAGGCTGATCCACGGCGTTATTGCCGCCACCGCCGTGTTTCTGTTGTGGAGAATCGTCATGGGGTCTTCGATACCGACGCTGGCGGCGCCGTCTGTTTCGGATTCCGCCCTAAACGGGTATACCCATATTATGGCGGCTTTCTGCATCCTGCTCGGTTTCCTGATTGCAATTGCGTTGTTTATTCAGATCCTTCGAGGACTGCAGCAGAAATTCCGCTAATTCCCAAGGTGAACATTGTGTTCTTCTCCAAGATTGATTATCATCTTTATATAACCTTACAAAGGAGCTTATCAACTTGAGATATTATGTTCTGGACCGCGGTGACCCATTGTCTGTCGAGCTGACCCAGCAGTTTCACAAGCTGGCGGAACAGCGGGGGTTTGTGCTGGATGCAGAATCTCCGGAGATTGTGGTCTCGATCGGTGGAGACGGTACGATGCTGCACGCCTTCCATACGTTTATAGACCGTATTCCCGACCTCGCCTTCGTCGGCGTCCATACGGGCCACTTGGGATTCTATGCTGACTGGAAGGCGGATGAACTGACGGAGCTAATTGATCATATGAGCGGAGAAGGCGAACACGGCAACGTGAAGCCGCGCCTCGTCAAGTATCCCCTGGTTCAACTGGAAATCCATAAGAAATCAGGAACGTCCTCTTACATTGCCTTAAACGAATTTACGCTTAAAGGCGTTGACGGTACCGTTGTCGCGCAGATTGACATCAACGACGTGACCTTTGAGATGTTCAGGGGAGACGGCATTTGCGTATCCACGCCGTCCGGCAGCACGGCGTATAACAAGAGTGTCGGCGGGGCGATGGTTCATCCCTCGATCGATGCGCTTCAGATTGCGGAAATCGCCTCGATTAACAATCGGATTTTCCGTACGCTGGGCTCGCCGCTGCTTCTGCCCAAGCATCATCATTGTGATATATTCTCGCGAAAAGAACAGCGTTTGCTGCTTACCATCGATCACGTTAATATCTCGATTGACGACCTCGTATCCGTGCGCTGTCAGGTGGCGGAGCAGCAGGTCAGTTTCGCACGTTATCGGCCGTTTCCGTTCTGGAACCGCGTCCGCGATGCATTCCTTGGTTAAGATTTACCAGGAGGGCCAACGCTTCACGAAGTCTTACCTTACCCTACCCATATCCGTAAACAAAGAACGGTCTACCTGCCAAAATACAGGTGACCGTTCTTTGGTTATTGCGGCTGCTCTGAAGGCACATGAGGCTCCTTGGAAGGTTTTGCTTCCTTCTCCTTGGGAGCCTTGGCTTCGCGCGGCTCGCGTCTTGAATCTTTGCCTTCGCGCCGCTCGCGCTGGTCCTTGTGCTCCTTGCCCGGTTTTGAACCCTCTTGAGGTTCCTTGCTCCCCTGTGCTTCCCCCTCAGCCCGGTTATCCTTAGGGGATGTTTCTCGAACCTCTACAGGCTCTTTCGTATTGGTGACATGCTCTTTCGTTTCCTTCTGCTCCTTCGTTTTCTGAAGCACAAAGTGAGCACAGCCGAAATTGCAGTATTCGTTAATGTAATCGGACATGCTGGAAAAGGTTGAATCCTTGGCAGCCTTGGGATGATTGTCCCGATAGAAGCCTTTAAGCCGAAGCTGATTGTAACCCCAGTCTCCCACGATGTAATCATAACGGTCCAGCACCTCGCTGTACCGCTCCCGGAAAGCTTCCAGATTCCAGCCGTTTCGATGGTCCTTTAACACTTCATAGCTTTTGTTTCCGATAACGATCATTGAAAGCTTCCCCTGCCTTTCCAAGGTTAAGACTGCACCGTCTCTTCCTTGTTGCGTTCCGCAGATTTCACTTGCTCGTGTGCATGATAGGAGCTGCGCACAAGAGGACCGGACTCCACGTGGCTGAATCCGCGCTTCATTCCTTCTTCCTTCAAGATCGCAAACTCTTCCGGCGTATAGTATTTTTCAACATTCAGATGCTTCGGCGAAGGCTGCAGGTATTGGCCGATCGTCATGATATCGCATCCCACCGAACGCAGGTCGTCCATGGCCTCCAGAATTTCATGCCATTGTTCTCCGACGCCCAGCATGATGCTGGATTTGGTCGGAATGTCAGGCTGCATCGCCTTGGCATTCTTCAGCAGCTGCAATGAGCGGGAATACTTGGCTTTGGCACGTACGCGATCAGACATACGCTCCACCGTCTCAATGTTGTGGTTCAGAATATCCGGCTTAACGTCCATCACGATTTTCAGCGATTCTTCGTCTCCCATAAAATCCGGGATCAGCACTTCCACCGAGCACAGCGGCAGGCGTCGGCGAATAGCTTTGACGGTTTCGGCGAATATGTACGCACCGCCATCCTTCAGATCATCCCGTGCCACGCTTGTTACCACGCAGTGACGCAAATTCATTTGCTCGGCCGCCTCCGCTACCCGTTCGGGCTCCTGCAGGTCCAGCTCCGTTGGAAGCCCCGTATTCACGGCGCAGAATCGGCAAGCGCGGGTACAAATGTCACCCAGAATCATGAAAGTTGCCGTGCGGTTAGCCCAGCATTCGTAAATATTTGGACAGCGAGCCTCTTCACACACCGTATGAAGTGTTTTGGATCGCATCATGCTTTTGATTTCTTTATAATTATCGCCAGTAGTCAGCTTGATTCGAATCCAGTCAGGTTTTGGCTGTTTGGTTTTAGACAAAGAAAAAACCTTCTTTCGAATGTAATGATGTAACTCAAGACATACCCCATCGTTTGCTGTCCCATATTATATCATGAAAACCATCATATTACTTGTTTCGCATCGATATGAGATTAATCTAGTTGCGGCATGGATAAAAATCCTTGTTTCGATTCACCCTACAGGTAGGCATCACTGTCCGTCCTTAATTACGACTATCGATAAAAGGAGGAGAAGGTCAATTGAGGATTTTACAACCATTGCGCGCAAGTGGCATCATGTATCGGTGCACAGCCGCAGTTATGGCTGCTTTGACGGCTGCCTGCTGCATGTGCGGACCTGCGTCCGCATCCGCCTCCATGGCGGTCAGCGCGGCCGACGATGCGGTTAAAGCTTCGGATGCTGCAGCGAATTTTGCGGACCGGAAGTCATTATACGATCAGGTTTCCACCGTTACCCAAATACCGTGGTACCGCCTGGCAGCTATTGACCAGTATGAACGAACGCTGACCCGGGTTCATCCCAAGGATCGAAAGCATCCGGAGCGTACCCTCGGTATCTTTATCCCTTCCACCCGATGGGCCGGCCCGTTGAATCCCAATCAGGAAGACGTGAATCCCACGTCGATCAGCGTGTTCTCCGGGATCGGGCTCGATGGGGACGGGGATGGCAAGGCAGACCCCAATAATGATATCGACCTGCTCTACACGGTTGCGACAAGACTTTCCCCTTATGGGCATGCCGCCGATGATTTCAGCATCGGCCTATGGTCATACTACCAGAACACGCGGGCCGTACAGCGCATCATGCAGTATGCCAAACTGTACGAGACCTTCGGAAAGCTGGACCTGTTCGACCATGCGTTTCCCCTTCCCGTCAAAAGCACCTATTCCTACCGAAGCACCTTTGGCATGGGACGTAACTGGGGTGGCAAAAGGGTTCACGAGGGAACGGACTTGTTTGCTTCATACGGAGTCCCCGTTCGAAGCACCTGTTACGGGGTCGTCGAAATTAAAGGCTGGAATAAATACGGCGGCTGGCGCATCGGCATCCGGGATTTGAACAATCATTACCATTATTACGCCCATCTGCAGGGCTTTGATAAAGGGATCTCGCTTGGGGATGTCGTTACACCGGGTCAAACCCTCGGCTGGGTGGGCAGTTCGGGCTACGGCAAGCCCGGAACCCAAGGCAAATTCCCTCCGCACCTGCATTACGGCATCTACCGGGACACCGGATTGACCGAATGGGCTTTTGATCCTTACCCGCTGCTGAAACACTGGGAACTGGAAGAAAAACGCTCAAAGAAAAAAACGCGCTCCTGAATTCAAACCAGGGGCGCGTTTTTTCTTTAAGGACATACCCTCATGACACATAGACAGCTAATCCATGCTGCACGTATACAATACGGTTTGAGAATGAGCGAATGAGCATCCTACTCGCCTGTTCCGCTTCCCTCCGTATGCCCTGATATGTCGGCACCGCCCGGCGTAGACACAAGAGGCGTCGTTCCGTGGGCAGGTGGGTCCGGCGTTGTTGCAGGCGGAATCTCCTGCTGCCCGTCATGGGTGTTCTCGTCCGTTACCGGCGGCGGTATCGCGATGCTCGGTGCGCTTGCCTTATTCTCGCCGACCGCCTTTCCTTGGCCGTCGTAATAATACATCGGCACATCGCCTACTACGAGCAGATACGAGATCGGAATATCGGTTTCCACGATTTGCGGCTCCATGTCAAAAGGAACGACAACGGCTACCTCCGTTACGATGTGGACGAACACCTCCACCAGGATCATATTGATGCCGGCTCCCTGCTGCCTCGTATCCAGCTGTACCTTTACCGCTCCCTGGGGTTCGATCTTTAAAGGTATTTGCGGACCGAATGAAGCGATGATCGGGCTTTTTAACACCTGTCCCAGCGGAATCTGCTCTTTGCGCTTATGGATTTCGTCCAGCGTGCTCTGCACGACCTGCGTCGTATGGGAGGTGATTTTTAAATGCTCGGCATAATTCAGCATGAATCCGGTCACTTTGCCCGAGCTGTCCGTTTTCCAGTTGACCAGATTATCAAAATCCTTGCCCTGCGTCACCTGGGAAGTGATCGCTTTATTGATGGCTTCGGTAGCGATCTGCTTAACCCGGATTTGGGCTAAATGCATGATCGGCGGCCGCAGATTCTGCTCGATATACATAAAAAACTCAACGATCCCAAACACAAGGAGCAGAGCGCCGATCAGCCACCATTTTTTTGTGCTTCGCCGTTTGGCAGCCTGAGGACGCCCGCGGCTCTGCGGTACGGGCCGAAAGCCTCTGCGAGGTGGTTTGTAAGCTCTCCTTGGTTTAGGCCACGACAGCGACGGAAAGGCTAAACGCCTGCTTCCCCATCTCTTTCGTCTCATGCTGGGTCCCCCCTATTTACGCCCCGAGGAGCATGTTTACCATGGCAAGCTCTCCTGTATAGAAGGTATGCGGACAAACGGCAAAAAAGAAGAGCAAGGATGGCTTATCCTCGCTCTTCTTCCTTAACGTTCTTTGGATCGTCTTCTTGATCTTCCACGTAGTATTTCAGCATCGACAGTTTGTTCTCCCAGAAGCGGTCAAAATAAGACAGCCAATCCTTCAATTCCTTAAGCGGCTCTGCTTGCAGGCGATAGCGGGTCTCGCGTCCAACCTTGCGGTCCTGCACCAGGCCCGCTTCCTCCAAAATTCGGAGATGCTTGGACACGGCGGTTCGCGTCATGGAGAAATGTCCCGTTATTTCCTTAACCGGCATTTCCTTGTCGCTTAACAAGCCGAGCAGCTTACGGCGAGTCGGATCTGCGATGGCTTGGTAGACATCATGCTTCGGAGCGGCCTGCGACATCGGTTACGCCTCGACGTATCCCGCAAGCTTCTGGACAATGCCAGCCCAGCCGTTGTCCATGCGGCCTCGAACGATGTCATGCGCTTCCCCGAACTCGGTTACCTGATCCGCTGTCCATCCGCCGTGGATGAGCGTGAATTCCGTATGATTTCCCTGCTCCACCAGTTCGAAGGTAACGCTCCAATCCTTGCCCCAGTTAAAAGACAACCGGTTAGGCTCATCAATTAGCGTCACCTTGCATGGTGAATTTCCGAAGGGGCCGGCATTCAAATGAAACTCGAACCCTTCCATCGGTTCAAAATTGTTGGGCATGAACCACGCCGAAATCCCTTCAGCCGTGGCTACGGCTTTCCACACCTTCTCGATGGGCGCTTTCAGTACAAGAGTATGACGAATATCCGGCAGCTTGCCGTTTGTTGCGTTGTCCATATCAGGTTGATCCCTCGCTTAAACTTGAAGTTATGAAACCATTTGGTTTCCCTTCATGCATTATAGGACACCAAATGGTTTTACGTCAAATCCCAATATTCACCTGTTCAGCGTAACCCTTAGGTCAACAGACGACTAATCGGCTCAAAACAGAGACCTTGCCAGCATGGCGAACTAACTCAACCTCACTTTTAGGGTTGATCCGGGTAAGTCTTTTTCAGGAACGCGATCGATTCGCGAATCAGCTGCTTCAGCACCTCAACATCAATGTCCGCCACTTTATTGATGTACACGCAGCCTTTCCCCGCCGTATGCTTGCCGAAATTCGTCAGCAGCTCTTCCCGATGATCATCGCCTGGCGCAAAATACAGGCTGATCTTCGCTTTTCGCGGCGAGAAACCTACAAACGGCGCATCTCCCTCGTGTCCGGAGGGGTAACGATAATGGTAGGAGCCAAAACCAATGATGCTCGGCCCCCACATTTTGGCCGCAAAACCGCTTGTTTCTTCGAAAATCTCCAGCAAACGATAAGCATCCTCCCGTTTTTTCGGCGAATCCACTTGCTCGATAAACTCCACCACGCTATGATCCGTTTCTTTGGTTTTTTGCTCGTACACGGGTTTAACTCCTTTCGAACACGCCTGTTATTATGACCATCTCTGCCAAGAATAAAAAAAGGCCGGTTATGATCAGCAATGTTATCTAATCATTCCCCGCCTAATCGAGCCAATTCCGTCTTTAAAGATCAGCGTACTCCCTCTGCCTTAAAGCCTCGTACATCAATACGGAAGCGGCCATTGCCGCATTCAGCGATTCGGCACGCCCTGGCATGGGAATACGGATGGCATCGTCCACGAGTGCCGCGACCTCAGGCGAGACGCCGCGTCCTTCGCTGCCGATGACGATCCAGCTTGTCCCTTTGAAGTCGTACTCGAAGCATGATCGCTGTCCTTCCAGCATGGTGGTCACCAGTCTGGCTCCCCGTTCCCTGGCTTCCGGCAGGATGCTCAGCAGATCACCCTCCAGCACCGGCAGATGGAACAGAGATCCCATGGTGGAGCGCAGTGTCTTGGGATTGTACAAATCCGCACAGCCTCGCCCCAGGACCACGCCGGCAGCCCCTACGGCATCGGCGCTTCGTATGATGGTTCCCACATTCCCCGGATCCTGGAGACCGTCGAGAACAACGACCAAACCGTTCTCGCGCAGGATTAGGTCCTGCCATTGCCGCACTTCCTTGCGAATGACGGCAAACACCTGCTGCGGCGACGGCGTATCGCTGACCTTCGATATGACGGCATGGGATACGCCGATCCATTCGGCACCTTGTCCTGTATCCGTAATATGACGAAGCTCTTGGGGGATGCCCTTGTCCACGTCATAAGCCACGCACTCGATGTCAGCGCCGGATGACAGGGCTTCCTGTACGAGATGGATGCCTTCCACCACATACTTGTTCTGCTTGTCCCGATGTTTTTTCTCCTGCAGCTGTGCCCAGCCCTTCACTCTGGCATTCTGCGGCGATAATATCTCCATTGTTAATCCATCCGTTCTTTTACATATATACTCATCAGAGCCCGGGTTCGGCCCGGTGGCCCGGTATCCGAAGCTGACGGCTCTATTTGGGATAGGCAAGCTCCAGCTTCGTTAAGTCGTTCTTATGTCCGACGATGACAAGCACATCGCCTTCCTCAATCCGGTCATCCGGACTTGGCGAAATGTTCATGTCCGCATCGCTTCGAATCGCCATGACATTGCACCCGAATCGTGCACGAATATCCAGCTCTCTCAAATTGTGGCCAATCAGCTCGCCTGTAGCCAGCATCTCCATAATGCTGTAGTCGTCCGACAAATCGATATAGTCCAGAATATTCGGCGACACCAGGTGGTGGGCAACCCGAAGCCCCATGTCCCGCTCTGGGAAAATCACCTTGTCCGCGCCGATTTTGTTAAGCACTTTTCCGTGCAGCTCATTCTTCGCTTTGACGATAATTGCCGGTACGCCAAGATCCTTCAGAATCAGCGTTGTCAAAATGCTGGATTGAATATCCTCCCCGATAGCCACGACAACCACATCAAAATTCCGAATGCCGAGCGCCCGGAGCGCCTCTTCATCGGTCGAATCCGCCGAAACGGCATGCGTGACCATGCTGGCAGTTTCCTGAATACGCTGTTCGCTCGCATCAACGGCTAATACGTCAAATCCCATGCTGCTCAATTCCTTGGCAACGCTTGTGCCAAAACGCCCCATACCGATTACTGCGTACTGCTTCTTAGCCATTTATATATCCCCCCACGAGCCTAGGTCGATCCTTAATCATAATGATAACAGTATATCATACTGTCCAGAATACTTGAATGTAACTCCCCTGGAACGGGCACATTACACAATGACCCTTATATAACAAGGAGGAACATTTCGATGTCCATATTGTTAGATCTAAGGCAAGCCGTCATTCATAAAGTCCACAATCAGGACGAAGAAGAGCTGCGCTCCATGATCGAGGGTTCCGTTGACGGGCCTGAAGCCGCCCTGCCGGGACTCGGCGTGATGTTTGAAATGATGTGGAAAGACATGGATGCTGCCCAGCAAAATACCCTTGTCTCTTCCCTTCACGACCATTTGAAAACCGTAACGCCTGGCAATCTTCAGGGATAATCCCGCGCTCAACAAAAAGAACAATCCCCTCAGCCTTCAAGCTGAGGGGATTGTTCTTTATACTGCATATTTATGCCATCGCTTACGGAGCGGTCTCAAGAAACTGGGCGGTTGGATTCTTGTCTATGGCGGTTCTCATTGCATACTCATTTTCGAACAAGACAACATAGTTGTCCTTCTTGTCTTTCACCAGGGTCGAGTTAATCCGGAACTTGGACGGATCAATGTTGTCGTCCACGATCCAGCGGGCGAACTGATACGGCATCCGTTGCAGCTGCACATCGACGCCGTACTCCCCCTTCATCCGATACTCGAACACTTCGAACTGGAGCTGACCGACCACCCCGAGAATGGTCTCGTCGAAGCTAACGGTGCGGAATACCTGAATGGTCCCCTCTTCCGTCAATTGGTCAATCCCCTTCTGATACTGCTTATGCTTCAGCGCATTCTTCACGGTTACTTTGGCAAAGATCTCCGGGGAAAACGTCGGAAGCTCGTCGAATACAACCTCGCGTCCTTGGCTGAGTGAATCCCCGATCCGGAAAATCCCCGGGTCAAACAGACCGATAATATCGCCAGGGTATGCCTCCTGCACAATATCTCGATCCTGCGCCAAAAATTGCTGCGGCTGCGCCAGCTTGATTTCCTTGCCTACCCGCACATGCTTCACGCTCATACCGCGTTCGAACTTGCCCGATACGATTCGAAGGAAAGCGATGCGGTCCCGGTGAGCCGGATTCATGTTGGCTTGGATCTTAAATACGTAACCGGAGAATTTCTCATCGGTCGGTTCCACCACGCCTTCCGTACTGCGGCGGGGCTCCGGCTTCGGCGCAAGCTGGAGGAAGTTTTCAAGAAAGGTCTGGACGCCGAAATTGTTGATCGCACTGCCGAAAAATACAGGCGTTAACTGACCCTGCATTACTTTCTCCAGATCGAACGGGTCGCCGGCAACATCCAGCAGCTCCAGATCCTGACATAACTGGTCATGCAGATAATCGCCAGCCATTTCGCGGATGAGCGGATCTTCATACCCTTCGACCTTCTGCACTTTAATCGTGGAATGGTCGTCCCCTTGGAACAATTCCACCTGATTCTTCACCCGGTCGTACACGCCGCACAGGTCGCGACCGGAACCGATCGGCCAATTCATCGGTACGGAGCGGATGCCCAGCACCTGCTCAAGCTCCTCCATCAGGTCAAACGGACTGCGTCCTTCGCGGTCGAGTTTGTTGATGAAGGTGAAGATCGGAATGCCCCGCTTCGCGCAGACCTGAAACAGCTTGATGGTCTGGGCCTCGACCCCTTTGGCTACGTCAATCAACATGACGGCGCTGTCGGCAGCCGTCAACGTACGATAGGTATCCTCACTGAAGTCTTGGTGACCCGGCGTATCCAATATATTAATCCGATGCCCTAAATAATCAAATTGCATCACGGACGACGTGACGGAGATTCCCCGTTGCTTCTCGATCTCCATCCAGTCACTCGTTGCATGCTTGCTCGCTTTACGAGCTTTAACCGATCCGGCGAGACGAATGGCGCCCCCGAACAAGAGCAGCTTCTCGGTCAGCGTCGTCTTACCGGCGTCAGGGTGGGAAATAATCGCGAACGTGCGACGCTTATCCACTTCCTGCTGCAGTTCATCTATTAGCTTTGCCATTTCACTTATCCCTTCGTAACTAAAGTCATGTATATCATTGTACCACAATTCATACGCAAATCATCCCCATGCGCCGTGCGCATGAGGATGATTTTTATCGCATAAATTTTAGTCAATCTTCTATTTTTTCAACCACACGACGTTATCCTCAAGCTGACCGTTAACCGGCCACCAGTGGAAGCCGTCTTCCTTCAGCAGCTCATCCGCTTTGTCAGGTCCCCAGGAGCCGGCAGGATACGATTCCAGCTCTCCTTGGTTCTCTCTCCACGCGCTAGCGATGCGATCCACAAAGGACCAAGCGGAAGCGACCTCGTCCCAACGCGTAAAGTAGGTGGAATCCCCGCGGGCAGCATCATGCAGCAGACGCTCATACGCTTCTGGAGAGTTGATGCCCACGATACAGCTTTGGCAGAAGTCCATCGCAACCGGAGCGATCTCGGACTCGGAGCCAGGCTTCTTCGCGTTGATCTTTACGTAGATGCCTTCCATCGGGTTGACCCGGATAACGAGCAGGTTAGGCTCCAGGGAATGCTTCTGACCCAAGTATACGTTGGTTGGCATCCGTTTGAACTCTACGACCACCTCGGTCGTCTTAACCGGAAGTCGTTTGCCCGTGCGGATATAGAACGGTACGCCCGCCCAGCGGAAATTATCCACGAAGACTCTGGCCGCAAAATAAGTTTCCGTATTGGATTCCGGATTCACCTTATCCTCTTCACGGTAAGCTGGCAGATCTTTGCCGCCTGCGGAACCGCTCGTATACTGACCGCGAACCACGTTGTTCTTGACTTCTTCGTTTGAGGCATATGGACGCAGGGAGCGAAGCACCTTCACCTTCTCGTCGCGAATATCTTCTGCGAGCAGACGGCTAGGCGGCTCCATGGCAATCATGGTCAGCAGCTGCAGCATATGGTTTTGCCCCATATCCCTGAGTGCGCCCGCATGGTCGTAATAACCTCCCCGCTCCTCGACGCCAACCGTTTCACCAAGCGTAATTTGGATGTTGGCAATATGCTTGTTATTCCACAGCGGCTCGAAGAAAGCATTCGCAAAACGGATAACCTCGATGTTCTGCACCATTTCCTTCCCGAGGTAATGGTCGATCCGATAGATCTCCTCTTCCTTGAACACTTTACGGATCTCTTCGTTCAGCTTGGCAGCGGACTCCAGATCGTAGCCGAACGGCTTCTCGATCACAAGACGGTTCCAGCCCTCTCCGTCAAGCATGCCGCCCTTCATCAGGTTGAACGATACGCTGCCGAACAATTCCGGTGCAAGCGCGAGATAGAACAAGCGGTTGCCCGGTATATTAAATTTCGTTTCCAATTGCTCCGTTTGTTCGCGGAGCTCACGGAAACCGTCAATATTGTTGATATCTAAAGATTTATATTCAAAATGCTGTGCAAATGCATTCCATTCACTATCCTGTTCCGAACGATATCGGCAGAATTCCTGAATCGAACGATACACGTCCTCCCGAAACTCCTCCTGGGTGCGCGGACGCCGCGCCACGCCGATTACAGCAAAATCCTCATCCAGTTTTCCTTCACGATAAAGACTGTAGATCGCCGGAAACAACTTACGTCTTGCCAAATCACCAGTCGCTCCAAAGATGAAAAATACAGCTCCCGGTGTCTTCATTGTATCTAGATTTTGATTTTCAGCCATGGCTCCTCATTCTTTCTATGAATTATAGTGTATTTTTATGCATCGGCACTTAACTCGATGTGATGACATTTTAGCATATTCATTTCAAGTATGCTATCTCATTCCGTATTTTTTCATCGGAGTTTCAGATATTATTTTCAATATTCTATTGTAATGACGGGAAATCCGATCGTTATTCTACTTCTTTTCTTCACCGAATCTTCATGCACCGCGATCTGCATATGAATCGGCGTGTCGCCGCTCTTCACAAAAGTCCCCAGCGAAGGCGCCTCATAGGATCGGCTGATCGTTGTAACATCCGCATAATCCTCAACGGAACGAAACGGAAGCTTTCGGGCTACGGCCTCTTCTACTTGGGCCATCGTTCCATCCACGCCGCCTGATTTCGTTGCATATCCTTGAATGGACGCATTCCACGTATTCGGTATGCCTGCTTGCTCCATCCGTACTTGAACATGCTGCTGAAGGCTCATCATTTCCCGGACCTGCGCTGCCGCCTCTCCGACAAGCATGACTCTGACATAACTATGGCCTTGCTTCGTGAGGGCCCAATCCAAATGCACGGAGACGCCCGATCGATCGCCTTCCGCTTGGAATACGTCATTTCCTTGAAGCACGTTTGCGGTAATGTCGGAAATCCCCATTGCACGAGCCAATTCTTCGGCTGCTGTCTTAGCTTGATCCTTAGAAATCGAATTTATCATTTCGCCTTGAATTTTTACCGTGAGGAGTGCGGAAGGATCCATATGTTCCTGTCCAAGGGCTGCAAGAAGCTCCAAATTGCTTTCGGCTGTGGTTCCTGCTTCCGATGCTCCATTCGCCGTTCCCTTCCAAGCTGACGCCTCTGCCGTTTGCGGAACCGATTCCTCCCCATTGCGTTCCGTTGTTCCCGCAAAACCCGCCATCATCCCTGCTGCCCCGCACAGCAACAACATCATCACAATCAGCTGTAAACGTATCTTCCGCATCGTCAGCCACGCCTCCTCGTACGAATCTATCAATCTAGTAAAAGGATGGCCGTCTCACTAAAGATTTATACCTCGCCATTGAAAATGATCCCGTTACCCTACCGTTGTAAAGAGACCTCCATAACAAAAAAGCCTCCCGATTGGGGAGTCTTTAAGCCTGCCTCTCATTATTTACATGGATATGTTGATACCCTACGATCGCATCACGGATCTGTTTAGAACCGCGCTCAGCATCTCGGAACTGTTTATTTTACGTTCATAAGCATAAAAAAAGAGCCGGCACTTCTTACTCCGCCAGCCCATTTTTATAAGCGTAGATGGCAGCTTGGGTTCGATCCTCTACCCCCAGCTTACCCAAAATATTAGTCACGTGAAACTTCACGGTTTTGATGCCTATAATCAAATCATCGGCAATGTCCTGATTGGATTTGCCCTGTGCCAGCAATCGCAGCACTTCCATCTCCCGGTCCGTCAGGTCATTATGCGCGGGCGCTTCATTTTGCGGATGGCGGAAACGATTCATCATCTTCGAAGCGACCTGAGACTCCAGAACCGACTGCCCCCGTGCGGCGGCACGTATAGCATCGGCGACCTCGGAAGCCCGGGAGGTCTTCAGCAGATAGCTGAATGCGCCTGCTTCAATGACCGGATACATCTTTTCATCGTCCAGATAGCTGGTCAGTACGATCACCTTAAGATTCGGAAATTGTTTCATCAGCTCCCGCGTGGTCTCAATGCCGTCCATCCCATCCATGACCAGATCCATCAGCACCACGTCAGGATGATATTCCTGCGCCAGGCGTATGCCTTCCTCGCCGCTGCCCGCTTCACCTACCACCTCAATGCCGTCTTCGGTGCCAAGCACGGCAGCCAAGCCGATCCGCACCATCTCATGATCATCCACCAGCAGTACCTTAATCGGTGCTTCCATCTCCATCCCCCCGTTTGCGTTCTTCGTTTATGAGCGGCACGATAATCTCAATCCGCGTCCCTTTACCCGGGGCCGTGATGAATTGTAGCGAGCCGCCGATTTCCGTCACCCGTTCCTGCATGGTCGTAAGACCGTAGGAAGTCTGTTTCTTGTCGTCCAATTCGAACCCGACCCCGTCATCTCGCAGCATTACCCGAACGGTGTTCTGCCTGCGATGAATCCGGATGTCCATTTTTTCCGCCTTCGAGTGCCGAAGCGTATTCGACATGGCCTCCTGAATAATGCGAAACAGATGATTTTCGATCCCTTTAAGCAAATGTATGTCATCGTCCATCTCAAACGTAATTTCCATAGGCACTTTGATCCGCAATTCCGTGATCAAATCCCGCAGCCCTTGCTCCAGTGCTTTTCCTTCGAGATAAACCGGCCGCAGATGAAGGAGAAGCGCCCTCATCTCGGACTGTGCCACAGCCGACATTTCCTCAATCAGAGCCACCTGGCGCTGCGCTTTGTCAAAATCCTTATCCAGCGTCCTGCCCACAGCTGTTGCCGTCATCGAGATGGCAAACAGCTGCTGAGAAACCGCATCATGGAGCTCGCGCGCCAGACGCTGTCTCTCTTCCACGATCGCCGTAACCCTGGCCTGCTCGGCTAGCTGGGCATTGTTCGTGGATAACCGCTGCAGGGAAGACACCTGATCCTCCCACCGCTTGCTGATCTTCACCAGCTGTTCTCCAAGCCGGCCCACTTCGTCTTCGCCGATGTCCGGCATGACGTCCGTCAGACTCCCTTTTTCCCAGTTCACGAGTGTTTCCCTAACGAGATCGACCCGCCGTTTTACCCGGTATCCCTGGAAGAAGCCATAAATCGCTCCCAGCCCGATCGGCAGCAATACCAGGGTTATGCCTGCCTCGATCCGGTTCTTCCACGTCTCAAACGGTTGAAGATAACCATATGTATATAATAAATAAAGGACAACGAGCATGACAACCAATCCCAGAAGGGTCCCCTCACGCATACTTCGGGTAATGATATTTGCTTTCTTTTCCGTTTCCACGGGGCAACCCTCCTGAATGGTATACACAAAACAATACGTTTATTATGTCATTCTTATATTCAAATCTCCGCCTAAATAAGAAACGATAAATTTCACTTTATATTCGCTGGTCTCATAATTGGGCGATTGATATTTCACTCGGTTCAATATGCCGGTTTCCTTCCGGTCGTCCATATGAATCGATCCAAACAAGATGAATGCTTCGATCTCCACCCCGTAATAGTCCGGGATCATCAGATCGATATCACCGAGCATTCCGTGGAACATGAGCACCGTTTGGCGTTCTTCGGGAAGCGCCAGGGACAGATCCACATCCGCTTCCCCGAGCACATGCCACACGCTCAAGCTGCGCATCACCCAGGGTGCTCGGTCCCAGTCAAAGTTGGACATAAAGTTCTGCTTCTGAATATATCTGGTCGTGGTATGGGCCCGTTTGGACTTGCCGTAGAAAATACCCAGCGATATCAAACTGACGCCAATAATCAACATAAGATGCTCGAGCAGCAGCAGCACGGCTCCGACGCCGAGCAGAATGTACCCCTTCTTCACATGGCCTTGCCTGATCTGAAGGACGCCCGCGAAGATGAGCAACAGGGCGACAATGGTGAAGAAACCAAACCATCGGCCGAAAAGCATAATAAAACCCAAGCTGATTAAACCTACTGCTATCCAGCGGTTTCTGTCCATGTCGCACCTCCTTGATGACCAAGATATAAGCTCGGAAAAGCCATATCAGTGAGATGTTCCCCACTGTATGGCTTTGCCTGTACTATACGACAATCTCATTCGTATAGCATATCATATGAACACGGTATTCGAATACGCTTTGTTCTTATTTTGCTGACTTGCTAAGGAATTACTCGGATTTCGAGGATTTCCCCATTTTGTTTTTCAACGCTTGCAGCTGCTCATCCACCTTCAGTTGCTTCTCAGCATCCACTGGACTTGTGTATGCTGCGTTGTTAGGGCGGTACGGTGCGCGAAGCACATCAGCTTCAGCTTCCATTTGCATGATTTTTTCTTCCATGCGGTGGAAGCCCATCGAAGCACTGCCGCTTTCAATGGTATGCAGGCTGCTCACTTGAGACATTTGCTTCTTCGCTTTCGCCATTTGGGCGCGAGCTACAAGCTCATTGCGCTTGTTGCGCATTTTGTAGAACTCGTCTTTCATTTCATGCAGCTGAGCAACAAGCTCTTTCGCTTGAGCCTCGGATTGCAGGTGCAGTTCCACGTACTCGGTTTCTTTTTGATCGAAATAGATCTTTTCTTCAAGCAGCTTGCGAGCCACTTCTTCTTGACCGTTTTTCAGAGCCAATTCCGCCTGAGCTTCACGTTGTGCCGCCATCTTCACAGCCTCATCGACGCGCTGCTTCATGCGACGCTCATTTGCCATTTGCTTCGCAACCGTTACCTCTGCTTCATGAATTTCTGCCTCCATGTCGCGCAGGTACTGGTTCAGCATTACGATCGGATCCTCCACTTTATCCAGCAGCTCGTTCACCGATGCTTTCGTCATATCCTTGATTCTTTTAAATACTCCCATGTTATTTATCTCCCTTCTCATAGTTCGAAAGTTTTTTCTTCAATTCTTCGATTTCTTTTTGCATGGCTTTTCTTTCAATATCCTTCATCATCGCATCCAGATCGGAATCGGTGGACGCGTTCGTTCTTGTGCCGTTGGGACGATCATATTTAGGACCAAAGCTTCCATGCTCATTAGGATTAGGATAGCCTTGATGACGTCCATAAGCATCATTGTAGCTGTTGTAGCCTGGCCCCGGGCCCGGATGGTCGTTATAACGGTATCCGCCGCCATGTCTTCCTTGCGGTCCGTACGGATCGTGATAATACGGCTCTTTAGGAACGACGAGGCTTGCAATTAGATAGATCAACAGCGTTGTACCGCCTGTAAAAAAGATACTGACTACAAATATGATTCTAAGTAGGGTAGATTCGACTCCGAAATGATCGGATATACCGCCGATCAACCCTGTGAACATCTTGTCTCGGGTGGAACGGTACAATCTTGTCATGGTTACTCCTTTCCGCTGTTATTCAGCTTTTGCTTCAAGCGGGCAAGTTCCTTTTCCAATACCGTGGAGACGGATTCTCCAGCCTGATCCAAGTATTCCTGCCCCATGCGGCGTAAATCACGAAGGCTTCTGGCTTCCAGTTCCCAGTCGCTGATACGGTCCTCGAGGCGATTGAACATCTTCGGTACATCATGACCCCCGCCATAGGATCCCGTACGTTCATTCATTTTTTGCTGAAGACGAAGGGTTTCCACTCGGGCAACATAATACTGTCGTTTGCTGTAGACCGTCTGATATTCCATTCGCAGCTCACCGAGCTGCTCCTCGATTTCTTTCAACGACTCCAGGCTTGAGGATAACAGGCCTTGATACTGTTCAATCTTTTCCTCATAAATCAGCTTCTCCTGCAAAGCCAGCTTGGCAAGATGCTCTTCGCCGGCCTTCAAGGCAAGCAGTGCCTGCTCTTCGCGTTTAAATCGCATGGTTTCCGCTTGATCCACCTGCTGTTTCAGCTGTCTGGAATGTACTTGGCATTGCTGCTGCAGCTTCTCGGCCTCAGCAATGTCCTGTCTGGTTGAATGTAGGAACTGGTCGATCAATCGAACCGGATCCTGGCTCTGCTCGAGCTTTTCATTCAATGTTGCTACGGTTATGTCTCTTATCCGCCGGAAAACACTCATATCGGCTTAGCCCTCCTCATCTATCATGATCTGATCTGTTGTTGATGCAGGTTATATAATGTAGTGGTTCCTTATCAATAACGGGGTCTTCCATTCTTCAATCGGGACACTCCGTAGATGATTAAGATAACACCAAGGATCGGACCGATCAGCCAAGACAGTTTACCCATCAACCAGATGATGCCGATACCGAGAATGATCCATCCCATCAAGGTATTGCCTCTTCGAATTCCGTAATATCCCAAAGCAACCATCAATATCGGAATTAGAAGACTGAACAACCATCCAAGCAGAGGACCGAATACTCCCAGAAGAACCAAGATCCCTAAACCAATCAACAGGATACTCATTCCATTGCCTTTTGAATTCCTCATTTATACACCGCCTTTCTGTTGTTTGATCGTTGTTTCATTTGTTCAACCTTATGACTCTATTCTAGGTAATTTCGAGTTTGACTAAAACGGCCTGTGGACGGTTTTTGGACCTAGACCTAAGGCGGGGCTTCCTATAGACCTACGTCCAACCTCTGGACTGGTCTGCAGTTTTCGCGTTATATCCTTGAACGAACACCCTCTTGCTACCAGTATCACTAATTGAAGGAACATCGATCTACAGGAGAACGATCTTCAGCAGCCGTGATTGGGAGTAGACTTGTCGTGTGGATGCTTCGATGGAGAGACAACAAAAAAAGGAATGCAGACGTTGATCGTCTACATTCCTTTTGATTGATGCCGGTGAAGGGACTCGAACCCCCACGGTTTCCCTCACGATTTTGAGTCGCGCGCGTCTGCCAATTCCGCCACACCGGCTTACACAATGGCGTGCCCTAAGAGATTCGAACTCCTGACCTTTTGATTCGTAGTCAAACGCTCTATCCAGCTGAGCTAAGGGCACATATGGTTGTTATGGAGGCGCCACCCAGATTCGAACTGGGGATAAAGCTTTTGCAGAGCTGTGCCTTACCACTTGGCTATGGCGCCAGAAATAAAAATGGAGCGGACGACGGGAATCGAACCCGCGACCCTCGCCTTGGCAAGGCGATGCTCTACCGCTGAGCCACGTCCGCAAACATAAAATCAATGGCTGGGGATATAGGATTCGAACCTATGCATGACGGAGTCAAAGTCCGTTGCCTTACCGCTTGGCTAATCCCCAATATGATTTTGTAATATGGGGCGATCGAGGGGAATTGAACCCCCGAGTGCCGGAGCCACAATCCGGTGCGTTAACCACTTCGCCACGACCGCCATATTGTACTATAAATTGATTCGATTGGCAGGGGCAGCAGGAATTGAACCCACACTAACGGTTTTGGAGACCGCTGTTCTACCTTTAAACTATGCCCCTAAAAACTGGTGGAGGATGATGGATTCGAACCACCGAACTCGAAGAGAGCAGATTTACAGTCTGCCGTGTTTAGCCACTTCACTAATCCTCCAGAATGGTGCCGGCGAGAGGACTTGAACCCCCAACCTACTGATTACAAGTCAGTTGCTCTACCAATTGAGCTACACCGGCGTATAAAATTATAAAAGGTACATGGTGGCTCGGGACGGAATCGAACCGCCGACACGAGGATTTTCAGTCCTCTGCTCTACCGACTGAGCTACCGAGCCATAGAGCTCATTGCGGACTTTGACGAAACCCATATCGGATACGCATCTCATCCCAAAGTCATCTATGAAGCTTGTGAAAATGGCGGAACTGACGGGATTCGAACCCGCGATCTCCTGCGTGACAGGCAGGCATGTTAGGCCTCTACACCACAGTTCCACGAGGCACTATCGCTATTGCGATATAAATTGGTTGCGGGGGCAGGATTTGAACCTACGACCTTCGGGTTATGAGCCCGACGAGCTACCGAACTGCTCCACCCCGCGTCATTAAAAGGGTTGCTGCAATGGTGAAAATCATGGTGGAGGCTGAGGGGATCGAACCCCCGACCCTCTGCTTGTAAGGCAGATGCTCTCCCAGCTGAGCTAAGCCTCCGTAACAAAGCGACTTTTATCATATCAAAACCAGATATAAGAAGCAAGTGTTTTTTAAAGAAAATGGTGACCCGTAGGGGATACTCTCACTTCGTTCGAGACTGCGAAGACTATGCTTACGAAGTTATCCTCCGACGAACCGACGGGATTCTCATCCCCTAATGCTTAAAGAAAGTGGTGACCCGTAGGGGATTCGAACCCCTGTTACCTCCGTGAAAGGGAGGTGTCTTAACCCCTTGACCAACGGGCCTTGCTTAAAATAATAGTGGCGGAGAGAGAGGGATTCGAACCCTCGAGACGCTTTTGGCGCCTACACGATTTCCAATCGTGCTCCTTCGGCCAACTCGGACACCTCTCCATAAATGGCTCCCCGAACAGGACTCGAACCTGTGACAACTCGATTAACAGTCGAGTGCTCTACCAACTGAGCTATCAGGGAACAATATTCAATTCAAGTGATTGATCACCTGAAAACTAGATACGAAACGATATTTGCACATTGAAATAGTTTTTGGATAAGCCCTCGACCGATTAGTATTGGTCAGCTCCATGCATTGCTGCACTTCCACCTCCAACCTATCTACCTCGTCGTCTTCAAGGGGTCTTACATACTGGGAAATCTCATCTTGAGGGGG
>Ga0209784_100095_pt1 | contig 109507 bp, 110 predicted proteins | sample AraplaCvi_mLB_r2_2_FD_184284 | JGI IMG/M metagenome (GOLD analysis project Ga0209784, IMG submission 184284) | Arabidopsis root microbial communities from North Carolina, USA - plate scrape CL_Cvi_mLB_r2 (SPAdes) (version 2) | ecosystem: Host-associated > Plants > Roots > Endosphere | place...
TGTTTCATACCTATTACAAGAGATCGAACGCAAGGAAAAGGCGCTACAAGAGATTGTTAACACGGAAGACTTACTTACTGGCGGCACGGCGGAATCAATGAGAAATCGCGCTAGGGAAGCCCTATAAGCCCTATAAACCCAAGGAGGGATAAGACGGAATGAGGAAACTTAGCCTGTTCTCGGGGATCGGCGGAATTGACTTAGCAGCTCATTGGGCCGGTATGGAGACGGTAGCATTTTGCGAACGTGAACCCTTTCCTCAGAAGGTCCTGAAAAAGCATTGGCCCAAAGTACCCATATATGACGATGTATGTACATTAACAGCCGAAAGGCTAAAGGAGGATGGAATCATTGGCCCAGGTAGAACAATTGACATTATTTCAGGAGGATACCCTTGCCAACCTTTTAGTAATGCCGGGAAGCGACAAGGCAAGGAAGATGACCGCCACCTCTGGCCAGAGGTATACCGCTTATTACAAGAAATCAGACCCCGTTGGTTTGTTGGTGAAAATGTTGCTGGACACGTCACTTTGGGCCTCGACGATGTGCTTTCTGACTTGGGAGACATCGGGTACACCGCACAACCGTTTGTTATTCCGTCTAGTGCCGTCGGTGCCCCACATCGAAGAGATCGAGTCTTCATTGTGGGCTACACCGCAAGCCCGGGATTTCAGGAGTGGAGACAATCCGGATTCACCGAGGAAGTCGAGAAAACAGGAACAGGGATGGAGCCAGAATTTGAACGATCAGGTGAAGATGTGGCCGACTCCAGTATCATCAGATCACAAGCGCAGGGGGCCGAACAGCAAGCAACAGGGACTTCCAGAGACAGTGAGGTTGTGGCCGACCCCGAGAGCGAACGATCCAGAGAAGCGAGGGAATATCAACCCAGAGGATCCGAGAAACGGATTACCGGGTGCGGTGAAACTTTGGCCAACACCAACCACGAGGGAATGGAAGGGGCCGAGAACTCCCGAGGCGTTAGCCGCAACCGGTCGGAGCGCAGAAACAAACACATTAGGGGACGCCATTCGAATGAGACAAGAGGGTCAATTGAATCCCAATTGGGTGGAGTGCTTGATGGGGTTTCCGATTGGTTGGAGCGATATCCATGGCCTGCCGGACAAGGAGCAGAGCAATACGAATGGGAGCCACCAAGAGTAGCAACAGGCGTAAAGGATCGTGTAGGCCGGCTGAAAGCATTAGGTAATGCTGTGAATCCGGTGCAGATTTATCCGATCCTAGCAGCCATAAAAGCAATAGATGATCTTCTTTAAACAAAGGAGGAATGAGCATGAAAGTATGGGTGTGTGAAAACGAAGATTGCAGATGGGAAGGAAAGAAGCCGGCGAATTTGGGTATACCCGGTCTTAAGGTAAAGGTTTGTCAGAAATGCTTATCTAGCAAATTACATCAGGAAGAACGGAAGAAGTAATCAAGTAAATTAATTGGCCGGACGGCCTCCGATTCGACCGAAATACCTAACGAAGTGGAGGCCGTATAAGCCCTTTATCTCTTTAGAGAGGAAGAAGAGAAGATATGAAACGTGAAATCAAATTCAGAGCTTGGCATGCTGGTCATAAATATGCAGAACCTCAAATGCTGTATGACGAAAAACCGGGGGATTGTCTGGTATGGGAAGCGCAAGGCCAGAACATAACACAGGTCATGCAATATACCGGACTAAAAGACCGTAACGGTAAAGAGATATATGAAGGGGATATCCTCACTTCTGAACATTATCCATTCCAAGATGAAGGTAAATATAACTATCATGGCGTGATTGAGTGGATTGATGAAGAGGCTTCATTCTATATGACCAAACGTCTTGCCAATAAGGAGAAACGAGGCATCTCAGATGGAATTAGTCAACCAATCGAGAGCATTGAAGAGTTCGAAGTCATAGGCAACTTGTGGGACAATCCCGATCTATTGGAGGGGTAGAAGATATGAACAAAAGACTTTGCTATAACTGCCAAAATGAAATACCGCCCGAAACAGAACATTTCTCCTTTGAGGAAGAGGTATATTGCACTGACTGCGTTGAGGTTAGACCTTACACGGCTTATTTGTATTCGGTTGATGGCGAGTATATGGGCAACTCAGAGGATAGTCTTGTTCGCCATATCGAAGCGCATGAGGATGAATGGGAGGGGTAGATATGAATAACCAAGCACAGATAATGGACAAAGAGAAGTTTCTGAAATGGCTGGACGGGGAAGAAGCAGCTTGTTTATGGGAAGGACCAGAAGGGCTGATGAAATACGACATGCTTGTTGAAACGATAAATGCTGATGAATTCGCTCCCGACACCCCACCAGTACCCACCATTAAGCCGGGAGATAAGGGATTCAAATGTAAAGCGTGCAAAGAGACCTTTTCTGCTTACGAGTGGAATCTTTCAACAGCATTGTACTGTGGAACGTCTGATGTTTCCCCTATCGAAACAACCAGTGCTGGCGATGCCTTCTTTATATGTCCTGGATGTGAAAAGGCGTCTAATCACAGGGATTTGGAGGTAGTGGAATGAGTAGAGACAGTAGATTTAACTGGAAACCAATCGCTCAAACTGAAAAAAAGCTTGCAGAATATTGGGAAGCCCGATGTGCGGAAGAAAAAGAACATTCAACTAAATTGATAGCTGATCTACTGTTCGCCTATATCAACAAAGACGAACATCACCCTCATGACTTTGAGGTTACAGCGTTCGAAAATGCAGTTGCCTATTTACGACCATACTTTGAACCACCACATTTTGAATATCACCCTAAGCTGTTTGTAGATCACTTAGAGCGCATGAGGAGGTTGACCGGGAATGAGTAGAGACTGGCAAAAGGATATGTTAATGGAATCAAATATTAAGTACACGCCACCTGAATCAAAAGAACTTCCTGACATCGAAGAATTGAAGAAGCGATTAGCTGCCGCCCAAGAAGAAATAGCCCGTATCAACTGTGACTATTATGCAGATAAGCAAAGGTTCCATGATCGGGGCAGGGAGTTGGAAGAGGCGAAGGAACGGGCAGATAAGGCTGAGGAACGGGAAAAAGTCCTGAAACATGCATTCATAGTTTTATTGGGGTATGTACCAAAAACAGCTCGTGTGGCGCTTGATTTCGATGAAGTTTTGGCATCCCTTTACCCAAAGGAGGAAACAAAATGAAACGGGAAGAGATATTGGCTATGGAGTCAGGTAGAGGACTGGACGCATTAATTGCCGAGAAGATTATGGGTTATGAAATGTACGATGGACTAGCAGCCTATCCAAAATATTATATCCCAGACTATGGACGCACTTATATGCGTGATGTTCCTTTTTACTCAACTGACATATCCGCAGCATGGGAAGTGGTAAAAAAGCTCAAAGAAGATAATTGGTGTATAGCCCTTAATTCAGACTATGAAATATGGAGCGTTCTCTTTTATTGGGATCCACATAAACAAACATTTGAATGTGAAGCTGATGAAGCTCCTGAAGCCATATGTAAGGCCGCATTACTGGCAGTATTAGAGGAGGAAGAAGCAAAGTGACTCGTGAAGGGGACAAAATTAAATGGATTGATGTATTCGGATACGAAAACTATTTCATGGAAGGTCGAGACGGTGACGTATTCCACCTAATCCCCGAAATGAAAGACGAAGAAGGGGATTCATGCGTGCGGATTTTATCCAGTCAGGCAATTATTGAGATGGCTGATTTGTTGAGACGAAAGGGCGGTCTCAACCTTCCAGGGGAGGAAACAGAATGAACACATTCATCGGACACATTAGAACAAACAAAATCGACTTTGGCGATTACGTCCACTATCCATATGGAATGTCTAAGGAGTTGCACATATATAAAGTGGTCAAAGGTGGCATTAAATCTAACTTTTATCGAGATGTACCAGACTGGTTCCACTCTAAAGACACAAGTCATGATGAAGTGGTTCCGTGCTTGGACATTATCCATTGTGGAATTGATGAAACCAAAGTAATCAGGGTAAGGGAAAGCGACTGTATCAAAATTGAACCTTTGGGGGTCAAGGAGGTATAACAGTGACACCTAACACAGATAACATCCAGTTGAAGCGCCATGAGCTGGCGATGTGGGAAAACGATCTCGCCATGTCGGTGAATGATCTGGCCTTTGCTGAAAAGTACGGAGACTTTGGCGGAACGGAATGGTACAAGCACAAAATCCAGTATGCCCAGACTAAGATTCTTGAACTGACAGAATACCTGGAGCATGCAAGGAAGACGAAAGGGGCTTAGGGACATGGCCAGAAAGGTTTACGTATCAAGCGACATGTCGGAGGATGAAACACTGATCGACATCGCCGAAATCGATCCTGTGGCTAACCTGCTCTGGCCGTGGTTTATCACAGCCTTTGATGATTGGGGGCGGGCACAGGCAGCACCGAAACGGATCAAACATTCCATATTTCCTTCTAATGATATGGTGACGGTCGACACGATCAATAAAGCACTTTCCTTATATCACGATCATAGACTCATCCAATTATATGCAGTAGACGGCAAGGAATACATGAGCATCAACCCGGAGAAATGGTTCAAGTGGCAGACACATATCCGGAAGGAAAAACGTGAAACGGATGGATCGAAATGCCCTCCGCCCGCAGATGACGACAACAGCGCGCAACCGCGCGCGAGTGCGCGATATATCGCGGAGAGTAGCGAGAATGCAATCAACTTAGCGCCCCTTACTACACAAGGCGCGCGCGATAGCGCGGGATTGCGCGCAAATCTCACAGATTGCACACCTTCACTTTCACCTTCTCCTTCACCTTCTATAAAACAAAGTAGTAGTAGTAGTGGGGGCAATCCGTTCTCTCTTTATGAATCTCACAAATTCGGAAAAATAGACGAGCTAACAAGAGATTTCATATGCGAAACAATCGAGGTATATACCGAACCTTTCGTGGTGAGAGCCATGAAGGAAGCAGTCATCCAGAACAAAATAGCATGGAGCTATGTACAAAGCATTCTCAAGCGCTGGAAAGAAACGGGTCACCCTGAACCATGGACACTGGAAAAGCCGGAGGCACCCAAGAAGACAATACCCTTTAACAAATATCAGAAACAGGAAAAGCAGCATATCCCACTTGCAACAAACGAACCGACAAATGCGCCAACGGATGAAGAATTCGCAGAAATGATGAGGTTTGCAGAAGAGATGAAACGGAGCGTGAACCAGTGAGTAAGCGAACAAAAAATACAAAACGACCAGTCAGTTCAACAGTCTTTAGACAACTGGTCCCAGCAAAACAGCACCCGAGGCCGGATGAATTACTTCCGGCTTTGGACAAGCCTTTACCACATGAGATATCGGCACATATCGCAAGACTGAAGGATCAGGGAATACCGCGGACGCAGATAGCTAAGACGGTGGGAATCCCGAAGGTACATGTAATTCAGGAACTTATTCGATTAGGAGGATGAAGAGATGATATGCCGCATTTGGGATAAAGAAAACAATAGATTCTGGGAAGACGTAAACGAGGGTTACAACGGGAAGATTGAGCAGTTGATGGTTAGCACGAGTGGCGAACTGATTATGCGGACAATAGACAAAATGATTCATGAATCTTTGTTTCCTGGGAGATTTACCATCAGTTGGGGCACAGGGATAAGGGATCGTAACAATCAAGAGATATATGCCGGAGATGTTTTGCATGTTGAATACATGTTGGTTGAAAACGTGGCACCTTTTAACTGTCTGGTTGAATGGGATAAGTTCAGGTTTGCAATGCGCAACTTAGATTTTGATAAAAACTCGGCATATCCCAGCTTTACGCCATTATATAACCTTGATCCATTTGGGATGAATATCGAAGTCATAGGCAACATCTACCAAAACAAGGAGCTGATCTCATGAACGCATACAGCAGAAAACACACACCAGTACCAAGACCCTATGAGCCGGGAGGAATTATCAGCAAGAGTGAGCTGGAACGGTCGAGGGAGTCGCTTATAGAGCGCATAGCCACTCCTGAAGAGATGGAGGAGATATACCGCGTCTACGGCCGGCCGACGATGAAGCTGAAGGATCGCAGAGGCTTTGGAGGTGGCGCAGCATGAAAGAACGGATGCTGTTCTGGTTACTGGTCAATGATCAGATTGAGGGCGTGGGTACCTTGAGACAGATGGCAAACCGATTGAATAAGCACTGGAAGAGCAAGCGTGACGTTTCGCGGATTGTGCCGGTGAAGAAGATATGAGGCTGAAACTGAGCAAACACAAATACGGCGCCAAGCAAACCACCTTGGACGGGATCACCTTCGATAGCAAGATGGAGGCTGAATATTATCGGCAGCTCAAGTTGCTGCAGCAAGGGAAGGTCATCACGGACCTGGAGCTTCAACCGACTTTCGAGTTGTTAGAAAGCACAACCTTATCCAACGGGAAGAAGATCCGCGGTATCAAGTATAAGGCTGACTTCCAATACAGAGAAAACGGCCGGCTGGTTGTTGTGGACGTAAAGGGGGCAAAGACAGCAGAATTCAAACTCAAGGCAAAGCTATTCTATCACCGGTACCCTGACTTACAGCTAAAACTAGTGACCAAGAAAAATGGAAGGTGGTTAGAGCTATGAATGGAAGATGGATCAACCTGGGGCGTGACGAGGCCCTTGTAGACGAATCAGGAACGGTTGTAGGCTTTGTTAGACCAATGGATGAACAAATATCCTTCCGAGTTCGGTTGTCGTTCTATGAAGCTTCTAGGCCCCTTAAAATCGATGGTCATAGATTCATAGGAAAACCACCGGACCGGAAGGGAGCGTGATGGAAACGGATTTGAAGTAAACGAGAGTAAACAAACAAAATATTGAGTAAAACGAAGAAAATACCCTATTCAACCACAAAATATGGTATAATAGAGTTAATAATTAACTATTTCGGGAAAATGAGGTGTATGGGAGTGTCAATGATCAAACAATTAAAGCAACAGATTGAGCAGGCGCAAGCAGAATTGCATGCTGAAAACCAACGGGGGGCCTTGAAAGACAGTCACAAAGTAACGGAGCTTGAAGGAAAGCTTTTGGATCTATCGCAACAGCTTGATGTAGAGCAACGGCTGGCTGAGAACGAACAGGTACATGAGCAGCGCGTGGAAGAGTCCCATAACAACATCGCAAATACATTGGACAATCTGGTGATTTCGGGCGTATCCATGCGGGAGTTGTTCTTGAACGAGACTCGCGAGAGCGCAGAGATCGCATATCAGGCATTCCGCAGCGTGTTCCAAAAGATGATGATGGACGAACAAGAGGAGTCGTTGAAAGAGATTAAGGCATGCAAAGACGAGTTGGCAGCACTTAAGGTTGAGAGTGAAACACAGATTAAAACCCTGCAAAAACAATATGATGACCTGTACGAAGAAAATGCTAAGTTGCGATTTGAAACTACTGCCAAACAGCATGAACTGGAAGAAACAGAGCGTAAACGCGATGCGGCCGTAGCAAGAGCAGAAGAAGCCGAAGCAGAGGTTAAGCGATTGGAAAGCCAAGTGGATGATCTGCGCAAGGATGCAGCAGTAGGCCCGCGGCGTGCTGTTGAGGTTATCGAGATCGGATCTGAAGCAGCGATTGAAGCCTGGAAGCGTCAGCGTGAAGAGATCGAGGCGAAGAAAAAGGCCGAGGATGAGGCTAAAACCCCGATATACGATCTGGAATGGGCGGATGCTAAGCACAGCACCTATAAAGCGAAACTGGCAGCGACTGACGAAGAGATTACCTTCAGTTACCTGAGCAAAGGCAACTACCGGGAGGTGACAGCCCAGGAGGCGGAATCGTTTCGAAGAGCCTACCAGGAATCCCAACGTAGTCATGAAGATATGGCACAACCTAGGGAAACTGTGGAAGAAAGCACAGTAACACCCATTCGTCCGGAAGGCAGCGAGGAGCACGGATTGGATCAAGACGACGCTAACGGAGCGTTGGAAATTGAAGCAACTGGAAGCGTTGAAGAACGTCTTAAAGCGCTCGAGCAACGAGTGACAGCACTTGAGGCAACCAAAATGGAGCAAGGAAGTGCAGCGTAATGCGCGGCTACAGACGGAAATACATGATCAGTTGGACTTGTCAAGGTGCGACTGGTCGTGAGTTCTGGATTATGGAAAGAGCAGGAAAGGTATCTTCTGCCGATATTAGACGGATGGAAGAAGAGATCGCTAAAAAATGGTCCATGCCGGGCCCTGTAATCATCACACATGTTGATCTAATGAACTGAGAAGGAAGGGGCGGCGTAATGCCGTCTTTTCTCTACACGAGGGTATGATTACAAGTAAAAACTCGGAGGATGATGAAATTGGATAAATTAATCCCTGATGGTTATGTTTTGAAAGAGATCGAATATAAAACCAATGAACCTGATAATGTTGATGAAATGATCAAACATTTAAACGGCATCCTCTTAGATAGATCCATACCAGAAGAAAATAAGCAGATGGTTAGAAAACAATTTGATGAACTTATGAGAATTAAACAAATAACGATGCAACCACCACGAATAATTCTGGAAAAATCAGAAGAGTGATCATGAATAAAGAGTACTTAGTACGCCATAAAGCAACGGGTGAGGTCGGAAAAGTCAAGAATCGGACGAAGGAGCATGTATTCGTGCTTTGGAAGGGAAGCAACATTGCCATACCATATCGGGAAGAATGGCTGGAGAAGATTGAGGAGGAGGGAGAACATGAACCAGGACAAAATAACGGAACTGCTTAAGAATTACCCATACTATCGTTACGCTGTACGGATGTATGAAACGGATAGACCAGTGGCGCTGAGAGCAACGGAATACAGTGATATGCCAAGGGGCGGTGGATTCGGTACCAGAGCGCCTAAGTTGTTTGGACTAGCAGATGAAGATGAATTGGACTATGACCGATACAAGAAAGCTGTCGTCCATATCGAGGGAGCTCTTGAGACGCTAACGGACGAGGAACAGAGTGTGATCAAACTGCGCTGGATGGATGAATTATCGTTGGATCAGATTGCCGATCGTAAGAGCTACAGTCGTTCAACGATCAAGCGGACGCACAAACGGGCATTAGCCAAACTTACCATTTGTCTTCGGTTTGTGGACATTCCGTATATCGAGGAAATCACAGTGGCATGATGGTCCATTTTTGAGCCCTAAGTGAACTGTACCAAGTGATATAGTTGTATCATAGGGAACAGATGATGAATACGAGATGGCTGTACGCGCGGTCCGTGTTCACATTGTTTCTTAAAATTAAAAAGTCTACCGACAACCCAGCACGACCGAGCCCCGCGGGATATCGGGGCAAACCTTGGTGGATTGTAGACTGGTTTTTCCCGGGCTACTTCACATATAGCCAAAAGGGAATAAACAGATCGCATCCAACCATAAAGGATGCAGGGTGAGGAAAACGGGAATATCAAGCGATTTCGAAAGCTCTCAAAGGATAAGTCCCACACCTGGGAGGAAAGGATCTGCCCCGAGGCACTGTGCTAAACGGAGTAGGTAGGCTAAATCTGGTGTGCCTAGCAGAAACGTTAACGGCGGCCTCGACACAACAGATGGGGAGGTCGCTTAGGCACAATCTATGGAGGAAATGGCGGTCGGCCTCCTAGATTATCAGGGATCGCTAAATATGAAGAGAGTGACAGTTAATCGCTGTTGCTCTTTTTTGTTTTTGCCGAAGGCCATCGTAGCGACCGAACAACCCAACGAAGTGGGGGCCGGATAATGTTTAATCAATTCATACAAGACATGATACACATGACAGAAGGAGAGAGGTTCATATACTACTGGCCGTTATGGGTAACCATCATCGGATTGGTAGGTATAGGGATCATCATAATTAAACGGAGAAAGTGAGAAAGGAGTGATCACTATGGCTAAATATCATAATTACACCAGAGTCAAAGGTATGCAGTCTGAAATCGACGACAATCTCACGCACGAAATCAAAGAGTTGCTCAAAGAACATGCATGGGAAGTCGTGAAAGAAGAAAGTAAGGATATAAATGACGAGTACAAATTCGAAGTCATCGAAGAGCAAACGTATGAGGACGGAACCCCTTATGTGAAATTCAGTTATACATTGACTCTTGATGAGGATTAGGAGGTGAAAGTGATGGCATTGACGGCCAAACAACAACGTTTCGTTGATGAATACATGATCGACCTCAATGCCACTCAGGCGGCGATCAGGGCAGGATACAGTAAGAACACAGCATCAGAAACGGGATACGAGAACCTCAGGAAACCTCAGATTGCCGATGAGATAGCCAAGAGGCAGCAAAAACACGCTGAGAAAGCCGAGATGACCGTAGAATGGGTTCTACAACAGTACCGAGACATAATCCTCAATACGAAAGAAGCAGAGCCTAATACGGCTCGTGGAGCGCTTGACAGCGTGGCGAAGCATTTAGGCATGTTTAAGGAGCGTATTGAACACAGTGGAAGCCTAGGCGTTACGATCGTAGATGATATCAAATGAGACTATCCCAGGTAATCGCGCCTTCATTCCACGAGGTCCATAAAGATATCAAAGATGGAGGACATACACATTACTGGTTAGGCGGCGGACGCGGAAGCACCAAGTCGTCATTCGTTGCGATAGAAATCATCCTTGGTATCATGTCCGACCCCAACGCCAACGCAGTTGTATTGCGTAAGGTCAAAGACACATTGAAAGAATCCGTATTTGAGCAGCTCACCTGGGCGATAGAAGCCTTGGGAGTTGAAGATTATTGGCACATACCAGAGGCGAAGTTGGTTATCACCTATAAGCCTACTGGACAAGAGATACGGTTCAGGGGTGCCGATAAGCCGAAGAAGATCAAGTCCATGAAGTTCAGCCGCGGATATACAAAGTTCATCTGGTACGAGGAAGTAGACGAATTCACCGGAATGGAAGAAGTTCGGATGATTAACCAATCCCTCATGCGGGGCGGGCCGAAGTTCACGGTGTTCTACTCCTACAACCCACCGAAAAGCGCTAACAATTGGGTGAATACCGAGGTGAAGCTAACCCGGGATGATCGCCTGACACATCACAGCACCTATTTATCGGTGTCGAGAGAATGGTTAGGGGAACAGTTCATTGTTGAGGCTGAACACCTGAAACTGACCAAACCACAAGCCTATGAACACGAATATCTCGGCATGGTCACGGGTACTGGTGGCGAGGTGTTCGATAACGTGCAGATCCGGCGTATCAGCAATGAAGAGATTGAAGAGTTCTATAACATCCGCAGGGGCCTTGACTTCGGTTATGCGATTGACCCGTTATCCTATACGGTGATGAATTATGATCGCAAGCACAAGCGGCTGTACATCTTCCATGAACTATATAAAACTGCGATGTCGAACTACTCGGCATATCTGCATATCACAAGTGAAAATAAACGAAATGAAGTCGTCAAAGCTGACTCGGCTGAGCCTAAGAGCATCAACGAGTTAATGCAGTACGGCTTGTTTGTGCATCCGGTAAAGAAGGGGCCTGACTCTGTTGAGTTTGGAATCAAGTTCCTTCAGAGCCTGGAGGCTATCATTATCGACGATAAACGATGCCCGGAAACAGCTAGGGAATTCCTTACGTACGAGCTGGATAAAGACGTACACGGCAATTTCAAAGCGAAGTTCCCGGACAAGAACAACCACTCCATCGATTCCGTGCGCTATGCCATGGAAGATGATATGTGGGACTTTATGGAGCGCATGCAGGCACGTAAGGCGCCTGAGACACCGTTCCCATTCCGGACGGCAGAGCCGCAGACAGGAGGGTATATGCAATGGTAGATGACGCTGCCAAGTTGGGAGAGCTACTTAGGCTCCCGAACCTGGAACAGGATACAATCACGATGATTAATCAGAAGATGCGTGAATTTATAAAAGACATTAAACCAGTACCGCCAGAGCTCAAGCAAGAGGCACAGAACATCATGTATCAATGGCTGAATGGAGCTAAGAAAGAAGGTGAATAAGCGTGCAGGAAACCGTAGCCTCGGATAAGTTAGCTGGTGAACTTGAAAAGCAATACAAAGAGGGCCTGTCCTACAAAAGTAGGATGGGCTTTCTTTCTAAATGGCCGGAATACGAGCGAATGAAAGCTGGAGATCAGTGGCCGGCAGCTACACCACAGACTGTTAACCTTCCACGTCCGGTATTCAACGTCATCAAGATGGTCGAGACGCATAAAGTTGCAACGGTCATGAGTGAGCAAATCAAAATGATATTCTCGCTGCAAGAAATGTCCGATCAAGAGGATGACGGTATAGGGGATCTGTTCAGTCGTTTCTCAGACGCAACATGGGAACGTATCAAACAGGATGAATTGAACGAGGAAGGACTGGACACTGCAGCCAATACCGGCACCGGGATATGGCATTACTATTGGGACAGTGCAGCCAAAGGCGGAAAAATCGACCCTTGGCTGGGTGAAATGCAGGGCGAAGTCCTTGATCCCATTAATGTGTTCTTCGGCAACCCGCAACAGCGACGAGTGCAGAAGCAGCCATACATCATCATTAGTAGCCGGGAGGATGTCGAGAGTGTGCGGCGTTCTGCTCGGGCAAACGGACTATCCAAGGAGATGGTCAGCCTGATTAAGCCAGATAAGGAAACGCAGGACCAAGGTTATGACATGGCGAAGGTTGAAGTTGATGGTACTGGCAAGGTGACTGTTCTCACGAAATATTGGAAAGAGGATGACGGCAAGGTGATGTTCTGCAAGGCCGCAGCAGGCATCACAATTAAGAAAGCTACAGACACCCATTTAAGTCTGTATCCTATCGCCGTCATGCAATGGGAGCGCCGGAAGAAGTCGATTTTCGGTGTAGGTGAAACGGAAGGTCTGGTTCCGAACCAGAAAGCCGTTAATTTGCTGATCGCTATGCAGATACTTTCTGTGCAGCTTACAGGGTGGCCCAAACTGTTGTACAAGTCCCACGCCGTTGACTCTTGGAAGATAACAAACACTCCGGGCGAAATGATCGAGGACAAAACACCAAATGGTCAGGGTGATGGGGTGAAATACATGTCGCCTGCAGTCATGCCCAGCACCGCAGGAAACTTGGTCGAATCCATCCTAGCGTACACGCGGCAAATGACTGGGGCTGACGATGCTGCCACGGGCACAGCGCCATCTGCTGACCTTAATGCAACGGCTATCATGCTCCTGCAGAAAGCAGCATCTATTCCGATTGAGTCCATCAAGCGCCGTTTCTATCGTCTGATAGAGGATGTAGGGCGCATTTGGGAAGATTTTTGGAAGGTTAAGTACAATCTACCACGACAAGTTGTTCTAAAGGACGAAGACGGCGAAGAGTACGTTGATAGTTTCAATGGTTCAGAGTACAAGGATGTTGAGTTTAACCTAAAGATTGATGTTGGACCATCATCCACGTACAGCGAATCTTTGGTGCTTTCTAGCCTTAACGAAGCGCTAAATAGGGGAGATATCACATACAAGCAATACCTTAACTATGCACCGAAGAACGTGGTTCCATACCGTGACCGTCTGCTTAAGGAAATGGAGAGTCAGAGTGGAATTGTCGGAGTGATTGAGCAGTTTATGAGTAACCTGACACCAGAACAGCAGGCTGAATTCAATGCATTGCCGCCTGATCAGCAGTTAGGCATTGTTCAACAAATGATTGCTCCACCACCACAAGCGATGGCACCAGAGGCGTTACCACCATTACCGCCAGCACAGGCACCGATGCCGATGCCGGTAGGGTTATAAAACAACGGGCTTCCAATGAGACTTTGGAGGCCCTTTTTATATACAAATATTGCTCCAACCATAGAGCAAGGAGGATTCAAACATGGAAGAAGTAATGGAAACCGCCAACCATAGCGGTGTTGAGGAAACACCAGTCACTGAGCAAGAGATGGTGACCACCGAAGAAACCACAATTGAAGGGCATGATTCCCTGCCACAGGAAGAGCCCCGCGGAATAAAGGTCAAGTACAACAAGGAAGAGCGCTTTGTGCCAGAGGATGAGGTACCGAATTGGGTTCAGAAAGGATTGAACTACGACAAGGTGTCCGAAAAAGCCCAGCAAGCCGAGCGTTATCAGCAAATGCTTGATCGAACAGCCAAGTTTTATGGATTTGATAACCATGATGATTACATGGCAGCACTGGAACAGGCAGAGCAAGACCGCTTAATCCAGCAAGAGGCTGAGAAAATGGGCGTTCCTGAGGAAGTCATCCGAGAGCACATGCAGCCGATGAAGCAAAAACTCAGCGAGTATGAGCAGAAGCTGCGTCAAATCGAGGAACAAGAGCAATATCGACAGATTGAATCCGATATTCAGCGTCTGTCCTCGCAATACCCGGACTTCGACAAGTACAAGCAACAGATATTCGATTTGGCAGGAAGCCGCGGTTATTCCCTTGAGGATGCATACAAGATCGCATCTTATGAGGACCGTCAGAGTGCTGCTGCCAACCAAGCAAGGCAAGAAACTATTCGCAATTTACAACAAAACGCCGAGACCTCGACCGGAGCCCTTGGGGCAGATGCACCAGAACAAGCCGCAGGATATGAAGGCATGTCTGCAGCAGATCGCAAGGCATTCCGTGAGCGAGTAAAAGCCGGCCAAACCTAAGGAGATGATTATTCATGGCAACTCAAGTACAAGGATATAACGCAACAACCGGGGTAAACGCACTAACCGCAGAACAACACACATACTATCAGGACGCGATGCTCGAGCGTCTTACACCTGAACTGGTATGGACTAAATTCGGTGAGAAGAAGAACATCCCGAAACGTAAGGGTGCAACAACCAACTTCCGCCGCCTGAACAGCTTGAATGTTGTGACAACGGCTCTGACCGAGGGTGTAACACCTGATGGCGTAAACCTGGACATCACACCGATCAACGCAACGGTAAAGGAATATGGTAACTGGACAAAGATCTCCGAATTCATCAACCTGAGCGGTTTCGACCCATTGATGACCGAAGTTGCTGAGTTGATGGGCGAGAACGCCGGTGAATCCATTGACGTTATCGTCCGTGATATGCTGGCAGCCGGTACTAACGTACTGTACGCCAACAACAAAACAGGCCGCGCCGAGATTGCAGCTACCGACACAATCACAGCGCTGGATATCCTGAAAGCTCGCCGTGCACTCAAACGTAATAAGGTCAAAGAAATCCGTCTTCCAGGCGGTGGCACAGGTTATGCAGCACTCATTCATACGGATGTTGCTACGGACCTGATGCAAACGGACGAGTGGAAACGCGCTAACGTAGACAACGGTACAAGCGACTTCAAGAACGGTGCGATCGGTAAACTGTATGGCATCTACTTCTACGAAGTTGATAACGGCGTAGTGTTTGATGGTGCTGGCGCTGCCGGCGCTGACGTATACGGTACAATCTTCCTTGGTCGCGGTGCTTACGGTATTCCGGACATCGAGGGCAGTGTGAAGCCTGATATCATCGTTCACCCTGCTGGCTCTGCTGGTAGCGCGGATCCACTGAACCAATTCAACACTGTAGCATGGAAGTGTGCATTCACTGTGGTACGTCTGCAAGAACTGGCAATTCTCCGGTACGAATCCGGCGCAACAGTTTAATAAAATCAATCTGAGGGGGCCGAAAGGCTCCCTTTTATATTTGGGAGGAATTTAACGATGGCAAAGCAAACAGAACTGGATCTTGGTCAAGCAGCAGCAAATGCGGAAAAAAGTGCAGCTCAACAGCTGAAGGAAATGAAGAAAGTGAATATCATCATTCCGGATGACCCACAAAACCCGGGGGATAAGGTGGTTCCAATCGGTTATAACGGCGTTGTCTACACAGTTCCGCGTGGAGTTGAGACCGAAGTACCCGAAGCAATCGCCAATATCTGGCGCGATTCCTACGAGCGCACACGGGCAGTCAATCAGCGTATCGAAGAAAGCACCAGTAAAGAAGTAAAAGTTCGATGACATAGGCCCCTCAAGGGGCTTTTTTGTCTATTAAGGGGTGAACCGAGTGAAATTACAGGAAATCTTGAACGAAATCGCCGAAAAATACCCGCATGACCTGTCCAATGACAGTGTGATCCGTAAGCTCAACCAGATACAAAATGAATTGTTCCGGACAACGTTCCAGGTACGTACAGCAGCCATATACAACCTTCAGAAGGACGTGTTTGCATACACACTACCATTCCCTCGCAGCAGCCTGTGTGACGTGGTTGTAGAAGGAGTAGAACTGATATATCAGGACAGCAAGAAGAATTCCAACACGGGGTCTTTTTACTACTTCATTGGGGATGCTGGCCTTGGGATATACCCGACACCGGATAAGGACGTTACAGACGGACTGGCGTTGTTCTACTACAAACGACCAACACAACTATCAAGCTCTAACCTGAACGCGGTACCGGAACTGGATCAGGACTTTCACATGCTGCTGGTATACGGAGCACTGGCACAGATCGGCGAGGTATTCCAAGATACGGCGATGATTAACAACTTTACGGCGAAATATAACGGGCTCTTGGAGGAATTCAACAAGGTGAATGACGAAACTCCGGATTACCCTGTTATTGAAGATGTCATGGGGGTGGGTTACTGGTGACACAAGCTTCTCAGAAAATTACTCAGCAATATGTTGATGGTGGTGTAATACCGGCCCATTTAGTGGGTCAGGACGCAACAAGTAAAACGTATGTTGACGGACAACTTGGAATTAGAGACAAAGATATATCTGCTGCACAAAATAGCGCAAATGCTGCACAAAAATCAATTAACGATCATAGGCTTTCAACAAATGCTCACGCAGCGCAAAACATAACATATTCAGGTGAAGTTGCTGGAGTCGGGGACGTTAAGCAAGCCATCGATGCGGTGAAAACTACGGTCGATCTAGCAATAGTCTCTGGAGATTCTGGTCCGGAAGCTCGAACCGCAAGGTACTCAACTCCACAGAACAAAACGTATCCTTCTTTGAAAGATCGTCTCGATGCCTCTGATACATTTGAAATAGACATCGAAAATGCGGTTGCTATAAAAGCTGACAAGTCGTACACAGATTCACAATTAAATTTTAAGCGAGACAAGTCAACAAAAATTAACTCCGAGGATTTAAATACATCTCAGGATTCTTTAAAAATTAAACTAGTTAATTTGTCCGATGAAGTGAAACAAGCGATGGCAGGAACAACGCCTATAAATGCAACTCCAGGGAACAAAGAAGTTACGAGGGAGAAGTTAGCCGATCATGCTGTTAGCGACCTACAAATTGAAAATCAAGGAATCAGGTTAGATAAAATTAATAACGATGTATCAAGATTTGATGGTTATGTGATATCGGCAAAAGGAGGTAGCCTATCTGTTAGCAACATAAGGGCTGCATTTTTATTTGACCTTTTACCCGTTGGCATTGTAGCAACAACAGCAACTACATTTACATTCGAGGCGTGTTTTAGATGCTATGATACAAATTTAAAGCAATTCTCAACACGACACTATTGGAATAATAGTAACGTCGCCAATGATTCGAGTGGAAATGTCAGTACACCCACTCTACAAGTGGTCAATTACGCTGAGTTTATTAAGTATTCTGTGACATTTACCTTGACAAACAACCAAAGATATATTCACTCATTTGTGTTTGCGGATTTACTTAATCCAGCGTTAGTAACAAACCTGGAAGTAAACTCGGTTACTTTACGCTGTAATGGGTTTGAACTTGCGCCACAAGGGTACGCCCTATTCGGCCAAAATACAACGGACTCTATTAAATACCTTGAGTTCAAACCGAACAACTTAATTAGTATTTCTGATTTCCGATCAATCGCATATCAGTCGAGCGAGAAAACATGGAATGTACTTGGTGATAGTTTATCCGGAAACAGTTCATTCACTTCTAAGTTTTACCACGAAATTGTTAAAGAAAAGTTAGGGATATCGACTGTAAATAATTACAGTGTTGGAGGTACAAGCATTACGGTTCGTGCTGGTCGCAATGACTCTTTCTTAGAACGATTTCCTTCTATGTCGGATGCAGATTTTATTACCGTTTTTGGCGGCACTAATGATGTGAGCGTTCCTCTTGGAACGTTTGCGGACACAAGCAATATGACATTTTACGGCGCTGCCAAATTACTAGTTGCTGGATTAATTGAGAAGTATCCCGGGAAGAAAATCGGTTTTATCTTGCCGTTACAGCGTTATGACAGTGGCAACCCCAACATTAACCCCTTAGTTAAGGAGAGAGTGGATGCTTTGAGAGAAGTGTGTGAGTTCTACTCAATTCCGTATATCGACCTATGGCGAAATGGCGGTATTTATCCGGCCTCGACTCAAGTCAGAAACGTTATGATACCAGATGGTTTGCACCTAAACACAGCAGGACATGCTTTCATATCGTCTAAAATTGCTGGTTTCTTAGAAGGGTTATAATAGAGAGAAAGGAGAGACTATATGGAACCCTGGGTATCATCACCAAATAAAAGCAAACCGGTCATTGTTACCCTGGCCGATGGCATCAATCAATCCGTAGAATCCATAGAGATCAAGGACAGCCAAGCGCTATCTGCGGTCAATGTGGATTCTTTTTTATACCCAACATTGCAGACGGTAGATGGTCATATGCTTCACAGCCAACACACGGGATATATTAACCGCTTGTTCAAGTTCAAGAACACTTGGTACTGCGGCAACGCAAAAGGGTTGTATAAGTTCACTGGTTCGTCTTGGGCGGCTGTATACGAGTACGGAGGAACCGATAGCGACCGTCTGTGGGACTCGGCCCAATTCTTCGATGGCAGTAAGCTTTACTTCCTCGACGGATATATGCCACTGCAACAATATGACGGTTCGTCATTAACAGCCGTATCCGGTGCGCCAGTGAGCAATTACCTTACAACTTACGCTAACCGGTTCTATCTCGCTAATAAGAATGATAACCTCCTATCGTATTCCGGACTTCGGGATGCTACCGACTGGTCCAGCACCAATAAGTACACCGGGACGGGGAAGATTACAGTGGAGACGCAGGACGGTGAGAAGCCAACAGGCCTAGCAAACTTCGCTAACCACGTGCTGCTGTTTAAGCGTTACACCATGCACAAGCTATTCGGTGAGGACACCACAAACTTCAATATGACACAGCCTTACGGAGTTGGATGTATTGCAGACCGGACCATTGTACCTACGCGGGACTCGCTCTTTTGGCTTGGGCCTGACGGATTCTATGACTACATGGGCGGCGCTGCTCCGACAAAAATCAGCGATCCCATAAAAAAATACATTGAAGACATTCATATGGATTACGCCCGTCACTGCTGCGCTGGCACAGATGGGCGTTTTATTTATCTTTCGCTAGTGAGAGGTTTGTCCACCGTTCCGGACATTACGTTAAAGTTCGACCTTATCACCCGGGCATGGTGGCCTGTGGACTTCGTGGCAACATCATATTTCCTAGATGGTCAGACGCTGTATTTCGGCACAGCTGACGGCAAGATCATGCGCATGGGTGGACAATCCTTCAACGGTTCAGTGATCAACTGGAGCTACGAGACCAAGCCATTCAGCACAGACGAGATATCTAGGAGCGCCATACACCGGCTTTATGTCGTAGCTGATATCGAAGTTGGTTCAACCCTTAATGTGGCCTATGCAGGCGGTACAGAGGGCGGTGCGTGGACGGTGGTAAAGACCGTGAACAATGGCACTGGGATGATACAGAGTATCAAGATACCGATTGTGGTTCGGACGCCTGAGTTCTGGTTCCGGATGAAGTTGTTCGGCACAGGGAAGGTGAAGATACACCGACTGATACGAGAGGTTTCAAGGAGGGGTGCATAGTGGCGAATGTGCAATTGCCAAGCTTTAATACAACGCCAACGGATATAGACAATGCTGGCATGAGCGAACTGAAGAACGTTGTAAAATCTCTGCTTAATAGCACGATCCAATTGAATGAGGAATTGACTTATCTGCTGAATAACTTGGACACCCGAAATGTGAATGAACTGAATGCCGAAGTTATTATTGCTGGGTCGATTACAGCGGATAAAATACAAGCAAAGTCTATTACGGCAGAACTGATAAACGTTAATGAGTTGTCGGCTATCTCAGCTAACTTAGGTCATATTACGGCTGGCTTAATTGAATCTATTGAGATATTTGGATCATTTATTTCAACTAACCGTTACGGGTATCCAAAAGTCGAAATGAGCGATACGGATGATATGATAGGGGCGTATAAGAATAGCAGTAATGCCATTAAAATTTATAGTCCGGTAGATCGACTTTCACCAATAATTCTTTTCACAGCGAATGGAATAAATTCATATTTGTTCTATGACCCTGCAGATAATACATTCAGTGTAACCAGTAATTATGCGAATATCGATATTTCTACTCAAGGAGATATCCAACTATACGGTAATTCAGTAAGATTGTCCGGGTGGAATTCACTATGGAGTAACGGCGAATCAAAGACTTTGAGGCAGGAACTAGATGCCATAGACCAGAGACTGCGAAATCTGGGTGGATAGTTAACATTAATATAAGGCTGTGTTATATTGGAGAAAATTGGCGAAAGGAAGATATCAATGAAAAAAATGTTTGTTGGTATTCTGATCGGGGCATTTCTCACTTTATCAACCACAGCATTGGCAAGTGGAGTCAGCGATTTGATTGGAAAGAAAGTCGATGGTGTCAAAAATGTTAGTTTAAATGGGGATTCAATCGGTCAGGCAGTTATAATTCAAGGTAAAAGCTATTTGCCAGTACGAGATTTAGCTGAAGGATATGGAAGTAAAATAGAAATACAGAAAGGTGGGGACATTCTTTTGAGCACACCGACAGTTACGAACAATAATCCAGAGGAACCATCTCTTCCGGAAGATCCGTCCAATCCAGTTGAGCCATCTGATCCGTCTGATTCTTCAGCTGATGTTTTAATAAAGAAAATAGATGACAAGAAATACGAAATAGAACGTGCTAAATCGGAAGTTTTAGGATTAGAAAAGCAAGCTATCGAACTCAAAGAAAGAGTAGATCGTAATAAAGAACAAGGTGTAATCGGAGTAGCGAATACAAATTATGAAGTTATAACCAACCAGTTAAAAAAGGCAGAAGAGAAATTGAGTACGAAAGAAAAAGAACTCGCCGATCTCGAATCCCAGCTGGCTGAGTTGCAGAAATAATTAATAATCAAAGGACCTTCATCCGAGGGTCCTTTTTCTATTGCAAAGGAGTGAGACCATGGCAGTAAATGTGAAGAAGCTTGAAGAGATGACCAATCCTTTTGGCAAGGTTGTCAATAATTCCCAAGATGCTGCAGCTATTCAGAAGTTGGCACAGCAACGATTGCAGAATACAACGGGCGCCCCTCAAATTCGTGGAACCGTCACCTCAGTGACAAAGCCTTCTGTCCAATCTGTTGCGGCGAGTGCATCTCCAACCGCCGCAGCCAGTGCAACGCGTCCATCGTACCAACAGGAAGCGCAATCCCTGCTGGATATGATGAAATCCCGGGCTACGCAGGCACCAAGGGAATTTTCTTACGATGCTCAGTCGGACCCAGCTTATCAGGCAGCATTGCAACGGGCCCGGGCCAATATCGACGCTGGCAATAGCCAAGCACAGGCCGAGATGAACCGCCGTGGTATCCTGAACAGCACGATCACATCCGATCGTATGGGCGAAATCTCATCCAACGAAATGGGCCGAGTAGAATATGAGACTATGCCACAACTCATGCAGGCGGCATATCAACGGTATGCAGACCAATTGGCACAGGAGCAGCAACAATTCCAGAACCTTGGTGCTCTGGCGAATACGTACTTCAGTGAGGATCAGAGAGCATTTAGTAACCGGGTGTCCGAGGATCAGCGCGCATTTGATAATCGTGTGACCGAAGCTGGTCTACTCGGTAACTATATGCCGGCCGGCGCCCAAGAGATCGTGAATAACATTTTGGATCTCAAGCGGCAAGCTGAGCGAAAAGGATTAACCGCAGCTGAACGTGCTAACCTCAGTGCACGGGCAGATGGATACCGAGCTCAGTTATCGTCCATGGGCATTGACCCGAGTTTCTATGGAGCCAATGTGAACTCCAGACAGGCCAGCCAGAACAATCCTGCATTGCGGACACTCCAAGGCCAACAACTTGATATGCAACGTCAAGGCGCCAATTGGGATGCGGCACGCAGCGTATGGGATGCTACAGGCCGCCTTGTGAATCCTCAGACGGATTGGACGGGACTATTAAGACAAGTTCAGAATGGCAATGCTCCACAGACCCTAGCAGCCCAGCAGCAGGCGTTTAACAACCAGTTCAACCTAGAACAATTCGCATACCAAAAAGCCCGTGACGCGATCAGTGACCAGCAATGGAGAATGAAGTTTGACCAGGACGTTAACCAGTTCGGTCTTAATTACGCTCTTCAATCGCTATCTGAACAGAATCAACAGGCATACCGCGAAGCTCAGATTGGTCTTAGCCAAGATGACAACGCTCGTCAATGGGCTCAGTTGGATGCGACTTTAGCGGCTAATGCTGGTGGTGATCCAAAATATAACGGAATGAGTGCGAACCAAGTATATGACGCGATCAGGAGCAGATTCGTTAAAGTGGACGATAACGACCGTCAATACATCCCAAGTGACGCTGGAACCAAAAAGAAAATCTATGAATCCGTGGGCGGCATGGGCCTTCCACAAGGACAAGACGAACAGGTCATGATGATGCTTGGTCTGACGGCTCAAGATATTTCGAAGTTCGATAAAGAATATGGGGTTGCCTCGGGAAACTGAGTAGCCCCACCACCTCATCCAATGGTGTTGGGGCATATAACAATTACTACAAAGCGGTTAAGGATGCCAAAGCCAACCCGAAAAACTACACCACGGCTAGGTCGGCCATCTCAAGAGCGATTGATGACTTGGGCCTGCCGAGTAGTTGGCTTCAGCCTACGCTTGAGTTGGTGGCGAGGGAATCAAGTTTTAATTCTCAAGCGGCCAACCCGAAATCTTCTGCAAAAGGTTTGTTCCAATTCCTTGATGGTACTCGGAAGAACTATGGCGGTAGCAAGGTGAACTGGAATGACCCTTATCAGCAGGCGGTGGCCGGATTGAAATATGTAAGAGATCGATACAGCGACCCTGTAAAGGCGTTGCAATTCTGGGATAAAAATAATTGGTACTGAGGGTGATTAAATGGCGACCCGAGCCGAACAAATCCGAAAACGGCTGCAGCAAGGGGAAGAAGCGAAAGAGCGTGTGTTAAGTGGGATGTACAATCAGCCTAAAACGCCAGTGGCTACGGTAAATCCACGAACGCAGGCAATACGCAGTTATGTTCCTCCGGATCCGGCGGGCACGCCGATGAAGGATCTAATGAATCAGTTTCCGAGCATTAATCCTATGGAATCTTCACTTATGCGCGGTGTATCCGGTGACAAAGCAGCGCAACGAACCTGGGAGCAGAACAGCGGTATGAAGTTTAAACCGATACAAGGGCCGCCTGCACCGCCTCAATTATCTGAATATGAGAAAGGACTTCAAGAGATAGAGGCAAAACGTCCTGACGGGTTCTTAGGGAACCTATATGATTATACTGTTCGCCCTGTTGCTTGGGCTGGTAACGCGGCATTCTACGGCAATCCGGTTGGTAATTTCGTAACACGAGCTGTGGGAACCGGGGCTGAAACAGTACTCGGCTCCCCATCGGCTCGGCCAGGAACCACGGGTAATGCTACGGCCGACAAAATTGCAGACATCACCGGTACAATCGGCGGTGTGGCTGGCTTAGCTTTTAACCCTGCTGCAGCCGGCGTGAGAGGTCAGAACCTTGTAACAGGACCGCTAGAAGCTGCACGGGCGGCACTCAGCACCGGGGCCGGTCAGAACGCACAGCGTTTACTTTCCACGGGCATTAACAAGGTGGCCCCACGTATGTCCACGCAAACGGCCGACAGACTGGCCCGGACGGGACTTGAGGGAGCGATGACCGGGGGAATCGGTGGAGTCGCTGCGGGCCTTGTACAAGGTCAGGACAGCAATCAGGATATTGCACGTAATGCCCTGCTTGGTGCGGGACTTGGTGCGGCCGGTGATATGGCATTTGGCACCCTTTCGAACCTGTTCAAAAAGAACGGAATTTCAGAGAAGGAAGTTGCCGAGATTCTTGCGCTTCCGGAGCCTAGATCACAATCACGTATAAGAGAAGCGTCGGCTCGTTCTCAGAATGCTTATGGGGCGGATCCGATCATAAATCCGTATACATTTGAATTGCCAGATGCGTCACCAGGTCTAAGAGCCCAAGCAGCAAACGCACAAGCTGGAAGAGCTGAGGTAAGGCAGATTAACCAAACCCTCAATGAGCTGGAAAGTCAGTATGAGCAGCGTGTTATTGAGGAGTATAAATTCCTCAAGGAATCTCGAGATACGCGGAGAGGTGTGGCTCAAGGCAACTTGCAGAGGAATACTACAGGCGATGTGGTCGGTAGATCAGGTCGAATGTCCAACAATCCTCTTTGGTATCAGCAATTCTATAAAGCGAATGGCAAGGCACCAAGCAATAAGGATTTATATCAGTTGGCCAGAGATCGGGTGGATAACGGCTTCCAAGATGAAAGTGGTTTTGTCCCATCTTGGAGACAAGAGGTTGGATACGATGAACAATTACAAGCGTATCAGGGTGTTAGGGATAATCTTCAGGGAAGTATTAGGGAGATGGACCCTGCGCTGAATGTAACTGATAAGCCGATAGTAACCCAAAGTTTAAAGGATTTGCGTCGGGAAGGTAGCCCACCAAGACCGAGGAAAACTGTACAGGAAACAGCAACTTCTGCAGATATAGGCTATGTCGATTCTTTAGACATTCCGGAATTCTTACTCAGAAGAAATGGAGCGAAACGTTCTAGCACACCTGCAGACCCCTTGCCTGTTACGTCTGCTCCGACCTCGGATCCGATTATGCGTCCTGGTCAGTTAGAAGAAAAAAGCGGTCTTGGGATACTCAGTAATGATACTGGGTCCCAATTGGTTACGGAATCACGCATACGTGACCGACTATACCAGGTATTAGATAATGCTGAGAAAGAAGCAAGAGAACGAATTCGTAAACGCCGAGGACGATTGAACTCCAATCCACTTCCAGAATGGACGGATTATACGATCATTGGTGCTGCTAAGCTTGGCAAAGGAACAATAAAATTTGCTGACTGGACCGAAGAAATGGTAAAAGAATTTGGCGAAAGCTTCCGGCCTCAAGCAGAGCGAGTGTTCCAAGCTGCAAAAGAAGAATTGCGGCGCGCTGAACGATTAGCAAGCAAAGAAGGTCAAGAAGCTGCAGCTTTTAACTCCCAGGACATTGGAGATGTAGACACATTTGCACAGAAGATCAGTCAGAACCCAACTAAGAAAAAACAATCATTTGCCCAGCGTACGGAGAAAATTCGTACCCAAATGATTGATGATCTTGCACCGCTTGAGGGATTGGAGAAACGTGTAAGAGGCTCTGTATCAAGCGCAGAGGATAGCTTATATAAATCTGCACGCCTATTCCGTGGGATGCCAGCCAAGGCCAATCAGGTCGTTAAGGAGCGACTTGGACCAGTTGTAGATGCGGTAGAAAAGTCGGGTTTCAGCACGTACGAACTTGGTTATTACACTCTGGCCCGGCATGCTAAGGATGTAAATGCAGCTGGTTACAAATCAGGATTTACCAATCGTGAAATCGAGTCCGTACTTCAGCGATACAACACGCCAGAGATGGAAAAGGCACGTCAAGAGCTGGTGAAGGTTAACAATGATATGCTGAATGAATTGGCGGATGCCGGGGTTATCAGCCGAGAATTGTACAATACTCTGACTGATAGATGGAAAAACTATGTACCTTTATTCCGGGCCATGGAAGATGAAGGCGTCGAATTCGGTGGTGGATTATCAAAGGCTTTAGCCAATGTGGCATCACCAATTAAGGCGTTGAAAGGTTCTGAGAGAAAAGTTATCGACCCACTCGAAAATATGGTCAAAAATATATTTCAATCAACGAGTGCAGCCGAACGAAATCGCGTTGCCCAGCAGCTGGCTAGATTAGCAAAAGACGATGTTGAAGAAATATATATTCGCAAGCTGGGCCCAGATGAAGAAGTGGGACGTAAAAACGTGGTAAATGTGAAGGTCAACGGCGAGAACGTGAAGTATGAAGTTGAGCCGGAAGTGTATAAGGCTTTGCTAAACTTGGACCAAGAATCCGGGAATATGCTTATCCGCATGTTTCAAAAACCTGCATCTTTACTGCGCGCTGGTGCCACACTCACACCTGAGTTTAGTTTGCGCAACCCAATGCGTGATATCATGCAAGCATACGTTGTCAGTAAGTCGGGTTTTAATCCGATCACAGATTTCGGAGCTGGTCTGATTCAATCCATTACAAAAGGCGATCTATATAAGCAGTGGGTCAAGGACATGGGCGACTTCGGGAATGTCATCTCAATGGACCGTAATGTCCATAAAGAGGCACTTAAACGAGTATTAAAAGAGAAGCCATCGAAAAAATTCGTTAACATTTTAACAGGGAAGTCCCTGCTAGATCTACTAAGAGTGATTACAGATACCACCGAATCAGCTACTAAGGTCGGTGAATATCGCGCGGCATTGAGGAAAGGAGAGTCTCGGCAAGAGGCGGCTTATCGTTCCCGTGATATTATGGATTTCGGTCGATCTGGTGTGAGTATACGGCAGATGAACAAGGTAATCGCCTTCCTGAATGCAAACTTACAGGGTAAAAGTAAGCTGCTGAGGGCCTTGAAAGAAGATTGGCTAGGCGTGACAACTAGAGCTGCAGTTGGGGTGACGTTGCCTACGGTGGGAGTATTCTTCTTACAAAAATACTATTCTAACGATGTTCAGAAGAAGACAATTGAAGAGTCGCCTGACTGGCTTAGAAACAGCTTCTGGCTTGTGCCTGTACCTGGGACTGACCAAGTGGCCAGGATTCCAAAGCCATTTGACCTAGCTGCTATCTTTGCTAATGCGCCAGAAAGAGCGCTGCAATATGCCTATGACAAAGACAAGGAAGCATTTGACGGATTTGCCAAACAATCTTTGTCAGAGGCAGCTATCCCGGTTCAAATCACGGGCTTGCTTCCGTTTTTCGAAGGGATGGCAAATTACTCATCCTTCAGACAAGGTAGCATCATTCCAATGGCGGAAGCAGGTAGAGAATTCCGAGATCAATACGATCCGGTTAATACAACAGAAACAGCCAAGCTCCTCGCCCGCGGAGCTGAGGCGTTAACAGGGGGGGAAGGAGCTTTTAAAAACTTTAGTTCCCCGCGCATTATGGATAACACAATCAAGGGCCTGACGGCCGGGTTGGGAACCTATGCTACTAGCGCTATCGACTCTCTGTTAGAGGGGAAGGTTCTAGGGAAGCAAGTGTATAAGCCTGTAATCGATAAGCCGGAGAAGCCGGAGAAACGAATCGAGCAGAGGCCACTCGCGAAGGCGTTTCTTGTTGATCCACTGCAAGGCGGTAAGTCCACCGAAATTTTCTATGAAGCACGTGAAAAGCTTACTAAACAGAAAAATTCCGCCAACTTTAATGAAACTAAGTTTGATTCTGAAAAGAAACGAACACTCAAAAGATTGGATAAAATATCAAGCAGCATGAGTAATATCACTAAAGAAATCAGAGCAGTTGAGAGAGACACAAGCCTCACTCCAGCACAAAAGCGGAATCAAATCGAACCACTCATTCAAGAACGGAACGAATTAGCGCGCAACGCCGTTCAAGACTATGACTTGAAGAAATACAAAAAGTAATATATTCACAATTGTTCCATTATGAGATACAATGAAAATACAAAACCGGTAGCACCGGTCGAAGAGAGTCCAGGGGATATTCCCTCGGGCTCTTTTTGTTTTGGGGGAATCATGGAATATATCGATATGGAGGAAGGCGAGTTAGAATGTGCCGTATCTCCGGAAGTTTTGTATAGGGTAATGTTGATATGTGGTCCCGAAACGAGGGATATGCTGTTATATCCGGTGGTGGAAGATGTACGACTTCACGGTGGATTTAATACACACGCTATTTAAGAACGGCCTGACCCTCAGTTCGCTGGGGGCGGTCGTTTTTCTTATTCTCAAGCAACGAAAGATGAAAAGCCGTCTCAAGAAAGTCTTCCCGTGGATGTTCGGGGATGACAGCGAGATTAAAGAATATGTCCGCAATCAGATCGTGATCATGAAAAACCAAGAACAAATCATGCTTGCATTGGGGGTGGAGCCATGTGTAAACATTTCGCCAGACGAACCGCAAAAATCAGCCAAGAAGCAAAGGAAGTACTTGCCATTATCTTGGGGGATTATTACCTCTGCCCGAAGTGCAGAGAGTTACAGAAAACGGAGGGATTACAAGATGGGAGAAAAGCAACTAATTGATGCCGGCCACGGGGGCGGGGATTCGGGGGCTGTGGGTGTCACTAAAAAGCTAGAAAAAGATTTCGCCCTAACGATGGCCCTAAAGGTAGAAGATCGACTAAAAAGGGACAAGAAGGTAAAGCCCTTACTTACCCGGTCTAAGGATGTATATCCAGATCTCAATGAGCGCGTGAGGATCGCAAACAAAAATAAGGTGGACAGCTTCATCTCCATCCATGCCAACAGCAGCGGAAAATTAGGCAGCGCTACAGGCACAGAAACGCTCTATACCCGGGAGGAAAGCAAACCGCTAGCCAACATCATTCATAAGCATTTGATTGCTGCTACAGGCCTGAAAGACCGCGGAGTGAAGTACCAGAACATCCACGTTACCCGAGAGACCAACATGCCTGCAATCTTGCTGGAGGTTGGATTCATCAATCATCCAGACGATGAAAAGAAACTGTTCGACCCAGACTTTCAGGACCGTGTTGCAGACGCCATTGTTGCCGGGATATATGAATACTTCGGTATCACTATTGAGGCGCCGCAGCCGGTCATACCGATCCGTAAGGAGATGGATGTCACAGTCCACACCGACCCTATTGGACGATTTACCGGATACAACATCAAAGGAACCACTTGGGTACAAGCTCGACCGATTGGGGATCAGCTCGGCGGTAAGATCGGATATGTGCAAGGGAAGGTAACCATCAACGGCGAGGCGGTTGAGACACAGAACATCGGCGGAGATGGATATGTTACAGCTCGAGACCTGACCAGATTGTTGGGAGCCCGCATCTTCTGGGACAAGAAAGAACCACACAAGGTTGATATTTTCATTAAATAGGAGGGATGTTCGATGTTTCAATCCATTATGGAAGCCATGCAGCCGGTTATCACAGCGATTGTGAAGGACCTTATCACGTTTGTAGTATTAGGATTGCTTATCGCTTATGGTCTGCTTAAAACCAAAATCCTGTCGTTCATAAAGAATGAAATGTTGCACCGGATTGCTTCAGAAGGATTCGCTCTTGCCGAGACTAATTTCAAGGAACTTGGCAGTAACGGAAAATATGATAAAGCTTTTAAATACACTTCTGAAAAATTGGGAAGATTTCGAATTAAAGTGACCGATGATGAAGTTAAAGCAGCTATCGAGAAGGCATGCCTGGAGTATAATTCAAAGAAGAAAGTGGAGATTAAGAAAGCGAGTTAATGTCTGAGCCTGCCGTTATCGGTGGGCTCTTTTTTTGTTACAATAAGGGAAAGGAGATGGTGTAGGTGAAATTTCCATGGGAGGTTGAACTTCCTGAGGGGAAGGAATATGGATTTATATTTAGCATTTCCACTGGTCGCCAATTAGACGTATATGGAAAAATACATAATACCCCAAGAAAAAGATGGTTGATATTTAAAGAACCTGATTTTATATATAAGCATCGAATTGTAAAGAAAGCTTTGGGTAAGGAGGGCACTTAAATTGTCAGTCCAACCATCACCATTCATCAACCTCATAGCTAAAGAAGTGGCCGACCACATGATTGAGACAGGACAGGATCCAGACTGCACGCCTGAGGATATCATCGAGATGGCAGCCGATTATGAGCAGCTGCAGAAATGGCGGATCGATGCACTTATGGCAAAGAGCCCGGATGGTGTTGTGAACGTTACTGTATTGCCGCCTAACCCAAAGGAAGGGCTAGTCACTTTGGTGGATTATGATGGGTATACCTACCGATATTATTTTTGGGGCGGCCACTGGAGATGTGTTGAAACGAGAAGGACGGGGATGTTTTAGAAACCCTTACAGCTCTAGGGAATGTTATTCACACGGATAACCCCCTAACGTTAATGAGATTACTCTAATCGATATCCTCGGAACGGAAGCGGATGACATTGTGGATGCAGTGCAGCTGAAAATCGAGAAGAGCAAAATTTATCGAAATCTGGACATATTGGACGACCGGGAGAAGGAAGTTGTCATAGGACGGTTTGGACTGGAAGCCGGAGGAGAAGAACGGACGCAGCGGGAAATTGCCAAGGAACTGGGAATTTCCCGCAGCTATGTGTCGCGCATTGAGAAGCGGGCACTGATGAAGCTGTATCATGAGTTTTACAAGCAGAAACGATAAAAAGCGGCTGTTCTCACATCAAAAGGATCGAAGGGTTGTCTATATAAAGAAAGATAAAGCCACTTCCACATGATGGGAGTGGCTTTCATCTTAGTTGTTTCGGGTTAGAAAAAAACGACGCTCGGCAAGAGGCTTCGGAAATTAGGTGTGCTCAGTCAAAAATCATGATGCACGGTGTTATGCAGGGTTCGGCGCGCTCTGCTTGAAGAGTGAGCGCAGATCCAGGCGCGCATGACGCCCGGATTTGAGCTGCTGCCATTGCAGCACGCGGCGGATCGCCATCGGGGCGATGATGCTGCCGATCATGCCGAGCAGATCGGATTGAAGCGCTCTTTGAGCGATGAGATAACCGCAAGAACCGCCGATAAATTCGATGGACATGTAGCGCTTGACATTGGATAACGAGACGACATAAATCACGAATTCATCCTTCTCTTTCTTAATGGGCATGGTATACTCCCCCGCTCCCTCCATGTCTTTTAACAACGCAGCCAATAGTTCTTCTTCCTGGGAATCGTGTGTTGATCCGCGTTTTTTCACATGCCATTTTATGTATTTTTATAGGCCATTATGCATCCGGTGCGGGTGAATACAAGCCCTGTTACGACAAAAACCAACCGTCTTGTCCAAAGGACGACGGTTGGTTTTAAATTCTTATTCAGGCTTCTTTTGTCCCGGATCTGCTTGCATGCTCTCATCTTCGCCGGGATACTCCCGCTCGATGCCCATATGCAGCTGGCGATCCTCATAATCGAACCGATTCGGAGGCCGCTGATCCTTGCGCCAAGGCGTGCTCTTGCCGAGGGAATCGCTGCGAAGATCGGAGCCGTAGGGTCCCTCGGGAAATTCCTCTGCCACCAGATCGTTCCGCTGGGACTCAACGGTAGACAAATCCGTGGACTCCGCGCGTTTTTCCTTCTCAAATCCGTTCATGCTGAAGTCCTCCTGAAAAGGTGCTAAACGTACCCTTTCAGTGTACCCTGTACACGAGGAATCATTCCGATATGTGCGTGGCACCGAGTGCAAACTAAATATTACAGACCTGCAGCGCCGAATACTTTGTTGAAGGCTTGGCGCGATTTGGCAGCCAGCTCCTCTGGAGTGCCCGCCGGTGTGGAAGGCGTCAAAATTTCTTGCGTTACCGGGCCCTTATAGCCGATATCTTTCAGCGCCTGAAGGAAGCCTGGCAAATCAATCACGCCCTCACCCGGGTAAAGGCGGTCATTATCGAGTACGTCCCGTATTGGAATGTCCTTGGCATCGTTGATGTGGACATGAACAATCTGGTCTGCGCGCAGCTGCCGGATATCGTCGGTTGTCATCTCGTTGGTGTACCAGTGATAGGCATCATACAGCAGCCCGACATTCGGCTCCCCGATGGCATCGATCCAGTCCAACGTCTCTTGTACCGTCCATATGAACGGGTTCTTCCATTGGGTGCGCAGATGGTGCGGACCGACGAACTCCAGGCCCAACCGGATTCCGTATGCTCCCAGAATGCTGGCGCAGGCCCGCAGCCTGGAAGTGGCCAGCGCCATAAAATGGGCTGCAGGCGCGTCCGTGGAAGGAAGGATGTATGTACAGCAGCGGGTGCAGCCAAGCGCTTTGGCGGCGGCCGCGGCGGCCGGCAGCTTTTCGAGTCCGCTAAGGAACTGCTCGTTCGACCCTCTCCATTCCACCGGGAGACCGATCGCCCCGATTTCCAGTTGGCGGGATTGCAGCATTTCGGCAGCCGCTTCCGCGCCAAGCCGGTCCACAAGACCTTTGGCATCGATATCGACGCAGTGGAATTCATATTTGGCCGCAAGCTCGATAAACTGTAAATCGCTTTCAAGTTTTCCGAGCCCTGCGCCTGTTAAACCTTGCAGCATATTCATCGTCTCCATTCGCTATTTGATGTCGTATTGCTAGAGGCGGGTGCTTGTTTATATCAACCCGTTTGGCATTTCATAGTTTCTATTATGATATGTTCAACTCTATAAATCTATGATCGCTTTTTAATTTTTTTGAAGAAAGACAACGATGGTGGCCGCAACCGATTCGTTGTTTTGAGGGGAATTTGTAATAAACCGGCATGAATTCCTGCCGTTTCGAAGGGGATGAAGGGCGTTATGCCGAAATAACCATGTCATATGAACTTTCACTTTACACGCGAAAAGGAGATTTAACACAGAATGAATACCATTGAGCAGCGTAAGAAAGAGCTTGGCAACTTGCGTCCGGAACCAACGATCGACGAGCAGGTTTTGAATGTTTTTTGGGAGGGAGTGCTAAAGTCGCATGGGGACAGACCACTTCGCATGGTTCGTAAACCGGAAGCAACGCCATACCCCTATATGGAGGTATCTCGGGTAACCTATCATGGATATGATGATACTCCTATCAACGCTTGGCATATAGCGCCGGCTAATCATTCTTCGAAAGCAGAGGCCAGGCCATGTATCGTAACCTTCCCGGGTTATACCGGAGATCGCGGATTTCCTGAACGGTATGCTCATTGGCTGATGCTGGGGTATACGGTGTTTGCCGTTGACGTCAGGGGTCAGGGCGGGGAGACGGGGAATTTGCTGCAGCTGGACAGCGGCGTGGTTAAAGGCTGGGTGTCGCAGGGGATTACAGATATCCATCGCTCCTATTACATGGCCATTGCCATGGATGCCGTGAGAGCCGTGGATGCGGCATCACAGCAGCCGGGAGTAGACTCTGCAAAAATCGCCGTGGTGGGCGGGAGCCAGGGCGGCGGACTGTCGATGCTGGCAGGGGCGCTGAACCCCAAGGTTGCGGCCATCGTAGCCGACATTCCTAACATGTGCAGGATGGATTACGGCATTTTGTATTCGGTCAGCTCGTTGAACGAAATCGCCCAATACATAAAGCGGTACCCGGAGCAACTGGATCAGATTTTGGCACATCTCGCGCATTTTGACATGCTGAATCTCGCACCGCGAATTCAGGCCCCGATCATGGTGTCCGTCGGATGGAAGGATACGGTTTGCATGCCGGAGACCATCTATGCGGCTTACAACCGGATCGAGGCGGCAAAAGAAATCAGGGATTATCCGTTCTCCGGCCATGAAGTCAGTGAGTCTCAGAAGCGGGAAGGCGTTTTGTTCCTGGAGCGGGTATTTAACCGGAGATAGACAAATGAACGGAACGGGGAAACGGGCCTTTGTCCCGTTCTAGCATGTGTAAAAATGTGAATAGAGATCACGCACGAACGGTAATATCGCAGGTCAATATGTAATGTATATGTTATATAAATTAACGCGAAAATAAATGTTGTTAACTTTTTTGACGTTAATGTATTGACAATCCTCTGTGTTTGCCTATAATTAAACCCAAGGACAGAACGAACTCGATAAACACCCTATACCTACCCCGGTCAATGTAATAATAATTTACACAAAGGGATGTTGAACCATGATGACAGCAGGCGAACTCAAACAGGATCTTTTGAGGGTTTACAACGCGATAAATAAGAAAATATTTAACGTGGGTGTAAAGCAGCAAAAAGTCGATTTCGTCGGCAACAAAATCATCATTGTGTCGAGGAATAGTAGAGTCCCCGTCCTGAAACTGCTGGATGAGAATTACCCCCTCTCTACCCGGCAGTTGGACCACCTTTTATTCCAGGTGTTCAAGCAGGAGATTAAAGCCAGCCTGGAAGAGAAATTTCCGTTTAAAATCATTTCCATTCTTAAAGACTATGATGCTGAGACCGAGTATTCCGGTACCATCGTATTCTTGGAGAAGGAGATAGAAACATATCTGAACGACATGCCGGAACTCGGGTAGAGAGCGGGCCGATCGTCAGTTTGGTACCAAGGTACACGTTGGTGTGCGGCTTGGGGCTGGGCTGGCGATTTTTTGTTACATCCGCTTTTGAAAATAAATGTGTGTTGTTACTGAAAAAACATGTAAATCAAAGAAGAGGAGGAAGGGCCATGACTCACAAAATCGAAATTTCGGGCGTCAGCAAATGGTTTCGCAGAAACGGGGAAGAGATTCCGGCCATGCGGGAGACGAGTCTGGCGATCGAGGAGGGGCGTTTTGTCAGCATAATCGGTCCCAGCGGTTGCGGCAAATCCACCCTGTTCAATATTATCGCCGGCCTGATGCCTCCATCCACGGGCAAAGTGATGGCCGACGGAAAGGATATCGTCGGTACGACCGGTTATGTGGGCTATATGCTGCAAAAGGACATGCTTCTGCCATGGCGCACCATTCTCGATAACATCATTCTGGGCATGGAGGTTCGGGGCGTTCCCTACAAGGAAGCCGTGGAGAGGGCGTTGCCCTTGATGGAAAAATACGGTCTGAAGGGCTTTGACAAGCATTATCCGAGGGAACTCTCGGGAGGGATGAGACAGCGTGCCGCCCTGCTGCGGACGCTGCTCTATGACAGGGACATCATTTTGCTGGACGAGCCGTTCGGTGCGCTGGATGCACAGACCCGGTTGACCATGCAGAACTGGCTGCTGCAGATCTGGGAGGACTTTGGCAAAACGGTGCTGTTTGTCACCCATGACATCGATGAAGCGATTTACCTGTCGGATGACATCTACGTATTCTCGTCCAGGCCCGGGCGGATCAAGTCCAAAATCACCGTGACGATGGAGCGTCCGCGCAAAACGGAAGACATGACGTCGCCGGCATTCATGGAGCTGAAGCATCATCTCATGGACCTGCTGTCGGCTGGGCACGAGGAAGAGCAAATATCGTAAAGCGAGAAGAACGAAAGGAGAGGGAGCCTGATGGAAACTGCACGCAAAGAGGCTTTTATCGTACATGCCGTGACACCCGCGGAGTCTGCCGCGGGTTCGTCCAAACGGCCGGAGGTAGTGCCGTACATTTTGGATGAAGAGGGACTGGAGCGCCGCAGGAGCAGGCGGATCGTTTGGGGAAGGGCCGCTGTAGCCGTGCTTGTTTTTCTGGTGTGGGAAGTGTTCACCCGAATCGGCCTGCTGGACTCCTATTATTGGAGCAGCCCCAGCGCGATCCTTCGCACAACCTGGACCCAAATCACCGAGGGGACCTTGTTAAGGGATATTACGTACACGTCCGGCTCAACCATACTCGGGTTTGTGTTCGGCACCTTCCTAGGTGCTCTGCTCGGGCTATCATTCTGGTGGTCGAAATCGTATGCAGGGATCAGCGAACCGTACCTAATCATATTGAATGCGATGCCCAAGCTTGCCTTAGCGCCTGTACTCGTCATTCTGCTCGGAATCGGATTCTTCTCGAAGGTGGCTCTGGCGTTCTCCATGACGGTTGTCGTGTCAGCCTTATCGGCATACAGCGGCGTGAAGAGCGTGGACCCGGACATGGAAAAGCTGATGTACTCCTTGGGCGCCAAGCGGCATCAGGTCTTTACCAAGGTTGTTGTACCGTGGTCCATGCCCTGGATCATCAGCAGTTTACGGATCAATATTGCCCTTGCGCTGGCAGGTGCCATCGTGGGCGAGTTCATCGCCTCAAGCCAGGGCGTCGGTCGGATGATTATGTATGCAGGAACGATACTGGATATCAACCTCGTGTGGGTGGGCGTCGTCGTCTTGTCACTGCTGTCCATGGTGATGTACTGGGGCGTCGTCGTCCTGGAGAAGTGGTTATCCAAGGGCTTGACCAAGCAATAGCAATAGACACATCCATCAAAAACGAACTATTTCTATTAAAAAGGGGAATTCATATGAACAAAAAAATGAGGAAACGTTCACTGCTATTCGCACTGGTCATGGTCACCGCCCTGCTTGGCGCCTGCGGCAACGAGAAAAGCGACGGCAGCACCGTCTCCGCTTCCGGCGACGGGAAGCTCAAGAAAATCGTGATCGCCGAGCCGCTCCACTCCACGGGCTATCTTCCCCTGTACGTCGCACAGCGCGAAGGCTATTTCGAGAAAAGAGGGCTGGACGTCGAGATTATCCAAGCGGCAGGGGGAGCGCATGTAACCGCCGTGGTCAGCGGTGATGCTTGGGGCGTTATCGGCGGAACGGAGTCCAATGCTTTGGCGAACAACAACAATTCCGACCCGATCATCTCGGTCGTCAATGTCGTCAATCGGGCGAACGTGTATTTAATGGGTAAGAAAGGCACCGCGCCTGCGAGCGATTCCCCCGAAGACCTGAAGGCATTCTTGCAAGGAAAAAAGATTAACGCCGGCCGCCATGGCGGGACACCGAATCTCTTAACCCGCTATCTGTTGATCCAGCTGGGACTCGATCCGGAGAAGGATGTGCAGCTGCTGGAGCCGTCGGACGGCTCCACGGTGGTGACGATGGTTCAACAGGGCGCAGCCGATATCGCCAATGGAGCCGAACCGCAAATCAGCGACGGAATTTCGAAGAACGTGTGGGGGGAGCCTTTTTACAAATTTCATGATCTCGGGGACTTCTCGTATTCGGTACTCAGTGTGAAGAAGTCTACCATCGAGAAAGATCCGGAAGCCGTTCAAAGCTTTACCGATGCCATCATCGAAGCGCTTAAAGTCGTCCAGTCGGATAAGGAGCTGGCCAAGAAGAATCTGAAAGTCGAATTCCCCACATTATCCGAGGATGCGATTCAATCTGCGCTGGACCGTGCCTATGCGGACAATCTGTGGAGCTTGGACGGGATGATTTCGGAAGAAGCGTTGAAGCATGATATGGACGTCATGATAGAGACTGGAATTTTTAAAGGGGATTATACCTATGATGCCCTGGTGGATATGCAGTTTGTGAACCAATCCAAGAAGTAAGCGTTGGAACGTGATTCCAAATATACGGGCGTGAAGGGGAGAGTTACGATGAAATCTTTGAATCAACTGATGCTGGGAAGCAAAACGGCGGTGATCGTGGTGGATGTGCAAAACGATTATTGCCATCCGGAGGGGGCATTGTCTAGAGCAGGCTGCGATGTTAGCGGGGTGGCAGAGATGATGCCGCAGCTGCATAAGCTGCTTCATTCCGCCAGGGAGCTGAATGTGCCGATTATCTTCATCCAAACGCTGCATGAGAGAGCGACGGATTCCGAGGCCTGGACGACCAGGTCCTCTGGACGCTCGGCTCATGTGTGCCGGAAGGGGAGCTGGGGAGCGGAATTTTACGAGATCACGCCGGAGGCGGACGATATCATTGTCAATAAACACCGGTACAGCGCATTTGTGAATACTAGACTGGATTCGGTATTAAAGACGCTGAAGATCGAGACCTTGATCATGACGGGGGTCAGCACCAATGTGTGCGTGGAATCGACGGCCCGAGACGGCTTCATGCTGGATTATCATATCGTGCTTGCGTCGGATGCCTGCGCGTCGTATTCGCAGACGGCCCATGACATGACGCTGGAGAATATCGAGGGTTATTTCGGGAAAGTTAGTGAAGTGGCGCGGCTTATCGATATTTGGATGGATAAAAAAGCCGAGGAACCGGTGCGCCCGCTATCGGCGGCGCAGCCGGCCATCGGTTAGCTTGCAAGATTACCAGGTTCGAGCAGAGTGGAGCTCTCCGCATGGAGGGCTTTTCCTCTGAGCGGCACCGAAATTCATGGATAAAGCGGGTGATTCCTGCATGAACAGCAAATCAAGGATGATTGTTCAATACACCATTTGTTTAGGGGCATTTCTGTCCAATCTGTCGGCCGGCATGTTCAACATCGCGCTTGTAGATATCGCAAGAACATTCGATTCCGGTATCCCCGCGGCACAGTGGATCGTGACCGCATATTTGCTTGTCATCTCCATCCTGCTTCCGGTCATGGGTAAACTGGGGGACATGGTGGGCAGGCGGAGAATCCACAATATCGGCTATTTCGTGTTTATGGCCGGTGCGCTATGCTGCGCATTGTCTCTTTCCTTAAACGGGCTGATATCTTCCCGCATTCTTCAAGGCATCGGAGCGGCCATGTATCAAGCCACGAATATGGCACTCATTATCTCCGTGTTTCCGAAGGAACAACGCGGCAAAGCGCTGGGTTTAATCAGCACCTTCGTGGCTGCGGGCTCCATGATCGGTCCGAGCCTTGGCGGCATATTGATTCAATGGTTTTCGTGGCGGAGCAACTTTTGGCTGCTAACAGCGATCTCGCTGATTGCATGGGTATTCGCGCAGCGTTTCATTCCGAAGGACGAGCCGGATCAAGGCGTGAGCCGGCTGGACGTGCCGGGAGCTGCCTTTTTTGCGATATCTTTGACCGGACTGGTTACAGCCGTGAATTTGGGGGCTCAGTGGGGATGGGGTTCCTGGGAGGTTACGCTGATGTTCATGATGTTCGGAGCCGGAGCCGCCGCATTCATCGGGTGGTGCCTGTCTTCGCGCTGGGAGCGAAAAGGGAAGGGTCATCTTCCGTTTATGAAGCTGGATCTGTTTCGGGATGCAGGCGTTAGCGTCGGGATCCTCATTACCATCATTACCTATATGGCCGCTTTCTCGGCGCAGCTTGTGCTGCCCGTGTTTTTACTCAGCGAGCTGGGCATCGAACCTGCCACGGCAGGGCTGATCATGATGGGGTACCCGTTGTCGCTGATCATATTCTCTCCCTTGAGCGGAAGCTTGTCGGACAAGCTGGGAACATTCCCGTTATTGTCTGCCGGCTTGCTGGTCATGACGGCGGCGCTAATCGTGCTGGGCTTTGTATCTCCTGCGTATCCGATCTTCTTTCTGATTCTGCTTATCGTCCTGCTCGGCGGTTCCATGGGCTTGATCACGCCGCCAAACAATTCCCTGGTGATGGGCAGGACGTCCAAAACGGACCTCGGACTGATCAGCAGCATTTTGGCGCTGTCGCGAAATCTGGGGATGATGTTTGGCACGGCGGCGGGAGGTGCCATGCTGGCGCTTCAAGCGACAGGAGGGCTTACCGGATTTCGCATGATATTTGTGCTGAATACGGCGCTGGTTGTCATTGTTTATGTCACGATGCTCATATCGTTTCGCTTTGCCAGGCATAAGGAGACGTTCTCTTCGTAAAGGCAGAAAGTTGAAGAAAAGGGTATCCCGCAGTCTGTTCAAGATCTGCAGGATACCCTTTTCCATTTCCGTTTGGCCTACGCGCGGTCCAGGATCGTCTGGAGCGTCGTACGGTCCAAGCCCTTCACGAGCTTGATCAGAAGCTCTTTGGCTGCCTCGTAGTCGTCCGTATGGATGATGGACGAAGAGGTGTGGATGTATCGGGAGCAAATGCCGATAATGGTGGACGGAACGCCGATGCCGCTTAAATGCACTTGGCCAGCGTCCGTACCGCCCGGCGACACAAAGTATTGGTACTTGATTTTGTTTGTCTCCGCCGTATCCTGAACGTACTCGACCATGCCGCGATGGGTCAGCATCGTCGGATCGAAGATCCGGAGCAGCGCGCCTTGACCCAATTGGCCGAACTGGCTCTTGTCGCCCATCATGTCGTTCGCTGCGCTGGCGTCCAGGCCGAAGAAAATATCCGGCTGAATCAGGTTTGCCGAAGTGCGGGCTCCGCGAAGGCCCAGCTCTTCCTGGACAGTCGCACCGGCGTAAACCGTGTTGGGAAGCTTCTCGCCATGGAGCGCCTGAACCAGCTCGATGGCAAGGCCTACGCCGTAGCGGTTATCCCATGCCTTGGCCATGATTTTTTTCGGATTGGCCAGCGGCGTGAATTCGCAGATCGGAACGACTTGCAGGCCGGGACGAATGCCGAACGACTCCGCTTCGGCCTTGTTGTCGGCGCCGATATCGATATACATCGTTTTGATGTCGACCGGTTTGCTGCGCTGCGCTTCATCCAGCAGATGCGTAGGAATGGAGCCGACAACCCCGACGACCGGGCCGTTGTCCGTGATGATCTGCAGGCGCTGGGCAAGCACGGCTTGGCTCCACCAGCCGCCGAGCGGCTGGAAACGGACCATGCCCGCTTCGGTAATGCCGGTTACCATGAAGCCGACTTCATCCATGTGCCCGGCCACCATGACTTTCGGACCTTCATCGTTACCGCGAAGGACGGCGAACAGACTGCCCAGCCGATCCTGCACGAACTCATCTGTATATGGAGAGAGGGCATTCTTTACCCAAGAACGGAGTTCCCTCTCAAAGCCCGGTGCAGCAGGGAATTCCGTTAATGTACGGAATAATTCCAGTGTTGATTCATTCATGACGAAATCGCTCCTTTAGAAAAGGTATGTAAGAGTTTTTCCTTTTCTAGTATGCCCCTATAAACCCGAAAAGTCTACAAAGACGGCTTCGTCAGGCTGGGTTATATAAATGTAACTGGAACAAGCACCCCCTATCCTGGACGGGAATACGATATAGAAAAACATGTGGATGTTTGTTGTCAGCGGGAAGGGGCAGAATATGAACCGCCATGGGATTGATGGATACGACTATCATGCCGAAGTCCGAGAACTTCTGCTCATTATGGTCTTGTTCATCCTACTCGTCATTTTATTGAAATACATTCTTATTTAACGGCCGGCTCCAAACGAATCAAGTCAGCGAGTATAAATTTCAGCTTTCAGGATGCTCCTGGAAGCTGATTTTCGCGTTGACGTCACTATGACCGGACAAGTCCTGATGCGTAGGCGAGAAGGATGATTTTCCAAACATAAAGGGAGATCATTCAAAGCATAATGATATGTGAGCGATATTCCATAGCGGCTTTTCAGCGTTTGTTCAAGGGATTCCATACTTAACCAATTGCGGAGGTGTATTGAAATGTCAGGCTCCAACCAAAAGCCTAAGTCTGATATCACCACTATGAGCTCGGCGGAATATCAGACGATTGCCAAAAAGCATGAGCCTCCCCGCGCCGTTCTTAAAAATTGCTTGCGCGCTTTTTTGGTGGGAGGCCTCATCTGTTTGATCGGCCAATGCATTCAGCGTTTTTTTATGTCCGTATTCGATATGAGCACCACCGAAGCGAGCAATCCTACGGTCGCCGTATTGATCATCCTCTCCGTCATTCTGACGAGCTTCGGCGTATATGACAAAATCGCGCAATGGGCCGGAGCGGGCAGCGCCGTGCCGGTCACGGGGTTTGCGAACTCCATGTGTTCCGCTGCGCTTGAACATCGTGCAGAGGGATTGGTGCTCGGGGTCGGAGCCAGCATGTTTAAGCTGGCGGGCTCCGTGATCGTATTTGGTACCGTGGCTGCGTTCATTATCGGTATCATTTACGCTATTTTCGGCATCGAGGGGAGGTAACGCGATCATGAAGGTGATCGGTCAAACATGGCAGTTCGAGAACAAACCCGTCATCATCGGCACGGGAACGATCGTTGGGCCTGAAGAAGGGGAAGGTCCGCTGGCTAACGATTTCGACTATGTCTACGACAATATTGAGATCAACGAAAAAACATGGGAAAAGGCGGAACGGAAGCTGCTGGAGGACGCGTCGAGAAAAGCCGTCGAAAAGGCAGGCATCAAGGAAGACCAGCTGCAGTTTTTCGTGGGCGGGGATTTGATGAACCAGATCATCAGCAGTTCGTTTGCCGCCAGACAGATGGGCGTGCCGTATATCGGGGTGTTCGGTGCTTGCTCCACATCGATGGAGAGCCTTGCACTCGCCTCCATGCTTGTTGATTCGGGCGGAGCCCAGTATGTCATGGCTGGTACGGCCAGCCATAACTGTACCGTCGAGAAGCAGTTCCGGTATCCGACGGAATACGGATCGCAGAAACCGCCTTATGCGCAATATACAATCACGGGAGCGGGCTGCTCCGTCGTTTCGGACAAGGGAGACGGACCTGCCGTGACGTATGCCACCATCGGCAAGGTGGTCGATCTGGGCATCAAGGATCCGTTCAATATGGGGGCGGCGATGGCTCCGGCGGCGGCCGACACGATCACGAAGCACTTTAAGGACACGGGCCGGCAGGCAAAGGATTATGATCTGATCGTCACGGGCGACCTGGCCTCGGTCGGGCTTCCCATTGCGAAGGACCTCCTGCAGCAGAACGATGTGATCATGGACGGCACGGTATTTGCCGATTGCGGCTTAATGATCTACGACATGGAAAAACAGAAGTACGTCAACGCAGGGGGGAGCGGCTGCGGCTGCTCGGCGGTTGTCACCTACGGCCACATTTTGAAACGGATGCGCAAAGGCGAATTGAAAAAGGTGCTGGTCGTTGCTACCGGTGCCTTGCTGTCGCCCCTTTCTTACCAGCAGGGTGAGAGCATTCCGTGTATCGCTCACGCCGTAGCCTTAGAGATGGGAGGATAACAAGATGCAGTTTTTATGGGCGTTTATTATTGGCGGATTGATTTGCGTCATTGGGCAAATTATGATGGACGTTATTAAACTGACGCCGGCGCATACGATGAGTACGCTGGTCGTTGCTGGGGCCATCGCGGACGGCTTTGGATTGTACGAGCCGCTTGTGAAATTCGCGGGAGCGGGTGCCTCCGTACCGATCACGAGTTTTGGCAACTCGCTTGTGCACGGCGCGTTGACGGAGCTGGGGAGGGACGGCTGGATCGGGGTCGTGACGGGGATATTCGAAGTAACCAGCGCGGGGATATCCTCGGCGATCATTTTCTCCTTCCTGGCAGCGCTGTTCGTTCGTCCGAAGGGATAACATCGTGAACATCCAGAAGCAAAAGACCTCGGCTTTATGCCGGGGTCTTTTTTTCTTCCCTAAAGGGCCTGTAGGAAGGAGAATAACCAAAATATCGCTACGAATGTACTCCGGGACTTCGATCATGTACAATAGTACTAAATTAAGTATTTATTCCCTTACAGGAGGTTAGTCATACATGCCCGTAAGCCAAGAATCCATGAAAGTCATTACCTCGGTACGAACCAATCTGGAGTCGTGCCTGCTAGGCAAAGAATTTGAGATCCAATTGCTCCTTACGGCGCTGCTCGCTGGCGGACATGTACTGATCGAAGATGTGCCCGGCACAGGAAAGACCCAACTGATCAAAGCACTAGCGAAATCCATGCAGGGGGATTACCGCCGCATTCAATGCAACCCGGATATCCTCCCGAGTGATATAACAGGCGTTTCCGTTTTCCACCCCCGAGATGAAATGTTTTACTTCCGACCGGGTCCGGTCATGACCAATATTTTGCTTGCGGACGAAATCAACCGGGCCACAACCAAAACGCAGTCGGCCCTGCTGGAAGTGATGGAGGAGCGCAGCGTAACGGTGGACGGGGCTACCCACGAGCTCCCGCATCCTTTCATGTTGTGCGCGACCCAGAACCCGATTGATTTTGAAGGCACCTATATGCTTCCTGAAGCGCAGCTGGACCGGTTCATGCTGAAGCTGAGCCTGGGTTACCCTGATGCCGCCACGGAGAAGCAGCTGATGTACCGTTCGCGCGACGGGCAACTGTCGGACAAGCTTCAGCCTGTAACGCATATGGATAAGATTTCATCCATTCAGCATGAGATCCGCGATGTATTCATCGGTGAGCCCGTTGCGGATTACCTGCTGAATATCACCCGCTCGACCCGTGAGCACCCTTCCGTTATGCTGGGCGCTAGTCCACGGGCCACGCTGTCCTTCATGAATGCGGTTAAAGCCTACGCCTTCCTGCAAGAGCGGGATTACGTTCTGCCAGATGACGTGAAGACGCTTGCTCCCTACGTACTTTCGCACCGGATTATGCTGCGTCCGGAAGCCAGGCTCGACAATGCGAGTCCGGAGTCGGTGCTTGAGTTTATACTCCGTCAGGTTAAAGTGCCTGTTCAGATGGGGAGATAGGCATGCGCCGCGCGGTTTCGTTATTTTTGAATGGCATGCAGCCGTCCAGTCTGGCAGCGGTATTGGCGGTATGGTGCTTATGTCTTTTGTATGTTTTATTCCAGGGAGGGAAAACCTCGCTCATGCTCTTCTCCATGGTCAGCCTTCTGACGGTTTATCTGATCGGCGCGGGTTTTGGCGGGGTCAATCGCGTCAAAGCGCACCGGGTCGTCCTTGGGGGAACGGAGCGCGGTGGAGAACAGCTTCATGCCGGCGAGCAGGTGCGCGTGAAGCTCGAGGTCCATGTCCCGGGGTTGCTGCCGATGCCCTATATGATCGTGCGCGAAGTGCTGCAGAGGCATAACGGCGACTCCTGGTCCTTTGAAGACAGCGTCATTCCGAACCTTAGGGGGGCAGGCAAGCTTGTATTCCAGACGCCTCCGCTCGAACGCGGGCGATATGCTTTTTCCAAGACGGAATGCATAAGCGAAGATATCTTCGGATTGATGGAGCATAAGGGACGCATCGAGGTGGAAACGGATTTCCGCGTTCTGCCGAGAACCATTTATATTCCAAAGTGGCAGCGGAACATACGGAACTCCAGATTGGGCGGAACGCAAACCACGGTGTCGGCTTCAAGACGGGAAACCACGCAAATTAACGGCGTTCGCGATTATGTATATGGCGACCGGATCTCCCGGATTCACTGGAATGCAACGGCGAAGACCGGCTCGTGGAAATCGAAGGAATTCGAACATGAGTCCTTCCCCAGAACGATGATCGTTCTGGATTGCGCCGCCGACGGATATGACAATGCCCAGCAATTCGAGCTTGCCGTATCGGCAGCCGCTTCGCTGATCGAACACGGGGCCAAGGAGCATGCGGGGACGGGTCTGTTCACGGCAGCCCAGGAAGCTCAAATGTTCGCTCCGGCCGATAACGCCGGGGAACGGATGCGCATGATTCAGCATTTGGTTGACGTGGATTATAACCGGAAGAGCAAGCTGATTGCGTCCCTTGAGAAATCCTATCGCCATTTCCCAAAAGGGGCCTTGTTCCTCCTGATCAGCCCGATGAGCGGCAAAGAGGCTTCAGAGATCATGCGCTGGGTGGAGACCAGAGGGATGAACCCTTGCTTCTTGCAAATCGCTCCTTCCAAAGAAACAACAAAACGCGATGAATCGATTTCGCTCCTCCAATCCCGGGGGATCTCAAGTTATTCGGTTGCTTCCCTCGACGAGCTTCCGGCTGCGCTGGGAGGTGGTGCATGATGAAGTTATGGTTGGACAAACTATCGACGACGTTCTTCAGCACGTTAACGATGCTGTGGATCTGGATCATGGGGATGCAGTGGATATCCTTCACGGAAACGATATGGCTGTCGGAAACGACCGCCATCGTTATCGCGGCTTTAACGATTACGGCGGTTACCGAAGCGCTGCTGCCGATCAAGCAGGGTTACCGAGCGGTTCTCCAGTTTCTATTGATCCTATATTGCGTATACAGTTTGCTGAAAACTTCCGGCAATCCGGTTCCTGTCCTCGGAGCGGAAGGTTTCCTGACCGAAGAACTCCTGTATCTCTTTCCTTATTTATGGTTTGCTATCGCTGCTTGGGCCATGTTCCTCTTTCTTGCCCGCTGGGCCAAAACCAAGGGACGCGTGCTTCTTGTAGTCGGAATCCACGTCATTAGTTTTGCCATTTTGGATTCCTTCACGAAAATCGTGCTGTGGGATGAGATTGCTTGGGTCGTCGGGGCCGGAATGGGCTGGCTCGTATCCAGCCACTTCAATCGGTTCCGCAGACGCTTTCCTCAAGGATGGGTCAATCTATCGAAGTATCCGTTTAAGATTATCGCCAATATTCTGGTCATTTTCTCATTGATTATCGTGGCCGGCGTGAACATGCCCCACGTGAAGCCGACACTGACCGATCCTTATACGGCATGGAGAGAGTGGAACGGGGTACCGTTATCCGGGGTCGGCACATCGGGGACCGGAACCCTTATCGAGTCGGCGTCCGAAAGCATGTCCGGTTACGGAAGAGAGGATAACGATCTTGGCGGCGGTTTTAATTTTGATTATTCGCCGGTGATGTCGATCACCTCGGAAGAACGCAGCTATTGGCGTGGCGAAACCAGAGCCGTGTACTCGGGCACGGGCTGGGCTGACGGAGCCAGCAGCCGTCGATCCGGGACGGGAGTCGACATCGGCGACTCCTTGCCGGGAGAAGCCGGCACATCCGTACCTACCAAAAAGCTGGAACAATCGGTAACCATGCTGAGCGACACGGTGTATCCGGTCTTGTTCGGGGCCTACAGCGTTCGTCAGCTGGATAGCCTGGATGAGGACATCGATCCGGACCGGCTCAGCTGGGTGACCGAAGGCGCGGAGATGCATTTGGACGACGTTCGCGATGCGGACTATCCGAAGAGTTATACCGTAACGTCGGAAGTTCCCGTCATCCCGATAGATGAGCTGAGCGCCAGAACTTACGATGAGCTGTATTCCGGCTCGTTCGACGAAGCCTATGTCCAGATGCCGAGAAATTTCCCGGACCGTGTATCGGATCTGGCCGAAGAAATTACGGCGGACGGAGACACGCCGTATGAGAAGGTTATGCTTTTGCAACAATATTTAACGAGCAACTATACCTATACCAACACCCCCGACCTTACGCTCAAAAAGAGCGACGATTTCGTCGATGCCTTTTTGTTTGAAATCATGGAAGGGTATTGCGATTACTTCTCCACGTCCATGGTGATGATGACTCGGTCGCTGGATATTCCTGCACGCTGGGTCAAGGGTTACGCCCCCGGCAGGATGACGGCTTCGGAATACGTTCCGGTCGACGGTCAAGCCTCGATCGAGCCTGATAACTATACCGTCACGAACGCCGACGCTCATTCCTGGGTTGAAGTATACTTCGGCGAGTACGGCTGGGTTCCGATCGAAGCGACTCCGGGATTCAGCATGCCGATTCTGACGGCCGACGCCGAGGCTGAGCCCGTCATCGAGGAGGAAGTGGAAGAGGAAGAAAAGGCCGAGGACGAGGTGACTCCTGCCCAAACTTCTGATAATCCATCATCCGGATGGGTTAAAGTCATAGTAACGGCAGCGGTGGTTGTCATCGTGCTGTGGATTCTGTATATCTTGTGGAGAATGCGCATCAGCCTGCGCTTCGCCGGGGCGCGGATTCGGGCAGGCAAGCCGCTGACGGCAGCGGATAAGGTGATTGCCGAGACGGAACGCTGGATCCGTTCCGTGCAGCGCAAGGGATTGGTAAGGCAAGAACATGAAACCCTCCGCGAATCGGTTCGCCGCTGGGCACATGCGCATCCTGAACTGGAAACAGAGCTGAGACCGCTGCTGCAGCAGTTCGAGGCTGCCCGTTACAGCCCTGCGGAAGTGAAGGAAGAGCAGTGGCGCTCGGTCCAACAGGATGCCGAGAAGCTGAAGAGGTCCATCAAGAAGGTCCGCATTGTGCCGGACAAACGTCTATCAACGTAATCCAAGAAGACAGACCGCGTCACAAGTGGTTGTTCTTGCGATATCAGGATAGCTTGATATGAATACGTTCTGATATCGGTCATTTTCAAGACCGCCCGGTCCGCTTCGACGGCTGCCGGGTGGTCTTTTGCTGGTAAAGATTGCAATCCGGAAAGCAGGAAGGCATCGGCCGTGATTATTTTTACTAAGGAACCGGAATATGGTATAGTTTGTCGTATGAAATTGAGGTGACGAATTTGTTTGAAATGTTAATCCCAAAGCTCCGTGTCAACACGGTTTTTGATATTAACCTGGAGGAATTATATGAGCAGGGGTATCGTGGAATCATTACCGATTTGGACAATACCCTTGTTGGGGCCAAGGCGCCGCTTGCTACGCCGGAATTGGTCGTTTGGTTCAAAAAAGTGAAGGAGATCGGTTTCCAGCTCATCATCGTCTCGAATAATCAGCTCGAGCGCGTATCTAAATTCGCGACGCCGCTGGACATCCAGTATGTGCATGAAGCCCGCAAGCCAAGCAATACTCCGTTTCGCAAAGCGATGAACATGATGGAGCTTACTCCGGAGAAAACGGTTGTTGTCGGCGACCAGATGCTGACCGACGTATACGGCGGGAATCGGCTCGGCTTGTATACGGTTCTGGTTATGCCAATCGCCATCAATGATGAAGGATGGTTTACCCGCCTTGTCAATCGTCGGGTGGAACGCATCGCCTTGACCCGTTTGCGCAAAAAAGGATTATGGATGGAGGAGGAACCGAAATCATGACGTTGCCTACAGGCGGAGACGACATCAAGAAGTGCAGCGGCTGCGGCATACCGCTTCAGAGCGCTGCACAGGACAAGCCGGGCTATTTGCCGGAGAAGGCTTGGGACCGCGACCCGGTGATTTGCCAGCGCTGTTTCCGTATCAAGAATTACAACGAGGCTTCTTCGGTGGCCGTAGACCAGGATGAATTTTTACGGCTGCTCGGACAGATCGGCGGCAAGAATGCGCTGGTCATTCACATCGTGGATCTTTTTGATTTTGAAGGAAGCCTGATTTCAGGGCTGCAGCGGTTTGTCGGCAACAATCCGGTGATACTGGCGGTTAACAAAACCGATCTTCTGCCGAAGGTGACCAATTGGAACAAGGTTCTGAATTGGGTGCAGAAGCAGTGCAAGGAGCATGGTTTGAGAACGGAAGACATCGTGCTCTGCAGCGCGAAGAAGAACCAAGGCTTTGAGCGGCTGCTGGAGACGGTTGCGCATTACAGGGGCGACCGGGATGTCTATGTGGTCGGCGCCACGAACGTGGGGAAATCCAGCTTGATCAATCGCCTGATCCGCGACTACAGCGATCTGGACCAGGAGCTGACCGTTTCCCGTTATCCGGGAACGACGCTCGATATGGTCAATATTCCGCTGGATGACGGCCGGTATATTATTGATACGCCCGGCATTGTATACCCATGGCGCTACAGCGAGCTCGTGAGCCGTGAGGATTTGGGAACGGTCATGCCGGAGAATCCGCTGAAGCCGATGGTATATCAGCTGAACGAAGGGCAGACCCTCTTCTTCGGAGGTTTCGGCCGCTTTGATTTTCTGCAAGGGGAGCATCAATCCTTTACTTGCTTCATCAGCGGTCGGCTCGGCATTCATCGGACCAAGCTGGAGCGGGCGGATTCGTTATTTGCGGAGCATGCCGGGGAGCTGCTGTCCCCGCCGACCAAGGAACGGCTTGAAGAGCTTCCGGAATGGACGAGACACGAAATCCGTATTCCTAAGGGTGCGCGCCAAGACGTGTTTATCTCGGGACTCGGCTGGATCAAGATCAACGGTGAGCAGGGAGCGCTCGTAGCGGTTCATGTACCTAAAGGAATCAAAGTCCTGTCGCGTCCATCCCTGATATAAGTGATATATCCCAATGGTAGCCGTCCGGCTATCATGGGAGAGGCAGAGGAGAAATGAAAGTGAATCCAATGAACGAGCGTGATTACTTGCTCCTTGGCGTAATGGGGGATCCGATCGGCCACTCGAAATCACCGGCCATGCATGATGCGGCGATTAACGCCCTGGGCTTGTCAGGAGCGTACGTGCCCCTTCATATTCGCCCGCAGGGCCTGGGCGACGCCATCCAGGCCGTCAAAGCACTGGGATTTCGAGGGGTGAACGTAACGATCCCGCACAAGGTGGAAGTCATGAAGTATTTGGACGTCGTCGATGAAGGGGCGCAGCGCATCGGTGCCGTGAACACCATCGTCAATGACAACGGCAAATTGACGGGTTACAATACGGACGGCATCGGATACGTTCGTTCATTAAAGGATGAAGCCTGTCCCGACTTGAAGGGAAAGCGCATCGTTGTCATCGGTGCGGGCGGTGCCGCAAGAGGCATCATCTATGCCCTCATCGGCGAAGGGCCCGAGAAGATATCCATTGTAAATCGGACGTCCGCCAAAGCATTGGCGCTTGCCGAGGAATGGGGCTCGCTTGCGGACTTGAGAGGGTACGGAGAGGAACAGGCCGGAGAGGCGTTGTCGGATGCCGATGTAATCATTAACACGACCTCAGTCGGCATGTTTCCCCGGGTTTCGGAGCTTCCCATTCCGCCGGAGTCCATACGCGAAGGGATCGTTGTCAGCGATTTGATCTACAATCCGTTGAAGACCGAGCTGCTGCGGCAAGGGGAGCTTCGGCGGTGCACCATACACGGCGGGCTTGGCATGTTCATTAATCAAGGTGCCTATGCATTCGAATATTGGACGGGTCTGACGGCACCCGTGCAGGCCATGAAGGAAGCCGTTCTGACCAGCTTCCAATCCGAGTCTTAATATCTTTGTTTATTGATTAATGCTTATGCAAAAGCTACAATATAGCTTTCGATAAGCGCCAGGTTTTAATAATTGAATGTTTAAGGAGTAATGACCAAGCATGTTAACAGGAAAGCAAAAACGACATTTACGCTCGCTCGCCCATCATCTGGATCCGCTGTTCCAGGTAGGCAAGGGAGGCAGCAATGAGCATCTGATCCGTCATATTTCCGAGGCGATCGAGAAGCGGGAACTCATGAAGGTATCCGTGCTCAACAACTGTCTTGAAGACCCGCGCGAAATCGCCCAGGAGCTTGCTGAAGGAGCCGGAGCCGAGCTGGTGCAGGTGATCGGCAAGACGATCGTGCTTTATAAAGAATCGAAAGACCACAAAACCATCGAACTGCCGTAGGGGGGCCGGACGGCTCCAGCTTAGCGGATATTTAATAACTCTCTTATTAGGGGAGGTGAACCCGGATGAAGGTAGGGATAATGGGCGGAACCTTCGATCCCATTCATATCGGGCATATGCTCGCAGCCGAATGCGCGCGGGACGCTTACGATCTGGAAGAGGTGTGGTTTATGCCAAGCCACATCCCGCCGCATAAGGAAGATGCCGGCGTAACGGGCCTGATGAGGCTGGAGATGACCGCTGAAGCCATAGCCGGTCATCCGTCGTTTCGCACGTTGGATTGGGAAGTGAAACGCGGCGGCGTCTCCTACACGGTAGATACGGTCAGAGAACTGCGCGATGCGTACCCCGAGCATGACTTCTACTTCATTATCGGTGCGGATATGGTTGCGTATCTACCCAAATGGAACCGGATCGGCGAACTGGCGGAAATGCTGACTTTTATCGGGCTTAACCGTCCCGGAACCGAACTATCGGTGGATGATCTGCCTGATTTTCTGCAAAAGGCGGTTGTCACGGCCGAGATGCCGCTGATCGAAATCTCCTCCACCATCATTCGGAGCCGGGCGGCCTCGGGTTCGTCCATCCGTTATATGGTGCCGGACCGAGTATACGATTATATTGTTAGGAGCGGTATTTATGGATTACAGCCGTGATGAACTCATAGAAGCCGTATCCTCCCAGATGCCGGCCAAGCGCTGGGAGCATACCCAAGGCGTCATGGAAACCGCGGTCATCCTTGCCGGCAGGTTCGGAGCCGACCCGGTTAAGGCGGACTTGGCCGCCATCCTGCATGACGTGGCCAAATACTGGCCCGTGCAAAAGCTTCATCAGATGATGGTGGAGCATAAGCTCTCCGACGAGCTGCTCCATTACGACAAACAGCTTTGGCATGCTGAAGTCGGGGCATTCGTAGCGGAGCACGAATACGGCGTAACGGATGCCGAAGTGCTGGACGCCATCAGGTACCATACGTCGGGGCGCATCGGCATGACGCTCCTTGACAAGGTGGTCTGCCTGGCGGATTATATGGAACCGGGGCGGGATTTCCCCGGCGTGAATAATATTCGCGAACTGGCCAACCATAGCCTTGAAGAGGCGCTTGCAGCCGGTTTTGATTCGACGATTGGATATCTGCTCTCGCGCAGACAAATCATTTTTCCGTTGACGGTGCTAGCCCGCAACGATCTAATTAAGCAATTGGAGGCGAATTCATGACGTTGAAACCGAATGAATTGTTAAATGTGGCAGTAGCTGCCGCTGAAGATAAAAAAGCGATGGATATCGTGGTCCTGGATCTCAGAGGGATTTCCCTGATCGCCGACTATTTTGTCATTTGCCACGGTAACTCGGATACCCAGGTTCAAGCGATCGCAACCGAGGTCCGCAAACGGGCTCATGACGAAGGCGTGGCATTGCGCGGACTGGAAGGAATGGATGCTGCCCGTTGGGTGCTGATGGACCTTGGCGACGTGATCGTTCATATTTTTCACCGCGATGAGCGGGAATACTACAACATCGAGCGTCTGTGGTCGGATGCCAAAGTGGTGGAGAACGTATGAGTCTGATTGCCGGCACATTAACGAAACTCGTTGTATCCAGGGAAGTGTCCCCTTACGGTTATTTTCTGGATGGCGGAGATCGGGATGTGCTTCTTCACTATTCGGAGCTTACGGGTAAAATCGAGCCGGGGGATACGATAGAAGTCTTTATATTCTTCGATACGGAAGACCGCCTGGCCGCAACGATGAAGAAGCCGTACCTAACGCTGGGCGAAACGGCGAAGCTTGAAGTGGCCGACGTCCATCCGCGCCTCGGCTGTTTCCTTGAGATGGGACTTGGCAGGCAGCTGTTGCTTCCGATCCGGGAATTGCCGGAGCTGCGGGAGCTTCACCCGCAAGTGGGAGACCACGTGTTTGTGATCATGGAGCATGATAAGCAAGGCCGGCTGCGAGCGAAACTCGCCGGGGAACAAGAGCTAGCTCCGCTTGCGTTCCATGCGCCGGATTCGTGGAAAGGCCAATGGTTTACTGCCCTGGTGTATAAACCGCTCCAGATGGGCACATTTGTCATCATCGACGGCGGCGTGGTCGGCTTCGGCGCAATCGGCATGATCCATTCATCGGAACGGACGCGGATGCTGAGGCTTGGCGAAGAGGTGAAGGTTCGGGTCAGCCATATCCGGGAAGATGGCAGGGTCAACCTGTCCATGGTACCGCAAAAAGAGATCGGACGGACGGATGATGCAGACCGGCTGCTGGCTTTTCTGAAGGAGCGTCCCGGCCATGCGATGCCGTATTCGGATGAAACGCCGCCCGACATCATCAAGCAGCGTTTCGGCATCAGCAAATCCGCTTTTAAACGCGCCCTTGGCAAGCTGATGAAGGAAGGCCTGGTTACGCAGAAGGACAGCTGGACTTATATGGTCAAAAAAGAGGAGAACTCCGGTTTAAACGAATAACCCGGCAACGCAGGGGAAGCTTCTAAGAAAGTGGTGTCATCATGTTGTCTTACCGCAAGTTTGCTTACGTATATGATCAACTCATGGAAGACATGCCGTACCCGGACTGGATCCGCTTTGCGAGAACCGCCTGGGAGAAGCACGGAATGCCAAAAAGCGTCGTCGAGCTCGGATGCGGGACAGGCAGCATCACCATACCGCTCGTCAACTCCGGTTTTGAGGTAACGGGGATTGACCTGTCAGCGGATATGCTGTCGGTTGCCAGGCGCAAGCTGGAGGGCACGCCTCAGGGACATCGCTTGTTCCGGGAAGGGAGCGTCCGCTGGGTGCAGCAGGACATGCGTTCCTGGGAGCTGCCCGAGCAGGTGGATTCCGTCATTTCATTTTGTGATTGTGTGAACTACCTGCTGGAGGAGAAGGACATCCGCTCCGCTTTCGCAAGGACCTACAACGGTCTCAAGGAAGGCGGCACGTTCCTGTTTGACGTGCATCACCCCAATACGCTGCTGCGATACGACGAAGAGCAGCCATTTGTTCTGGATGAACGGGAAGTGTCCTATATATGGACATGCGACCTGGATGAACGCCGGATGGAGATTGAACACCATCTCTCCATTTTTGCACGGGATGACCAAGACCGAACGATCTACCGCCGCTTTGAAGAAACGCATGTCCAGCGGGGATACGACCCGGAATGGATGAAGGTTGAGCTGATTAAGGCCGGATTCCGGGACGTGAAATGCTATGCCGATTTTGAGTGGACCGAAGCGGGTCAGGATGCATCCAGGCTGTTCTACGTTGCCGTAAAATAAACGAATACCTTTAGGAGAAGGCACGCTTCTTCGTCTATTCAGGACGGAGGAGGTGCCTTTTTGGTTATATAAGAGTGCCTATACTTCGAGTCTGGGCCGGAGATTCATTATATTCAAAGACATTTCTTTTCGGCTTTATTTGACTGTGGTTAAGGTTCATGGGAAGGGATATGGGTTTGCTTTCGGGACTGTGCTACGATGGGGGATAGATAGGATGATCAGATATGAGAGCGCTATCTTTCGGGAGGCTTTTAACCATCCGGAACGCACTGAATGACATCATATGAGTTCAACGTTGGTCAAATGATGCATAAGCTAATAAATTTGGTCGAGAGAGGATGAATGATTATGAAACTGTCCGTATTTACGGTCGCCACTCCTGATTTACTGCCGGAGGAATTGGCCCAAGCGGCGGCGGATGCCGGTATCGAAGGGATCGAGTGGCGCTTCAAGGAGATTCCGGCAGAGGCTGCCGAAGAGAAGCCTTCCTTCTGGCGGCATAACCGCTGCTCCATCGATCCGAACGGCACGCAGGAAGATTGGCTCAAGTTTAAGCAAGCAGCCGACAAGCATGGCCGACGCAGTCTTGCGGTCGTTCCTTATCTGACCTGCGGCGACGTGGAAGCGACGGAGAAGGTCATGCAAGCGGCCAAGCTGATCGGAGCCTCTTTCATTCGCGTGGGGATTCCGGGATATGACCGAACGCGCAATTACAACGAGCTGTACGACCAGGCGGTCCGTTACCTCCATGAGGTGCAGGATCTCGCTGCCGCTTACGGGGTTAAAGCCGTGGTGGAAACCCATCATCTTACGATCACTCCGAGCGCCGGACTGACGCACCGGCTCGTATCCCACTTCAACCCGCAGCATATCGGCGTGCTGTATGATCCCGGGAACATGGTCCATGAAGGTTACGAGAACTACCGGATGGGCTTGGAGCTTCTCGGTCCCTACCTGGCTCATGTCCATGTGAAAAACGGGGGATATCGAAAAACGCCTTCCGAGGATGGAAGCTCGGCATCCTGGTCCGGAGAATGGGTCTCGCTTGGCCAAGGGGCCGTCCCATGGAAGCAGGTCATACAGGATTTGCAGTCGGTCGGCTATGAAGGGTACTACGGAATTGAGGATTTTAGCGGGACGTTTGAATCCAGGGAGATGCTGCTTCGTTTTGCCGAGCAGATAAACATGTGGGCAGACCATAAACAAAGCGTATAAGACACTTATGAAGGAGGCGATAGATGATATGGAACAGGTAAGAATAGGGGTTATCGGACTGGGGATGGGTTTTTCGCATGCCAAATCGCTTGCCGCTGGGCGGATTGCGGGGGCGCGGCTTAGCGCCATATGCGACCTCAACCCGGCCAAGCAGGAAGAAGCGCGGGCTACGCTCCCTTCGGACGTGAAAATTTGGAGTGACACGGACGCTATGATCTCTTCGGGAGAGATCGATGCGGTGATTATTGCAACGCCCCATTATGCTCATCCTCAAGTGGCGATCGCGTGCCTGAATCAGGGACTCCATGTCCTGATCGAGAAGCCGGCGGGCGTGTATACGAAGCAGGTACGGGAAATGAACCGCGCGGCCGAAGGCAGCGGCAAAGTGTTCTCGATCATGTACAATCAGCGCTGCAATCCGCTGTATAAAAAGCTTAGAGAGCTCATCGCGGCCGGCGAGCTCGGCGAAGTGCGGCGGATGAATTGGATCGTCACGAATTGGTACCGCTCACAGAGTTATTACGATTCAGGCGGATGGCGTGCTACCTGGGCGGGAGAAGGCGGAGGCGTCCTGATTAACCAGTCTCCGCACCAGCTGGATCTGTGGCAGTGGACAACCGGCATGATGCCGAAGAGAATCCGCGCCTTTTGTTCCTTCGGCAAGTACCGGAACATTGAAGTGGAAGACGACGTGACGGCTTATGCGGAATACGAGAACGGCGCCACGGCCGTCTTCATTACGACAACGGGGGAAGCGCCGGGCACGAACCGGTATGAAGTGACGGGAGACCGCGGTAAAATCGTCATCGAGGACGGCAAGCTTACCTTCTGGCGTCTAAGGGTGCCTGAACCGGAGTTCAATCAGCAGTATACCGGGGGCTTCGGCGAGCCGGAATGCTGGAAATGCGAAGTGCCGATTTCGGGGGACAATCCGCAGCATAACGGCATCATCCAGAACTTTGCGGACGCCATTTTGCATGGGACGCCATTGATTGCGCCGGGCGAAGAGGGCATCCACGGATTGACCCTGTCCAATGCCATGCATCTGTCCACCTGGACCGACAATTGGGTCGACCTGCCGTTGGACGAAGATCTGTATTACGAGATGCTGCAAGAACGGATAGCGAATTCGTCCACCCGGAAAACGGTCAAGGAGATCGGGCCGGTGGATATGAGCAAGACGTTTGGCGCTTATTAAATTACAATCGGGAGGCTCTTGGTATGGATCGCAGTAATGGAATGCTCTATGCGCCGGTGGGCAAGGCCCAGCCGGTGTGCAAGCCCGGAGAATTTATTTTTGCAGCCATGTCGCTGGAGCATGGCCATATATACGGCATGTGCAACGGCTTGATTGAGGCCGGGGCGACGCTGAAGTGGGTGTATGACCCAGACCCCGCCAAGGTTGCGGCTTTTTGCAAGGCATACCCGGAGGCAGCCGTGGCTTCCTCCGAGGCCCAGGTGCTGGAAGATGCCGAAGTTCATCTGGTGGCGGCTGCCGCCATTCCTTCGGAGAGGTGCGAGCTTGGGCTGAAAGTCATGTCGCACGGCAAGGATTATTTCACGGATAAAACGCCGTTCACCACGCTGGAGCAGGTGAACGCTGCACGCGCGAAAGCCGCGGAGACGGGCAAGAAATACATGGTCTATTACAGTGAAAGGCTGCATGTGGAGAGTGCCGTCCATGCCGGGAAGCTGATTCAGGACGGGGCGATCGGGCGAGTGGTGCAAGTGATGGGAACCGGACCGCACCGTTTAAATGCGTCCTCCCGCCCGGACTGGTTTTTCCGTCATCAACAGTACGGGGGCATTCTGTGTGACATCGGCTCCCACCAGATCGAACAATTTTTGTTTTATGCGGGATGCCGCGATGCCAAGGTGCTCAGCAGCAAGGTGGGCAATTATGCGAATCCGGAATACCCCGAGCTGGAGGATTTCGGGGATGCGACGCTTGTGGGAGACAATGGGGCCACCAATTATTTCCGCGTCGATTGGCTGACGCCCGGAGGCCTTGGCACGTGGGGCGATGGCAGAACCTTTATTCTGGGAACGGAAGGATACATCGAGCTTCGCAAATACATCGATATCGCAAGGCATCCGCATGGGGATCATCTGTACTTGGTTAACGGTGAAGGAGAGTTTCATATGGAACTCCAGGGGAAAGTGGGCTATCCGTTTTTCGGGGAGCTTATCCTGGACTGCCTGGAACGCACGGAACATGCCATGTCCCAGGAGCATGCCTTCAAGGCCGGAGAATTGTGCGTGATTGCCCAAAATGAAGCCGTGCGCATTCCCTAAAATCATTTATAATAGAGAAAACCCCGTTACGTTGAGGGTTGGGGGTTAGACGACTCCAAAATCGCTAAAGGGGCGACTCTCTAGATGACCTCATCTGTCGATATGATGCCAGGCTTTGACCGCATGCAGCTTCAAGCGCCGTTCGATCTGACCTATTACAATGATCAGCCGCTGTCGGGAGGCCAGTTTCACTCGCATGCTTTTTATGAAATTTATTATTTCCATGAGGGACGCTGCACGTATTTGATCGGCGATTCCGTGTTCACCCTGAAACCGGGGGATCTGCTCCTGATGAACGGGCTTACGCTGCACTGTCCGAACGTTGAACCCGATTCCAGATATGTCAGGAGCATTCTGCATTTTGATCCGGCCTGGATCTGCAAGGGGCTTTCGGAGACGGCCAAATCGATATTGCTTGACCCCTTCGAAACGCTGCGGAATCATCGCATGACGCTGACGGGGGAGAACCGGGAAGAATTCGAAGGGATGCTGGCCGATATACACCGCCTGTCGTCCTCCACGGCCGGCTTTGGTCAGGAGCGGATGACCCTTCGAATCCAGGAGATGATGTACGTCATCGCCGATTGGTGCCAGGCCGCCGTGCAGGATCACGACTCGATCTCGGAGAAGGAGCGGCATGTCCAGCATGTCGTATCGTTTGTCGAGGAGAATTATATGCTGGATCTGACGCTGGAGGGAATCGCCCGCGACATGCATATCACGAAACACTATTTATCCTCCTTATTCAAGGAAGTGACCGGAACGACGGTGTTCAAATATGTGTATCATCGGCGGATCAACCAGGCAAAAATCATGCTCAGGTTCCACCCCCATCTGAGCATAACGGAGATCAGCCAGGCGTCCGGGTTCAAGCATTTGGCCCATTTCAGCCGGATGTTCAAGGCCATGGTCGGGACGACGCCGGAACATTACCGTAGAAGCGGAGAAGAGCTTTCGTTGACTTGATCGTGCTTTTTGGGTATAATAGCCACATTAAAACGGTAATATGAACGCGATGATGAGGATCAATCGTTCCAATTTCGATCATGCAGAGAGCCGGTGTCTGGTGAAAACCGGTTGACGATAGGGATGAACTCGCCTCGGAGCAATGGTGTTAACCCGGCCGTCGGAGGGCTGTATTCCGGCAGAATCGGCCGATGAAGCATCGTCGTCTTATCCGCGATAAGGATGCAAAGGGAGCGAAAGGCAAAGCATGCCTTTGGCTAACTAGGGTGGTACCACGGGAATCAAACCTCTCGTCCCTAGCGATCAACGCTATGGATGATGAGGTTTTTTTGTTTTTTTGGGCTATGGCGCAAGCCTTGCCTCTCGACTGTGAAGGAGGAGCAATGAAGTATGACGGACAATCAACCAACCGGCCACGGCTACCAGCCGCAGGCCATCGAACCGAAGTGGCAGCAGTATTGGGATGAGAACAAAACCTTTAAAACGGAAGATGCCTCGTCCAAACCTAAATTTTACGCGCTGGATATGTTTCCGTACCCATCGGGCGCAGGCCTGCACGTAGGTCACCCGGAGGGATACACGGCAACGGACATCGTGTCCCGCTACAAGCGGATGCGCGGATACAACGTGCTTCATCCGATGGGATGGGACGCCTTCGGCCTGCCGGCAGAGCAGTATGCGATGGACACGGGCAAACATCCTCGGGAGTTCACCGTGCAGAATATCGATACGTTCCGCCGCCAGATCAAATCCCTCGGGTTCTCGTATGATTGGGACCGCGAGATCAGCACCACCGATCCGGAATATTACAAATGGACGCAGTGGATCTTTATCCAGCTCTATAAACGCGGCCTGGCCTATGTGGCCGAGGTTCCGGTGAACTGGTGCGAAGCGCTCGGCACTGTGCTGGCGAACGAGGAGGTCATCGACGGCAAGAGCGAACGCGGAGGCCATCCGGTCGTACGCAAGCCGATGCGCCAATGGATCCTGCGCATTACCGAATATGCGGATCGCCTGCTGGAGGATCTGGACGAGCTGGACTGGAGCGAAAGCCTGAAGGATATGCAGCGCAACTGGATCGGCAAATCCACGGGCGCCGAGGTCCGTTTTGACATCGAAGGGTATGATGGTCATCTGGAGGTGTTCACCACTCGTCCGGATACGCTGTTCGGCGCAAGCTACTGCGTCCTGGCACCGGAGCATGACCTCGTGGACAAGATTGCGACGGCCGATCAGCGTGAAGCGGTGAAAGCTTATCAGGATCAGGCAGCACGTAAAAGCGACCTGGAGCGGACGGATCTGGCCAAGGATAAAACCGGCGTATTCACCGGCGCGTATGCCGTCAATCCGGTAAACGGCGCCAAGGTACCGATTTGGATCGCGGATTACGTGCTTGCCGGCTACGGCACCGGTGCCATTATGGCGGTTCCGGGACATGACAGCCGGGACTGGGAGTTTGCGAAGCAATTCGGTCTTCCGATCATTGAAGTCGTTCAAGGCGGAAACGTCGAGGAGGAAGCATATACCGGCACCGGCGCGCACGTGAATTCCGGCTTCTTGAACGGGCTGGATAATGAAGCGGCTATTCAGGCGATGAATGAATGGCTGGAGAAAGAGGGCAAGGGCAAGAAGAAGGTAACCTACCGTCTGCGCGACTGGCTGTTCAGCCGTCAACGCTATTGGGGCGAGCCGATTCCGATTCTGCATCTGGAAGACGGAACGATGAAGACCGTGCCGGAAGATCAGCTTCCATTGCTCCTGCCGGATGTGGATCAGATTAAACCGTCTGGTACCGGCGAATCGCCGCTGGCCAACGTGACGGAGTGGGTGGAAACAATTGATCCCGAAACGGGCATGAAAGCCCGCCGCGAAACCAATACGATGCCGCAGTGGGCCGGCAGCTGCTGGTACTACCTGCGTTACATCGATCCGGATAACCAGGACGAACTGTGCTCCAAGGAGAAGCAGAAGGAATGGCTGCCGGTTGACCTGTACATCGGCGGCGTGGAGCATGCTGTGCTTCACTTGCTGTATGCGCGCTTCTGGCACAAAGTATTGTATGACCTGGGCGTCGTCGATACGAAGGAGCCTTTCCAGAAGCTGGTAAATCAGGGCATGATCCTGGGGAACAACAATGAGAAAATGAGTAAATCCCGCGGCAACGTCATCAATCCGGACGATATCGTGAACGAGTATGGCGCTGACACGCTGCGCGTATACGAGATGTTCATGGGGCCGCTGGAAGCGACGAAGCCATGGAACACCAACGGCGTTGAAGGAACGCACCGTTTCCTTTCCCGCGTATGGCGTCTGTTCATCGGAGACGACGGTCAATTGAATCCTAAAATCGTGGATGGCGAGGGTACGGACGAATTCAAACGCACGCTGCACAAAACGATTAAGAAAGTGACCGACGACTTTGAGCATCTGCGTTTTAACACAGCGATCAGCCAGTTGATGATATTCATCAACGAGGGGTACAAGAGCGAAGTGCTTCCTCGCAAGGCGATGGAGAACTTCGTCCAACTGCTTTCCCCGCTTGCCCCTCACCTGGCTGAAGAGCTGTGGAGCCGTTTAGGCTACACGGAGAGCGTGACCTACGTGCCATGGCCTGAGTTTGACGAGGCTTGGACCGTAGAGGCAGAAGTCGAGATCGTGGTGCAAGTCAACGGCAAAATCGTGGAACGCGCCAAAATCGCGAAAGACATGGACCAAGAAGCCATGCAACAACATAGCCTCTCCCTTCCAAATGTCAAGCAGGCGCTGGAAGGCAAGAGTATTCGCAAAATCATTGCCGTACCGGGTAAACTGGTCAATATCGTGGCCGGTTAATCGTAAAACCGAAGGCAGCATCCAGTTTGGCCAAATCCTCCTCATACTTTTCGTGTGTGGTTTGGATCAATTGGTAGAACAACCCGTCCAGGTTCGATTCCAGCAGTGCCAGAGCCTGGGCCGTGATGCCTCCGGGAACCGCCACCCGCTTTTGCAGCTCTTCGGGGGAGAAGCCCTCCTCCGTTAGCAGCTTGCCGGTGCCAAGCAGCATTTCGCCAGCTAATGCATTGAGGGACCTGCGGTCGATTCCGGTCATTTCAACGGCAGCATCGATCCATTTTTCCATGAATAAACTTAAAAAAGCAGGCCCGCAGCTGGAGAAATCGGAAGTGATTCGCGTGTGCGATTCCAGTATCTTGAGCGGCCTGCTGATATAAGACAGGAGGCTTTCTATAAGCTGCCTGTCTTCTTCTTTTATTCGGGAACCATACATGCATAACGATGCTCCGCCTCCGGTGATGTTAGTGATGCTCGGTATGATTTTCGCTACCTTGCAGGGCAGCGATGATTCCAGATGGATCAGTTGGACCGGACTCGTGATGGATATGGCGATTTGCCGGGGTTCGAGCCGATCCTTGATTTCGCCGATGACCGCTTTGAATTCCAGCGGCTTGATACATAGGAATAGCAGGTCGCTTTGAGAAGCCGTCTCCGTGTTACAGCTGCATACCGTCAGACCGGGATGACGTTTTGCCAGCTGCAGCGGCTTTTCAGGGCTTCGGTTGCTGACCCGAATCTGCTCAGGCAGGAGTGCGCCCGATTGAATGAAGGCATCGATCAACAGACTACCCATGCTGCCCGTACCGATAAAACCGACCTTCATGTGTATGTTCCCTCCTTTCGCGCTTTACGGCAGAAATGTACCGTCCTTACGTCTAATGTATGCCGGGAAGATGCCGATTCATGACGGTTTTTCATGCGATTTCGGAGGGGGAATAACCGAAGATTATTCCAGAGATTGTACGAATTGAACTTTGAAGTAAAGGAGAGGTCTTGGATGAAACGGATATCTTTAGGTTGGAGTCTTGCCGCAACGCTTGCGGGCTGCGGACTCATCTTGTTTGCCGGCGGTACGGAACAGGGGATCGAAGGCTGGCAGCCGTTAAACGAACAGCTGGAGCAAGTCATGACCATGGAGGAGAGCGCCGGTACGAAGGCGCTTGCTTCCGATTCACGGGATAAGGATGCGGGAGGGGCCGCAGCTCCTGCTGACGCTCGAACGGATTCTTCTGATGCTGCAAAGACCGCTCAGGGTGGACAAAGCGAACCCGTCACGAACGCGAAGGAACCGGTGCCAAGTCTGGACTTGGTTGCTGCGGCCGGGGATGGCCAAGGTGCGGAAACCTCACCATCTTCAGCTTCTAATCAGGCAGCCGTTTCCCCGGCTACATCCCCGACGGAGGCTGTCGGTCAACCGGTCTCTGCCAATGAACCTCCAGCGCTGCCGCCGTCCATTCCGGATCCGTCCGGATTGATCAATGTGAATACGGCGGATGCAGCCACGCTGATGGAGCTGCCCGGCATAGGCGAGGCGAAAGCCAAGGCCATTATCGATTACCGGAATCAGTTTGGTCCATTTCGAAGTCAAGCCGACTTGCTGAACGTAAAGGGCATCGGGCCCAAAATGCTGGAGAAGATGAAGCCTTACGTAGGACTTTAGCTATGTGCTACAATAAAGGAGATATTGACAAGGAACAGGTGACAGATGATGAGTGCAGATCAACGTAAAGATTGGGATACTTATTTCATGGATATTGCCTTTATGGTATCTACCCGTTCTCAATGCCCTCGGCGTCATGTGGGAGCGGTGCTGGTGCAGGGCAAGAAGCTGCTCGGGACAGCTTATAACGGCGCGCCGATGGGGGTGCCTGATTGCTCGGAAGCAGGTTGTATGATCGCGGAGGATTATGAATTAGTCGTGCAGGACGGCAAGGAAAGCATGGTGAAGAAGCAGCGCTGCATCCGCACGATCCATGCTGAGCAGAATCTGCTGCTGTTCACGGACCGGATCGACAGGGAGGGTAGCACGGTGTACGTGACAGATCAGCCTTGCTGGACCTGTGCGAACATGCTGGCCAACAGCGGCATTGTCGAGGTTGTGTTCCATCGCCCTTATCCCAAGGACTCCGGCAAGGTGTCCCGCATGATGGAGCAGAAGGGGATTTCGTTCCGGCAGCTTGAAGCTTACGAGCCGCCGCGCGAAACCTTGATGACGGTAGCGGAATAATTCATGCATTGACGATTGCGAATGATAGGAATAGAAAGTTATGGAGGAAGAACCTTTGACTGCGATTTGCAGGCAAGGGTTCCTTTTTTATTTTGTCAAGAAGGGATACATTCAATGATGAAGCGAAGGCCATTACTTGTGTTTACCGTGTTATGGGTGATCGGCAGCGGTGCTGCATGCCTGTATGACGGATGGAAGCTCGCCATGATTGCGGTCGGGCTAATTCTTCTACTATTAGCTGTATGCCAGTGGGTGGGTGCAGGGCGCCTTTATACGATCTGCATGCTATTCTCATTGTGCGTATCGGGCTCGTACTGGGAATGGCATGATGCGGCGAATGTAAGTGATTTCGAGTCGGTCCTTGCAGCGGAAGCGTCGACTGAAGCCATTCCTGTTACTGCGTTCGGGGTGATTTCTTCACCTATCGAGGTGGATGGCGACCGGGCAGATTTCCAGGTAACCTTGCAGCGGGCAGATCTGATGATCCAAGCCAAGCATCCGGCGGTGCAAAAACAAACCGATCCGAACGACAGCATGATGCTGAATACAGATGATATCGTTATGGTTCAAGTAAAACTGCTGGATAAATCGGAGCTGGAGATTGTGAAGCAATGGCAGCGGAGGGACCGCATACAGCTGAGCGGGGAAATGCAAAAGCCTGGAGTAGCCCGCAATTTTGGCGGGTTTGATTACCTTCAGTATTTGCGTACTCAGAAGATTCATTGGATCGTCAAAGTGAAGGGCTCGGACCAAGCGGTGGTCGAACCGCCCGACAGCTGGAAATTCAGCCATATTCTCAGATGGAATGATGCCCTTCGCGACAAGCTTGGAAGCAAGCTGGATCAATTGTACGGCGGCATCCATGCTGGTTATATGAAGGGACTCGTCATTGGCAATCAAGATGACTTGGATCCCGATACATTCATGGAGTTCTCGCGTCTGGGATTGACTCATATTCTTGCGATATCAGGCATGCATGTGGCCGTGGTTGTAGGTTGCCTGCTATTCGTATGCACAACCCTTCGAATGACGAGGGAGGCCTCGCTGACTGTGGTGATGTGGCTGATTCCGGTATATGTCCTGCTAACCGGGGCGAGTCCTTCCATCGTGCGCGCGGGCATCATGGGAATGATCGGTTTGTATGCTGCGCGGCGGCGGCTTTTGAAGGATGGGCTGCATATCCTCAGCGTGGCCGCGCTTGCCATGCTGGTGTGGAATCCGTATTTTCTCGTGAACGTCAGCTTTCAGCTGTCCTTCATCGTGACGGCGGGTTTGATGATATTCGTGCCGAAGCTGATGCCGCTGCTGACATTCTTGCCCCGCTGGCTGGGGGGAACCGTCGGCATAACGGTCGTGGCGCAGCTGATTTCCTTTCCGCTCACCATCTATTACTTCAACCAGGTCTCGCTTATTTCAGTTTTCGCCAATCTGATCCTCGTTCCGGTCATTAGCCTGGTCGTCCTGCCTTTAGGCATGGTGTCTCTGTTGATGGGGTGGGTATGGATGCGCGGGGCGGGCTGGCTGGCCGCCGTGACCGAATGGTTAAACCATATCACGTTCCGGATCGTTGAATGGATGAATGGTTCTTCGGTTTTTATGACATTGTGGCCGTCCCCGTCGTTAGCCTGGATACTGTGTTATTTCGTTGTCCTGTATGCTTTGCTGTCCATCTTGAACAAGAGATTCAAGAATCCCGAGGGAGGGCAGAACGGTTCGAATGATACGGAGCCACTGGACGGACGCCCGCCATGGGGCGGTAGAGCAAACTTGTCCGGCGTGGACACGCTGCCGATCGTGGGTCGATTGGCCGGTGCTTTGCGATGGAGAGGCTTCCTTCGTGCCAGTCATCATATCGAACGGTATGCCCCGGGAACTGCGATAGCCCTGCTGTCTGGGGTTTTGATTGTGCTGCTGTACAGCGGCTATCAGTCGCCGTCTACGCAAGGGGCGGGACTGGTGCAATTCCTGGATGTGGGACAGGGAGATTCGATATTGGTCACAACGCCTTCGGGCAAGCATGTTCTCATTGACGGTGGAGGGACGGTGAATTTTCGCAAGGAGAAGGATGCCTGGAAGGAAAGGAAAGCTCCGTACGAGGTAGGAGCGAAAGTGGTAGTGCCTTTGTTGAAAAAACGGGGCGTGCACCAGCTTGAAGCCGTCATCATGACCCACGGGGATCAGGACCACATAGGGGGACTTCTGGCTGTTCTGCAGGAAATCCCCGTGAAATCCGTCGTGTTTAATGGGACCTTGACCGAATCCGCTTCCTTCCGGAAGCTGATGTTATCCGCGGTTGAACAGCGCATTCCCGTATATCGGGCAGGAGTGGATTCCGTATGGAAACTTGACGGTCACACGGAGATCCGATTTTTATCCCCTCTTTTCCCAGAAAGTGGAGAAGTCATCAAACCATTACCGTTGATTAAGGAGCAAAATCATGCTTCACTAGTATTTGTCCTTCAGATGAACGGCAGCCGGGTCTTATTTACCGGGGATACGGATCAAGCAGCCGAACGGAAAATACTGCAGCACCTGGAGGGGCAATCCCAAGATGAGGCAGTCTCACCGCTTGTTGCCGAAGACCGGATCGACGTCATGAAGGTGGCCCATCACGGAAGCAAGACATCCACATCCGCCCTATGGCTGAATGCATGGAAGCCGACGGCCGCGGTAATTTCTGCCGGCGTCAACAATATGTACGGTCATCCTCATCCGGACGTGGTCGGCCGCTTGGAACGTTTTCGGTCCGTCATCTATCAAACCAACCTTCATGGCGAAATCCAGATGAGGATCAAGAACGGGCATATTGAGACGCGAACGAAGATTCCATGAAGACGCCCGCTGTTCCTGGGACCGGGTTTCGTAGTATGATCTTTATAGGAAAATGCAGCGGATGACTATAATCTTTATATTTGGTATAGTTAGATGAAGTTTCCTGAAAAAATTAATAGGTTACATACTGCAACATTTTTTTAATTCTATCCGTCTGTATGTATGCAGGGAGAGGGGGATCCACTGTGGTGGAGCAGGGACTCATAAGAGCCGCTCAATCGGGCGATCGCGACGCTCTAATCACCCTATTGCGAGAAATTGAGCAACATGTTTACCGAACTGCTTATTACATTTTAAACAATGAACAGGATGCCATGGATGCAGCCCAGGAAGCACTGATTCGCGTATATACGAAGATCAACTCCTATGAGGAGAAAGCCCAGTTCAAGACTTGGGTCCAGCGGATCGTTACCAACATATGCATCGATAAATTCCGCAGAACGAAGCCGACGGTTTCCATCGATGAGCATGACATGGTGTTTCGGGATCATCTCGACGTGGAAAGGGAAGTGATGTCGGGCTATCTGGCCCAGGATATCCAGGAGGCCATTAACCAATTGCCGGATCATCATCGCACGGTCATTGTCTTAAGGTATTTGCAGGACCTGTCCTACAACGAAATCGCTGATTGTCTGAACCTTCCGCTCAATACGGTGAAATCCTATTTGTTCAGGGCCAGGCAGCAGCTGCAGAATATGCTCCAAGAGCATCAGAAAGGTGGTGTATCAGGATGAATTGCCAAGAGGTGGTGGAACGCATGCACCGCTATTTGGACCGAGACCTTACTACCGATGAGACGGCCCAAATGTATCAGCATATTGCCGTGTGTCCCGAGTGTGCGGAGACCTTTAACATATTAAAGTCATTAAACAGAGAGCTTGAAGATCTTCCGGCCGTTACCCCGCCTGTCAGTCTGGTAGACGCTATCATGCCTAAACTGGATGCCATCGACCGTGATCGCGAGAGCCTTGTCGCACCTCCGGCCGTGAAAAGCCAGGAGCCTGCCGAAATGATGCCGGACATTCGGCGTCCGCGGCGTGCGGGCAGCTGGTGGAGCACGGTTGGCGGAAGAACGGCGATCGGGGCTGCCGCCGCTGTACTGATTCTCGGCGTCGCAATTTTTAATTATGAACCGAAGATGTTGTCCGATGCGGAGATTCCGTATGAAGAGGCGAGCACGACCAGCGCGGGAGCAAACGAGGATTCGGCCGAGACGGAGATTCAGGATATGGTTCAGCCGTTTGCCGCCGATGGCGGCGCGGAGACTGGCAGTACGGCGAACGAGGGGAGCGATCCTTCCGCAGGTTTGTGGGGTTCGCCGCCGGAATCGTCGGAATCCGATCCGAGTCCGGGCCCGAACGACGAATCGAAGGAGAAGACAGATCCATCGGATGGGGCTAAAGACACCAGGGAAGATGCAGCAGCCTCTAATACTCCGGTTCAGAAGAACAATGACGGGGAGCCTCAAGTGCCAGACCAACCTGCAAGAAGCAGCAATGAGGTACCCAAAAAAAATGACGCAAGCCAGTCGAACCCTCCGGTCGACGAGCCTGGGCAGAACTCGGAGAGCATGAGCATCCAGACTTCGCCTAATGATTATGAAGCCATGGACGTCCAAACCGAGAAGTTGCCTCCGATCAGCGACCCTGCGGGCGATGCAGGCGCTGGAAGCGCGGAATCTTCCGACCGTTCCACGGGATCGTACCAAGGGCTGGCGATGGTGCCGGAACAATGGCCGTCCCCGGATGGTCTGTACAGAGCCTCTTTGGAGGCCGAATATCTGGTGATTTATCGCCTGCCGTCGGGAGACCAGACCTCAGCTGAAGCAGTGGAAACGGTCGAGAGGATTCCGCTTGGCGGAAGCTGGGTATCCGGTCAATGGTCCGAGGACGGCTTAACATTCAAGTACAAGGTACAGACGAACAAAGAGCTGGTTGAATCCGTCTACTCCATAGAGAAGGCTCAGCCACCGGCGTCTGCGGGGCAGAAACAGCCTAAACCATAGAATTATACAGATATAAATACATTCGGCGCACCAATGCCGGGAGATATGAATACAATATATTAGAGAGAGCATTATACCAACTACCGTCGTATGACCGGCGGCGAGGTGTTTCTAGAGCATGCTTGCCGGCGTTTATATAGATGTGTTGGGACGAAGGGACCTTGCCGCTGCCTAAGCCGAGGTCTCTTTGTTTTCGCGTGGGCGATTTCGTTTTTTATGATTGACGTCTATCGCATTCGGGCAATGTTTTTTGGTATAGTGTACAGAGTAGAAAGGGGGGACGCCGATGGATGCCAAAGCGGCGGCCAAGGCAGTCAAGCAGGGAGACGTGTCTTCCGTCTATTTGCTGTACGGCAGCGAGAAATTTCAGATGAAGGAGTTCGCGGAATTTCTGGAAGCCCAGCTGATCCCGAAAGAAGACCGGGATTTTGCGCTGGTTCACATGGATTTAGGGGAAGTTCCGATACAAACCGTGGTAGAGGAAGCGGAGACGGTTCCTTTTATGGTTCAGAAAAAACTGATATTCGTCCGGGATACGGCTTTTTTTACGGCTGCAAAAGATAACGGGAAAGTGGATCATCGTCCAGAGGCTTTGCTGGATTATTTGACCGATCCCGCAGATTATAGCGTGATTGTCTTTATGGTGGGGCAGGAAAAGCTGGATGAGCGCAAGAAGGTAGTCAAGGCGGTCAAGAAGTCGGGGGTTGCCCTCTCCTTCATGCCTTTGGGCGGGGATGAACTTCTTCGCTGGGTGGACAAGCAGGTGAAGAAAGGCGGCTGCACGCTGCGCGCAGGCGCGGCGGAAGCGCTTGTTCGGAATGCGGGAACCAGCCTTCAGGCTTTATCGGGTGAAATCGAGAAGCTGTGTTTGTATGCGGGAGCCGACGGAGCCATTGATGTTGCAACCGTGGATATGCTGGTGGCGCGCAGCACGGAACAGAATGTGTTTGCGCTCGTGGAGGATATCGCCAATCTCCGATTGGACAAGGCGCTGGGGATCTATTATGAGCTGCTGAAGCAGCGTGAGGAGCCCATCAAGATTGCGGCCCTGATTACCAGACAGTTCCGAATCATTCTGCAGGTGAAGACGTTATCCACCCAGAGCTACTCGCAGCAGCAGATTGCTTCCCAAATCGGGGTGCATCCTTATGCTGTGAAGATTGCTGGCGAGCAGGCCCGAAAGTTTCAGACGGCACGTCTTGAAGGCATATTGAACCATCTCGCCAATCTGGATTACCAGATGAAGACCGGGGCCGTGGATAAGGTGCTCGGAATCGAGTTGTTTCTGCTGCGGCTTGGCGCGTAAGCGAACCAAAATAACTCAAGAGCGTACAGGGACGCGCGAGCGGCCGTACGCTCTTTTTCATCTAGAGATCAGAAAGTATGACCTGGGGAGGTCAACCAACTTGATCTCGCAAGAAAAACATCCGCCATAAGCGGTCAATCCTCCGAAGAGTGTGCATCGATGAACGTTTTTCTAATCACAAAAAGCCCTGAGCAGCGTGAACTGTTCAGGGCTTTTTCCATGTCGTATTCAACAAACGTTTCTTACGCTTGGGATGTAAGAGCGTTTAGTCTTTTCGCCAGACGGGATTTCTTGCGGGCAGCTGCGTTCTTATGGATCAGGCCCTTCGTTACGGCTTTATCAAGCTTCTTGGAAGCAGCTTGGAAAGCTACTTTAGCAGCTTCGATTTCTGTACCGTTCAACGCTACGTCAGCAGTTTTAACAGCTGTGCGAAGCGCGGATTTTTGAGAAATGTTAAGCGCGTGGCGTTTGTCATTTGTCTTTACACGTTTAATCGCGGATTTGATGTTTGGCATTACATTCACCTCCTGTAAGGCATTTCAATAGAGCGAAATGATTCACAACTTAAAATATTTTAGCATGGGGGTGGACAAAAAGCAATACTCATTCGGACTTCTGCATAATCTCTCCCATACTCTCGCACACTACTAACAATATGAGGAGGAGTGTGAATTTAGATGGATCTGGATCTGCAAAAATACTCGGTCCGAACGGATCTGGCCGTGGAATCAAGAGAACTGGCTGGAGGTACAGGAAGCGCGCCCATTCCCGGGGTTATGGAGGATGTGGTGCAGGAGGACGGAATCAAGATTACAAGGCTGGATGTGGAGAATGATGCCGCCTCTCAGCAGATCGGAAGGGTGAAGGGGCATTACGTCACGTTGGAGGTTCCCGATCTTCGCAAGGGCGATACGGGGCTTCAGGATCAGGTGTCCGTTGTCTTCGCCCGCGAGTTTGAAGCGTTCATGTCCCGAATCGGGATTGGACCCAAGGCAAGCGTGCTTATTGTCGGGCTCGGCAACTGGAACGTGACGCCGGATTCGCTGGGACCGCTGGTGGTGGAGAACGTGATGGTGACCCGCCAGTATTTCGAGCTCATGCCGGATCGGGTGGCCCCGGGCTATCGCCAAGTAAGCGCTGTGGCACCTGGTGTGCTCGGCCTGACGGGGATTGAGTCGAGCGAAACGGTCCAAGGCATCGTGGAACAAACGCGCCCCGAGTTGATCATCGCCATCGACGCACTGGCTTCGCGTTCGCTGGAGCGGGTGAATACGACCATTCAGATCGCGGATATCGGCATCCATCCCGGCTCCGGCGTTGGCAACAAGCGGAAGGGACTGACTCAGGAGATTCTTGGAGTCCCTTGCATTGCGATCGGCGTTCCGACCGTCTGCTACGCTTCCACCATCGTCAATAATGCGATTGAGCTGATGAAATCCCACTTTGGGGAAGGCGCGCCGGAAACGGGCAAGATTATGGGGATGCTGCACGATATCCCCGAAGGCGAGCGCCTCGCCCTGGTGAAGGAGGTTCTGGAGCCGCTGGGCCATGACCTTATCGTAACGCCTAAGGAAATTGACGAATTTATAGAAGATATCGCCAACATCGTGGCGACCGGCCTGAACGCGGCGCTCCATGAAGCCGTGGATCCAGGCAATGTAGGCGCGTATACCCACTGACCCATAGTAAAAGCTCCGAATCTATCGGAGCTTTTATATTTTTCCAGGATCTAGTTCTATCGAATCTCCCCGGTTCATAGATTTGAAGTATAAGAGATTACAGAGTCGCGGGAACGGCTGAATGAGGTCGGCATCTCCCGTCGAACCGAGGAGGACATCGCTATGAACAATCGCAAGTTTCGCATCTGGAATATCGCCAGAATGAAACGGAAGGTCATGGAAGGTCTGAGCATGGGACGTACGTTAGTTATACTGATGCTAGGCTCTCTTATATTTTTTATTTTGCTAGGGCTCGGGGGAATGGCGGAACAGCGGATGAATTCCTCGCCCGTGTCATCGATGAAAGGATTGGCCGCTTCGTTATCCAGCCATTTTTTCATCGATATGATCGGCATGGAGATGCCGCATATGACGGCTTCCAAAGAGACCTCGAGCTTCTCCGGCGAGAAAATGTCCACGTTCGTCTTTGAGCTCCTGACGAGCGTAAACCCGAAGGATCCGAAGAGCCTCCTTGCGGGAGAGCTTCCTGGCATGAAGGCTAATCAACCGGTTCAGCTGTCGCACGGCTCCGGTAACGAGGATGGCGAGGCGCCGGCCGATTACCGGCCGGATCCGGCAGAAGAGCAGGCGGAGGGAGAGCCCGCGGAGACCAGGGAAGAGCCGACGCAAGGCGAACAAGGGAACAGCGGCAATGAAGGAAAGGGCGAGGATGCTCCGGATCAGGGCGCGAAGGACGAGCCCGGCAGCAAGAATGAACCCGGAAGCACCTCCAAGGACGGAAAGACAACGAACGGGAAGAAATCCGTGCTCATCTACCATTCCCACCCGCAGGAAGCCTATAACCCGCTGCTCTCGCATCCATCCGATAATCCGGGGGCGGTATCACCGACCAAGAACGTCATGCTGGTGGGCAGCTTCCTGAGCAAAAGGCTTGAAGCCAACGGAATCGGCACCCTTCACGACAAGAGCGACTATCAATCTATCGTTGAAGGATATAACTATAACTATTCTTATAAATACTCGCGCCAGATGGTCGTGGAGGCCATGTCCCAGAACGACGGCATCAACTATCTGATCGATATCCACCGGGATTCGCAGCGCTACAACAAAACGACGGCTGCCGTAAACGGCGTCAATTACGCCAAGGTGTACTTTATCATCGGACATGCGAACGAGAACTGGAGACAGAACGAGGCGTTTGCAAGCAAAATCAATGCCAAGCTGGAGAAGTCCTATCCCGGCGTTTCCCGGGGCGTGTGGGGCAAATCGGCGGACCAAGGGAACGGAGAGTACAACCAATCCTTGTCCCCGAACAGCATCCTGATCGAAATCGGCGGCATCGACAATACGAAGGAAGAATTGCAGCGAACGGCAGAAGCGCTGGCCGACATCATCGCCGAAGTTTACTGGCAGGAACAAGAAGCCGAGAAGGCCAGTGTGAAAAAAGAGAGTGATCCAGCGAAGAAGCAGTCGGCTTCAGCAGCCAAGGACGGCAGCGAAAAAGGCGCGTAGGATAAAGCGTCCAAAGCAGGTTGAAGGTTGAAGGAAAGGGTCATGAACGGAGCAGGAATGAAGGGGTAAATCAAGGAGGGGCTTATGATGTCGAGATTGGGAAAACGGTTTGTGGCGCTTATCATATGGACAGGCATCGGCATATTGGTCGGCATGCAGCTTGGAGGGGCCAAAGGGCCAGTGCCTGCCGACGGTACCGGGGGAACGCAGACCGTGGTGCAAGGCCATGTTCAGGATCCGCAAGGCGGAACGGCCCAGGGGAATGGATGGGGAGGGACGCGCAAGCATCCTCCCGCCCCTGAATCCGTCGACCAGGAACCGGACGCCCGCAAGACGGCAGTGCCCGAATACGAGCCGTCGCCCAGCGACATCCTGCTCCCCGAACGCTCCCAACCGCCTGCCGATGTGCTAGCCGACAAAACGGCCGGACTGCTTCAGCAGCTCTCCGACCAAAGCATCCGCTGGGTCGTGTCGATGTTCGGATCGATCACGGAATAAATTTCGCCTTTATTCTCAGCATTGCTGTGCATCCCCTCAACTGGTATAATAAGTTGATTCAAACATCTGGTGGTTGTTGGGGGTTAGGCATGACAGACGTACAAGTAAGACAACAAAAAATTCGCAATTTCTGTATCATTGCACATATAGACCATGGGAAATCGACGCTTGCCGACCGTATTTTGGAATTTACGGGCGCATTAACTTCGCGTGAAATGCAGGAGCAGGTACTGGATCAGATGGATCTGGAGCGAGAGCGCGGAATTACCATCAAGCTGCAGGCGGTTCGCCTGAATTACAAAGCCGATGACGGCGAGGAGTATATATTGAACCTGATCGATACTCCGGGACACGTCGACTTCACGTATGAGGTATCCCGAAGCCTGGCCGCTTGCGAAGGCGCGCTGCTCGTTGTCGATGCCGCGCAGGGAATCGAAGCGCAGACATTGGCCAACGTATATCTGGCATTGGATAACAATCTTGAAATTTTGCCTGTCATTAACAAAATCGACCTGCCGAGCGCCGATCCCGAACGGGTGAAGCAGGAGGTCGAGGATGTCATCGGGCTCGATGCCAGCGATGCCGTTTTGGCTTCCGCGAAAGCGGGCATCGGAATCAAGGAAATCCTGGAGCAGGTGGTTCAGAAAGTGCCTGCGCCAACGGGTAATTCCGAAGAACCGCTGAAAGCGCTGATTTTCGACTCCCATTATGATCCTTACAAGGGCGTTATCGTATATGTTCGCGTCATTGACGGCAGCATCAAGGCCGGCTCCAAGATCAAGATGATGGCCACCGGCAAAACCTTCGAGGTGATCGAGGTGGGTGCCTTTAAGCCGCGCATGTCCATCGTGGACGAGCTTAACGTCGGCGATGTCGGTTTCATCGTGGCGGGCATCAAGAGCGTTGGCGATACGCAGGTCGGGGATACGGTAACGGATGCCAAGCGTCCGACGGCCGAGCCGCTCCCGGGTTACCGCAAAATCAATCCGATGGTGTTCTGCGGATTGTATCCAATCGAGACATCGGACTACAACGATCTGCGCGAGGCGCTCGAGAAGCTGCAGCTGAACGATGCATCGCTCAGCTTTGAGCCGGAGACGTCCAGCGCGCTCGGATTCGGCTTCCGCTGCGGATTCCTGGGCCTCCTTCACATGGACGTCATTCAGGAGCGGATCGAACGCGAGTTTAACATACCGCTGATTACGACCGCGCCGAGCGTGATTTACCGCATCACGCAGACGAACGGAGAGCAGATTCAAATCGATAACCCTTCCCATTATCCCGAGGTCGGCAAGGTCGATTATGTCGAAGAGCCTTATGTTAAAGCAGCCATTATCGTGCCGAATGATTATGTCGGAGCGATCATGGAGCTTTGCCAAAACAAACGCGGCGAATTCGTCAACATGGAATACCTGGACACGACGCGCGTCACCATTACCTATGAAATTCCGCTGTCGGAAATCGTGTACGATTTCTTCGATCAGTTGAAATCGAGCACCAAAGGATATGCTTCATTCGATTATGAGCTGTCCGGATACCGCCGGTCCAATCTGGTCAAAATGGACATTCTGCTTAATGCCGAGCAGGTGGATGCCCTGTCCTTTATCGTGCACAAGGACCGCGCCTACCACCGCGGCCGGGCGATTTGCGAGAAGCTGCGCGAGCTGATTCCTCGCCAAATGTTCGAGGTGCCGATTCAGGCATCGGTCGGTACCAAGGTTGTGGCCCGCGAAACGGTTAAAGCGATGCGCAAGAACGTGCTTGCCAAATGTTACGGCGGCGACATCTCCCGTAAACGGAAACTTCTGGAGAAGCAGAAGGAAGGTAAGAAACGGATGAAGCAGGTGGGCAGTGTCGAAGTGCCGCAGGAAGCCTTCATGGCCGTTCTGAAAATCGACGACAAGTAATAGGAACCAATGCAGGGGAAGGCTTTGAGTTAAAGAGCCGCTCCTAGCGTGTATAGCCTTTACGATGTAAATGATGGGAAAGCCGATTCACGGCTTTCCTTTCTTTCATTCCAAGAGGCATAGCGTTATAGTAGAGAAGGAACTTTCAAGAGTTACTTAAAGTAAGTCATGCCAGAGCGGTATATGAGGGGGCAAGAGAAGAATGACGGCAAACGATCAACGGACGGAAGCGGTGTACATCCACATTCCGTTCTGTACCAATAAATGTTTTTACTGCGACTTCAATTCCTACGTGTTAAAGGATCAGCCGGTAATGGATTATCTGCGAGCGCTGGATAAGGAAATGGAGCTGACCGTTCAGGCTAATCCGCCGGGACGAATCAAAAGCATCTTTGTAGGCGGCGGGACTCCAACCGTGCTGAAGCCGAACGAAATGGAATACTTTTTGCAGAGCGTAAAGCGCCATTTTCCGGAATGGTCCGATAACATCGAATTTTCAATGGAGGCGAATCCCGGCACCACGGATCTGGAGAAGCTGTCCGTCATGCGCCAAGGCGGGGTGAACCGGATCAGCTTCGGGGTACAGGCCTTCCAGAACACATTGCTGACCGGCATCGGCAGAATTCACGATACGGATGACGTATACCGGAGTCTCGATAACGCCAGAAAAGCAGGCTTTGACAACATGTCCATCGATCTGATGTTCGGTCTCCCCAATCAAACTTTGGACATGCTTGCGGAAAGCGTGGATAAGGCATTGGAGCTCGAACTGCCGCATTATTCAATCTACAGCCTGAAGGTTGAAGAGAATACGCTGTTCCATACGATGTACCAGCGAAACCAGCTTCCGCTTCCGGACGAGGAGGACGAGCTGAATATGTACCTTCTTTTAATGGAACGGATGAAGGCTGCCGGATATAAACAGTACGAAATCAGCAATTTTGCGAAACCAGGCTTCGAGAGCCGGCATAATATGACGTATTGGCGGAACGAAGATTATTACGGCCTTGGCGCGGGAGCGCACGGATATGTCGGCCGTCAGCGCCATGTGAACATCAAAGGGGTCAATCCCTATAATGAGGCAGCCAATAAAGGCCTTCCCAGATTGGAGAGCTTTGAGATATCAAGGGAAGAAGCGATGGAGGATTTCCTGATGGTCGGGCTCCGCGTGCTGGACGGCGTCTCGCGCAGCCGGTTTCGGGAGCAGTTCGGGATCTCCATGGAGGAGGTTTTTGCCGGTCCGCTGAATAAAATGGTAGGCGCGGGCCTACTCGATGCCACCGAAGACGGGTATAAGCTGAGCAGCAAAGGCATTTTGTTTGGCAACGATGTGTTTGGCGAATTCATAGGAAGCCTGACGACAAATTAATCTATTGAACTTATATGCGCTCTGTTGTATATTTATTCATAACATGACGGAGCGTGTAAAGGGGAGACGGACAACATGTCGGCGGTATGCAGAAAAGCAAAGTTAGAGGATGTCGAGCCGCTGTATCAGATGATTCAGGGTTATGCCGAGAAGGGGATTATGCTCCCCCGGTCCAAAAAAGTGCTGGAGAAACAAATCGGAGAATTCGTTGTAGCTGAATCCGAAGGGCACGTCATTGGCTGCGGTTCATTGTGTCAGCTGGGAAGCGATTTGGTCGAGATCCGTTCGCTCGGCATCTCGGAAGGATATAAAGGGCAAGGCATCGGCTCCATGCTGGTGGATACCCTTCTGGAAGAAGCGAAACGCCGCGAGCTTCCGAAAGTGATGGCCTTGACGTATGAGGTATCCTTTTTCATCAAAAACGGCTTTGCCGTCGTAGAGAAGGAGATTTTTCCGGAGAAGGTATGGACCGACTGCATCCACTGCAAGAAGCAGCATGCTTGTGACGAAATAGCTGTTCTTAAAGTACTGAACTGACTTGACAATCCTCAGGTCGGTTTGGTATTTTTGTTATATCGGTTAGCACTCGATGACGATGAGTGCTAACGAAAGCGAAAATGAGCAGTCAGCAAGGAGGGAAGCGACATGTTAACAGATCGTCAGCGCATGATTTTGAATGCCATTGTGGATGACTATATCCGTTCTGCCGAGCCGGTTGGTTCAAGAAGCATTTCCAAGCGAGGGGACGTCGGCTACAGCCCGGCAACCATTCGTAACGAGATGGCTGATCTGGAGGAGCTCGGGTTTCTGGAGCAGCCCCATACTTCAGCCGGACGAATACCGTCGCATAAAGGATATCGATATTATGTTGATCATCTCACGTCGTCGTTTTCCTTGAACCCTGCGGAACTGCATATGATGAAATCATTTTTTGCAGAAAAGCTGAACGTGATGGAGCAGATGATACAGCATACAGCCGGCATTCTGTCTCAAATGACTAATTACACTTCCATCCTGCTGGGACCGGAAGTTTTTCATACGTCTTTGCGCCATTTCCAGCTTCTTCCTCTCCATGAGGATCAAGCGGTGGCCATCATCGTTACCAGCACAGGGCAAGTCGAGAACAAGGTTGTTTCGATTCCGCAGGGCGTGTCCGTAACGGAACTGGAGCAAGTGGTAAATCTTCTGAACAAGAAGCTGGTCAATGTGCCTCTATATAAACTCAAGACTCGTTTGTATTCGGAAATTGCCGAGGAAATGCAGCGGCATATTTCACATTATGAGGATCTGATGAGTATGCTGGATATCGCTCTCAACAACGAACCGGATCACCGGGGGGTATATCTGAGCGGCACGACCCACATGCTGAACCAGCCGGAGTTCAAGGATGTTGATAAGGTAAGGGAAATATTCGAGCTTCTGGAGCAGACTCCCGCACTGATGAAACTCATGGCACCTGCTCCCGGGGAGCATGGTGTCCAAGTGAAGATCGGCACGGAGAATACGCATGAGGCCATTTCGAACTGCAGTTTGATCACTGCGACGTATTCGATCGACGGCAAAGCGCTTGGTTCGATCGGCATTCTCGGTCCTACAAGAATGGAATATGCACGGGTGATCGGCATCTTGAATGTGTTATCCCATGACCTGACGAAGCTGCTGTCACACTGGTACAAATAAAGGAGTGAGACAGATGAGCCAAGGACAACATAGCCAAGTGGACGGAGACGAGCGCTATTCCACGCTGCTGAACAACAGCAATGCCGTCCGCGCAGTTACGTCCGCCGTAGAAGGCACGCTTGGCCCCAAGGGGCTCGACGTCATGCTGGTTGGCCCGCGCGGCGAAGTGGTCATCACCAATGACGGAGTGACGATTCTGGACAAAATGGATGTCACCCATCCCGCCGCGCGCCTTCTGATTCAGGTGGCTCGGGCGCAGCAGGAGAAAATCGGCGACGGTACCACAACGGCAACCGTGCTTGCGGGCGCCCTCGTGCAGGAAGGGGTATCCCGCATCACGCGCGGGGTGCCCGCTTCCAAGGTGGTTGAGGGCCTGCGCCAGGGAATCGAGAAGTCGATGCAGCTCTTGTCGAAGCGTGTCCGGCTGATCGGCGGATTGGATGATCCGCTGCTGGAACGGACGGTGCATGTCGCCGGGCGTGAACGGAAGGACATCGTGGAGCTGGTTATGCAAGCCGCGCGCAAAGCCGGAATCGACCGTCTGCAAGATCCTTCCTACTCGCTCGCAGACAGTATAATTGCCCTGGAGAATGCCGAGAATGAAGTGTTCGAGGGGGTTCTGCTCCGGCAGCGGCCGATCTTCGCCAGGGAGTCCAAGTCATACGACGATGCCAGAGTGCTGGTGCTGTATGATTCCCTGGAGCCCGACGACATCGACGAAGAGGCGCTTACAACCGAAGCCGGATTTGCGCAGTATATGGATCTGCGAAAAGTGTTCGCGTCGGATTTGGACAGATTGTCCGAACTATCCGTAAAACTCATCCTCCTCGAAAAGGGCATTCATCCGGATGCGGAGCAGTTTTGCCTGGATCACGGGATGATGGTGGTACCGCGCGTATCGCGTGCGGATCTCCGCAAGGTAAGCGACATGACGGGAGCTACACCGATACGCCGCAAGGCGTTACATAAAGACTCGAAAGAGCTTGCGGCCCTTCTGGGTCATACCCCGCGCGTCGCTTATGATGAAGGCATCGAAAAAATCCGCCTGTCCTGCGGCAGCAAGGACCGCATTGTGACGGTGATCGTCGGGGCAAGCACTTCGGAAGTGGTAGGGGAGGCCGCTAGGATTGCGGGCGATGCCGCTTCGGCACTGCAGGCTGCCGTATCGGGCGGGGTGCTTCCAGGCGGCGGGACAAGCGAACTGGCCGTGTCTTATGAGCTGGAACGAATCCGGGAAGCCCAGAAAGGCATGGAAGCCTTCGGCATGGAGGCAGTTTCCGCCGCGCTGCGAAAGCCGATGTCGCAGATTCTTCTGAACGCCGGTTATAATCCGCTTGAGAAGATGGAGGAGGTCCGAGCCGCACAAATCCGAGCCGACTCCGACTGCATGGGCATTGACTGCGACAGTGGGCGGGTTGTCGACTATGAAGAGCTGGGCGTGCTGGATCCGGCCCCGGTCAAACTTCACGGCCTGCGGGCAGCCGGCGAGGTTGCGGCTGCCGTGCTGCGGATTCATCATGTGATCAAGATGAAGGAAATAGGCGAATAACGCTATGATAGATGAGTTATAGACCGTCTGGTTTAGAATATGAAGGAGGTGAAGGCGTCTTGAATAATGAGCACAAGGATGCCGTTCAAGATACAGTTACAGAAGAAACGATCGATGAAACTTTGGAAAACACGCCAAACACGGATGAGAGCGGGTCTTCGGAGGAGGCCGTGAATCCCGAGCAGGAGATTCCCGTAACGGAATCGGCTGATGAAGCCGCAGGTTCGGCCGAGCTTGAGAAGCTTCAGGCCGAGCTGCAGGAGCAGCAGCAGCGTACCCTGCGGGTACAGGCGGATTTCGATAATTTCCGCCGCCGCACGCAGAAGGAAAAAGAGGATCTGGGCAAATATGCTTCCTCCAAGCTGATTACGGAGCTTCTGCCCGTCATCGACAACTTTGAGCGTGCCCTCCAGGCATCCGAGGAGAACCCGGAATTTGAATCCTTCTCCAAGGGCGTCAGCATGATCTTCCGTCAATTGGAATCCGTTCTTGCTACCGAAGGCTTGAGCGCAATGAAGAGTGTGGGCGAGCCGTTCAATCCGGAGTACCACCAAGCGATCATGCAGGTGGAGAGCGATGAGTACGAGGAAGGCATCGTGGTTGAGGAAGTGCAGAAAGGGTACATGTTAAAAGATAAAGTATTGAGACCTGCCATGGTTAAAGTGAGCATGTAAACGACTTTCGATAGTCGTTTATCATATAAAAATGATGAATGTCATGCGGGGATTCGCATGAATGAATAAGGAGGAAAATTTTACATGAGCAAAGTTATTGGTATCGACTTAGGAACAACCAACTCCTGCGTAGCCGTCATGGAGGGTGGGGAAGCGGTAGTTATCCCGAATCCGGAGGGTGCCCGCACAACCCCGTCGGTTGTCGGATTTAAGAAAGACGGCGAGCGCATCGTTGGGGATACGGCCAAACGCCAAGCGATCACCAACCCGGATCGCACCATCATTTCCATTAAGCGCCATATGGGCACGAATCACAAAGAATCCATCGACGGCAAAGACTACACGCCGCAAGAAATTTCCGCCATCATTCTGCAGAAGCTGAAATCCGATGCGGAAGCATACCTGGGCCAGCCTGTAACCCAAGCGGTTATTACGGTTCCCGCATACTTTAATGACAGCCAGCGTCAGGCGACCAAGGATGCCGGCAAAATCGCAGGTCTTGAAGTTCTGCGTATCGTCAACGAGCCGACGGCTGCGGCATTGGCTTACGGCATGGAGAAATCCGAAGACCAAACCATCCTGGTATATGACCTTGGCGGCGGTACATTCGATGTTTCCATTCTGGAACTGGGCGACGGCTTCTTCGAAGTAAAAGCGACCAGCGGGGACAACCAACTGGGCGGCGACGACTTCGACCAAGTGATCATCGACTATCTGGTAGCCGAATTCAAGAAAGAGCAAGGCATCGATCTGAGCAAAGACAAAGCAGCCGTTCAACGTCTGAAAGACGCAGCGGAAAAAGCGAAAAAGGAATTGTCCGGCGTACTGACAACAACAATCTCGCTGCCGTTTATCACGGTTGCAGACGGCGTTCCTCAGCACCTTGAGATCAACCTGACTCGCGCTAAATTCGAAGAATTGTCCGCTTCCCTTGTAGAGCGCACGCTTGGACCGACTCGTCAAGCGCTCAGCGATGCAGGTTTGACAGCGAACGATATTCATAAAATCGTCCTTGTCGGCGGTTCCACTCGTATTCCTGCCGTACAGGAAGCGATCAAAAAATTGACGGGCAAAGAGCCTCATAAAGGCGTTAACCCGGACGAAGTGGTTGCGCTTGGAGCAGCGGTTCAAGCCGGCGTATTGACTGGTGACGTTAAAGACGTCGTATTGCTCGACGTGACCCCGCTGTCCCTCGGTATCGAAACCGCAGGCGGCGTATTCACCAAAATGATCGACCGCAACACGACGATTCCTACAAGCAAATCCCAAGTGTTCTCCACTTATGCGGATAACCAGCCGAGCGTGGAAATTCACGTGCTGCAAGGCGAGCGCGAAATGGCAGCCGGCAACAAAACGCTTGGACGCTTCATGCTCGGAGACATTCCTCCTGCACCGCGCGGCGTTCCGCAAATCGAAGTTACCTTCGATATCGATGCCAACGGGATCGTAAACGTGTCGGCAACGGATAAAGGCACCGGCAAGAGCCAGAAGATCACCATCACGTCCTCCAGCGGCCTGAGCGACGCTGAAGTTGAACAAATGATGAAAGACGCTGAGCTTCATGCCGAAGAAGACCGTAAACGCAAAGAGCTGGTGGAGGCTCGCAACAATGCCGACCAACTCGTGTACACGACCGAGAAAACACTCAAGGACCTGGGCGACAAAGTCGATGCTTCCGAAGTGGAAAAAGCAAACGAAGCGAAAGACAAAGTGAAGAAGGCGCTTGAATCCGATAACCTGGAAGAGATTAACGCTTCGGTAGAGGAGCTTACTCAAATCGTACAGCAGCTGTCCGTGAAGCTGTATGAGCAAGCGGCACAAGAACAACAAGGTGCTGAAGGTGCCGAGTCCGGCGCTCCTAAGAAAGACAACGTCGTGGATGCAGATTACGAGGTTGTTGACGAAGATAAAAACAAAGGTTAATCTGAATAGATTGTATGGGAAGGTCAAAGCTGCGCATCTTCGCACTTTGGCTTTCCTTATGTAAAGAGTAATAAAGAGATTGGGGTGAAACCGTGGCTGATAAGCGTGATTATTATGAGGTGCTCGGTGTCGGCAAGGATGCATCGGACGATGAGATCAAGAAGGCGTACCGCAAAATGGCCCGCCAGTATCATCCGGACGTGAACAAAGCGGCGGACGCGGAAGCCAAATTCAAGGAAGTGAAAGAGGCTTACGATGTATTGAGCGATGGTCAGAAGCGTGCGCGTTATGACCAGTACGGTCATATAGATCCGAACCAAGGCATGGGCGGAGGCGGTTTCTCCGGTGATTTCGGCGGTTTTGGAGATATATTCGATATGTTCTTTGGCGGCAATGGACGCCGTGATCCGAACGCGCCTCAGCGGGGGAACGATCTGCAATACACGATGACGGTTGAATTCAAGGAAGCCGTATTCGGCAAGGAAACGGACATTACCATTCCGAGAACGGAGACATGCGATACATGTCACGGCTCAGGAGCGAAGCCGGGCACGCAGCCGCATACCTGCTCGGTGTGTAACGGAAGCGGGCAGCAGGAGGTCGTGCAAAATACGCCGTTTGGACGTATGGTGAACCGCCGCGCCTGCTCGAACTGTAACGGAACCGGGAAGATCATCAAAGACCGCTGCTCGACTTGTAACGGCAACGGCAAGGTGAAGAAACAGCGCAAGATTCATGTTCGTGTGCCTGCAGGCGTGGATGACGGAGCTCAGCTGCGCATGACGGGCGAAGGCGAAGGCGGATTCCGCGGCGGTCCGGCCGGCGACCTGTATATCGTAATCCGCGTGAAGCCGCATGACTTCTTTGAACGCGAAGGGGACGACATTTATTGCGAAGTGCCGCTTACCTTTGCCCAAGCCGCGCTTGGCGACGAGATCGAGATTCCGACGCTCACCGAGAAAGTGAAGCTGAAGATTCCGGCCGGCACGCAGACGGGGACGTTCTTCCGCTTGAAAGGCAAAGGGGTGCCACGGCTGCGCGGCATGGGACAGGGTGACCAGCATGTCAAGGTTGTGGTCATTACGCCTAGCAAGCTCAGCGATGAACAGAAAGAGCTGCTTCGTCAATTCGCTTCGCTTGATGGCGAACAGACCCATGAACAGGAACAGTCTTTTTTTGACCGTGTAAAAAAAGCTTTCCGCGGAGATTAATTCACGATAGGGGTAATTCCCTCATAGCATAGCAAAATAACAAAAAGCAGCAGGCTCTAAAGGTTTCCCTACCTTTGGCCTGCTGCTTTTTGGTTTGTGGCAGAAGAAGCAGCAGGGATGTCCCGCTGCTTAACAGGTTCGTATCGCTCAAGAATAAAAGGTTTGACAATGAAGCAACCTAGGATAGTTCCATCTCGGAAGATGCAATCTTGAATAGGAAATGCAGGTGAATGAAGTGGCAGAGAAAAACATTTTGGCCTATTTCAAAAGTCCGGAAGAAGCCCGGCATGCGGCCCGCAAATTGCAGTCGCTGCGCGTTGCCGATATGTCCATCGACCGTTTTAGCGCCGATCCCGGCGGGGAGCTCAACAATCCGATGAATCCATTGACAGGCAACATCGCAAGCTTAACAACGATGACCTTAAATGCGGATATTTCAGGGCCGGGGGCCGGAATTCTCGGAGCTGCGGACCCATCGGCCAGCGGGATGAGCACCGGCGGCGAGGATGGAACCGAAGGCCGGGATATTTTGCTGACGGTTGTGCTGGACGAAAACGTCTTCCCGCAAGCCATGCGGTTAATCGAAGAATCCGGCGGCATGATTTAAGGTTCCAGTCACCGCTCTGAGTGTTGATATCGGAAAGGAGAATAACACCCATGATGAGACGCGTAAAAAAAGGGAAGATCTCGAGCAAAACCGAGAAGATGATTGCGCTGCAGTCCGCCAAGGCGGAGGATGTTGAGTTTTCGGCGATGGAAGCCGATCACGATGATGTGGAAGCGCTGCGCCGAAGCGAGGCAGCGGATGAACGCCAATTGAAGATAATTTTGGATGAAACCAGCAAAAATGTAGATTAATCGCTACCGATGTGGAATGTGGAAAAGCCCGCTTGCCTTCTTTTAATGGAGGTGCAGCAGGGCTTTTTTGAGTTTGATGAATGTCTTTGAAAAGTTATCATGGTATTTTAGTGCAAACTTTGTATCCGGGGTCCTCAATATAGTACAATGATACTTACGTATGAATGAGGAGGAACAATTGCACATGTTATGGCGTGAATTAACGATACATACCACGGAGGAAGCCGTGGAGATGATTACGAATTTCCTGCATGAAGCGGGAGCCGGAGGCGTTTCGATCGAGGAGTCCGGTACTACGAACAAAAAGCGGGACACCTCTCTGGGACAGTGGTTTGACGAGATCGTTCCGTTTAACGATATTCCTGAAGGCCAGGCCGTCATCAAAGGTTACTTCGACGAAACGGTGACGCTGGAAGCGATCCTCGATGAAATAACGCCGCGCGTCAACGAGCTGAAGGAATTCGGTATCGAAACCGGCGAAGTTCAGTATGATATGAAGACGGTGGACGAGAATGATTGGGCTACGGCCTGGAAGCAGTATTTCAAACCGATCCGCGTTTCCGACAGGCTGACCATCAAACCGACGTGGGAAGAGTACACCCCGGAATCCGAGCACGAGTCCATCATCGAGCTGGACCCGGGCATGGCCTTCGGCACAGGAACGCATCCGACGACTTCGTTATGCTTGCGTACATTGGAGATGGTGATCAAGGGCGGAGAGGAAGTCATCGATGTCGGGACTGGCTCAGGCATTCTCTCCATCGGCGCAGCGCATCTGGGCGCTTCACGAATTCTGGCTCTCGACCTGGATCCGGTCGCGGTATCCAGCGCGACGGAGAACACCCGCCTGAACGGCCTGGAAGACCGGATTACGGTAAAGGAGAGCGATCTGCTCTCCGTACTCACGGATTCGTCCGATGACTCGGATCTAGGCGTGAGACTGCCGGTACAAATCGTGGTGGCCAACATCTTGGCCGAGGTTATTCTGCTGTTCGTGGACGACGTATACCAGGCTCTTCAGCCGGGAGGCGCTTATATCGCTTCGGGCATTTACAAGAACAAGGAAGAGATCGTGGAGAAGGCTTTGATTGCTTCCGGTTTTGAAATTGCGGATATTTGCCGCGAGGATGATTGGGTTGCATTCGTGGCGAGGAAGAACTGATTATGGATTTTTTGGACCAACTGCTATTTTACCCGTTGGAGCAGCTTCCTTTTTACTTGATTGCTTTAATTATTGCATTTACCGTGCATGAGTTCTCGCATGCCTATTTTGCCAATAAATTCGGAGACCCGACGGCCAAGCTGCTGGGCAGGGTCACGCTCAATCCGGCGGTGCATTTCGATTTTCTGGGGATTCTTCTCCTGCTGATTGCAGGTTTTGGCTGGGCACGCCCCGTACCGGTCAACCGGGAGAACTTCAGCAACCCGCGCCGCATGAGCATCATCGTGGCGGCGGTCGGTCCGCTGAGCAACCTTCTGCTGGGGATACTGGGGGCGCTCATTTATGCCGTTCTGTATCAAACAGGAGTGATTCCTCCTGTCGGATTAACCAAGACGGATCAAGCGGTGCATTTGTTCTTTAATATCTTTATATTGCTCAATTTCTTTCTATGCCTGTTCAATCTGGTTCCATTGCCTCCGCTCGACGGCTACCGGATTCTAGAGAATGCGCTGCCGCCGCGTCTTAGCGCGAGGATTCAGAAGTTTGAGCAATGGTCGATCCTTTTCTTCCTGTTGATCATACTGTTGCCTGTGTTCCAGGATTATACGATCAACCCCCTGTACGATGCGGCACATGCGCTGTCTTCCAAATTTTTGGACATGTTCATTATGATGACCGGCGGTTACCGGCTCTGATTTACTCTGGTCAGTTTGCGCGAAAAGTTGTATGATGGGGTTTGGCGATTTTTGAGTTAGGTGAGGATAGAGATGCAGCGATATTTTGTGGCTCCCGCGCAATTCGAGGGAGATCGTGTTGAGATTACGGGCGACGATGCCCGTCATATTGCCAAGGTCATGCGTGGCAGGCTTGGCGATAAATTGATCGTGAGCGACGGGGTATCCCGCGAGGCCTTGATGGAGATTGAACGCATCGATGCAGGCAGCGTGCTTGCCGTCGTGATTGAACCCATGGAGATGTCGCAGGAACCGCGTCTGCAAGTGAGCATTGCCCAGAGTTTGCCGAAAGGCGACAAGATGGAGACCGTCATCCAAAAGTGCACCGAGATCGGCGCGGTGTCCTTTGTTCCCTTCCTGTCGGAAAGAACGATCGTTCAATACGATGCCAAAAAGGAAGGAAAGCGGCTGGAGCGCTGGCGCAAAATCGCGAAGGAGGCGGCTGAACAGGCGCATCGCAACCGGATTCCGTCGGTTGAACAGCCTCTGACGTGGAAAAATCTGCTTGCAGCGTTTTCCGGCTATGATGCCGTATATTTTTGTTATGAAAAAGAGCAGGGGTCCCAGCTGAGGGACGTGATGAAGCCTTTTGCAGAGCAGGCGCTGCGTGAATCGGCCAAGCCTGCCAGCTTGCTGCTGGTCGTTGGGCCCGAGGGCGGCTTTACGGAAGAGGAATGCCGAGCGGCCGAAGCTGCGGGAGCCGTAGCCGTGGGACTCGGAAGGCGGATCCTTCGCTGCGAAACCGCCGGCATGACGGCGCTGGCCTGCGCACTATACGAATCTGGAGAAATGGGGGGCGTTTGAACATGCCATCCGTAGCGTTTTATACGTTGGGTTGCAAAGTCAATTTTTACGATACCGAGGCCATCTGGCAATACTTCAAGAATGAAGGCTACGACCAGGTGGACTTCGAACAAACCGCAGATGTTTATTTGATTAACACCTGCCACGTTACCAACACAGGGGATAAGAAGAGCCGCCAGATGATCCGGCGCGCGGTTCGCCGAAATCCCGAGGCGATCGTGGCCGTAACGGGCTGTTATGCCCAAACCTCGCCAGCGGAAATTCTGGATATTCCGGGCGTGGATCTCGTCATCGGGAACCAGGATCGCGAGAAAATCATGGACTTCATTCATGACATCGAAAAGACGCGCCAGCCGATTAACGCCGTGCGTAATATCATGAAAACCCGGGTATTCGAGGAAATGGACGTACCGGATTTCGCAGAACGTACTCGCGCATTTCTGAAAATTCAGGACGGATGCAACAACTTCTGCACGTTCTGCATCATCCCTTGGTCCCGCGGTTTGTCGCGAAGCCGTGATCCGAAGAGCATCATCAAGCAGGCGCATCAGCTGGTCGGAGCGGGCTATAAGGAAATCGTGCTGACCGGTATCCACACCGGCGGATATGGGGATGATCTCGAGGATTACAGATTGTCCGATTTGCTGTGGGACCTTGACCGGGTTGACGGTTTGGAACGGATCCGCATCAGCTCCATTGAAGCAAGCCAGATCGATGAGAAGATGCTGGACGTGCTGAACCGATCCAGTAAAATGTGCCGCCATCTTCACATTCCGCTCCAAGCGGGGGATGATACGGTACTGAAACGGATGCGCCGTAAATATACGACGGAAGAATTCTATAACAAGATGGGCCTGATTCGTCAAGCGATGCCCGATGTGGGCATTACGACGGACGTCATCGTCGGCTTCCCTGGCGAAACGGATGAGATGTTCCGGAACGGATATGACCTGATGAAGGCAATTCAATTCTCGGAAATGCATGTATTCCCGTATTCGAAGCGTACCGGCACGCCGGCGGCACGAATGGAGGATCAGGTGGACGAGGAAGTGAAGAATGCGCGTGTGCACGATCTGATCGACTTGTCGGAGCAGCTTCAGCTTGCTTATGCCGAGCGTTTCGTGGGCCAGATTCTGGACGTGATACCGGAGCGCGAATACAAGGGTGCTCCGAAAGGCGGAAAAATGCAGGGTTACAGCGACAACTACCTGCAGCTTGTATTCAACGGATCGCCTGATCTCGAAGGCAAGCTGTGCCGCGTAAAAGTAACCAAAGCCGGTGTAAATGAATGCGAGGGCGAACTCCTGAGCGTCATGGATCATGGATTAAAGGCAGCTGCCCAGTAATATTCCATAGCGGCCATACCAGACAAGGATTTCATTTCCTGGCTACCGGAAGTGGAGTCCTTGTTGTACATGAAGGAGGAACAGGACATGGCATATACACAAATTTCCGCGGGCGGCGTTGTATACCGTTATCATGAAGGGGCGCTTCAGATCCAGCTCATCTTGGACCGTTATGGAAAAACCTCGCTTCCCAAAGGCAAGATGGAAGCCGGTGAAACCGTCGAGCAGACGGCTCTCCGAGAAATACGCGAGGAGACAGGTATTGTCGGATCCATCACTTCTCCAGTGGACATTATTGCATATAAATACCATCATCCCGAATTCGGCCAGGTCGACAAGGAAGTTCACTACTACCTGGTTAAGGCAGTAGGAGGCATCCTAAAACCCCAAATCGAGGAAATCAACGGGGTGGACTGGTTCGAGCCTCTTGCCGCATGGAGGAAGCAGCGGAGCAACGGGTATAATAACAACGATATCATCCTGCGCAAAGCGCTGATGCTGCTTGAAGTCGCTATTCCGGCGGATGAAGATATGAAATTTTAGGACGGCAATCGCTTGTTCCAGAAAGGCAGATAGCATAGAGGAAGCGCGATCAGCGAGCATACGATGTTAAACAGGGTTTGCGCATGGGCGATTTGCCCGGCCGGATCTGCGGCTAACCAGCCGGATACGGCGGTTAACCCCGCTGTGAACGGAATGAAGAGCAGGACTCCGCCGATATTAAGCCCCAAATGGGACCAAGCCACGAATCGTCCGGCGCGGCTGCTGCCAATCGCTGCGATGAGCGCCGTCACGCAGGTGCCGACATTGGAGCCCAGCACGATCGCGACGCCGATCTCGGGAGGCAGCGCTCCGCTGGCGGCGAGCCCCATAGCCATGGCGATGACGGCGGCGCTGCTGTGCATCAAAGCCGTCAGGATCGCACCGGCTGCAATGCCCCAGAGGACGCTTTGCGAGGCGTGGTCAAGGAACCATTGGAACAACCCGAGGCTTTGAAGGGTCGGCCCAATGGATTGCATGATTTGTATCGCGAGCAGCACCAGCGAAAATCCGGCGACAGCAAGGCATAAAAATTGGCTGCGGATCAACTGGTTTTTTAACTTGTCGTGACTCGCAGGTACGCGCTCGCTGACCAGAACGGCTCCGACCCACAGCATCAGGGAGAGGACAAGCAGAGGCATGGCGGCTTGTCCGATCTGCAGGCTGATGAGTTCGGTGGTTACCGTCGTGCCGATGTTCGTGCCGAGAATAACACCCAAGGTACCGGACAGGCTTAACAATCCGGCATTGGCAAAGCCTATCGCCAGCACGGTTACGGCGGTGCTGCTCTGCAGCAGGGCCGTGACCGCCGTGCTGGCAATCATGCCTTTCAGGGGCGTGGATGTCGCTTTGTGGAGCCATTTATGCAAGAGCGGTCCGGCCCAGCGCTGAAGGGCGACCTCCATGACCTTCATGCCGAACAGAAACAGGACAAGACCATAACAGACGGGAAACCAGAGCGTGGATAGCATGATGTTCTCCTTTTTGTAAAATAAGGTGGGAGCGGAGTTTCCAGCAAAGCCGAAAGTCATCGGTCATCGCAAGAAAACGATCTCTTCACGCGGTCGGGTAACTGTGAAAGCACGTCGGTCGATGTTTTTCTTAATTACGTATATGACCCTTGGCGGACATGCATGCCTATTGCAATAAACCAGGGGATTACTTTAAGGAGTGAAATACAGTGCCATCGGTTATTTTGGAGCGCAGTCGAAAAAAGAGACTGGAGCAGGGGCACCCTTGGGTGTATAAAAGCGAGATTGCTTCTGTCGAGGGCGAGCCCGAGCCGGGCGATATCGTATCGGTGTTCAATCACCAAGGCCGTTTTCTTGCCTCCGGGTATTACAATCCGCAATCGCAAATCACCGTGCGCACCGTTTCGTATGAACCGGTCGAGGCGATGGACAAGGCTTTTTTCGCCGCCAGATTTCAGGAATGCCTGAAACACCGGGAGCGGTTTATCGGAGACGAGAACGCCTACCGGCTGGTATACGGCGAGGCTGATTTTCTGCCGGGGCTGATCGTGGACCGTTTTGCCGACGTGCTGGTCGTGCAGCTACTGACGCTGGGCATGGACCGATGCCGTGCGGACATCGTGGACGCGCTTGTCGAAGTGGTACAGCCGAGAGGAATTTACGAGCGCAGCGACGTTTCCATCCGGGAACTGGAAGGGCTGGAACAGCGCAAGGGAACTCTTTACGGGGAGTGTCCCCGCCACGTCGTCGTGACGGAGAACGGCTTGAAGATCAAAGTGGATATCGAAGAGGGTCAGAAGACCGGATATTTCTTTGATCAGCGGGAGAATCGGGCATCCATCAAACCGTTAATGACCGGTTGGGGAAGCCGCAGCGGGATTACGCTTCAGGCCGTGGAGCGGGACGGTGAGAAGAAAACCCTGCCGGTAAACAAAAGCGGAAAAGAAGTTATGTTCCCGTATTGGGACGGCGCAACGGTGCTGGAATGCTTTTCGCATACGGGCAGCTTCACACTGCATGCATGCAAATACGGCGCCAAGAAAGTCACCTGCCTGGACATATCGGAGCATGCCATCGAAAGTGCCAAAGAGAACGTGGAATTGAACGGATTCCAGGATCGCGTGGAATTTGTGGTGGATGACGCCTTCCAATATTTGCGCAGCCAGGTAAAGGGTTTGGAAGAGCGCGAGCAGCGTGCCCAAGGGGACCCAAAAGTGGATACCTCGAAACCGTTGACCGCGGGCGGGGGGCGATCCTGGGACGTGGTCATTCTGGACCCGCCGGCGTTTGCCAAAACCAGGTCGGCCGTCAAGGGAGCTTGCCGCGGGTACAAGGACATCAACCTTCACGGCATGAAGCTGGTCAACGAGGGCGGATATCTGGTTACGGCAAGCTGCTCGTACCATATGCGGCCGGATTTGTTCCTGGAGACGATCCAGGATGCGGCGAAGGATGCCGGCAAAATTCTGAGATTGGTGGAATGGCGTGCGGCCGGCAAGGACCATCCGCAAATTCTTGGGGTCGACGAGGGACATTATTTGAAATTCGCCGTCTTTGAAGTGCGCAGCAAATCAAAACTGTAGACATCCCGGTTTGGCGGTTCATGTAGAGGATCTTGCAATGGTGGATAACCACGATGGCAGGGTCCTTTTTCATATGTCCGAAATCGTTGGGAATGGGAATTAAATCCAAACGTATGTTCCACCAATCAGGACTTATGTTATACTAGTAATCAGCATCTTTTTTGATAGAGTCGAACCATCACGCAAGATTTGACATACATTTTTGATCTTGAACTGCTAGATTCAAAGGGCATGATTTCACCGGATCAGCAGCTGGTTTTGAAGGTGAAAGAGTCTCTTTCGGCAAGATGTAAAGGAGGCATAGCATGAGCGTTCAATTTGTTATCGGCAGGTCGGGCAGCGGCAAGAGCACGTCGATCCGCCAAGAGATGATCGAACGGTTGGAGCATAATCCCAAGGGGGATCCGATGATCCTGATCGTTCCGGAGCAAGGGTCCTATGAAGCGGAGCACGCGCTCGTCAATGCGGGAGGCATTCGCGGAATGATGCGCGCACAGGTGCTTAGCTTCCGCCGTCTGGCTTACCGCGTCATGCAGGAAACCGGCGGAGCCGCGAAAGTGGCGATCAGCGAGGAAGGCAAGCGGATGCTGCTGTATAAAATTCTGCGGAGGCGCAAGGAAGAGCTCCACATGTTCGGCGCCTCGGGAGAGCAGCATGGCTTTGTCGGCAAGCTGAGCGAGTTGTACACGGAAATGAAGCGCTATTGCATTGACGCCTCATGCGTGGAGGAGCAGCTGGGACAGATGGTATCGGGCTCTGGGAATTCACCGATGCTGCGGCGGAAGCTGGAGGACATCGTAACGGTCTTTCGCGATTTCGAGCTTGAAATTTCACGGTTTTACATGGATGAGGAAGACACGCTGGTCTCATTGGCTGAGGGTGTGGCCGAATCGGAATATATCAAGCGTGCCGACATCTGGATCGACGGCTTCCACGGCTTTACGCCGCAGGAGTACCGGGTGCTGCGGGAGATCATCGCACATGCCAAGCGAGTGACGATCGCGCTGACGCTGGACAAGTCTTACCGGAACGGGACGGTTCCGCATGAGCTGGATCTCTTTCATCCTACTGCGGTGACGTACATAAAGCTCAAAGGGATTATCGATGAGATCGGGCTGGAGGCGGAGCACCGCATTCTTCATCCCGATGTTCTGCCGCGGTTTCAGGCATCTCCCATGCTTGCCCATCTCGAGCGCGGTTATGATCGGAAGAGACGCTGGGTGGAACCGGATGAAGGCCCGGACACAGCGAGCAGTCCAAACCGCGGGTGGAAAGGTCTGCTTTTACACGCTGCCAGCCATCGCCGGGCCGAAATCGAAGGAGCTCTGCGCGAAATGCTGCGGCTGGCACAGGAGGAAGGGGCAAGATACCGCGAAATGGCTGTTTTTGTCCGGAATATGGGGGACTATGAGCATCTGATGGGTCCTTTGTTCAGGGAATACGGCGTTCCTTATTTTCTCGATCAGAAGCGGAGCGAGCTTCACCATCCGCTGGTCGAGTTCGTACGCTCTGCGCTTGATGTCATCGGACGCCGGTGGCGTTATGAGGACGTATTCCGCTGCGTGAAGACGGATCTGCTGCTGCCGCTGGACGGTTCGCTTACCCGTGAGGACATGGACCATCTGGAGAACCATGTGCTGGCCTCCGGAATCCAGGGCACGCGCTGGACGGACGGCCGTCCCTGGAAGGGAGTTCCAAGCCTTTCTTTAGAAGAAGGGGAAAGCGAGATCCGCAATCAGGACGGCATGGCGGCGATCGAGTACGCCAGGAAGGTGATAACGGAACCGCTGCATGCGTTCGAGAAGCGGATGAAAAAGGCTGCGAGCGCGATGGATCAGAGCACCGCTGTCTATCGGCTGCTGGAGGAGTGCGCTGTGCCGGAGAAGCTGGAGCTGTTAAGCCGGGCTGCACTGGATGCCGGGCGTCCTGAGGAAGCCCGGGAACATCGCCAGGTATGGGGGGCCGTGCTCGGCCTGCTCGACCAAATCGTCGAGATGATGGGCGCGGAGAAGCTAAGCACCGAATTGTTTACCGGCGTGCTGGGTACGGGACTTACGGAAATGAAAATGGCTCTTGTGCCTCCGTCTCTGGACCAGGTGCTCATCGGCAGCATGGACCGGACGCGGACGGGCGGGGTGAAATATGCTTTCCTTCTCGGCATTAACGACGGCGTGCTCCCGGCCCAGTTCCAGGATGACGGCATCCTGACGGAGCCGGAACGGGTTCAGCTTGAAGACCGCGGGCTGGAGCTTGCCCCGAGCATATCCCGAAGACTGCTGGATGAACGGTTTCTGATCTATAATGCGCTGACTTCGGCCAGCAAACAGCTGTGGGTCAGCTACCCTGCAGCGGATGATGAAGGCAAGCCGTTACTGCCATCCGAGGTGGTGCGGCATCTGAAGCTGATGTTCCAGCTGGAAGAGGAGCCTTTGTTTCCAAGACCGCATGCCGGGCAATCGGCCCTTGAGCAGGAGGGTTATGCGGTCCGTCCGGACAAGACGCTTGCTTATTTAGCGGGCCGGCTTCGCGACTGGAGGAATGGGGAGGAGATCCCGGATTTGTGGTGGCATGTTTACAACTGGTATGCGGAGCAGCCGGGTTTGCGGCCCCGCCTCACGACCATGCTCTCCTCCTTGTCTTACCGGAATGAAGCCAGGCCGCTCAAGCTGGAAACCAGCAGACAGTTGTACGGAACGAAGCTGCGGACAAGCGTATCCCGGATGGAGCGCTTTGTTGCCTGCCCGTTTTCCCATTTTGCCTCCCATGGGTTGAAGCTGAGAGAGCGGCAGCTGTACAGGCTTCAGGCTCCCGACATCGGACAGCTGTTTCATGCTGCCTTGAGCAGCATGGCCGTCAAGTTCCAGTCGCAGCATCGAAGCTGGGGAGACCTGACCGCCGAGGAATGCCTGCGCGAAGCGGAAGCGACCGTGGATCGGCTCGCACCCATGCTGCAGGGTGAAATCCTGCTCAGCTCCAAGCGGTACGGCTATATTTCGCGAAAGCTTAAAAACATCGTGGGCAGAGCGTCGGTCATATTGGGAGAGCAGGCGAGGCGCGGCAAATTCGAGCCGATCGGCCTTGAACTTGATTTCGGTCCCGGAAAGCCGCTGCCGCCCCTGGCGTTCGAATTGCCGAACGGGACCAAGATGGAGATTGTCGGGCGCATAGACCGGGTCGACATGGCTCGAGGCGAGCATGGCATCATGCTTCGAGTCATTGATTATAAATCGAGCCAGAAGGATCTGCGGCTGCATGAGGTCTATTACGGCCTATCCCTGCAGATGCTGACCTATCTGGACGTGCTGCTGACGTTTGCGGAGGAATGGCTGGGCGAGCAGGCCCTGCCTGCGGGAACCTTGTACTTTCATGTGCATGATCCGGTATTGCAGTCCGCCAACGGCATGACGCCGGAGCAGGCGGCGGAGGAGCTGCTCAAGCGCTACAAAATGAAAGGCCTGCTCCTGGCAGACCTCGAAGCGGTGTCCCTCATGGATTCGTTCCTTGAAAAAGGGCACTCTGCCATCCTGCCCGTCGCCGTCAAAACGGACGGCAGCTTCTACAGCAGCGCGGCCGTGGCAACGCCTGACCAGTGGGAGACCCTGTTGTCCGCCGTGCGGGAGAACATGCTGAACATCGGCTCCCGCATCACAGGGGGCGATGTCGCGATTAAACCGTACCGGATACAGCAGGAGACCGCCTGCACGTTCTGTTCTTTCCGGCCCGTATGTCAGTTCGACGACGCGATTGAGGGCAGCGAATACCAGCTGCTGGGCAAACCGGGCAAAGATCAGGTGTGGGATATGCTTGGACATCCGAAGGGAGGAGAGAGCCGGTGAGAGAGATGATAGCAAAACCCGAGGGAAGCATGTGGAGCGACGACCAGTGGAAAGCCATTGCGCTGTCGGGCGACGATATGCTGGTTGCAGCTGCGGCAGGTTCAGGGAAAACCGCCGTGCTGGTTGAACGGATCATTCGCAAAATCCTGGACGATGCCGCAGGGTTCAGCGTAGATCGGCTGCTTGTGGCTACCTTTACGAAAGCTGCCGCTGCCGAAATGCGGGGACGGATCCGGGAAGCGCTGGACCGTGAGCTGGACCGGGATCCGGACAATGAGCATATCCGGCGTCAGCTCGCTTTGCTTGGCAGAGCGTCGATTACAACGCTGCACTCCTTCTGCATGGAAGTCATTCGGCGATATTATCAGTTAATACCGCTGGATCCGGGATTCCGCATCCTGAACGAACATGAGGCGGATTTAATGCGGCAGGATATGCTGGAGGAGCTGTTCGAAGAGAAATACGGAGAGGCGGAGGGGGACCCGGAAAACCGGTTTCTGCGCTTGGCGGACTGGTTCAGCGGCGAGCGAACGGACGATGCGCTGTACCGTCTCGTGCAGCGTCTATACGATTTCTCCCGCAGCCATTCATGGCCGTCGCATTGGCTTAGGGAGACAGCCGCCGGCTTTCAGGTGGCCGATACGGAAGCCCTCGGTAACACGCCATGGGTCCAGAGCATCTTGGCTGATGCACGCCTGGCTTTGAACGGAGCGGCAGGGCTGCTGCAGCAAGCCAAGGCCATTGCCATGCAGCCGGGAGGGCCAACACCGTATGCGGACAATCTCGATGAGGACTTGCGACTGGTGGCTTCCCTGCTGGAGGCCATCGATACTTCGCCGTGGGAATCGTTGTACGGCATTTTCCGCGAGGCGTCTTTCGGCAAGCTCAAATCCGTTCGGAAGGATGAGGTGCTGCCGGAGCTGCAGGAGCAGGTCAAGGAACTGCGCGACAACGTGAAGAAAATCGTAAATGAGCTGAAAAATGCATTGTTCGGCCGTCCGGCATCGGAGTTTTTGCGGGAGCTTCACACGGCAGCGCCGCTGATGATGGAGCTGGCCGAGACGGTGATCGCGTTTGGCGAGCGATACCGGGAGGCCAAGGCGGCAAAAGGCATGGTCGACTTTAACGACCTTGAGCATTACTGCCTCCATATCCTTCGCCATCCCGATTCCGTGCCGGGCCATATGATGCCTTCCGATGCGGCGATGGAATACCGCGAGCAGTTTGATGAAGTGCTGCTGGACGAATATCAAGATACAAACAGCGTGCAGGAAGACATCGTACGATTGATTTCCCGGGAGATGCCGGGCAACCGGTTTATGGTCGGCGACGTGAAGCAGAGTATTTATCGGTTCCGTCTGGCGGAACCGGGACTGTTTCTCGATAAGTACAAGACGTTTTCTTCCGGGACAGGCACGTCCCAAACAGGCATCCGAATTGATCTGGCCCGTAATTTCCGCAGCCGGATGGAAGTGGTGGACGCCGTCAATTTGCTGTTCCGGCAGATCATGAACGAATCGGTAGCCGAGATTGCCTATGATGAACGGGCCGAGCTTGTATGCGGAGCTTCTTTTCCGGAACAGGAAACGAACGGAGGCGCGAATCCCTACATGCCCGAAATGCTGCTGATCGACCGTGCCGGAAAAGGTCCGGAGGAGCAGTCCGATGAATCGGCTTCCGAAGAGGACGGGGTTCTGCTTGAGGCCGAGGCGCTCGAAATGGAAACCGCCCAGCTGGAAGCCCGCGCCATCGCCCGCAAAATCCGCGAAATGACAGGCGAAAGCGGAAAGCCGCTCATGGTTTACGATAAAGGGTTGAAAACGATGCGGCCCGCCGGGTATGGAGACATGGTCATTTTGCTGCGCTCCGCCATGGTCTGGGCACCGTTAATGATCGAGGAGTTAAGGCAGGAGGGAATACCGGCATTCGGCGAGCAGAACAAGGGATACTTTCAGGCTACGGAAGTGGAGATCATTTTATCGCTGCTGCAGGTGATCGATAATCCGCGGCAGGACATTCCTTTGGCTTCGGTATTGCGCTCGCCCCTTCTTGGATTATCCGAGGAAGAGATGGCACAGGTGCGCCTGTGCGCGAAAGGGACTTATTACGATGCGCTGAAGGCGGCGGTCTCGGTAAGCGTCGCGCCGCCGGTCATGGATCCGGCACGCCCTATGGGCTTCGTCGACGGAAAATGGACGCCGGGCGCAGGACTGGAAAGCCTGGCCGAAGCCGCCGCCGGTCATGAACTCGTAGCAGGCAGCCATCTTTCGGATGCCCCGCTGACTTCGGAGGTCCATGCTATCGAAATATCGGCGGAGCTGGGCGCCAAACTTGGATTGTTTATGGATCGGCTGCAGCGCTGGCGGCAGGAAGCGCGTCAGGGAAGCCTGAGCGATCTGATCTGGGGGATCTACGGCGAAACCGGATATTTGGATTGGGTTGGCGGCTTGCCCGGCGGCAAGCAGCGTCAGGGCAATTTGACCGCCCTATATGACCGGGCCGTGCAGTATGAACAGGACACAGCCTCCAGAGGGCTCTTCCGTTTTCTGACCTTTATCTCGCGTCTCCGCGAGCGCGGCGGGGATCTTGGCACGGCCGGAGGCACGGAAAGCCAGGGCAACGCGGTGCGCCTGATGACCATTCACAAGAGCAAGGGCCTGGAGTTTCCGGTCGTGTTCGTGGCGGGATTGTCCAAAAATTTCAACCAACAGGATTTGAACGCCCCCTTCCTGATGCATAAGGAGCTTGGCTTCGGACCGAAGTTCGTGGATGAAGGCATGCGCGTAAGCTACCCGACGCTGCCAAACCTGGCGATTCGGCGCAGATCGCAGCTGGAGCTGCTGGCCGAGGAGATGCGGGTGCTCTACGTTGCGCTTACAAGGCCGAAAGAGAAGATGATTCTGGTCGGCACGGTGAAGGATTTGCCGAAAAAGGTGTCTGCTTGGGCACAGGCCGATTTTTACCCGGAGCAACTTCTGCCGGATTACGTCCTTGCCCGGGGACGGAGCTACCTGGATTGGATCGGTCCGGCCGTGATACGGCATCCGTCTGCGGGTCCGCTCCGCGGACAGTCGGGATTGCCGGAAGAGACGAGCTCGCGCGCGTTAGCGGCAGACCGATCGCAATGGATATTCTCGATTGAAACGCCGGAATCCCTGGCACAGGGCATGACCGGCATGAGCGATGACGTTCAGGCGGACAGCGAAAATCGGATGACGAAGCTGAATGCCCTGCTCAGGCTCGAGCCTGTCCCGGAATCTGCGATTGCCGAAGCGGAAGAGGAGGGGACGGATGTTCAGCGGGCTTCCATCGATCAGCGGTTGTCGTGGAATTATCGTTATGAAGCGGTCAGTCAAATATCGGCCAAAACGTCCGTTACGGAGATGAAAAAGCTGCTTGCCCTGCAGGACAGCCCCTCCTTGGATTTGCTGGAAGAACGGGCCGTGAAACGCCAGAGCAGGGAACGCATCGACGCAAGCACTTCCTTCACGCTGAACCTGCGGCGGCCGAAATTTATGGAGTCCACAAAGCTGACGCCCGCCGAGCGGGGAACCGTCTATCATACCATCATGCAGCATCTGCCGCTTCAACGGCTGGAAGACGCTGCAGAACCGACAGCGGATATCGAAGAAACCATCCGCTATCTGGTGGAAAAGGAGATCGTCACCGGTGAGCAGGCTTCCGCGGTGGAAGCAGCCGAGATTAGCGGCCTTTTTGCTTGCGACCTTGGAAAACGGCTGCTGTCAGCAGAGGATGTCTGGCGCGAGATGCCGTTTTCCTATGCGCTCCCAGCGGCAGAAGCTTATCAGGGGCTGGCTTTTCTGGACCCGATTTCCGAACACTCGGCCCAAGGATTGCCCGAGATGGAGCTGCTGCGGGACGAAACGGTGCTGATCCAAGGGGTTGTGGACTGCATGTTCAGGCATAACGGCCGCCTTGTGCTGCTTGATTATAAGACCGACCGGGTGCTGGAGCATCGCGGCGGCCTGACGGCCTTGGCTGACCAGTATCGTTTTCAGCTGGACCTGTATGCAAAGGCTTTGGAGGATATTTTAGGCGAGCCTGTGCATGAGAAATGGCTGTACTTTTTTGATGGGGGACATGCCGTACAGGTATAACCTTTCGGTAAGTTATGTTTTGTTAGACGTTTGAAGCGGGAGAGGAGATTATCGATGCGTATTTTGCATACCGGGGACTGGCATCTGGGGCGCACGCTCGAAGGCCGAAGCCGGCTTGCCGAGCAGGAGCGCTTTCTGGATGAGCTGGTTAAGCTGGCGGACGATCAGCAGGCGGACCTGATCCTCATGGCGGGGGATGTTTATGATTCCGTGAATCCGCCTGCGTCAGCCGAGCAGTTGTTTTACGAAGCGGCCGCCAGGCTTACGGAGGGAGGCCGCCCCATGGTGGTCATTGCAGGCAACCATGATCAGCCGGAACGGGTTGCATCCGTTACGCCGCTTGTTGCAGCCAGAGGCATAACGCTAATAGGGACACCTATCGCCGATGCGGTAACGGTTGCCGCAGCCCGCACCGGAGAAACGGCCAAGATCGCTGCTCTGCCCTACCCGTCAGAGGCCAGGCTCAACGAGTTGTTATCGGTCGACGGGGATGAGGATCAGCTTCGCCGCGCCTACAGCGAGAGAGTCGGAAAACTGATGAGGATGATGGCAAGGGAATTTTCTCCGCAGACGGTCAATTTGGCGATGAGCCATATCTATGTCCTTGGCGGCGTCGAGAGCGATTCCGAGCGTCCGATTCAAGTCGGGGGAGCGTACACGGTTGATCCGTCGGCACTGGCTGTCGGCGCTGCCTATACGGCGCTGGGTCACCTGCATCGTTCCCAGGCTGTGAAAGGGGAGGGGATGATCCGCTACAGCGGATCCCCGCTGGCCTACAGCTTCTCGGAAGCGGGACAGGCGAAATCGGTGACCATGGTTGACGTATCGCCGGGCGGAGCTCCCGTGATTGAGGAGCTGTTTCTCAGCAGCGGCCGCCCGCTTGTCCGATGGAAGGCCAAAGGCGGCTTGGATGAAGTCTACCGCTGGCTGGATGAGGGGCGGGATCCCGAGGCTTTCATTGATCTGGAGGTTTCCTTAACGGAGGCCATGGGGCTTGCCGATATTCAGCGGCTGCGCAAGAGCAGGGACGGCATCGTCCACATTCGTCCGGTATACCCGGAGATGGAAGCGTTGGAGCTGGAGAGCGAGCGCACAAGGCTGCCGCTGCCGGACCTGTTCCGAAAGTTCTACCAACGGCAAACCGGGGGAGCTGAGCCTGAGGATCACCTGGTCGATTTATTTCTGGAACTGGTTGAGGAAGAGGAGTCTGAGTCTGACGGCACGGAGGTGAAGTCTTAGAATGAAGCCGATTTTGTTGAAGTTATCCGGACTGCAGAGCTACCGAAGCACGCAGGAGATTGATTTCGAAACGTTGTGCGAAACCGGGCTCTTCGGTATTTTCGGACCGACGGGCAGCGGGAAGTCCACGCTGCTGGATGCGATTACCTTAGCCATGTACGGAAAAGTGGAGCGCGCGGTTAACGGAACCCAGGGCATCATGAACCACTCGGAGGACGGTCTGTCCGTCTCCTTTACGTTTGAGTTGTCTTCCGCGGCCGGGCTGGAGCGATACCGGGTAGAGCGCAGGTTCAAACGGGTTAACGAGCTTTCCATCAGCAATACGGTGAGCCGTTTCATTCGCGTTACCCCCGAAGGGGATCAGGTGGTGGCGGATAAATTGGCCGAGGTCACCCGCTGCGTCGAAGAGAAAATCGGGCTCAAAATGGACGATTTTACCCGGGCGGTCGTGCTTCCGCAGGGAAAGTTCGCCGAATTCCTTTCCCTGAAGGGGAGCGAACGCCGGCAGATGCTGCAGCGGTTGTTCCATTTGGAACGGTACGGGGATCAGCTTGCGATCAAGCTCAGCCGCCGTGTTAAGGATACGGAGGGTTCTCTGAAATCGGTCGAAGCGGAACAGCAGGGTCTTGGAAGCGCAGGCAAAGAAGCTTTGGCGGAAGCGACTGCGGTGCTGGAACATGCCAAGAAACACGCGGCGTTATCCCGCAATCAACTCCAAGCCGCCATGGAAGCCCATGAAGCTATGGGAAAAATTCGCGAGCTGGATATGGAAAAGCGGCGGCTGCAGGGGAAGCTGGACGAGCTTGCCCAGCATGAGGAAGAGATGCAGCGGTTGGAACGCCGCCTTGAGCTGACAGGGGCTGCGGCCGCCGTTCTCCCCGCGCTTGAGGCATGGCGCGAATCCGGCAAGGCATGGGATCAGCGGCGGCGGACTGCCGAAGGGCTCCTGGCGCAAGCCGCGTCCGCCCAGCAGGCAGCCGAGCAGGCGGTGAAGGCGGATGAAGCCGCCCAGGATGCGCTTCGGGCTGAGGAACCGAAGCTGGTGCTTCGGGAGCAGCAGCTGGAGCAGGCCGTTTTATTGCAGCGGGAACGTGATGCACTACGGGAAGAACTGGCCAAGCTGGATGCGCAGCGAACGAAAGCGCGTCAAGACCGCGAAGGGGTAACCGCTCTGCTGCATAAGGAGCAGGAGCTGCTCGAACGAGGCCGCAGGCGGCAGGAGGAGCTGCAGGGCAAGCTGAAAGGGCTGGAGACCCGTTCAGGGGAGCGCCATGCGCTTCATCTGGCGATGCAGAAAGTTCAAGCCCTTGAGGCTGTCCGCAAGCAGAAGCAAAAGTCCGAGCTCGAGTTGAAATCGCAGGAGGGCAAGCTGAAGGAGCTCGAGGCCAGAGTGGGCACCATGCAGAAGCAGGAGCAGGAGCTGCAGCGCGACTACATACAGCTCTCCATGCAGGCTGACAGCCTGCAGCGTGACGCAGCCGAAGCATCGGCATTTGCCGATCGGATCGCCGCCGCCGCAGTCGAGGTAAGCCAGGCGATGAGCCGATCGCTTCGGGACAGACAGCTTCATGCGCTGTCCCTTTCGCTGGCCGCCGAGCTCCGGGAAGGCGAGCCTTGTCCCGTGTGCGGAAGCCAGCATCATCCGCAACCGGCCGTTTCGGCAGGACAGCCTGAAGAGACTTTGGATGAGGGCATGGACCGGCTGACGCGGATCACGCATCAAATTCAGGAAGCCAGACTGACCCTGCGGGGGCAGCATAGCGAAGCGGAGTCGCTGGCGAGTCAATCGCGTTCGCAGATCGGCACTTTCGAAGACGGCGAATTGATTGACGTGAGTTCCTTCAGGCAGAGCGGATCGCTGGAAGCGGCGGTATCCGCCATGCCTGTCGCTGAAGGGCCGTATGACGTGGAAAAGCTTGCTTCGGATACAGCCTGGCTCATAGAAGCGGCTGATGCTCAAGCTGCTGCCGTCGGACAATGCCGAGCGGAAGTTTCCAAGGCACAACAGAGTCTCCTGGCATGTCGGCAGGAGCTTGTGAAACAGAGCGCCGCGCTGGAGAATGGACAAGCGGCAGAGCAACAGATGCGGGATCAGTTAGCCGGGTTGGAAACCGAAGCTGCGGACATTTTGGCTTCCTGGCAGGAAAGCAAGCCGGAATTTCCTTTGGAAGAGGCAGCTGCCCGTTTTCAGCTCATGCAGGAGAAGGACGCGGAATCCGAATCGATTAAGGAAGGGCTCGAGCGCAGCGTTCCATTCATCGAAGAGAAAAAGGAGGCCGTCCTCCGCTTGGAGCAGCAGCTGCTTGAGCTCGAAAAGCTGCTGATTCAATGGGATGCGCAACGGGAAGGAAAGGCGGATGGCCTGAAGGATAAAGAAGAACGGCTTCAGGCTTGGATCGGAGACCGGTCGGCTGAGGAAATGCTGGGCGAGTGCAGGACCAGGATGAAGCTGCTGAAGGAGTCCGCGGAACAAGCCAGGAGCGAATGCAGGAAGGCAGAGGAGGCGGCTCGGCATGCAGCCAAGGAAGCGGCGCTTGCGGAACAGGCGGAAAGAGCCGCGCAGGAGCAGCACGAGGCTGCCAAGCTTGCCTGGGAGAACCAGCTGGCCGCCTCTCCGTTCGCTACGGAGCATGCCGTCATGGAAGCCTGCTTGACCCCGGAAGAAAGCGAACGATGTGCCCAGCTCGTGAAAGCGCATCGGGACGGGCAGCGGGAATGGACCCTGAGGCTTCGCGACGTCGAGCTGAAGCTTGGCACCCGCTCGTTCCAAGAAGAGGACTGGGAACGGTGCACAGCCGAGCTTCAGGCGGCCCGTGCAACCGACGAGGAAGCGCTGCAGGCGAGAGCCCGGGCGGAGCGGGATTTGGAAGACTTGAACCAGCGTCACGTCCGGTTCATGGAATTGGAAGAGCGGCGCCTAGACCTTCAGCGGGAGAGCGAGCGCTTGTCCAAATTGCAGTCCTGCTTGCGCGGCAACGCGTTTGTTGAATATATTGCGGAAGAACAGCTGATGCAGGTGAGCCAGTCGGCCTCCCAGCGTCTTCGCTATTTGACCAAGCAGCGCTACTCGCTTGAGGTGGATTCCGGCGGAGGCTTTGTCATTCGGGACGATGCCAACGGCGGCGTCCGGCGCCCGGTATCCACATTATCCGGCGGCGAGACGTTCCTGACCTCATTGGCCTTGGCTTTGGCGCTCTCCGCCCAAATCCAGCTGCGCGGGCAATATCCGCTGCAATTCTTTTTCCTCGACGAAGGGTTCGGTACGCTGGATCCGGAACTGCTGGAGACGGTCATCACCGCGCTTGAGCGCCTCCATACCGATAAGCTAACCGTCGGCATCATCAGCCATGTGCCCGAGCTTCGGGCACGCCTGCCACGCAAGCTGGTGGTACAGCCGGCGGAACAGGCGGGAGCGGGATCCCGGATTGCAATCGAATCGATGTAGCCGCTAAACATAAGGCGGTGTGATATAAATCACGGAAACAGCAACAAGGCGCTGTTATAGTACAGATAAGCCGACATATAGAAGAAGCACCGGGCTGGCGCTTGATCATGAGAGATTCCTTTCTTTTCCCTTGCTCTCGTGATGAAGCGCCTCCTTACTGGACAGCTGCGTTCCAGGGGTGCTTCTCTTTTTTATATGGATCATCTTCCATCGATTGGACGCACTGCCCGTTTTCTTATATGATAAAAACACGTACACGTATGAAAGGGGTAACCGCGAATGGATTGTGTTTTTTGTAAAATCGTAGAAGGTGAGCTTCCTTCCACGAAGATACTCGAGAATGATAAGGTGCTCGTATTTCAAAACATCAACCCGGAAGCGCCGGTTCATGTCTTGATCATTCCGAAGAAGCATATCGCTTCCATGAACGATATTGGGGATGAGGACCTGCTGCTGATTGGCGAGATGCACAAAGCGGCTAAAGAGGCCGCGGCCAAGCTGGGCATTGCGGAGAGCGGTTATCGGTTAATCAACAACTGTGGTCGCGATGGGGAACAAACGGTGTTCCACGTGCACTATCACCTGATGGGCGGCCGCCGCTTAGGCGCATTAACCGGCATTTCCCCGGCTCATACATAATTTCTTAACATAGGAAGAAATATATCAGCCTCGCAGCGCATGGCCGCCGCGGGGGTGTTTCCATTGCACGGACTATCGTAAATTAAACGCCCAAGGTTGACACCCTATTTCGGTTTGCCCTATAATGAAGTTTGATGAACCGTGTTAATGCTCTTGGACGGTCTGGTCGGAGGGAGGGAAAACTGGTGTCTGAAACTAAAGTTCGCAAAAACGAGACAATTGATGCTGCACTTCGTCGCTTCAAGCGTTCCATTGCTAAAGATGGCGTATTGGCTGAAGTGAAGAAACGCAAGCATTATGAAAAGCCAAGCGTAAAGCGCAAGAAAAAGTCCGAGGCTGCTCGTAAGAGAAAGTTTTAGGAGGATCTGAACTAGCATGAATCTTAGCGAACGATTGAACGAAGATATGAAGCAAGCGATGAAGAGTAGGGACAAGTTCAAACTCTCAACGATTCGAATGGTTCGTTCGACGATAAAAAATCTTGAAATAGATTTGAAACGAAGTTTGGATGACAACGAAGTGCTTGATATTTTTAGTCGTGAAATCAAACAGCGCAAAGATGCCCTCCAAGAATTTGAAAAAGCGGGACGCGACGATCTTGCCGCCGATGCAAAAGCAGAAATTGAGCTCCTTAGCGCCTACCTCCCGGAACAGCTTACTGAAGAAGAAATTAAAGTCATTGTACAGCAGACCATCCAGGAAACCGGTGCTTCTTCAAAAGCCGAGATGGGTAAAGTAATGAGCGCTCTCATGCCGAAAGTTAAAGGGCGTGCAGACGGAAAGCTTGTCAATCAAGTTGTTCAACAATTTCTGTAACAACATAAGTGAAACACCCCTTGTTTTCTCAAGGGGTGTTTTTTCTTTATCGTGAAGGAGCAGGGCTTGGAGAAGGCAAAGCGCCTTGATCGATGGTTTTTTCCGTGGATGGGCATACTTTTTGAAACGAAATCGTTTCTGATTCGTAATAACTACCATATGAGTGCAAGTAGATACATATGCTTATGCAAGAGGCAGGCCGCTGAACCCGTTTTGTCGAAATGAGGGTGGGGGAGGCTGAATTAAGTCGAAAAGGAGGGGGAAAAATGAGTGGAAAGTTGTGGATGCGCAGATTCCTGACATTAACGGCAGCCGTCGTGATGATGCTGATATCGATCGGAATGTATGCAGCACCGATGAAATCCGCGATGGCGGCTAACATCGGGTCGGTGTACGTCATTCCGGTGAAGCAGCCGATCGAACGAGGCTTAACCAGCTTTATGGAACGCGGATTTAAGGAAGCCAAAGAGATGGCGGCAGGACTGATCGTCCTGGAAATCGATACGCCGGGCGGTCTTGTCGACCAAGCGGGTGAAATTGCTACCCTGATGAAGGGCAGCGAGATTCCGATCGTGGCTTACATTACGGGCGATGCGGCATCGGCCGGCAGTTACATCGCACTCAATGCAGACAAGATTGCCATGTCCGAGGGCAGCATGATCGGCGCGGCTTATATGGTGGATGCCAGAGGCAATCGGATCGACGATGCCAAGCTGGTTTCCTGGTGGAAGAGCAAGATGGCAGGAGCTGCCGAAGCGGGTGGTCGAAACAAAGAAATCGCGATGGGCATGGCGGATATCAATCTAAGGGTCGATATGCCTGAAATCGGATTGACGAAACAACCTGGCGAGGGCTTATCCTTGATGCATGACGAGGCGCTGAAGACAGGCTATGCGGACACGATTGCGAACAGCACCGAAGAGGTCATCGCATGGATGGACTACTCCACGCAGGACGTATTCCGGATGGAGCCGACGTTCTCGGAGAAGCTGGCTACATTTCTTACGCATCCCGGGGTCATGACGCTGCTGTTGTTCATCGGTATCGCCGGCGTGATTATCGAAGTCATCGTTCCTGGATTCGGCGTGCCGGGGATTCTTGGCGTGGTTGCATTCGTGCTCTATTTCTTCGGCAACCAGGTGGCCGGATTTGCCGGTTGGGAGACCTGGCTGCTGTTTGTGATCGGTATCGTGATGCTGGCGATGGAGCTGTTTGTGCCAAGCTTCGGGATACTTGGCATCATAGGCTCAGCCAGCTTGATTGCCGGCGTCGTCATGGCGGCCTATAGTACCTCTCATGTTGCTCTGTCCCTTGGGGTTGCAGCGGCATCGGCCCTGGTGGCCATCATTGTGGTTGCCCTCGTATTCAAGGAACGGGGAGTATGGCGCAAGTTCATACTCAGCGACAGCTTATCGAAGGAACAGGGGTATATTCCGAATGAAGACCGGGATGTGCTGATTGGCCTGGTCGGAACTTCGATTACGCCGCTTAGGCCGGCTGGAACGATGGAACTCGAGGGACGGCGCCTTGATGTGGTTACCCTTGGCGGCTTCATCGATGCCGGCCGACCGGTCCGCGTCATCAAGACGGACGGTACCCGAATTGTGGTAGAGGAAGAAAAAGGGTGAACCTCTGCGCGGAATTGTGTAGTATTAAAAGAGCCCGTGTTTAAACGTTCTACGTGATGAAGGCAAATATTCAATATTGGAGGGTAAACGAATATGGAATTGGATGGTTCTTTGGTACCGATTCTTCTAATCGGGGTTGTCGCGATTATCCTGCTTAGCGTGTTTTTCAGTTTCTTCCCGTTAATGCTCTGGATTTCGGCGCTCGCTTCCGGCGTGCGCATCGGGATTATTACATTGGTGGCCATGCGCCTGCGGCGCGTAACGCCAAGCCGGATCGTGAATCCGCTCATCAAGGCCACAAAGGCAGGACTTGGTCTTAATATCAACCAGCTGGAGAGTCACTATCTCGCCGGCGGTAACGTAGACCGTGTGGTCAACGCCTTGATTGCAGCCCAGCGCGCGAACATACCGCTTGAATTTGAAAGAGCTGCGGCGATTGATCTTGCCGGGCGCGATGTTCTGCAGGCGGTGCAAATGAGCGTTAACCCGCGCGTGATCGAGACGCCGGTCGTAGCAGCCGTGGCGAGAGACGGTATTGAAGTGAAGGTTAAAGCCCGCGTGACCGTGCGCGCCAACATCGACCGTTTGGTCGGGGGCGCAGGGGAAGAAACGATCATCGCCCGTGTCGGCGAAGGTATCGTAACCACGGTCGGTTCAAGTAATTCTCATAAAGACGTGCTGGAGAATCCGGATTCGATCTCAAGAACCGTGCTGTCCAAAGGCTTGGATGCGGGGACTGCGTTTGAAATCCTGTCCATTGATATCGCGGACGTCGACGTAGGCAAAAACATCGGTGCTTACCTGCAGACCGAACAGGCGGAAGCCGACAAGCGCATTGCCCAAGCGAAGGCGGAAGAGCGCCGTGCCATGGCGGTAGCGCAAGAGCAGGAGATGAAGGCCCGCGTCGTGGAAATGAGAGCGCGCGTGGTGGAATCGGAATCCCAAGTTCCGCTGGCGATGGCCGAAGCGCTTCGCAGCGGCCAGCTGGGCGTGATGGATTATATGAACCTGAAGAATATCGAAGCCGATACGCAAATGAGAGGTTCCTTCGGTAAGATGGGTGAGAATAATGACAACTCCGGAGACAACAAAACCAAGTAACCACGATGAGGTGAGCCTATAGTGAGCTGGTTAATCGAAAATTTTTACATTGTAGCTGTTATAGGCTTCTTCATCATCTCCGCCCTCGGAAAGCGCGGCAAGAACGCTGAGGACGGGAAAAAAACCCGTATGCCATCCTTCGGCGGCGAAGGGGACCGTCCTGCAAGACCGGGGCAGCAGCGGCCACAGCGGCCTGAAGCAAGACGGGTACAGACCGCTCCGCAAGTCTCCTGTCCGGCACCTGTTCAGGAAAGCCCCCGGATCGACAGGATCGATGAGGAAGAAGCGGATACCGGAAACGGATATTCTCTTGAGCATCAAGAGATTGACCGAATGAAGCGAAGGCTTGAAATGAGTTCGAGCCACGACAGTATGGATCATCGAATCGAGATGATGCAGAGGGATCTGGACCGGATCCACTCCCATCTGAACCGGATGACACTCGATATACCGGAAACCGTTGTCGAAATCCACGACGAGGATCAGGAACAGGGCAAGAATGGCCGGTCGGTTCTTGCTGAACAGGCTCGAAACGGCATTGTGTGGGCTGAGATATTGGGTCCCCCGCGCGCCAAACGCTCCATGAATCCTCGCCGGTAAACGGTGGGCGCGTCTGAGGTGTTCAGAAGCCATAGTTAGGGTAAGTTTTAAGAAATTAGCTGCGATTCATAGATTCTTAGATTCATAGAAGCGGGAGACCGCCTCGTCAGATTTTTGACGGGGCGGTCTTTTTACTTTTCATCTCATAAAACGGCTGCCTGGGGCATAAGGTGTACAGTACAGGAAGGGGGAAAGTCTCCATATGTCCCGCATCAGCCGCAAGCTGCAGAAATGGACCCAAGAAATGCTTGATTTGCCACAGGACCTGTTATTTGATTTACCGC